>Ga0137435_1000060_pt1 | contig 46296 bp, 55 predicted proteins | sample EasRivERMGT100_2_FD_104904 | JGI IMG/M metagenome (GOLD analysis project Ga0137435, IMG submission 104904) | Soil microbial communities from meander-bound floodplain in the East River, Colorado, USA - East River MetaG ERMGT100_2 | ecosystem: Environmental > Terrestrial > Soil > Floodplain ... | reverse complement strand
TAGTGGCGGTTAAGACGAGCCACGACGGAGCCCCTGTCATGGACCAGGTGTAGGTACCGGTGCCCCCAGAGGCTTGTAGGACGACTGGTGGGGTCACTCCGTAAGCCGTAGCGGTCAGAACCTGGGGGAGTTCCCCCGTGGTTATCCCGACTCCGGCCCCAATGGTGATGGGAAAGGACTGAAATCCCGTCCTTCCGTCTGCGTCTGTCACCGTAATACCAATGGTCACGGTCTGTAGCGTATTTGGCACTCCGGCTAACCTCCCATCTGAGAATAGCGTCAACCCCGATGGGCGGTTGTTGTTGTCAGTGAATGTGAACTGCGCTACTCCGCCAAAGACATTGGCTTGGAAGTCGTACAGGTACGGAGTCCCCCTGATCCCCGGAGGAGGGACGGGAGTGGTGGCTAACCCAACGGCAGCAGCGTGGCGGATGGTGTAGGTCTCCGAATCCACCATCCCGTTGGCGTCTTCAACTTGAGCTATGAAGCTGAAGGAACCGCCGTTGTTGGGAGCCCCGGTAAGAACTCCCTGTGCGCTTAACTGCAGCCCTCCGGCGGACCCGGACAACATGCTCCAGGTAAACGGAGCCGTCCCCATCGAGGCTGAAAGCGGGTAGTAGCCGTAGTTGACCCCTATCGTCCCGGCAGGGAAGTTCTGGGGGTTGGCGTAGACCGGAGGAATGTAGGGCGCGGAGACGGAGACGGAGATGTTCGGTGGGAATTCTCTTGGCTTGTGTCTGCGACCGAAGAGGTACGCGAGAATAGTTCGTGACAACTAGGCGGCCTCGGCTTCCACGGCGACCATCGCGGCGAACCGTGCCGTACCGCCGCCAGTACCCGTGGTTGTGCACACATACCCGGGCTGAGTCACGGTGACTGGCGCGGTGGTCCAGATCTTCTCCCCGTCCTGCCAGGTAATCAAACTCCCCGTAGGCTTGGCGGAGGCGAACGCTGCCGCGCTGTAGTAGTTGCCCGTTCCATCGTTGAGGAAGTACTGGAATTCCGTAGCATCGGACTCGCAACTGATGAGCCCGTACATGGGCTTGATGGCCGGCTGATCGACCACGTTAAGAGCAGCCCCACCGAAGATGAGCTTGTCGCCATTGGTGGGGATGTATAGATTCAGCGCGGCAAGATAAGTGGTCTCTCCCGCGAGAACCTTGTGGAACCACTGGAACGTCACCCACTCGCCTTTGACCATCGTCTCCAGAGATGCGTCGAGGGTGTTTTCGCACATCAGGTTGGTGCCGCCACCGTTGATGTTCTCGTGTGCCTGGAAGTACAGGCAGTTGGTTCCAACATTGGTAGTCGGTGCCTTCAGGCGTACCGAAATAACAACCCACTGCCCTTCGGCAATGGTGATGCCCGATGACAGCCAGCGAAGATCAATGTGGCCCAGCGCAGCTCCTGCGGTAACCTCAAGGCACTTGCCAATGACCCCATCCGGTCCAGAGCCTGCGTGAGCCGCAAGTGTCGCGTTGGTCGCAGCGAAGGTCTGCATGGCGACATTGGACGAACGGGGGACATCCTGCGAGGGTTGATGGGCGGGGATCGACTGCACCCACCATCCGTAGTCGTCAAGGGTTTGCGTTCCTACAGAACCGTTACCGTTGTTCTCGGTGGTGAAGCGGGTCAGTTTCGGGGTGTCGGTAACGAGGTCGCGATTCATCTGCGCACAGATGAAGTAGGATTGGGAGTTCTTTTCCTGCCTTACTCGGGCGCTGTTCTCAACAAAGATATGTCTGCCATTGTTATGACTGGTGTGGTAGTTCGCCTCGATGACGACATCCTTGCAGTACCGTATGACGTAAGCAGCGTCGTACATCACCTCAAGGTAGTTGTTCCGAATGTCGAGTCCGGTGATGGCAACCGCGTGAACACCGACCTGCTGACCTTCAAGGGTGTTGCCGAGGATAAGAACCTTGGTGCCGCCGTTGAGGACGATGCCACCACCAGTGCGAATGGTGTAGTTGCTGTTTGAAGCCTGCTGGTTCTGGCGGATGATGCAGTCGATGACGTTGAAGTCATTGACGGTGCAGTTTGCTCGTATGCCGTAAACACAGCCCTGGATTCTGGATTGAAAGAGCTTTATCCAGCCAAACCCGCTACCACCACCGGCAGAGTCGTCAATGAAAAGCCCGATGTTGGCGTTGATGATGGCGGAGTTGTTAAGGGTTATGTCCCCCCAGAAGTCGGTGTTTAAGGTTCCTTTATCAAGGTGAATTGCGTAACCACCTGCGGCGACACCGATACCGGCCCACAGGTACATCCCTGAGAACAGGATGCCGCCCTTGGCATTGGCGTAGGCGTCTGTATTGGCGGTGATGTGGAACATTGCATCCGTGGTGCCCCACGAAGGATCAACCTTCACGCAAGCGGAGAAGCCGTAACCTGATGTGGCGTTTACGGAGTGCTGTCCAAACCCCTCGATGACCAGGGCCTTCTTGTTCAGCAGGACGATAGGGTCGGTTATTCCATAGGTCAGCCCCGCAGGAGGAAAGATGATCGTTCCGCCCGTGGTGCCAATGTCGTTGACGCAGTTCTGGATTGGGATCGTATTGTCAGTCGTCCCATCGTCCGACAAAGCCCCGTAGTCGGTAACCGTTAAGACACGGTCGGATAGTTCCGCGGCCTCAACCGGGAACTCCTTCCAGATCCCTCTCCAGCCCTTCCTGATATTGCTTATGCCTGTTGCCATTACTTCACCGAATACGTGATCTGGAAGGGGAAAATCGTCGCGTCAGTGTCAAAGTTGCCACCGTTTCCAGCAGTCCTGAATAGAACCCTGCCATCTGCGGAGACGTTGATTGATCCAAACCGCTCTGTTGATGCAGAACAATAGAAAATACCAGGGCCAAACTTGGTCACCGTGGCAGGGCGCATCCACGAAGGCAGGGCGGATAAGTAGATCGTGTTCGCTGCAGAGGTCTGCCATGTCGTCCGGTGCCTGCCAGATTCAGCCATCGTTAAGTACGCGATGTTGTTATCCCGGTACATCTCACAGGACATCGACGTTGTCACAGAGGCGGTCGTCACGCCTCCACCGGCTTCCCTGGCTTCAACCTTGAACGTCCCCGTTACTACTCGGTAACCAGGGTTCAGCAGCTTGAAGTTGGACCCGTCATAGACGAGTTCGTGGATCTGCCCTGAAGTGAATGCACCCGGCCATAACTGGGAACCGTCGTTGGCAGAGCAGTTGGCTGAAAGCCCGTTGATCTTGATGACGACGTTTCCGCCCGTGGAGAAGGGCTTGTTCCCCGCTGCACGGACGTAGACGTGCATCCCTGCTGATAACCCCGTAGCCCAAGGGGTAGCCGTACAGGAGACCGTTATGGAACCGGCAGCCTCGTTATCGAGCATGTACAGCGGCGACAGGTGGATGAATTCATTCACCCTGGAGTACGAATCTACAGCCGCCGCCTTGCCGGTCCCCGTATGTCTGAATCCTCCCATCGGGAGGTTGCCAGTAGCGGCGTTCTGGCCGTCCTTGGCTACGCAGTTGTTTATCCCTGTGACAACAACGTCCATCTGATTGGAGAACGCCGAAGCTACGATGTCTATCCCTGCAGCCGCGTTAGCGGACATGTCTACAGAGACAGAGAAACTACCTCCACTCCACCCGTCACTCATTGCGCACCCACCTGCTGATCGGGTGGTGTGTCACCCGGCAAAGCCACGTTGTTTGTTACGACTCCCGTCATCAGGAGCGCCCTATCGACGCCAACCGGAAGCTTCCGAAGAATCTTCAGTTGGCTAAGTTTTTCCGGGTTGGTCATTGCCTCTGCTATGTCATTGGCGAACTTCAGCGCAGCCCTGTCATCCATCCGGTCAAGTACGTTCCCACCGACATTGCGGAGAAACCGCGCTCCCTGAGCGACAGAACTCCCGGCGTTGCGGGTAATGAGCTGATCGGCTTGAGTGTTCGACCCCCGTATCGGAGTCTTCGCCAGCATCTCAAACGCGCCCATCAGGTCTTCAAACTGCGCCGAGTTCTCCCCGAGCATTTGCTTGGCAAGGACTCTCTGCTTCGGGGTGGCGTACACCGCTTGACGGAACTTGCCGGCGAAGTTCACGACATCCCCGCCTTGAGTTTCCTTGGCGGCGCGCTCAAGGGCACCGGAAAGCCACATGCGGGAAACACCGTTCCACGCAGACTTCCCGCCCCTGGTCTTCAGGATGGCTTCACGGGTTCTGGCAACCTCAGTGAGCGGAACTGACGGATCAGTGACGATGCGCGCCGCAGTTTGCGCAGCCCCACGAAGACCCTGGTCCTCAAGGTCTGCAAGAGCCCCGACAAGCCCGTCCTGAAGAGGATTGACCAGACGCTGGCTCATCTGTGCGTACATCTGGTTGGCTTTCTTGTACATCGGGGAGGCGGCTTCCATCTGGGACTCAAGCGCCGCCTTCACCTCGATCAACCGAGCCCTGGTTACGCGGTCTACGGTCTCCTCTGTTCCCTTCCCGTTGATGAGCGCATCCAGAGCAATCTTGGTGCCCTGCAGGCCCTTCATGGAGGTATCCCACGCCCCACCGTCAGAAACCTTGAACAGTTCCTGCGCGCCCGTGAGCGCCTTCCTGACACCGCCCTTTGAGCCGGATATGAGGTCGTCCAGTTGCTGTAGGACAGGACTGACATCAACCTTGATTCCGGAAGCTTCAGCACCGTCAACCGCCGCCTCGTAGAAGGGGCGGGTTTCTGTCTGCACGATGTTTCGGGCAGTCTTTATGGCGGCAGATGACGAACCAGAGATGCCCTTGACTACAGCACCCTCAGGAACGTCTCCTGCGATGGCTTCAAGCAACTGCCTGACCGACTGTTCTGACTGCTCGTTCTGCATCTGCCCAAGAGTCTTGATGACAGACGAGGCTTTGGCAGGCTGTCTGTTCGCCCAATCACGCAACTGCTGAAGAGCAGCGTCATCGGACGCTTGAGCGGCGTCTATCTGAATACCAGTCTTCTTGAAGACCTCATCCTGAACTTGCTTGATCTTCTTGGCGTCGAACTCATCGGCTATCGGCAGTCCCTTGGCTCCGCGAATAGCCTTCCCAGCGAGGGTGAAGAGTTTCCCACCCGCGAAGTCGATCACGCCTTCGGTAGCGCCGGCTCCAATGTCGGTCAAGCCAGAGCGTTTATGTTCATCGAACAGGAGGCGGGACAAATTGCGCCGCCACAGTTCGCCCGCCCCCGCGCCGATACCTGCACCTACTGGACCGCCGAGTGCGCCAACAGTCCCGACTCCGATACCCGGCCCAGCCTCGCCAAGGAACCGCGCTGCGCCACCGGAATCTGATGCGTCCTTCAGCTCGCCCGCGTCATCTACAAAGATGTAGTTACCATCCTTGATGCCGAATCTTCCTGCGGCTTTCTTCGGGTCCTCGTTGGGGAAGAACTTCTTCGCGAGGATGGAGATGTCACTGGACGGTTCAACCGCAAACCCAACCTTCATGTTGGTCATGAACCCTGCGTCGGCGGGCGTGACTTTCTGCGGTGCGCCTTTAGCGCCGTTGAGGATCTGATCTGCCAAGTCCAGGCGGGTAGCTTGCGGGGTGTTCTTCGCTGCTTCCGCGAAGATGTCGATACTCACAATTTGATACCGTACTGCGCCTGAATCATCTCTATGGCTTTCTGGATTGCCTGGTCTTTCGGCATTCCCTGTTCAGTCAACTTTCCAACCATCTGACTCGCTTCGTCATTGATGCGCTCCTTGACTCCATCAAGGCTTGAATAGCGGACAAGGTCGTCAGTCGTGGCAACTGGTATTCCGTCCTTGAGCGCCATCTTGTAGCGAATCTGCGCCAAGGAAATTGACTCCGTGAAAGCGTTGGCCTTCTCAACGAACTCCGTCGGACCATCGGCACGAGGATCGGGTATCTGGCCTTTCAGGCGCGTTGTCTCGTCACCCTGACCAACTGTCGCTCCAGTCACTTCACGAATGGTTTCGTTCATGTTCTGGTATGCGGATTGCGACCAACGGGACCACTGCTTCAGCTTCGTCTTTTCGTCTTCATCCAGCTTCCCGCCCAGAACGCCCTCAACAACCGGGATGCCTTGCGTGATATCGCGAGCCTTCAGTTTGCCGATGTCGAACTTCCCCCTAAGGGTTAGAAACGTCGGGTCATAGCTGGCCTTCATCACGCGGAGCGTCGCGAGACGGTCTTCGATGCCAAGAACCTTCTCGTTGAACGAGGTCCGGTTGGCGGCGGTGATCTCAGAGTTGCCGTTCGGCATGATGTTATTAACCGTGGTACTGCCACGACCGGCATCAGCATCCAAAGCGGCGTCTCTTCGGGCTATTGCCGCTGGGGTGCCGGCTGGGCCGCCCAAGCGACCGGCATCGTAATCTGCCAGTATCTTGGCCGTGGACGAAAGCGGTCCTTCTGGCGGGCGTCCGCCCGTGTAAACCGTATCCGTCTTCGCGGTAGCCTTGTCAGTCCGAATGCGGGCCTGATTCCCGTCTTTGTCGGTTATTGTGGCGAAGTCGAATTCCGGGCCTTTCGGCGGCTCAAACATCTGCTTCGCCAGAACCTGTTCAAGCGCCTCAGGCGACATCTGACTCAAAGCGCCGTACTGCGGTGTCTGGGCGGCAGGAGCCTTGGCGACCGAGCCAGCGAGTTCAGGAGGTGCCCCCATGGGAGTCTCGGGGTTCTCCAGCATGACGGGTTGTCTCGGCTGCATTCCTTTGGCGAGTTCCAACGCAAGACCACCGGACTTCTTGGCGGCGTCGGCTCTCTCGTTCTTTCCAGCCTGGGTGTAGGCGAGTCCACCGACCAGTGAGGCGAGGATCTGGGCTAATCCACCCGTGCGCGTAGAGGCTCCGGGTTGAGCGAGGTTCTGCGCGAGCATGACCTTCAGCAGGTCTGAGCGTTGCTGTGGCATCAGATAATCTCCATCACATCTTCGCCGCCATCATCCCCATCCCAGCGAGAGAGGCGAGGGCTGAGTTGGTCCCCCCTGCTTGGGCGGTTCTGTTGGCAGCATTAGCCATCTGGCCCTGCTGGTTGAGTCCAAAGGCACCCATCATGTCCATGGGGTTCTGTTGACCCGCCTGCATCCCGCCACCTGCACCCTGGTTCAATCCAAGGAGCGTGGCGAGTTCGCTGAACTGCTGTCCACGAGACGCTGAAGCTAGTTGGGCATTGGTCTGCTGTTCGCCTATTCTGGCGTTACGCAGTGCCTCGTTCTGTCCGAAGACAGACTGTTGTTCTCCGACCCGCGCCCCTCTCTGCATTTCACCCTGACTGAAGCCCTGTCCTTGAATACCAAGCAGGTCGGCAATGGCGCGTGAGGACTCCTGTCCACCGGCGAGGACCGACCGGGAGGCAAGGTCTGAAAGCGCCTGACTCTGCTCTCTGCCGAAGTCGCCTATAGTTCTTGAGGCCGCATCTCCACCCAGAGCAAGACCTTTGTTCGCCAGCGATTGCTCAATGGTGTCTAGGTTCCTCCCGAACTCCCTCTGTAGAGGTTGCGCACCCATCTGGAACATCGTGTTGGCAATGTTCTGGTTGAACGGCTTGTAGGTCGCCGCCATCGCATTACCGTCGAGGGCCTGACCCGAAGGCAGACCGGAGAACCCTGCCTGACCTGAGGGGAGACCTTGTGTGTTCAATCTCGAGACGAGATTCGGTTGTCCACCGTTAGCCATTCCCTGCTGGCGCTGCATCACGTCGGCAAGGGTATTAGCTTGGGTCGTGAGCTTCCCGCTCTCCAGAGCAAGAAGTTGGGGGTCCATGATCTGCGTGGTGGTTCCGGGAGTATTGGGAATGCCGGTCGGGAACACCCCGCCGGTTCGCTTGTTAGCCGTGGGGTCGATGATGGTCCCCGGAGAGGTGCTGGTAGGCGTAATGGATTGGTCTACAACTCCGCCCAATAGCCCGCCGAGACCGCTCGCACTTGCCGCCTGCATGCGTGTAGTCTGCGGGCTACCGCCCTTCCCGGAAGGGGCGGCATTGGTCTGCGCGCCCGGAGGCATGGGCTGGGTCGTGGGATTGCCACCTTTGCCCGGTGTCGCCTGAGGCGAGTACATCCCCTGAGCGGTCGAAGACAGACCTCCGGGGATGAAGCCTACTGTGGGAGCAATCGGGGCCTGTTGGCCGGGGAAGGTATTGATCGTCTGCCCAAAGGGAGTGCTCTGATTCGTTCGGTTGAATAACCAGTCCGCTTGAGCAGCCTGATACGGATTGACCGTAGGAGCTGAACCACCACCACTAGCCATTCACCATCTCCTTGGCCTGTTCCATCACTTCCGGACGGAACCTCTTGACCAATTCCAGGTATTCGGATTTCAGTAACCCGTAGATAATCAGGTTCTCTCCATTCGGCCCTGCTTGTCTCAACGTCCCTTCATTCACAAATCCCATGCCTTCAAGAAATTTCCTGACTCGTTTGTTTGCCTTGTAAACCACCGCTGTCAACCCTGTGCAGTCCATCGGGGGCATGAACGAGGGGGCCAACATGGTGAGAATGTTTCCCTTGGTAAAACACCTAGGGTCATCAGCGCATAAAGTGAGTTCGACTCTGCCGAAGTAGCGATTGGACAAACCCAACACAGCGCCGATCTTCTCGTTGCGGTAACACGCTATGGTCTTCACCCCAATCGGGTTGAATCTGGGTAATCGCGCTTTCAACCACGTCGCAAAGAACAGATGCTCGTTATCATCCCGAGGGATGTAGACCCTAGTGGTCAATAGAGCCCTCCGGGGACCAATTCATAATCAGTCCCCATCCACTCCAGAGAGATGGGACACGACCCCGAAAGGCTCAGGGAGATCGTCTGTCCGGTACCGCACCCAACCAACCAGTCTCCCCTATCGGAGGTGGAGTTGGACCACGGACTGCCCCACGGCGACCCCCACGCGGTACTCTGGTTCTGGCCGGTGGTTTGAACAGGGAGGTACCTGCCCTTATGGTCGAAGTCCAGCGCAGTGGTCAGAGTCACCGATCCTGATGACTTCATGTTGGGACGGTACATGGAGACTCGTTTCTCGCTGTTCCCACCCAGCATCCCATAACCCGTCTTGGCAGAGAAGGTAATGTCGGCTACGGTCTCCGCGCCTAATCGGTCCTTAGCTCCACCCCACTTGAACAACGCTGTCGGAGTAACGAAGTGGACTTCGTTGTTGTACATCACATAGTGGACAGCGTTGATCCCGGTGAACCGCGTATATCCAAACGTGGTCTTCACCAGTTGATCGAACCTGCCCTGACCCATGGGGATGTTGAGGAGAATCCGGTCCCTTACCTGATCGTAGAAGAGGGTGTACCGTCCAGTAGACCCGTAATCCTGGTAGTTCGCCCTGATCGCACCTGACAGTCTTGAAAGAGGTTGCTGTCTGACGAAGTTATCCGGAATCATCTCCAAGTCAGTTTGAGTCAGGACGAAGATTCTCCCGTCCAGCTCAAGGAACGCATTCCGGTCAATAGGAACACCGATCTGGAATCGCCCAACGATGGCCCAGTCGTTCGGGTCACTCGGATTGGACCCTTGGTAGACTAAGACCTCGCCTTTCGTAGTTGTGATGACCAGGAAGTCATCCGGACCACTTCCAGAGTCTCTGGACCATGCGTTGATCGACATCACCGCCCCGCCCTTCTGGGAGACGGTCTCCAGAGGGAATCGGGTCAGCGTCCCTCCGAGAGCATTCACAGCGGAGTACCAGAAGCCCAGTTCTCCATTCGCCCAGAAGTAGGAACGGGACTTGAATATCTTGATGCCACTTAACGTCGAAGGATTAGCCGGCCCCGTGGTGGTCATCAGGAAGAAGTCAGTCCCGTCGAAGATCGTGGGTTGGTCCTGACCGTTCACCATCCCCAGGAGGCCGTTCATCATCGCGCAGGCCCAGTCGGTACCATTCAGGATGCGGGGGTCTGTAGTTAACCCATCCGTCGTCATGAGGATGTACCCACCCGTGTACCCAAAGGACCAGAGGAGTCGGTCTGCCCCCTGGTAACTCCAGGTCATGAGTTTCCCGATCTCCGTGGAGGGAACGCCTACGGTGACGAGGGTCGAACCTTCCCGGAGTCTGAGATACCCCGCATCGGGGATGAAGTTGGTTAACTCATACGCCTCATCGGGACCGAGTTGGTTGATGGGCGAGCGGGTATTCAAGCCCTTCAACGGGGGCGGGAGGGTGAGTCTCGTTGACCTACGTTGACCTCTGGTGAGGTTCTGCCTACGGATCGCCGCCTGTCTTACAGCAGCGTCATAGATGCTCAACCGAAGTCACCGTCAGGGTAGTTCCACCGTATATTAGTAATCCCCATGCCAGCGGTGATCTCCTCCATCCCACCGTCCTCAGCCATGGCAATCCTCCGCAGTCTCTCGGCCTCGTCCTTCTCTTCACCGTAGGATTGGCCTATGGATTTCAGGAACCGCCACTTGGCCTCGCACTCAAGGAGATAGCCCTCAAGGAGGAAGTTGTCCGAATCGGCAGAAACCGAGGCTATGACACCCCCAGAAGACACCCATCCAGTACTCCGGTAGAGATAGACGAACTGGTCCCCATTCGCAGGAGCTGGACTGACGTAGATCCTTTGGGAGGTCGCGTTCCACCGGAGGTGGAACATGGAGTTAACTACTGTCGTCCCAATCGTCCCGTACCGCTGTGCTTGCCACTCGACGTTCCTCACCGGACCCTGTACGGGCTCGCTCAACCCCACCTGCCATGACGACATGGGGACGATGGAGCGGAAGTCCGCAGGGGGAGTTATATAGTCCGTAGTCGAGATCGACGCGGTGACCTCGATAACCTGGGACTGCCATTCAAACCGGGAAAGGAATCGCCCAGCATCGTTGATCGCCTGTAGCATCCTCCGGGCGTCCTGGTTCGGATTGGAAACAAGGGTCGTAGGTTCCGGCAACCCGATGGAACGGGCGATGCTTTGAGCGGTCGTTAAGGCAGTCATGCGACTTTAGGTGGCCTCCCCCGTCGCTTGGGTTCGTCAGAACCTTCAGCGAGTTTCTTCTTCAGGGCGTCAACGGTGTTCATCAGGTGCTGAATCTCTTTGGACTGATCCTCGGCCTTGGTCTGCAATGAAATCACTACGGACGAGTCCTTCTGCGCCTCCAGGAACTCCTTCGCCTTCTGCTGCAGCTTGAAGAAATCAGGAAGCCGAGGACGGTTGCCTTCAGCGAACTCCGACAACTGCTCAACGGTGTGACAGTTAGACGCTTTCAGGGTAGCGACAGCAGCAGCGGAGATATGCGGCCACGCCTCCAGACGGAAGCCGTCAGGGACGTTCTCCATGCCCTTCTTGAAGGCATCGTACTGACGGGAGTAGCGCTGCATGTAGTACTCAGTTACAGGGACGTGCGGGACGTTCAGCTTGTCCCCCGGAGTGATGATCTCCACCATCTCCACGTCGATGAATATCTGCTTGCCTTCCTTCCGTGATGCGCGCTCGTCTATCGCCGTTTTGACGTAGAACCGAGGAATCGTCGTGTCCTTCTGTTCCCGGTAAGCACCGATGTCAAACATTTGGTCAGCCATGAATCATCTTCCTTTCTGCGAACCAGAGGTCCGCATAGTCTGTGTCTTTGTAGTCAGGGAACCACGGACCACCGATGGTCCAGTGGATATTCGCCGGGACCGATGGGGGCTTGTCGTACTCTCCGACAAGGAAGTTCCACGTTCCCGGTATGAATCCGATCTCAGAATCGTGCAACCACTTGAACTGGTGCAGGTCCCTTCCCGAAGCGGTATTGACGTACTGCGGTGTCAACTGACGACAGCGGGTGTTGTTGAACAACATCACCGCCGACCAGTTCTTGCGTTCGTACACCGACTGCTGTTGCCCTAAGAACTTGGTTAAAGTCCTCGGGATGTACTGGTGTCTAACGCACTGGAGCGCGTACCGCTCGTTGGCGCACTGGAACAACTCCACGATGTCTCTCGTGACCATCATGTCGCAGTCCATGAATAAGGCGTGGCCCTCGTAGTTGCATAGAGAGGGAACGAGGAACCTGGAGAACGAGAACTCCGTAGACTGCTTCGGGTCTCTGTCCCGCCACATGGGCTCTTGGGAGAGCTTCAGCGGGGTTATTGATACCGGAGCGGACGCATGCCTGATGATGGAGTGAGACAGGACGTGGTACGCCTCAATCTCATTCTCATCCCAACCTATAAATACCCTAAGCACTCAATCTCTTTCAGGTCCTTCATCTGGACCACAGCCATCGAAATAATCATCCCGGTCTTCTTGACTTTGAATCCCACCGGGGACAGCGTAAACGGGAGGTCCCGGATAACCTCCTTGCACCCCACCCCTTCGCGGTTGTGGTAGTAGTCATCGAACACCACGCTCCCATCGGGCTTCATCATCTTCCTGACGTAGTGCCAGTCGTTCCGTATCGTCTCGACCGAATGACCACCGTCAATGAAGGCGAAGTCGAACTTCTCTCCGGTCTTCAGGAACTGGGGGAGAGTCAGGTTCGTGTCGCCCTTCACCAACAGGACGCTAGCCTTGGTGTACGACTTCAACAGTGCCTCGACATCGTCCATGACCGGACGAGGCTTGGCGTTCATCTCCTTGTCATCGGTCTCATCTGTCGCGTCTTCAAAGAGGTCAAACCCAACATACCGCGTGGCGTTGGAGTTCAGGATCATGTTGACCGCTGAAAACCCCATGTTCGTGCCTATCTCAAGAATCGACTGGGGGTCTAACTTCTCGCACAGAGCGAACAGCGGCAGGTACCGATCTGTCGTACTCACTTGGACCTCAGGACGTTGAGGCTTCTGTCAGGTATCAGGGCCGGTCTGACGCAGTCGCTCTCAAAGGAGAAGTCGCAGGACTCGTCCACCAGGAAGAGGTTGACTCCCGTCTTCCCGGCTACGCGGTAGCCCTTCATCCTCGCGAACTCGGTAATCGCCTTCTCTGAGGTGCCCCAGCTTCCCTTGGTCTCACTCAGGGAGTAAGGAGCCATGAACAGCTCATCGAAGTCCAGGGCTTCAATGATGACCAACCGCGGCCTTGACAGCAGGTTCAGGAATATCCACGCATCGTTGCTGTCGATGTCTATCGAAAGTAAGTCACACGGGGAAGGAACGATGGCATTGATGTTGTCAACACCCACCTTGGCCGTGATGACGTTCGCTCTGGGGAGGTGATGCTTGAGGACCCGACAGTGCTTGTCGTTCATGTCAACGAGAACCCCGTTGAACTGGTACTCCTCAATCAGTCTGGCAGTGTTGGAATACTCCAGCCTCGCCCCGATGTCGCAGAGAATCCTGTTGCCCCACCCGTACTTCTCAAAGAACTCCAGGATGTGTTGTTCTTCGTTGAACTGGCAGTGCTTGCTCACATCGCTATTCTTTCAGGGGACTCCCCAATGAACTTGCGGTTCCCCTTCAGATGATCCATCCAGTCGCCTAGCTTGGTAGACGGCCAGACGTGGTTCACACTCCTCCCGTAGGGCGAGAGGTTCAGGCACTCAATCCCCTGGCGTAACCTGTCGAAGACGTGACAGTCAGTCCAGTGGTTGTAGCCGTAGAGTTTCTTCTTCGTGTACTCCTCCCTGAAGTTGGTAAAGAAATCCACAACTGCAGGGTAAGAGGCGTTGTACATGATGAAGCCTGTCTCGGAATGTCCACCCTTCCTACCGAGATAGGTGATGGGGTGTTCTCTGCAGGTTCGCTCCAGCCACTCGTGGTCGGGTTTGGCAAACGTAACTACGTCTGCGTCCAGCCAGATCATCTGCTTGTCAAACTTGATTCCCTCGCACTGGGCGATGACCTTGAAGACCCATCGCTGGGCGTCTTTCCGGTAGTCCAGTTCATCCCTTGGCGCAGTCTTTCGGAACCAAGCCACGTCAGGATGCGCGCTAAAATCAGTATGGAAAGTAACAAGCGGATGACTGAAGTCAGGCACCTTATCCACAAAGGCATGGAGTGGGTACTGCCAGAACTCTGTGTAAGTCTCAAGGAACCTCTTCGCGTACACTTCCCAGGCGTTATCCGGGAAGGTGGTGACTACGATCATTTGATTAGGTCAAGAGACCCGCGACGTGGCGAGTCAACATCCCAGTCCTCATCTATCATCCGGCACTGATCCATGTTCCGCAGTGCTGCCCGCTCGACTATCCACGGGATCAACCCCTTCCCGTAGGCCTTGATCCTGATGTCAGGCATGTGTTCTACCTGCGGCAGGAACTCATTGGCCTGCAAAGCCATCGCGGGGTCGCAGTAGAACCGTCTCTCGTCTGCATCAATCGCCATAACTTCTTTCTTGTTCTTCACGCCGCCAATCTTCAGATCGGCACCCTCCATCTGCTCTACCGTGATGTCCTCGCCTTCGGGCGTCTTCAGGCACGAGTCATACCCGAATAGGTGAAGCCTTCGATAGCCCATGATCCACGCCAGAGAAATGCACCTCAAGCCGGACGTAGACCCGCCGTTTACAAAAAATAATGTGCGGTTTTGTCCCTTCTTCTTGAAGTGCTTTTCCCAGTACTCTTTCACCGACTTGGTATAGATGTTCCAGGTGACGACCTTGTAGCCTTTCAGCGCGTCAAAGACTGCTGGATGACACTGAGTCGCCATGAAGTACCTGATTCCATACCCCGGCTTCTTGTAAAGGTCAGCGATCTTCTCCTGAGGATCTACAGCTACCGCCATATGTGGACGGATACCGTTCTCCATCAGGAAGTCATGGGCGCTCTTGATAGCGCAGACCAGGTGACCCTTACTCTGTAACTCCCTTATCGTGTCGAGATTGTCTGCGAGGGATGGTCCCGCACCGCAGAGAATCGCTTCCCCGTCGTGCGCAGGGATCTTCTGTAAGGTGAGATAGCCTTTGGAAAAGGCGTACCTCATGTGTCGGATCAGTTCTGAAGGACCCTTTACGCACTTGGCCCCGAACTTCTGAACCTTGTTTACCGCTACTTCGTTACCTTCCGAATCGCGAATCACAAAAACCCTTTCTTACGGGTAGGCTTCATCCGCAGAGCTACGCATCCAGATGTACTCACCTGCCGATGCGCTGACTCCGTTCATCGAGACCCAGGGGCCTGCAGTACCTGCGGAAGCGCCGGCAGAGGCCGTGCCCGAAGTACCCAGAGCCAGGGTGCTTGTCGAGGGAGGTAGCGCGCCGCCAGCAATGGCGTAGATCGCTATCTTCCCGTTGTTTAACTTGACCCTCATTTCTAAGGGGTGAATACCAGGAGCAGGCGCGACCTTTGTCAGGTCAACGATTGTCGCTTCCAGGCAGTAGTAGACGGTCGCGCTTGTAGCCATGATTTACCTCAAAAGAAAGGGGCCCTTTCGGGCCCCAATCAAGTTACGGATATACCTCATCCGCCGAGCTTCTGACCCAGAAGTACTCGCCCGCAGAGGTAGTGACCGCAGCCATCGACAGGTAAGGACCTGCCGAAGCCGAAGTCGTACCGCTCACGTCGAGTGCGCCCGCTGAACCAGAGACGCCGGGGCCGATAGCCCCACCGGCAATTGCGTAGACCGCGATCTTGCCGTTGTTGAGTTTCACCCGCATCTTCACCGGAAAGACCCCAGGAGCGGGGTCGATCTTGGTGAAGTCGATGAGGGTGGGTTCGGTCGCGTAGTAGGAACCTGCTGAAGTAGCCATAAGTCCCCCTTACGTGAACAGGACGCCGTTAAGACGACGGTTGTTGCAGCAAAGGTTGCCTGCAAAGACCATCGGGATAACAGAAGCGTCCTGGTTAAGTGACGACCGCTCGTCCAGCGCAGTGAAGTTCGTACTCGTGTGCGGCCGGAAGAACAGCGAGTCTGTATTGATGAAATACATGTGGCCCGCCGAGGCCGAAGACGTAAGCCCACCAGCCGTCATGGTGTCGCCGTCATAAACGACGTCAGCCGTGACAAACTTGAGGGACGAGTACCCGAACACCGCCGTATCCGAGGAGGTGACACGCTGGATGTCCGACAGACGCGACCAGAAGCTCCGGTATAGACCCTGATCTGCAACTATCAGGTCCGGTTTCTGGTTGCCCACCGTACATTCCAACCACATGTCCTGCATCTCAGACTCAAGCAGAGCCGCGGACGCAGCAAGGTTCGCTATGTCGGTCGAGGTCTTATTCCTCCACCACGAATAGGTCACCTGGTTGATACCACCGTAGACACCGGCAGCAGTCGGATCATCGGCAATCGCCGCCTGCAGACCCGTCAAGGTCTTGCCAGCGCCAGCGCCGTACATGGCAATCGCCATCTGGTTAGCCATGGTGATTTCCGCAGCCTTCATGCGGGCTTCAAGCAGGTCAATCTGCTGCTCTTTGCCAGCGTTCTGCACGCGGATCTCAAGGCCGTTCCAGGTGACATTGACTGCCGCCTGCTTCCACGCGAACTCAGCCGCGTCCACCACGTCATTCGGAGACGTGTTCAGGACTTCGGCACCCGAGTACCACTGGAAGTTGTTGATCTCTGAATAGATCAACGGTTGGGTGATAACCCGGCCACCGTCCGCCGTGCGAATGTTGCCCTTGGACTGCAGGCGCGAGAGAACCGCGTTGTTGCGGCTCACGTTGTCTGCAGTAATCGGACTACGATTTCGCAGGGTGGTGGCGACCAGTTCACCGATGTTTACATCAGCCACTTATCGTTACCTCACTGTCGATTTGCTTGGTCATCCCAGTTCTCGGCTAGCGTCTCTCGCAAGGACTTCGGTTTCGCCACTGGGACGGAAGCGCCGTTGGAGCGCCCGATGGTGGGTTTAGTCACCGTGCGGGTGTTGGCCTTCTTCCGTCTCGCCGCTTCCAATTCCGCCTTCACCTTGTTCCGTTCCTGTTCCTGCAACTCTTCAAACTTCTCAGTCCGCATGGCAGTCTGATAAGCCTTTTCAAGAGTCATAGAAGGTTCGGCAGCGATAAGTCTCGCCATTACAGGTTCCAGTTCTTTGAAATACGGTCGCAGCGCTTTGCCGTCTGGTCCGTTCGCGTCCCTGAACTCAGCAATCGCACTCTCGGCTTTCTGGCGGGCAATTTGTTCCTGCGCCTGTCGTAGCCTTAAGTTTTCCTGCTCAAGTTCCATTTCGCGTAGCCGGGTTCTCCGGGCGCTTTCATCGTTGTCCTGACCTAGAAGGGCCTCACTGAGCTTATCGCTGACGTTATAGGCGTCGGCAATCTTACGAAGCTCCGACACAGGGTCGTTCTGAAGTGAGACGTAGGTTCTAAGCCAGTTAGGCACGGCTTGCGCCAATGCCGAGGTGACTTGTTCCTTCGTCGCGTTCGGAAAGAAACTCTGTGCGGTCTCAGTAAGAGTGTCGAAGCCCGAGTAACGCTTGCGCTGCTCTGCCAGTTCCTCCATCTTCCTGTTCAGGCCGCTTTCCATGTTCTTGTGAATAGCGAGAAGGGTTTCCTTCCCCTTGTCATCAAGAGCATTGAAAGCATCGCGGTCATCTTTCGACCACGTCGAGGGGGCCTCGGTTACCTTTTCAGGCTCGATCTCCTCGGTGGTGGGTTCCGCCACCACTTCGGTTTGCTCTACAGCCGAAGCTTCCTGACCGTCATCAGGAGTTACCTCTTCTGTAAGAACGGGTTCTTCTGGTTCAACACCAGATTGGGTATCCCATCCGCTCGCGAGTGAATCCCGGAGCGAGGGGACCTTATCTTCGTTTTCCACGCATCAGCCTTTCAAGGTTCGGACGAGCCCACTGCCCGCCCGCGCCGTGTTGCAACCAGTCTTTCGTGGGGTTGTCGGGGGTCTTCCCCATGCAGTGCTTCAACTCATTGCCGACTTCCTGAAGGCCGTTGCGCTTCAGGTATTCCCGGTGTTGCTTTCTGCCAGAGATCTCCCTGGCTTCCTTGGACTTGCGGATGAACTTCTCCGCTTCCGGTCCTGCGATAGGTCGGTAGTCCTTGAGGTCGTCCCAGACCATCGGGGAGACGCGCTCACGCGCTCGCCGGTCGTTAGCCTCTACCCACTTGCCCCCTGGGCCCGATACGTACTTCATCGGCGGCTGTACGAACCAATCCCGATCCACGCATCGACTGAGGTCACCCCAGCGGACACGGAATAAAGATGAGGGCGGATGTAGAAGCCGTCAGCGATCTCGATGTTGATTACGGCGGAGGTGGAGACCGTCGTTGAGGCGATGTCAAACCACGGACCTGCCGTTGAGGGGGCGAGCTGTAATTTGACCTGTGCGCCGGCCATCTGGCCCGCTACCGCGAGGGTGACGATGTTCACCCCGTTGGATGCAACCGACCTCCCAAGGTAGATCGGGAAACTCGTGGCCGCGCTCGTTGAAGCCGAGCCTGCGGCGTAAACTTGTCTAAGTGCCATTCGTACTCCCAGGACGGTTTGCGTCCCTCTCGATTTGTGCTGCCCGTGCCTGTGATTCCATTGCCTTGTTTGCTATCCCTGCTTGGGATTCCATCTGCTTGTTCTGGATGTTCGCTTGAGACTCCATGCGCTTCATCTCAAGCTCGACCTGCATCTCCTGAACCTTCAGCTGGAACTCCTTCTCCATCATCTGCAGTTTTGCCTGCATTTCCTGCTGCTTCAGTTGCAATTCTGCTTGGGCAACCTGCATGTCCGTCTGCGCCTTGACCATATTTGGATCAGGCTGCGGCGGCGGAGGGGTTGTACCAAGGAGTTCGATCGCGTCCTCGACGCTCCGGGGTCCTTTGAAGACTTGCGTGAACCAGGTCAGCATCCCCTTGCCGACTTCCTGCCCGGAAGTGCCGTACATCTGGGTCAACATGCCCACAGATTGTGAAAACTGCGACAGGGCACTGACAAACTCGGCCATTTCGGCCTTCTGGTCGCCCGCTTCGGGCTGGATGGTCGAATCGGTCTCCATATCGACCGTGAAAGCCCTCATGGAGTCGTCACGGAGGAGTTGTAAGACCTCATCCGGGACCTGGGCGTCGACAATGTCTTCAATCGTCTCTCTGGAGAAGTTCTCCACGACGATTTCGCCAGCAATCCGGAACAAATCACGGAAATAGCGCTGGATTTCCTGCTGTTTTGGTAGAAATCTGCGAGAACCGAACTGCGCCTTGATTCCCTGGGCCTTGGCGGTCTCGCGGGGGTCTGATGCGCCCCTCATGATGTCGGCGATGCCAGTGATTTCAAAAATCTGCTGGATCAGAACCTGTCTCTGCTGCGAAAGTATCGACAGAACCTTCGCGTAGGGCTCAACAGGCACCCATGCGATGAGTCCATCGATCCCTGTCCTCTCCAGAAACCCGGTCCAGTCGGCTACCGGGATGCCTGTGGAGTCATCAGCGGTCAGCAAGGGGCCTAAGGTGTTCTTTGAATCACCCGCGTAGGCGAAGTTCGCCCTGATAGCGTTGGTGATCTTGTCGATTCGCTTCGTTAAGTCGTTTACTTCCTCTGCCTGATACTGGTACATCGTGTATTCAGGGATCGGAATCAGGCAATCGTTAGCAGAAACGGCGTAACACGGTCTCGCGCAGTCGAAGAAGCCTCTCAACTTGACCGGGGGCGGGCCTTCACGGAGGACTTCGGGAGCGCCGTTGCAGTGCCAGACGACTGTATCCTCGTCTTTGTCCCAGCACTCCCAGACCTGAGTGGTTTCCTCGCTCTTGTCCTTGTCTTTCTTGAAGGGGATGTCCTTCAAGTCCTTCTCGGTAAGACCAAACTCCTTCTTCAGCTCGTCCTTGGTGAAGAAGTGGTCCCCGTAGGCTACCCAGCAAACGTCTTCCCAGCGATCCTGGGGGTCGTATCTGAAACACTCCCAGGGAACGTGGTGATACCGGACCTGCTCAAAGATGACTTCGTAGTTATCGCCATCCCCTTCTCCGACAGGTTCGTAGAGAACGCGGTCAACGGAGCGTCCCGGAAGAAGGAAGTCTGTAACAATGGACTTAGCGAAATTATCAAAGTCGTCCAGACCGTTATCCACAGAGAACGAGATCGTCTTTTCAAGTACATCTGACGCCGCCCTTGCAAGAGCCTTGGTCTGCCCCTCTACTTTCGGTGTGACTACGGGTACGGGTGTAGCCGAGTAGAGAGACGGTCGTTGGGTTTCGGTGTTCGACCAGAGGAGGTTCATCTTCGGGGATGATTTCCCCGCACGTCGTTCATCGTCCCGATAGGTCTTGATGACCTTCTTGACCCGTGCCCGGTAGGCTTCCTCGTGCTTTTCAGCAGCGTCTAGTCGTTTAGACCATGTTTCAGCCTTGGTTTCTAGATCCAATTCCTTGTGTCTCGATATACGGGTTTCATCAGGTCATTCAGGGAAGGCATCTTCATCCCCTTCTCTTTGATCGGGGTGATGTTCACCTTCGGTCGCGAGGCTGCTCCGTATCTCACAGAGTCAACCCCGTGGTCGTAACCACATTTCAAATATTCTTCCGGTTTCTTCTCGTCCGTCTCCACTATGGGTAGGGTTCGGATGAGATGCTCGCAGTTAGCAGAAACGAAGAACTTGTTGGCCGCGATTCGTTGGTAGAGGATGGTCGAGCCAAGGGCTCTTTCGTTTGACGCCCTCTGCCAGTGAACCCCTTCTTCGGCCATCTTTTGAGCAACTGAAGGGCTTCCGTCGGACCTCCAACACGAAGGGTCTGCAACGCCGTACGCCACTTGTTCTCCGATCTCTCGTTCCAGAACACCTCGTGCCACCTCTTCAGGGTCGATCCTCAAGCCCTTCATAGTCCATCCGCGTTTCTCGGCTGGCTGGACTCCGTACCACTCTCGGTAGAGGATGAGAGTGCCTTCATCGAACTTATACGTAGAGCCATCCTTCGCAAGGACTGGCGTTTCGTCCGCCACGGCGTACCAATAGATCGCGAACGGCTGTCGGTAGCCCCAGTCCATAGAGCGGAATCGGGTCCAGTGCGACGGCAGGTGGAGGGGAGGGATAACGTGCTCCAGCGTGGAGAAGCAGTCGAAGTAGGCTCCTGCGACTGTGTTCCAATCCCCTTCGACAAGTTGCTTCCTCTGGAACTCTGGGAGGTCTCTGAATTGAGCCTCGTAGTTCTTGTCGATGTACTTGTTATCCCGCATGGTGGCAGGGATAAAAATATAACTTCGCCCATCGTCGTCAGTGAACTCTTCCTCGGGAGGTGCTGCTGTTACATAGTTGTCCTTGAGGTAGTTGTGAGACTCACCACCAGGGTTAGATCCCATCACCAGACGGGGGAGTCTCTTCAGGAAGGGCAGAATCTTTGGATTCTTCGCCGCTTCCTTCTCAAGGAAGTTTCTGTAGTCACCCAATCTCATTCGGGATTGGATGTAGTTCAACTGGTAGGGAGTGAACTGAGCAGCCTCATCCACTCCACAGATATGAACTTCCCATCCCTGGATGTCCTCAACATCCTTTTCATGCTCAAGATGTCTGCAGATCATCCGTGCCCCGTTGTAGAAGCGGAACTCGGAGTTCGACTCGTTCCAGGTTGCAAGCTCTTTAGGGAGTTGCTGTTGCATCTGGACGATGTGATTGTTTCTCAACTGCTGGTATTGTCGCCGCAGCAGCAGAGCAAACAGGTTCGGGCAGTTAAGGCAGAAATCTATTAAGTCCCACCGGACTCCAATAGATTTCCCACCGCCCGCGGCACCGCCGTAGAGGATGTTTCCCGCCTTGGCACGATGTAAGACCTGCTGACGGGGTTGCGCCGTGTAGGGAAGGATTATGTCCATAGGACATCGTGCCCGCCCTTGGCTTTCTGGGTGTAACCCTCCTGGACCAGCATCTGCCCGGCTGTATCCGCATTGAAACCCCAGTTTTTCATGTAGGCGATCATTTCTTGCTCAAGAACCACCGCGGGGTGGCACCGTCTGATGGTGTCCATCGCCCCTTCGATGGCTTCTGGCTCGTGGCCCTGGATGTCCAGCCAGATCAAATCTGGATTGAGCCCGTAGTCGTCTATCCTCACCGTGGGGATTTCACCGAGCCCATCAAGGTAACCAGCCCCTGAGTTAGCGCCACCGCTGATGAATTTTCTCTTGCGGTGGTCTTTACCTACCGCCGCTTCGATCAGGGTGATGTTCGGGTACTCGCGGAAGTTCTCTTTGCAGGCAGTAATGTTTCTCTGCTCAACCTCAAAGGTGAACACCCGCTCAAACTCCAGTGCGAGACGGACGGGGTAGACCCCGCCTCCAGATCCCGCTTGGATGGCAAGCCGTCTACCGGGGACGTGAGTGAGGACTTCAGCAACGAAGGAAACCTGGGGAGCGGCTTTCCAGAGAACGCTGTCGTCGTGGGGCCACTCCCATTCAATGTCAGGCAGCCCGAGAAGAGCTTGCTTGCGCTTGGTCTGCTTCACACATCTCTCTGACCAGCTCTCGGAATCCCACCGTGGGCTTCCAGTCGAGGTGGATTAACGCTTTAGTAATGTCCGCCCGCGACTCGGAGACCTCCAGCGGACGGTGACGTTCATTGACCACCGCTTCGCCGCCAAGATGAATCATAGCCTCCGTCAGAAAATCACCAACCGAATGGGTTTCCCCAGTCCCTATGACAAAGTCATCTGGATCTCTCTGGAGCATCATCCAGGCGGCTTCCATGTAGTCTCTCGCGTGGCCCCAGTCTCTCTGAGCGTCAAGGTTCTCCAGAGTCACCTTCCCGTAGTTCGCCAGACCGTAGGTGATCTTCCTGGTAACGAACTCCGTGCCTCTTCTTGGGGATTCATGGCTGAACATGATCCCGCAGGAGACTCTTACTCCGTAGGCTTCGCGGTACATCTGGCTCATCTGGTGAGCGTAGACTTTGGAAGCTCCATAAGGAGACCGCGGAGCGAAGGGAGTACGCTCGTTTTGGGGGAGAGTTGCTGATCCAAACATCTCCGAAGAAGATGCCTGGAACAGTCTTATCCTCGACCCCCGTAAGACCTCAAGGATTCTGACGCACCCGTCGCCGTTTACGGATTGGGTGTAGTAGGGAGAGTTGAAGCTTCGCCCTACTGATGATGCTCCTGCCAAGTTATAGACTTCATCTACCTGACAGGATCTTACGGCTCTTGAAACGCTCTCAAAGTCCGACATCTCGATCGGAACAGGATCAACCCCAAAGTCGGGGATCCTCCCTCTGTAGCCACCGTAAACCTTGTAGCCTTTCTCGATGAGAGTCTGTGCGAGGTAGTACCCATCCTGACCACAGACTCCGGTTATCAGTGCTCTCACATGTCCTTTCTAAAGTAGCGCGTACCCTATGCAGCTACCGATCAACAACGTCTGCGCGTACCCCGGATGAACTCCATCAGCGTGGGTCTTGCCGTTGTAGAGCGCGGTCCCACCAGAGACGGTGAAGATGTCCGCTACGACGATCTGCGTGGGTGAACTCGGGTAGTTCGCCGTGAACCATGCGGGGATTGTGTTGATCGCGGTCCTGAACGTGGCGGCTTTTACTCTCGCGGTCGAGGAGCCCTGTTCGGCAAGGTTGTAGAGAGTTACCGACCCAGACCCTACCGCCGCACGGGAGAGGACCAGGGTAGCCGTGCCCCCTCCGGAGACTACCGTGGTGTCTTCAGGGATCTGCAAGGACCCCGTACTGTACCCGCCAATCCTGTCCCCGTCAGCGAAAGTAGCAGGAACGGAAACGCTCGATACCGTCGTGGTCCCGTTCAACGTCCCCGTAACCGCAGAGGAGGCGTTCCACCCGTAACCTCTATCTGCGATGTTGGTGATGAGGATTCTTGAGGGGACTACAGATGGAGCGGTCTGGCCGTTCAAACCACAAAAGTACTCGATGTATTCCTTTAGCGCAGCGGTGAACAACTCAACCGTCACCGCTGCCGTACCGATGTCGTTCGATCCACCGTTGATGACGATGGTCTTGTATCCCAGGGCTTTGACAAGACCTCGTACGTCGGCATCCACCTGAGGGACCGAGGTACTTACCGTGTCGTCAAGGTTCGCCTGTTGGGTAGCTGTATTACCAACCCTGAAGCTGTAGGTGGTGTTCCCGTCTGCCAGCTCAGTGAGCAGATGCCCACCAGCGGTCATGCGGTAGAAATGCGTCGGCCGGATGTTGTTCAGTTCTAGCCTACGAAGGATCTGCGCGTCGTAGTTGCAATCGTAGTAGGAATGAGCCTCCCAGTTATCCGATCCGATGATTGAATCGGAGAGAATCGCAATGGACTCGTTCGACCCCGAGGTCAGGGCAGGAACCGTAGGAGCCTTAGTAGAAACCTGGACGTTACGAATCCAATGACCCGCGCCGATCATGGGGACTAAACCACCCAGGCCACCATTGAAGGCGTTACCCCTCGCGCCCAAAGTGAGAATCCCGAACTCATCGGAACCCGACCTGATAGTGGTCATCAGGGTGACGCCGTCAACAGCAACGACTACCCGAGCGTCCGCGCCATCGGTGTACCAGCCGACGTTCACGGTGACCATCGTGGGTTTGGCGTAGGAGTGGAACCTTCCAGCGTTGGCGGTTCGTGAGGACCACCCCAAGAACTCCCCATCTATGATCGAGACCCCCTGGCGAAGTATCCCCATCAACCCAGAGGCGGTGGAACTCTTGTAAACACCGATTCCACCCGTACCGGCGTTAGACCAGTTACAGAAGGAAATACAACACTGGTTCCCCGGAAGGGTATCCCCCGTACTCCCATACTGGACGGTCGAAGTTTGAACCAGCCAATTGGTTGTCACCTCAAAGGACATTTGTCCTTGAGTGCCCAATCCCACCGCAAAGAGAGTGGGATCGGCGTCACGGGTAATCTGATAACAAGAGGCTGTGGTACCCCCTGCCTCGGCTCCCCTCATTCCCAAGACACCATGTTCAGGACCGCCGGGACCGTCGGCTATGGCAACGGTGTAGCCCGTGTAGGAGGGAGTAGTCGTTAAGGCATGGCGGAAGACAACCGAGGAGTCCGAGGTCCCGTACTGAAGGAAGGCGAATTGGCTCTCAGACCCTCCTACACTTCCCGACAATCCTGTTGCAGGACCCCTCGCTAGCGCCCTCGTCAGAGGGTGGGCTTGCTGTCTCGCAAGGGCTCCCAACTAGTTGCCCTGGCCTCGGGTATGTCTGGGAAAGTCAGATTCCGTAGCCGTTTCGGCAGGGCGGATAAACCCCCTTCCTCGGTACTTTCCTTTCGTCTTCGGTCGTGCAGCAACGTAAGCCATAGATCACCTATACCGGAACGTCAATTTCATGACGCCCATCTTTAAGTTTCAACAATAACTCCAGATAAGCCTTGTGGGCTCTCTGGATTCCTTCGGAGAGCGAGATCCCCAGAGCCTCCTCCAGGGCCTCGACTGAACTCCCAGCGAGCTCCAGGTCATCCGAGAAGGCCTCTAACTCGGTAAGGACGATGGCCTCAGAGGGGCCGATCGCTGCCTCGATTCTCATGAATCCGGAACAAGAGTTCTCCGTTGTCGATGTAGACGGCAAGCCCATCATCCTCTTCAACCTCCACCGCTAAGGTAATCACCCGACCTGAGGAGGTCTTCAGGGTCAGGGAACCCGCGTTAAGTCCTTGATTCTCGATCAACACAAGTCTCCGGTTTTACGGGGTGTGTATGTTGATTTCATTGGGGTTTTTACTTTTCATTTTTCCAGCCTGGAAAGGTCCGGTTCTTCCCAGTGATCCCAATGAGTAGGACGATACGGGAAATACCTGAATCTTGCCCGCCAAAACAAGTACTTAGCCTTGATCCATGCCCTTCCCATGGGAGCCCACCAGACCGTAGGGACTGGAGTGGCGTTGCCCCAGTTGGCCTCAAGCTCTTCGCGGAGGGTTTTAATTTTTTCAGTCATCTGTCGGCGGGGAGGCATGCGCCTTCGCGACCACCCTCGACCCGATGGGACCCGTCGGTTTCTCCCTGTGGATAACCTGTGGATTGCGCATAACCGCTATTATGTCGCATGGTCTAGCAGCGTCATTGCCTTGCGAATCAAGGGCTTAACGTGACCATTCCTGAGAGTGCAGTGCATCATGCCTCAGGCCTCTCACCCGCTTCAGCACTGTCCTCCCATGTTTCACGTGGAACAATCGGGGGAGATTGCATACTCCCTTGCTCTAGCGGTGATGCACTCACGCTTAGGACGAGAGCCACTGTATTGCCGCCTAACGCCTTCAGGCCCTTGTTCAGCTTGGCTATGGTCATGCGGTCATGCAAGGCTATGTAACGCTCTACATGCTCCATAGCTTGCTTTGCCTGCTCTGGCGTCTCTACGCCCTTCCTGGCTCTCTCCCAGTCCTCAAGGGCTTTGTGTGCGCTCTCATTGAGTTCGTCGAGTGTCATCGCATTAGCCATCTGTGTAGTAAGTCCACTCTGACTCGTCCTTTGGCGGATGCTTGAAACACAGAGCCACTAAGCCCTTGACCCACTTCGAAGCATAGTGGCCTAGGCTTACCCCGCAGACTGCACACTTCATCGCATCACCAGTATCCATAGTCCTACCGCAATGATGGCTAGCAGGCATTCCACTAGCCATAGTCCTTTGATCTCGGTCTCTAGCTCGTACTCAGCCATACCTGACGCGCTTTCTGCACACTTCGCAGACTCCAAAGGTGATGACCTTATCCTTGGTCACAATGGCCTCAGCGTACTCGTCTGTATTGATGGTGCATCGTTCTCCAGGGTGATGCCGTCGTCTCTGCTTATCCCCAGCATGATGTTGACCTGTGTTCCGCCCTGGCTCTTCTGTTCGCCCCATTGTCCTTTGCTTACTGGTGAAGACTTGAGTAGCCATGCTTTAGCCTTCCAATCAGGTTCGGCCTGTATTGCCTCTACATTGGCCTGGATGAAGCTCGCAGCAGCCTCTTCTATGTCCCCTGCAAATGCTTCGTCAGCATCCCTCCAGCGGTTCATGGTCTCGGGACTGATGCCAGCCAAAGAACACGCAGTCTGCAGGCCCAATCCCTTCTGGAGACTGGTCAGGAACTTCGTGAGCGTGCGCTTGGACGCCTTGTCGGCGTTGGCTAGAGCAGGATATCGGGCGGGATCGCCGGGCTGGAGAGCCGGAAGGGTGTTGATGTCTATAGGATTATGCAGGGACAGAAACCCACGCTAGAGTCTTGTAACATACTTTGGGCGCGTCTGTCAATACCCTGCGCGCACGATATAATCGTTGCCTGTAACAAGATCGGCTAATGCCCAGATAACCCGCTATTTGGCGCTCCGACAATAGCTTGCCGTCTATTGGTGGCAGGCAGTATCGAATAGTCAGGGCATCCCTGTCGGGCTTCGGTATCCGGGAGACCATGCGGTCGATGGGTGCCAGCCAGGGAGGTCTATCGTACAAGACTCTATGCCCTGGGTTGAAGTAGTGGGGATCGGTAAGAGAAGCAAAGACAGAGCGGGTTGGGTAGCCACGGTCAAACCAACGGCGAGCATGGTAATTACCCCATTGGGTGAGGAGTGTTTCCAGCTCATCGCGCACCTAACAGTTCCTCATCTTCACCGGATCGGTGCGGAACCACAGCCTGTTTAAGTCACAAACTGTCACTTGTGTCTGCGGAGGTGGCGCCAGAGGCCATGCAACAGCCCCTGTGCTGTTTAACATCTGCACAAGCTTCTGTCGGGTGGCCTGCGTTATGGACACCGCCAGGACTGTCTTAGTGGCTCCCAGGTCACAGCCGTAGATGAGCTTTGCATTGGCCTTGGGAGTCAGCGGCGTTATGTACACAGCCCTACAAGGGGGCAGTGAGTCTCCGTAGGCACACTTAGCCAACCCAAGGACTGTGAATACAAGCGCCAGCAGGGCGATTAGTGAGAGTCCCATTGCGTCTTTCATTTCGTTCCCTTCTTTGGCTTCTTGCCAGGGCCGCCAAACTGCACCGGACCGGAGTGGGTGTAGTGCCAGAACATCCCTATGGGTATTCCAAGGTCACGAGCTATTGTCTTTGGCCTGTTTGCTTTCCATACCCGATAGCGCCTTTGCAGCTCGTCAAACATCTCCTGGGTGATTGATACAGGTCTGCCGTGGGGCTGCTTCATATCCAGCCTCATCGCCAGCCTCCCAGGATCTTGTGGATCTCCCGATGGTCTCGTGGATGCTGGGTTGGGTTTACATCAGGGGTCGCGGGGCCACAGCCAACCCTGTATCTGGCTTTGTACCTACAGGTGTCTGAGCAGTAGGTGGCAATGTCTCTGATGGCATCAAAAGGCTTACGGCACATCGCGCAGATTTTGTGGAACTTCGCTTCTTTACGATGATAGGGACCTGACCTCATACAGCCTCCAGTCTGGCAAGCATTTCCCCCAGTGCCACGACCCTTAACCGCTCTTCGTATTCGGTTTTCTTCTGGACCGTGTGCGACATGTGATAGAGCCTGTCCATTGCCTCTTCGCCAAAGAGGTCGTCAAGCCACTTAGCGAATACAACAGGGTTTTCCCCGGTGTATTGATGGCAGTGGAAACATAAAGCGAGCGCATTGGAGGGTACGTCTGGGCTGCCGGTCCAATGGCGAGTGGACCAGTGCCTTCGGCTATACAGATGCGCGGCGTGAAGCCCTTGAGCGCCCTTCTCAAACCGCTTCTCGCACCGTCTACAGGTCCAGTTGTCCCGTGTCCTGATGTAGCGGGAGAAGAGGTCGTCAGCCTTTGAGCGGCGGATCTTCATGCCATCGCCCTCAAGCGGTCGAACATTCCGCCTAGTACCTCGATGTCCCTCTCCTGAGGTATCTCAGGCCCCCACATCTCCAAGCATTGTTTGGCAAGGCGATCACGTTCCTTTGCCATTGCTCTTAGCTGGTCGAGGGTTAAATCCTTCTTCTGCCAGTGAATCCGGAACATCCAGACATTCATCATGGCTTTCCATGCGCATGGTTGTTTCCAGTCTGCTTCTGCGGGTCGTGGAGCAGCCTTTTCAGTGCCTGGTCGAACATCAACATGGAGTTGGTCATCCCAGCGTCCTGCGTTGAGCCATGAAGCAGGGTGGGGAATGAATCGAGGGTCAGTCCATCCGGGTAGTTGTCGCTTGAGTCCGGCAAGGATTCTGTCGCCAATCTGGTCTCCTTTCGCCTTAGTCCAAGCCTTCTCTGCGTTGAGGCGCGCTACTTTCCGAGGGTACAAAGTCCAGAACTCTGCGAAAGACATGGTTATCCATTCCTACACGTCGTTAAGGTATGACTGACTTGAATTGCTGCGCCAAAAGAGTCTAATAGTCCTCACGGAGTTGCGGTTTGACATATTCTCGTTAAAGCAAGGCCCTTTTCCGGGTGACATTAGATGTCCCGCCTTTCGGCGTCCGTACTCAGTGTTCCGGTATGACTGATAGACTTTTGGTCTACCTCACCCACCAAGTTGTCAGGGCACGACAGAGCCTGGATTTGCCTCATTGAAGCTTTCCCAGAGGACGGCACCTCAACGACCGCATATGACTGCCTCTGGCAGCGTTCGGTTGCAGGGTGAAATTGAATCGGGTAGAATAACCCTGCAGCGTCAACAACTGCATTGTGGCACAGCAACTGTGTCGCCGCAAGACCCTCCCTAAGACGACTGTCTCGGAGGGTTTTGTCGTTATGGGGTTCAAGAAAAGCGGGCTCCCAGCCATCGGATCACACCAGGGGAGGAAGGTGATACGACAGTGGGAGCCCTTGAACGCACTTCGCGAAACTTGTTCTGCCAATTGGCCATATTGACCCGGTTGCGGTATTCCATAACCGACAAGGGGCCAGCGCCGTCGGCCTCGATGTCATCCTGATAGCGGGTGTACCGGCCTAACAGGACATCGAAATAGGAGATTTGAGGCAGCGCAACAGAATCAGGTTGCGCGGGTCGCTCCGCTGGAAGCGGATTCTTACGAGATTTCATCCCACCCCACCCCTCTGCTAGTGAGCCCGAGTCTCCTCGGGGTATACATCAGGACGTAGCTTGTGTCTAGAGACGCCTGTAATGGCCTCTACGGCCAGAACTCGCTGAACCGGTACCCTGCCCGCCCTTACCCACCCGGTGATCGCCTGCGACGTTATACCGAGTCTCCGGGCAAGTTCGCCTTGGGGCACCTCTTTGAGAACTTCATTCAATACACTCATGGCTGCCACCATAAAGGAACCCTTGTTGGTTGTCAAGTCTAAATTACCGCTTGACAGCCACAAGCAATGCTTTATAGTAGGCACATGGACTTCCTGATCCTTTGGCTACTCGGTGTTTTCTTCGGGTTTGTCCTAGGGTTTGCGATTGCAATACTGATGGTTCTCCACGGAAACTGTGAAAAAGGGGATTTAGATGGAAGCAAGCATTAACCACCCGCACTCCAAGCCACTTGAGCATTACACGGCCGAGGGTGCCGTCGCTCGAGAGATCGACGCACTCCGCGCCCAGGTTAATGCGCTCACCAAACACGCCGACGCACAGTCAGCCCTGAATACCGAGGTCGCGCAAAAGAATGGCGAGACCATCAGCCGGCTCGCAGCCCAGCGCGACGAACTGGCTGCGGCGCTGCGGATAGTCCGCGACGACGCGCTTGAGAATCCCACGCTCGCAGCTTGCGCCCGCGCATTGCGGGAACTCGTGAACGCGCTTGGTGAGTCAGGCACGGCAGACAGATTCGACACTTACGAAAGTGAAGCGTTCGAAAATGCCAAAGCCGCGTTAAACGCCCGCGCAGCCCTTGCCAAGGTAGGTGCGGCATGAACGCGACCGTAAACCACCCCCATGCAAAGCAGCTCACGCACTACGTCGTTGAGGCTGACCTCGCTCGAGAGTTAGACGCTCTGCGTCGGAGAGTCGCCTTACTGGAACAGCGCGCAGCAGAGGCGATGGACTTCGCAGAGGACAAGTTCGACGTGAACGACTCTGACTATGGTCCCGTTCCTAACGACTGGATGCGCATCTACTCAATACTGGATGGTGGACCGTGAGCCTCACCGACGAACTAATGTCTATAGCTGCCGCAATGGCGAGGGTTCAAATGGAAGCCAATGGAATCAGGATGCTCGATAGACAGGATGGGTACGTGGACAACGACCCTCAGATGGCAGACGACTCCAACGATCATCTCTGTGACTGTGGGGCCCTGATGAACCCCTGCAGTGATAGGTGTCCTACGTGTCAGGCAGAGTATGACGAGGCACTAGAGGACGCCAGAAGGGACCAGGATCTCATGGACCTGCAGTCAGACATTGAAGACCTGATGTACCAGGAAACCAGAGAATCACCATGATCAACTGGTTACTCATCGCTGCCTGTTTCTCGATCATGTTCTATCTGGGGATGGTGTCATGACCGACGAAGAATGGCATCAGCGCGAGCTTGAAAACCGCAGACTCGCAGAGGAACTCGGCTTCGACCCGAAGAAGTGGGGAACCGAGGACTGGATGAAGAAGTTCTACAAGGAGAAGGAAAATGGTGACCTTCAGCGAACTGGCAAAGATTGATTGCTCAAAGCACACGGAGAAAAAGAACGGTTTCACCTACCTCTCGTGGCCGTTCGCCCATCAGATGATGGCGGAACGAGACCCTGAGTTTGATTGGAATCCGATTCAGTATGGCGACTACGGCCAGCCATACCTGCACACTGCTGCTGGAGCTTTCGTTTCAGTACAAGTGACGTTCTGCGGAAAGACGAGGCAGCACACCTTCCCCGTTCTGGACTACCGCAACAAACCCATCATGGAGCCTACGTCCTTCGACGTGAACACCTCGATCATGCGGTGCTTCGTCAAGTGCTGTGCCCTGTTCGGATTGGGCCTCTACATCTACGCGGGTGAGGACCTTCCGGAGACGGACACCGCGAAGAAGATCAGTGCGATGCCCGACCCCGTAACTCTCACCCCACAGGAAGAGCTGGACGTAGCGCACTTCTACAACTCGTTCATCGACCTACTCAACGCCGACATCACCGAAGAAGACAAAGCCGACAAGATGTTCGCCCTGAGACAAGAAGCCAGCGAGAATCAACTGATCCTCCTGGCAGTGTGGGACCGGATGAAGTCAATGCCCAAAGAGCGGGCGGCGATCAAGAAGTACGTTGACGCGGCTAACACACGAAGGAAAAACGCAGCATGAGCGACTATGTTCAAAAACCCGGCACCGGCAACCTCTTCAAGAACTCCTTCAAGCAGAAGGACGCCCACCCCGACTACAAGGGTTCAATCAACGTCGCGGGGACGGAATACGACCTCGCTGCGTGGCTGAAGGAAGGGAAGAACGGCAAGTACATGAGCCTGTCAGTGAAGGCGAAGGACGCGAGGAAGCCTGCGGTCGAGAAGCAGATGGAAGACTTTGACGATAGCCTCCCGTTTTAGCCAATGATTACCGACGCCCAACTAGAGTCAGCCCTGAGCTACCTCTCCGAGACGGACGAGGAAGCCGCCGAACTGAAGGCCAGCGTAGAGCGACAGGAATACAAACTGAAACGAATGAAGGCCACTGTCTTCAAAATGTCCGCAGGGACCGTCGCAGAACGCCAAGCCGAAGCAGAGATCCACGAAACCGTACAGGGGGCCCAGGATGACCACGTTGAGGCAATCAAAGCGTTCAACACTGTTGCAAACCGACGCGACACGCAGATATTGATTGTTGAGGTTTGGCGCTCCGTGAACTCCGCAAGAAAAAAGGGGCTGATGTGAAGATTTGCGTTGTTGACGGCTGCAGTAATAACGCAGGACCGGGCCGAGGTATGTGCCACAAGCACTATAAGCGGTGGCAGCAGCATGGGCATACAGGACTAACGTCTGGGAAGGGATGCACTGACCCAGTGGAGCGTCTGGCCTTTAGAGGCCGGCGCATGCCAAGCGGATGCTTGGAATGGAATGGCACTGTCGGCGCCCGCGGCTACGGACAAACCATGTGGAAGTACAAGTTCTACACGGTCCATAGATTGTCGTGGGTTCTGAATTTCGGGGAGATCCCTGACGGGCTTTGCGTATGCCACCATTGCGATAACCCACTGTGCTTTGAGCCTACGCACCTGTTCTTGGGGACACACCAAGACAACAGCAGGGACCGTGACCGCAAGGGCCGAGGCAATCCGCCAAAGGGAGAGCGCAATGCCAGCGCCAAACTGACGGAGTCAGATGTCCGGAAAATCAGGAGCGATCCTCGCCGTGGGTGTGAACTTGCAGACGAGTATGGGCTTTCTCGGTCAACTGTCTCGCAGATCCGCCATAACCTTCGGTGGAAACATGTTGTTTAGCGCAAACCGAAGGAAGGGATCATGACCGACGCACTCCGCAAGGCCGCGCAGGATGTGGTGGACTGCGAGCAGTATCAAGGCTCGTTCTACGTCACCTATCGCATCGAGAAATTGAACGCGCTACGCGAAGCCCTCGCCGCCCCTGCCCCGGATGCCGGGGAGGATGAGGCGCTGTGCGTGGCGCTTGAACTATACGGCCAGAATCGTGCAGCAGCCCGTATCCGCGCCATCAGTGCGGACCTCGCCTACTACCAAGCAGCTTACGAGGATGCTCTTGGCGAACGTGACAAGGCGCAAGCCCTCACCCGCGAGGCCCGAGAGGGGAAGCAGACGTGACAGACCGATTCCATTCACTTGTCGTCGTGCTGGAAAAGGATATGCGGGACGATGACGCTCAGCCGCTGATGGACTGCATTACTCAACTGCGCGGAGTCCTGTCCGTGTCAGGCGTAGTTGCCGACCACGACTCGCACATGGCGCAAGAGCGGGCACGGCTGGAATACTACAAAGCATTGCGGGCTGTCATTTTCCCGGAGGCCAAACCATGACCGACAGAACGGAATCGAAGGCACCGCTGCTGGAGCTACGCAAGGCCGCGCAGGATGTGGTGGACGCCTTTCAATACGAAGGCTCGTTCTATACCTCATATCGGCAGGAGAAAATCGAGACACTGCGCTCTACGCTCGCCGCCCCTGCCCCGGATGCCGGGGAGGATGACTTATCGGAATTTCTCACCAGAGCCTTGCAACGGGCCGCCTCAGAAATCAGCGCACTGGAAGCCGAGCGCGACGCCCTGCGCACCAAATTGGCGGAGGCGGATAGGGTGATAGAGGCGTGGCGCAGCTACGACTTGCAGCAGGCAAGCCTTACCGATGAAAGCGATAACTCGCTGGGGGAAATTGACCTGCTGACCGACCGGCTTCGCGGAGCCAGACGCTTGACGCATGAGTACCGCAAGCCATGAAACCAAAACCCCGTAAGAGGAAGCCGATCAAGGAGAACGGTCATCAATCCTAGCCTCTGGTATATAACTTTTCTTGTGCTGGGCGGTGACGGCACGATGGAGATATACCGTCCCGTCATCCCTGAGATTCTTGCAAGCGATCCTGCAGGCTTCTCCAAGTGCATGACGCTGGCGCAGCCGTGGAAGTTCCCTGCGGTGAATAACACAGCGAACATCGCGGGGGCAGGTTCGAACGGTGGGGCGATTGTGGCCTATGGCTGTGCGTTGGGCGGGACTGGGACGTTTGTGGAGCTGACGGTGCCGTTACCCGCGGAAGTGCCATAAAAATAAACAGGAGGTCCCATGAGGACACTTATCCTTTGCCTGCTCTTTTCATCTGCCGAGGCAGCAACCTACACCGTGACCCTGAATGTCACTTACCCATCTCCTCAGGTGTGGACCGGAGAGTTCACCGTCCTTGAGCAGAATCGCTATGAGGGGGTCTCACCGCTCCTGGAGATCAACATTGAAACCCCAACGGGGATGCTGTCCCACACGATGGGCGAGTACCTGCAGCGTTATTGGACCGACCCGACCTGGGACTCAAGTGTTGTCGATCCTGACCGATTCTTCATCGAGGAGCAGATTGGAGCTTACTACGAGGACTTGAACTACCTATGCTGCATCACATGGGTTCCCGGTGGGGAGATCCGCTGGGGCGGACCAGGATGGTTTCCAGACAACCCAGGCAGGCTGTACTTTATCTATGACGCTGGCTACGGAATCGGCGCTGATGGTACCTACACCATCACCCCCGTTCCCCTGCCCGCTGCTGGCTGGCTTCTGATGTCGGCTTTTGGTCTGCTATTGGCACACAGGAGGTGAGGGATGTTCGCGAAGATGGTGAGCGAGGGAGCCATGACACCTGAAGACGAGAGGCTGTGCGAAGAACTGGAGCGAACCGGCGTGGGCTTCGTGGTTGGCATTGCAGGACAAGCCGCCTCCCGCATCCGCGAACTGTCGGCTGAGTTAATGGGACCGCGCTACCGCTGCCCGCAGTGTGGGATGGTCCAGATCAGAACCACATTGCTTTATATCGCTATGTTGCACTTCTTGACGATAGGCCAACTGTTAGCGGCGCTAAGCTGCGTGTTGTTGCAGACAGCGTATTACTGCTTTGAGCGAGCGGCTAGGGCTCAATCTCCAGATGCCACCAGTCCACCAGCATCGGACGGGTCACAAAATGCTGACACTCCCCAAACCCTACCCCCTCGATCCAGTCCGTAGCGATCTGGAGACCGGACTTCTTGTTAGACACTAAATACCCGATGGTCACGGTTCTTAAGGGGCCTAACGTACCGCCGTTTAGGCTTACGCTGGCATCGTCCCAGATGACCATGACGGGTCTCGGCTTCATCCAAAGAACACCGGCAATGCGCAAAAGGCACAGATGGCCGCTATGACGGAAAGGCCGCAGATGTGCCAACAGACGCCGCCCCAAGGACAGTATTTGTCTAGGAAGGCGTCCATCACGCCAGCTCAGTTATCTCAGCATCCAGTCGGCACTGGCAAAGCTGCCCACGCATGACCTTGTTCTCCTCTCTGAGTTCTGTCAACAGCGTCCGCAGAAGCTCGTTGTGTGTCTCGACGTTTTGACGTTTTAACACCTCAGCGTTATACATCTCGATAGCCTCCTCTAGGGAGGGCATGGGTCTTACTTCATCGGGCATCATTTACGTGTACTTTCGTAGTAGGAAGCCTAAAGACAACTCCATGAGATCGAAATCGCCGTTGTGGGCTTCGTGCAGGAATAGCGCCCCCTGCCAATGAGCGTTCCCCTGTGGGCCTAGATACTCTTCGTCGTGCTGATAGAAGGAGCCGGCTATGACCCCTCTCATTCTGCCTGCCGGGCATTCCTTGATGTACGTGTCAAGGCCCTGCTTATGACCGGCTATAGCAGTCATACCGACGTTCTGGACCTGAGCCCTGGCGGATGGCTGTCCGTGCTTGGAGTTCATTACACGGCCATTGGAGGAGACGTTGAAATAGTGCGCATAGGCTATACCGTCGATAACGACAGGTCGCAGAAATACATGGACCTTGAAGCCACGGTCTACGAGCCCGAGGGCGGAGAGGGAGAGAGTCGAGCGGAGTATCGGGTTTTCATCGACATACCGACAGATCCGAAACTCGTGATTGCCGATGCAGAAATGGAGTTCCGGCTTGTATCCTTTGACCGCACGTATTGGACGGAGGAAGCCGTCAAGAGCTTTCCTCCCGTATTCAATGTCAGCCTCATAGGTGACTTTGTTCTCGGCCTTTTTCGCGGCTGAGTCCCACGCTGACAGGGACGGCATGTCCCAATGGTCGCCTAGGAAGACGATGACCTCTGGTCTCTTTTCTGCAGCGTAGCGTCCAGCAGCGGCAATATGGTCTACAGGAACCCCAGGTTTAGTCTGGGTGTCCGGAATTACCAGATGCCTGCGGTACTTCAGTTCACTATCCAGTACCAGAATACCTCTGTCCCTGCCGCAGCCGTTCCATCAGATGTGGACACCTGAAAAGAAGTAGCTGCTGTTCTGGCAGAGATATAAAGGCACTTGGTAGAACCAGTCAGGGTTCCTGCTGTTGGGTCGGCGGCGACAAGGAAGATTCTGGAGTTGGCACTGACGCAGGTATTGTTCACCGTGGTCGCTGCCGCTGCTCCACAGGTAAACGCCCCGGTAGGCCCATTGGTAGTGCCAAGCCCGGTGATCTTTCCTGACGGACACTCGATGTCAAACTTGATCGTTCCGGCGTCCCCACCGTAGCGAGACCGGAAGAACGAACTGCCCGCGCCAGAGGCCGGATTCAGCACCTGCAGAGTGACCGGGCTATTGGTGGAGCTGTCGTCAGAGACAACGAAGGCTGGAGTCTCTGAGCCTCCGTTAGCGGTGCGGGCGAACCTGTAGGAGCCTGCTGACGACTGCAGGGCGGACTGCAGGTAGTACTGCTGTGTGCCGTACATCCCTGCCCACTGCGTTCTCGTGCCGGAGTCCGTAATCGCGCCGCCGGAGATGATTACATAGTGGTCGAGGATCGTATTGACGACACTGGAGCCGATGGTCCCTGTTGTCGTATTGCTTTCAAATCTCGCAAAGGAGATCGTGTTGGCGTTGCACGTCGCAGTAGCGGGCTCAGAGATGGCAAACCCGGTCGTGCATTGCTCTATCTGCGGGTGAATGAAAGAGTTGTGGTTTCCGCCACTGATCTCTACCCCGGTGGTGCAGATATTGGCCCGACAGGAGACAAAGGTATTGTCGTTTGTATAACTGCTGGTGCCTCCGCCGTCCCGCTCCAGAAGGAAACCCACGCCGACTGACTGGGCCTTGACATCGAAGAAGCGGTTGTACGTCGCCCCGCCACTGGTGGAGGAGTGAAGGTAAACACCAGTCACGGAGAACCCGTCTATTATCAGGCGCTCGAAATCACCCTCGCTGACGCTGTCAAGATCAAGTCCGGTGTCCCCACTGACGGTGGTTATTCTGAGGTCGTGGGCCTTGCACCCGTAGATCCTCGTGCCCGTTCCAGAGCCAGAGATGAACTGGACTGCGGTGTCGGCACCGGAGTAGTCGATGATGGAATTATTTTTTCCATCCCCATAGATGCACTGCGCGTTGTCAAGGACGAGGGTGTCCGAGATGGCATACGTGCCTTCTGGCAGGTAGACGGTCTGGTTGTTATCAATCGCCGCCTGGATAGCAACCGTATCATCCGTGGAGCCATCCCCCACGGCACCGTATCTCTTGACATTACCCCGCAGGTAATCGGTGGTCTCAAGGGCCTCTGGGGAGACCGTCGCACCGGCCCCGGAGGACCCATGTGTCCACGTCATCTCCGCGTTGCTGGTGATCTTCCCGTAAGGGATCGTGATCGTGGAGTTGCCGGTCAGGTGGGCTACGCCAGTAGGATTCGTACCGTCGTCACTGACGATGTCCAGATCCCAGATGCGCAGCCTTTCCCCCGCTGAAATGGACGTTGTCCCACTAACCACGACAACCGCATCGGCAGCAGCGGGAGCGCGCCAAGTGACCTGATGCAGGTTTATGTAGACGTTCTGGAGAGACGCTCCGGTCGTCCCGTACAGAACCAACCCGCTCCCTCCATCCACATAGAGCTTGTTGCAGATGAGGGTGTAGCCGTTGTCGTGAGTCGGGTCCTCGATGGAAGTGCGCATTGCGTAGGAGTCGTCCGCAATGGTTACGCGCCCGTCATCAATAACGACTATCGGACGGGGGGCCGCCCCGCCGGAGGTCTGCAGGGAGTTGATCCTTACCAGACCGTAACTCGTAGAGCCGTTCGGGAAGGGCCTGAAGTTGACGGTGCCGAAGTTGACCGTTGTTTGAATGTCCTGCTGATCCCGAAGGTTCAGCATGGTATTCACGCCGGAGATATCGACGTTCTCGAACCTGACCCCAACGCCTGCGAGGGAAATCCCCATCGCATTGGTCTCAAGGGGAGATGATCGGTCATCCGTGGTGATATGCGCCCCACGAACCACTACGTTCTTGAATAGAGTATTGATCCCTCTGTGGCACCCTATGGCATTGGTCCTAGCGGAGATGGCTTCAGACTCAACCCAGTTCGTCTCCTGCGGAACCCCAAGGAGGGGCCACGGAGACCCATAGGACATGCTTGAGACGCCGTTACAGTTCGTTAACTGTCCCGCATCCCTGCCGTAGGTCCAGAACCTGTTCCCGTATCCACAGCCTAACTCGACTACTCCGTAACCAAAGGAATCGTTTAGGTAGTCAACCCGACAATTACTGATCCGGAGCCGGAAGTCGCTGTCGTAACAGCCGTTGGCTACGATCCCTCCCGCGTAGGCACCGACGCACTCGACATCAATATCCGCCCTCACCGCCCCCTGGACGTGAACGGCGAAGTTGAAGTCTCCTACGACTACCGAGGTATGAGGGTCAGAGGGGATGAAGGTAATCCCCTTCTTTATCGTCAGCTTCGGACGGGAGGTGATCCTTCTTACGGTGGTAGCGAAACTCCCCGGAGTGTAGGTGTGGAAGAGTTTCCGGTTGGTGATGATGTAGGTTCCCCCGTTATAGAGAACCTCGAACATCTCCGCCATGTAATAACCTGTGGACCCCCAGGTCTCATTGGTTTTTATCTGGCAGATGTCCCCAATGTTGTACCCAGAGAACGCTCCCGTAATACGGGTAGAGGTCTGGGCAAAGGAAGCTACATGGGTGATGTCGTCTGCTATCGCTGAGACGGTGACATCGGAACCGACGTTCGCCGTGGCGTTGAAAGAGAGAGCGTGGTGACTGCGCGGCCACCTGATGACCACAGGCCCCAAAGGATTGAGGACGATGTCACCGACGTTGGTGGGGATGTCAACCCGAGAGGTGAAGGTGTAGGTGCCTGCTGCTATGTCGATCTGCCCACCGGAGGCAAGCGCAGCCTCCCACGCGGCAGCATCATCGGCCCCAGGGGTAAGCCCTGAATCAGGCGTGATCTCAGGGGCGACCTCGTCTATAGCAACCTGGATCTTCTGGAGTTCAAAGAGGAGCCATCTTGCCAGCCTCGCCACCGTCGTCATGACGAGGCCGGGAATCTCAGTCGGAGCGATGTACACTATCTATCCCAGGGTAGCTGCCAGTGAGGCATATCGACAAATGTCTTCCAATCCCCTCCCCATTCGATCTCTATCCCCAAGTCGGCAGCGGCTTGCTTTACGTGTGGCGCGAGCCCTGCATACAGGGAAGTACGCCACGTCACCTTACCGTCCAAAAGAGCCCCTAGATCGACTGCGTGGCCGGTTAAATGCCGGGACTTCATTGTTCTGCTTGCACCGCTCTGAACAAGTGATCGCTGCCGCTCCAGACTCCGTACGCCTTCCAAGACGACGAAATCAATGGGTGTTAAGGTGATGGCGAGTTCGACGACTTTGACGAGGTCAGGATGAACGCCAACGAGGTTGGCTTTCGATCTCTTGCCTAGCCTAAAGGCCACTTTCGTTGAGTGCCTTCAGGATCGCGTCACCCTTGGCTCTAGCGGCGTCGTACTGGGCGTCGAACGCAGCCAGCTCCTCAGGGGTCACGTCACGGCCCTCAGCACGGGACTTGGTGAGTACAGCCCCCATCTCTGCCAGCTTCTTCAATCCAGCGATGATGAGTTCAGTCAGGATCAACGCACGGGTTTCGGAGTTCATGCGCTAGCCCTCTGTTGAGCGTCAATGAGATAGGCTCTCAGGGCCTCCAGGAGGGTCAGGGCGGTGGTCAGCCGGTTCTCCGCTTCCTGGGGATTGGTGGCCCACACCTGCTGCGCAAGCTTGATCGTCGTCGCGGCTTTGTCAGTCTCTTCCCGAACAGCAAGGTAGGTGTCCCGGTCGATCGCGCCTGCCGACAGGAGGGTGTTGGCTGACTCCAGAACACTGACCAGAGTTCCCTTGGCATAGAGGACCCGTTCGTTGAACGTCTCAGGGGTCGGTTGCCCGAAGAACGTGCAGGCCGACAGGAGGAGGACTAGGGAGAGGAGGTAGTTTCTGGCTTTCATGATTAGGGCCTATTGGAGTAAAGGACGTTCTCTTTCTTGAAGTAGCCGACCAAGCCGACCACAGCAGCATTAACAAGGCTCGCCATCTCGGCGGAAGGTACGATTCCACGAGGTTTGAAATAGAACTCGTTCGCCACCGCCCACAGGGCGGCCATCACCAGCCCGGCAAGTGTGGCAGCGGTAATGGTTGAGGAGGGTTGGTTCATTGATCTTCCTGAGAATGCAGTTGAAACATCTAGTCACGCAAGCTTTCGATCTTCTCGTGGATAGCGGCGAAGTCCTCTCTGTTTTCCATCCTGAGAGTGGCGAACTGCGCCCTGCTGTCTCTGGCGACCTCTTCCAGTTTGTCGAGAAGGCGTGAGTGCGTGCCGTCCTTGTGAGCCTCCAGAGAGTCCTCCACGTCCTCTATACGTTTGGACTGCGCGCTCCAGACGTAGACCAGAAGTGAGGAGACCAGAGCGGAAAAGCCAGCCGCGATGGACTGCCAGATGGTGGGCTCGTCGCTCATGCTGGTTTCGTGATGACGTACACAGAGTCATCGCAACGGTTGAGGACTCCAATGGCATTCCAGCCACTCAGGACACCGATCTTGTTGTACCCGCCTCTTGGAAGACTCTGCCAGTCAGCTCCCGTATCGGTCTGGGAAATCGCAGTCCCGAGAAGAGTGAATCGCTCCACCAGAAGATTGATGTCCGTGTTCCAGGTGATCCGCCAGATGTACTGCCTGTTTGTCGGAGTACCGTTGGAGAGGTCCATTGCCCAGAAGCAGTCAAGCTCATGGTCGTAGCACATCGCGGGAGCGAAGGCTGAGACGACATCCATGTTGTTGACAGCAGTGAAGGTGACATTCTGCTGGACTAACGTAGACCCGTTGAACTGCTGGTACCTATAAGGACCAACAACAGGGATAGCGCCCTGCTGCGAGTTGGACCCCGTAAGCGAGCCCATAATCAGCAGACGGTGCCTGTTCGTGTCGTAGGCCCCTGCGGCATTACCACCACCACTACCTTGAACCGTGGAGGCGGTGTTCAATCTGCTGTTCTGTGCCCACTGATTAATGACAGGGTCGAAGATTGCGTAATGAGCCGGTCCAGGTTTGTGGACGATGATCTTCTGGTATGTCGGGTCGTAGACGCAGAACTGGGAGTAGAAGGAGTCAGAACTGAAGTTCGTCCCCGCGAGAGGACCGTAAGCCGTGTAGACGTTCGTGGATGGGTTCCACGAGACGAGCCGGTTCATGTCCGACCCGCTACCTATGGTTGAAGCACCGCCGTACCCCCACAGTCTCCCGTCAGGCGTAATGCACTGAGCGTTGTATGAGTGAGACGCAGCCCACCTGACAACGCCGTCACCCGAATCAGCGGGGTACAGAGGACTAGTAGTTGCGCCGACGTTATCCCGGCTCGTGGGGCCGTCGATCAGGGTCCAGCCTCCAGCCTGAGTGGTGCCGTTGAAGTCGAAGCGGTAGTTTCCTCCGTTCAGCGTAGAGGCGTGTCCACCACCTCTCGCCCACCAGACGACGTTGTTGGCTATGTCCCAATGCCCACCGCACCACGGGAAGAATATCTCTCGCCCTTCATCCTCAAAAGTCCCGCCCTCGCCGTTGGGGACGTTGACAGCCGCGCTCCATACCGTAGGGATAGCGTCAACAAGCGCATCCCTGCCGTTCGTGACCGAGGTAAGTCTGACGACCGTCCTTGGAGTGGCGGAGATGTAGGACGGAGCTACTGCGTAGGCGGAACTCGGCGGCGTGACGAATCCTGGAGCAGGGATGCCAACCGTGCCCTCACGGCAAATCACTTCACCGTAGTAGATGTAGGCGTCAAATGATCCCGAAGGATGGTTGTTGGAGATCCCCAGAGGATTGGCTGACGTAACCAGGGTCGGGTTGCCGTCCTCAAGTCTTCCGGTGTTGGCAACGGTGAGGTAGAGGCCATTGACCGGATGCGAGCCTCCGGGGAGCGCGGAGCCAACGATGGTGCCGGAAGTGTAGTAGTCACTGGTGAACCCGTTGAGTGAGTCGGTTACGGGGTAGAGCGGCAGGGCGTTGGTCTGCGTGAGCTTCCGGTAGTTCTCTCCCTGTTTGTGGGCCCAGACTTCAAGAATACCGTTGCTCTGCCCGTAAGCAGACCCCAACTTGACGTGCTGGAGGACGCCGATCCACTGATCTTCTCCTGCGCCGTTGTTCGCCCGACCGTCTCTCCGAATCATGAAGCCGCCGGATGACTGGTCAGATCCTCTTGGATTACCTAAGGAAGGCTGAAAATAGGCATCCGCAGGAGGACGGGTGATGTCTGTTCTGGCGTAGGAGGAGAGTCCACCGTAACGCTTTCTCAGACGTTCGCAGGATGTCCCGGTCACCAGGCTCAGACCGGCGGGATGAGTTGTCCCATTGGTCACATGATCGACATAAGGCTGGTAGCGGGCGTCACCGCCGGGGCGGCAGTCGGAAGCAAAACTCAGTTCCTGGTAGTCGTATCCGCCACCGCTGTCGGCTTGATAGACCCTGAGGAAGTCCCTGTACCCCTCGTTATTGACCACCATCTGACCGGGGTTGTTAGCCGAGTACCACTGGTTGATGATGGAGACCTTCCAGCCGCCAGATCCAGAGGCATGAGACCAGTGAGACTCCGCAAGGTAGCGGGGAACCCTGACGCGGTAGTAAACCCAGAACTCATCTCCGGGACCGTAGCCTTCCAGCGATCCGGCAGACGTACTCGTGGATGCAGTCGGAGTGCCCCAACTGTCGTTGAGCTTCCTGACCCAGTTCATGCACGAGTCGCCCGTACCGCCACCGCTCCATCCAGTATGCTGGATGGTGAATCTCATGCAGCCGGGGTTTCCGGGGATCAGAACCGATGCGTCAGAGTGCGCAGAGGTGACGAGCGTAACGTACTGAGGATTGGCGTTGTAGCTGGGGTTGTGCCAAGCGTAGCCACGCGCTTCCGCAGAGGTGTCAAACCTAGTGCGCATGACGACGCCAGGAAGCCCGCTTCTGAATGCCCAGTCATTCGTTCCAGACGGCGCACTCGTCGTGGGCGCCGAGACGATAGTTATCGTGTAGTTCTCGGTGTCCGAGGTAGCGAGAGAGTCCACTGCCCGCAGGCTGATCGCCGTTGAAGCTACCGTCCGCGGAGTACCAGAGATAAGCCCCGTGCCGTTGGCGTTGGTGGAGACTCTGAGTCCGGGATGGAGCACTCCCGGAAGAGGAGTCGGAACCCCCGCAACGTAGCTGCTGGTGTAGGCCCCTGAGGTCCAGGGGGTGACGCTTACCGTCCCACCGCCTTCAAACGTGCGTGTCCACGAGGTGCCGTTCCAGCTTCTTGCACCCGTGGCAAAGCCCATGTTCGTATCGAACCCGGTGTACCACGTAAAGCCTTCCTGAGTCGTTACGGCTGCATACGCCTCTTTGTCGTTGGAATAGAGGTCGGTGCCATTGTTCATCAGGAAGTAAGTAGCAATGGAGTAGGCAATCCGCGTAGCCGCGTTGGCGTCGGAACTGTCGGTGTAGTCCATCTGAATGACAGACCGGCCCAGAGAATGGACGTAGTCTATGTAGGCGCAGTAGGCGTCGAAGTCCCCGACGTTGTTGATGTTGGTATCAGTTACCCCACGCTCCATGTTGAAGTAATCACAGGCGAGGATCTGGTCGCGGATATGCGTGTCGGTGAGAGCGTTGGTAACGAAGTACAGCGCGTTGTGGGCGATGATCTTCGTGGGGAATGCGGCACGGATCTCCTGCATGAACGTCGCCATGTCCGTGCGCCATTGGGCCTCCGTATAGGCGATACCAGTGCGGGGATTGCGCGCAACTGCGGCGACGTGAGTGTCATCACGCACGAGGTCTAGCCGCATGTTGACATCGTCCACCCAGACGCCTGCGTAAGTGGCGAAGGCGAAGTGCGCAGCTAGTTCCGCAATCCACGCCGCACGGTAAGCTGGGTTGCCTATATCTCCAGCGTACTGGTCATAGCCCAAGTAGTTGACTCGCAGGAGTTCGGTGCCGTCAGCGTCGTCTACCAGGAGCCATGCATCCGAAGGCCCACGGAGGTTCGTGTAGGTCGATTTGACCCCGTGCGAATCCTTGTAGAACAACCCGCGTTGATAGGTCGAAGCGCGAGCGCCTAGCTCCCAATATCCCCCGGTCCCTCCCGTGGATGTCTCTCCATAGACCTGCATGTACTCATAGCGGGCGTTGTAGGCGGCGTAGTTGGCAGGAGTCGGAGTAGCCGCAGGACCGTCGTAGTCGTCCTGCCAGCCTTCGTGCTTACCGTAGAACCGAATCCTCCCCTGAGAGGATGTCCAGCCTGAGTAGGGGGCCGTTCCACCTGTAGCTCCAAGGGTCGCGGTGTACGCCACACCAATGGTCCCTGGGGCAGGCGTCGTCGGAGTAAGGGTGATGGCGCTGGTGTTGACCACCATCGAGATGTTGTCGGTGTCGGTAACAGCGGAGGCGTCCGTCACCCGAACGACGATGTTGTAGATGCCTTCGTGTCCTGCGTTTCCTCCTAAGACACCTGCAGAGGTCAGGGTGAGCCACGTCGCTGCGGAACCAGAAGTCGAGAGGCCAATCCGTGCCCACTGGTACGGAGGCGTTCCGCCAGAGGCTGACAGGGAAGTAATCGGATACGTCGTCCCCGCAGTCACCGCAGGGATGGAGTTGGTAACGATTGTTACAACGGAAGCCGCAGGCGTGATGCCGAAGACCAAGGGCTGGTCGTCGGTGTTCCCCTGTGCATCCTGGACCTGGACGTGCATTCCCGGAAAGGTGACGAAATAGTTCGGAGGGGTGCCAGTAGGCGTCGAACGAGAGAGCCCAGAAAGAAGCCCGTTGGTGCTGCAGGTCATCCACGAAACGGTAGAGTCTGCGAGCTTGGAGAACGTGTACGGAGGCGTTCCGCCAGCAGCTTGGACGTAGGTCGCCGGGTACTGCGTGGAAACCGGGACACTCGGGATGGTCTGGGTCGTGATCTGCAGGGGTGAGGTGGAGGTCACCACCGGTATCGTGGTAATCGTCAACGGTCGCTGGTCTGACGTGGTCGTGTCATACGCCCGTAAGGTGACCGTCTCCGAAGCGGGCACGTTGTTGATTCCGCTCAACGCACCCGCAGACGAACACGCCAGCCACGTAGGGGTCGTGCCGACCTTGGCAAAGTTGATCGTCGATCCATTACCACCAGAGGCGGTGAGCTGCGCGGTGTAATTCAGGCCCTGCGTGGCGTCCGGGAGAAAGGTGGTGTCGAGGGTTACGGCAGATGTAGCCGCAACACGGGGGATGGAATACTGTCTGGCAACACTCTCCCGACCTTCGGAATCTCTCGCCACGACGTTGAAGGCGGAGTTCCCAATGGTAACCGGGACTCCCGTGATAACCCCCGCAGAGGTCATTGCGAACGGAGCAATGTTCCCCGAGGTGACGCGGTACTGCAGGGTTCCAAATCCACCCGACCCTAAAACGTCGGCACTGTAGAAGGTGTTCGTGGTAGCAGTGACTAACGTCTCGGCAATCATCGTCGGCTGGGTGGCCGAGCGAAGCGAGAGCGTTCTAGTGGTAATGGAAACCGGAGTACCAGAATCAAAGACGCTGATCGTCGGATTCCCCAACAGGGCTCCATACGGGTTACCAGTGATCCACCCTGAATAGAGGTCGAGGTTGATCCCCGGAGGGAACTGTCCCTGTCCGTTGACGTAGAACCAGGGTTCGGTTCCGCCCGAGACGGAGACCTGTAAGGCGTAGGGCTGACCTATCGTCGCGTACCCTAAAGTCGAGGTGATGATCTCGATCTGGGAGGCGACGACATTGATGGTCAGGGGGCGGGAGCCGGTCTTCCCC
>Ga0137435_1000059_pt1 | contig 46453 bp, 69 predicted proteins | sample EasRivERMGT100_2_FD_104904 | JGI IMG/M metagenome (GOLD analysis project Ga0137435, IMG submission 104904) | Soil microbial communities from meander-bound floodplain in the East River, Colorado, USA - East River MetaG ERMGT100_2 | ecosystem: Environmental > Terrestrial > Soil > Floodplain ... | reverse complement strand
CTCACCTGCCCGTCGGTGACCATGTAAGTCCCCCCTCATGAGGAACTTAGACGACCACACCTGTGCGCTCCCAACGGGAGTTTTAATTGTCGTCGGGCGGGAGTTCTAATTGTCGCTGATCAACCAGGTCCCGTGGAATGGCGCGCAGGGCCAGCCATACCAGCCCCGGAACGATGATCACGTCGTCGAGATGACCGATGACCGGGATGAAATCAGGGATGAGGTCGAAGGGCAGCGCCAGGTAGCCGAGCGCGAGGCCGAGCAGAACCTTGGCCCGTCGCGGACACCGCGGGTGCGTGAGGATGCACTGGTACACCCGCAGCTCCCGGACGAGATTGCGGCGGATGTCGCTGAGTCGCAGGGGTTGCACGGGGTAAGGCTAGCACCCGACGGGGGTTGGTGGCCCCGGCTGGAGTCGAACCAGCGGCACGCGGTTTAGGAACTCGATTCAGTGCTCTGGAGGCCGCTTCAACACTACTCGTGATGAGGGTCGTGTGACCACCGCGCGAGGGTGTGTCCACCGTTGCGAGTGAGGCGGTTGCGGGGCATTTCTCCTTACCCCCATGGGGTCCCCACGCGTCGAAGGAAGGAGCGCGAGGAACGGTCTCTTCATGTTCGTGGCGTGTCCACCACGTGTCCACCGAGTGAAGTGTCGCGCGTACCGTTCGGCGTAGTTCTGCGACAGGGCGTGCCTTCGCAGGCGACGCGATGTAGCCGGCAGCGGGGATCGAGCCTGTAGTGCCCAAGCGTTCACCAATTTCAGGCCATCGTTGGCGGCGCGGTGTAAGAACAATGGACACCCATGGCAGCGGTACGTTCACGGATGAAACACTCCGAACGATGGCGCGCTGATATACCCTCAGCCCGATCACCGGCGGGCACCCTCCCTCCTTTGCTCGCGGCTAGAAGTTGGGTCACCGGGTGAGGGCCTCGGGCCACCTCGCGGCACACCAGACCCGCCTCGGGTACGTCCGACCTCAGCACCCCAGTCCGAGCACGAGCCGAGGGATCACATCAGCGTCAGGCTCGTCGTGTGATGCATGAGCGCCTCGGCTGCTGTTTCGGGCCATTGGAAGCAGCGCGTAGATGTCAGTGCGGCAACGCTTTACCGGATTCAATGCGAAAACATGGCCGAAGGTGATGTCGGTTTCGTCCACGCCTGATTGATCGGAACGCATGTCGATCGCGGCGAGGCGCATGCCTACTGGTTCAAATCGACCTACCCCTCAGAAATGTACCAAAAACCCCAGGTGTACCGGGGTGTACCGGAGCGAAAAGCGAGGTGACACCTGTTTGGACCGCATTTCCGTAGGCTGGTGAACTGGTGAACCGAAAAACGTCGAAATCAGTTCGCTGTAGGAGTAAAAAGCACTGAAATAAGCACCTCGCGCACCTATAAACACCTGTTTTTCATCCCTACTACGGACTGACTTGGCCGAAAATCCGCTCACCAGTACACCACCCGCTGTTTTCGCGGTCGAAACTGCTGTCACCCTACTTTGCGGCGCGGTACGGAGCAGTTCACCTGTTGTCCTCCAACACGTTAGCGGCCTGGGGTTCCTCGGCTGGTCCCCTGGCCCCGTCGATCTCGTCAAGCAGGTCGTCTTCCACGCCCAGATGGTACGCAAAGGGCGGCCGAGAGATTGATCGAGCACGCGAAGGCGGCCGGAACCATCCTGGCAACGTTGGCTCGTGAGCCCGGAGCACGCACTGACAAGCAACCTGCGGCAATGATTGCCGGAGGTTCCCCCGAACTGATTGAACGCCAACAGGTTGTGCGGCGTCCCTCAGAACTCACCTGCACAAGTGAGCACTCACAGGTGGAACTCCTGATACATCAATATGTTAGCGACCAGTCTGGAAAACTGTGTTTTGGTGACCATCGAAAACCCCAATGAAAGTGAGGTAACTTGACTTGGCACGATTCTTGATGTACGATACTAGGGGTAGGACACCTACGACAGCACCACGGCGCGACGAGCGCCCCATCAACAGCCCGGACCGAACCACGGTCGGGGTTTTCTTCTACCCATTCCCGGCCCGAGCGCCGGCCACGAGGCCAACATGAACCAACGACGTACACTGCGCGAGGCCCGCCAAGCATCCGGGCTCTCGATCGCAAAGCTCGCCCGTGAGGCTTGCGTCAGCGAGACCACCGCCAAGCGGTTCGAGCGCGGCGAGCACATCAGCGAAGGCTCGCGCGCCAACCTGGAGCTTGCCCTTCGGCGTGCCCTCGATGAGCGCGAACAGGCTGTAGCAGCAGCGCGCATCCTCATCCCCGCGTAGCACCACTGTAGTACGCCTCGCCGACCGGCTCTGATCGGCAACCACCACGAGCACCTAGCGCGCCATGCGTGTGCTCGATCACCAACATGCGCGTGAGCGCAACCAGGAGAGGAACATCAGATGGGCGATTGGAAAGCAGATCAGGAGCGTGAGCGGCAGGTTCGTCTCGACCGCGCGAAGCAGATTCAGAAGGCAGACCCCCGCGACCACGGAGTCGTTGGCACCACGCACTCGCTGTACGAGCGCAAGCAGGTGGAAGGCCAAGCGCGCATCGACGCAGCCCGGCGCGATCAGGCTCGCGACTTCCTGACCCGGCGCAACGGTGTCGTCCCTGATGAAGCGGCAATCGACGCTGCCCTCGGCAAGGGTGAGGACGAAGGCCAGAAGTAGAAAGGAGCACGTCGTGACGATGACCGAGCGCAACGCCGCACGCGCGAAGTTCAGCCTCGAAGTACGGAACCCCGAAGCGTTCGCCTCGATGCAGCGCCGGCTCAATGAGCTGGCCGCCGCGTACGAGCGCGAGCGTCAACGCGGTCGGCTACAGGGTGCGAAGGGCACCAGCACCAACACCGAAGACGATGAGTAGACGAACGGGCCGGGACACCGGCCAGAGAAAGGAAGTGCAGTTTGAGGACAACGACGATGACGACAGAGCAATTCGAGAAACTCAAGAGCGAAGGCGGCGTGAAGACGATCGTCGTTCGCAACCCGGGGAAGAGCCTGGAGGAGCTTCTCGATCCCATCCCCGTGCCATACCTGTGCTGGCCCGACAGGGTGCCGATGGCCGAGTTCGTGGAGTACTTCCAACGGCGTGTGGCCGGCGCGAGACACGTAGCGTAGCGAGAAGGGAGCAGTCATGCACGCCATGACACAGCAGAGGAGAAGCAACATGGAGACGAGACGAGACCCGCTCGTCGGCAACTACTTCATCGTTCGCGGTGAGGATGGACAGCCGACCAAGGCGGGCAGGATCAGGAGCAGGACCCTCGATGGCGAGTACAACGTGACCGTCTACGGGCAGGGTGCACCACGCGGGGAACTCATGAGCACGGCACGGATGGAAGCCGAACGTTGGGAACTCTACATCAGCGAGCAGAACTGGAGACGGGCGTTCACGCTCGGCCAGTAACGTAACAGCCGGCACGACCGGCGGGAGCAGACTAATGAAGAAGCAGAGTAGTCGGACGCGCAACACGAAGAGTACGAAGAAGTCGAGACGCACCACGAAGAGGATCACCGGCCGCAGGACCGACCACTACTCGGTCCTCGGGATCAAGGCTGACGCCACCGAGGCTGCGATCAAGAAGGCTTACCGCAAGATCGCGTTCGAGTCTCATCCTGATCGCAACCCCGGCAACAAGGATGCCGAGCAGCGGTTCCGGGCAGCGACCGAAGCCTATGAGGTGCTCGGCGACAGGCAGAGACGCGCCCACTACGATGCGGGCGGCACCCACGACAACTTCACCCCTGAGCCGGCCCTCGCCTACGGGATGCAGGACCACGGCAACGGTAGACGGTGCATCGCACTCTTCGGCGACAAGATTCGACGGGTGCGCAAGTGGGACAAGTGGCTCGTCTGGAACGACCACATCTGGAGCGAGGAAGACGACGGTGCCCTCCAGCAGATGGCCACGGCCACTGCCATGAGCATCCACATGGAAGCGGAGACGCGACCATCGCAGGCGCGCGACATCCACAACTTCGCTGACAGGACCCTCTCAGTGGTCGGTCGCGAGATGATGTTGAAGTCGATGGCCGGCGAGGAAGACATCCAGGTGAAGCCACTCGAACTCAACCAACAGCCGCTCCTTCTGAACGTCGCGAACGGAACGGTCGAACTGGAGACAGGGACTCTCCGGGAGGCACGGCAGGAGGACAAGCTCACGCGGATGTCGCACGTGGAGTACGACCCGAACGCCACTGACGAGGGATGGGACAAGTTCCTCAAGCGGATGTTCCCCGACCCAGACGTGCGCGACTACGTGCAGCGCGCGATGGGTTACGCGATCTCGGGATTGACCGAGGAGGATGTCTTCTTCGTCTTCGTCGGCGAGGGTGGCAGCGGCAAGAGCACCTTCTTGAAAGCAATCACGAACGTCCTCGGCAAGGAGTACGCAAGCACGGCCGACATCAACATCCTGCTCAACAAGAGGGAGAACCGCTTCGCCTTCGCGCGGCACGACATGAGCCGCATCGTGACGGCGCAGGAGTCAGGAAAGGACACCCGGTTCGACGCGGGACTCATCAAGGCGATCACCGGAAGCACCGATTACCAAGCCGAACGGAAGGGTTGCGACGACTACGACTTCGTCCCGCAGTGGACGTGGCTGCTGGCGTCGAACTACCGACCGGTCGTCGAACATGATGACACGGGAGTGTGGCGGCGTCTCCGTGAGATTCCAATCAACAAGCCACTGCCGAGGGCGAAGCAGGACCCACGGATCAGGAAGCACCTGTGGGAGCGGCCGGAAGCGCAGCGTGCGATCCTCGCATGGCTCGTCAAAGGCTTCACGATGTTCCGCGAGCGCAGACTTGGAGCACCACCTGCGGTTGCCCTTGCGTGTGACGAGTACCGTTACACGGGCGACAGCTTCGGTAAGTTCCTCCGCTACCGGGTCGAGTTCGATCCCAGGGGCGCAGTGAACTCAGAGTACACGGTCGTGTGGGCGGACCTGATGGCCGCGTACGTAGCGTGGTGTGAAGAGGAGAGCGAGACACTCGTCGATCTCGGAGGGCTCCCTCGACGGGTGAGCGACCTGGGCTTCGCGAGCGTGCAGGTGGGGCGCAAGGACAAGCGCGCGAAAGGGCGTCAGGGGATCAGGCTGATCGAACTCTCGTTGGAAGATGAACTGGACGCCCTTCATCGTGAGAGCGATGAGCGCGAACAGCAAGAGCAAGCTGAGGCGGCGAACGAGCAAGCCGAGATGGCCCGCTACCTCGATAGCCTCAACGACGACGGTTCGCTAGTAGCCGTCTGACCGGGGGTGGTGCGAACGCACCGCCTCACATCTCACCATCAATCAGTCGGGCACGGCCCGGCAGAAAGGAGCCGACCGCTCCAGGAGTAGTACATGGATTTCATCTACATCCCCGCCACACCGATCGAGACGGTGACGATCCTCGTCCCTCTCACGATCCCCGACGCCACGGGCCGCCGAGTCTTGAATCCCGAGGTGTTCGACATCAACACCGACGAGTAGTGCAGTCATGCAGTATGGGGCGGGCTCCATCGCGCGATGGGACGTGTACCTCCAGCACGTCCGCCCGCCTCATCACCTTTCAACCCGGAGACCAGGAGGTAACACCATGACTACGTCAAGCATTCAGGCCGTCCTCGACGCACTGCCCGACACGGGCGGTGAAGTCGTCCTTCCGGCTGGCGTGCACATCATCGACTGCCCGATCGAGATCAAGAAACCCAACATCACGCTGCGCGGGGAGTGCGTGTCGGGCACCACGGTCCTGCGCGCGGCGACCTCGAAGCAATCCCATCTGATGACTGTGAGCGGGCCGCACTTCCGTCTCTACAATGTGCAGATCGAGGGCCTCGGGCACATCGCGATCGGCAGCGAGGCGAACTGATGTCCCACGAAATCCCACACGGCATGGCAGTCGGCAAGCCCGGCATCACGGCCGCGAGGTTGACCCTCCAGTTGCGCATCCTGTGCCGTAACCACGAGGTGAACTCGATCAACGATCTCCCTCCTGACGCTCTGGGCGAGGCGGTCGCGATCACAGCCGAGATCGACCGGCTCAAGCACGAGGACCTCGCACATCGTGAGGTGCTGCGCGAACACGGCCGTCGAGGGCTGGCCAAGTCTCACGGTCAGGCGACAGCGCGTAGGGAAGCCCGCCTTGAGGCGTACCGCCAACGCCTCGAAGCCGAGGGCGGACTCTACGGCGCTCCGGCCCGCCGCATCGCGAAGGCAATGGGACTCGGCAAGACGACCGGCGAGAACTACATGAAGGTTCTCCGCGAGCGGGACGCGGCGAAGCAGCGCACTTGCCCGACCTGCCGCCAGCCGCTCCCCGACTGCTCCGTCATCCCGCGCGACGAAGCACCGCCCTCGTCGTAGCAGCGCCCCCGCATCACCACCATCACTATCATCGTGGGGCTCGTCCTCGCGACAACAAGAAGGTGCCCGTGTCCTCCCACGAGTGCGCCGTTGTCGAGCCCTACCCACCTACACCGCCGCATCGCGGCCGAGGTTCACCATGTCAGCATCAGATTCAGACGGCGTTCAAGAGGCACCCACTGGTTCGCCCGGGTTCGTCAGGGGTTTCAAGCCCATCGTCATACCGAAGGGTGATCCGGGCTTCCGCGCCCCTGCTGGCACGCCAGAACATGAAGCGTACCGCGTGCGTGCAGGTCTCAATCGTGACTCACGGGCGCTGCTCGACCAGCGCAATCGTCTCGAAGCGAAGCTCTCGATGGGCAACATCTACACGTTGGGTCAACTGTGGCACCGACTCGTGCCGGCAGATCGCGAGAGACTCGCAAACGCGACACCCGAGCAAGCAAGGGAGTGGTTGAAGGACCCGAGCAAGCCGGTTCCTGGCACACCACCGCCGCAGAACAAGTTCTGGGGTGCTCGCGCGATCCCGCCGGTCGTGCCGTACGGCTATTAGTATGACCATCCGATCCTGTGGGCACGCAGTCGCCCGATCGGACTGCGACAACTGCGCTCGGTCGATGGGTTGGCCGATCGAACTGACCCTCGACGAGCGCGCTGCACTTCGGGCCGATGTCATCCGGGGTGTCATCAAGAGGAGCGACATCAAGCGGATGAACTTGGCCCCGATCGACCGCATCGCCGCCGAGATGCACCTGCCACGAGCACGCTCCGCATCGCTCGCACAGCAGACGCCCCCCGAGGTTGCCCGCATCGCAGAAGAGATGCAGAAGAAGGCTTCACCACCGTTCGCCGATCCCGTGCTGTTCCTGCTACGGGGCGACGAGAACCGCGTTGCCAACATCCTCCACTCCGACGACTTCGCCGTGGTGATGCAGTGGCGCGCCAAGCAAGGAGATCAGAACCATGAATGATACGAACAACGAACGCCGCCCGGTCTCTGGACTTGGGTTCGGCCACAACGCACGTGAGATCGACGACGTGAAGCCCGCGCCCGAGCCTGCACCCGCTGCTCCTTCGGCTGCTCCGATGTTCCGTCCGGCACGCCCACTGACGCCATCGGGCACCCCCGGCGAGCGACTTCTACCAGCTTTCCGGGGCGTGTCGGCGAACCTGACGCGCGAGCTTGCAGCGAACGACGCGATCCGGCTTCATGGCGTGCGCGATCTCGTCCCCGGAGCAGCGGACGTGAACCCTCGGGAGACGCTCGCGCAACTGGCGAAGGGCATCGCGTCCTCCGAGATCAGCAACGCCGAAGCCGAGACGTTGTTCAATGCGCTGCATCCTGGCGTCGATCCGAACGGGGTGAAGTAGTGGACGCGCCTTCGATCGTCGCGCTCCTCCGCACCGTCTCGCGTGCGCGCAGTATCCCGATGAAGAGGTTGAACCTCATCGTGCGGGCGAACGTGCCATCAGACCTCAGTGCCACCGAGCAGGAGCGCATGACTCGGCTCATCCTCGGCCGTCTTCTCGATGGCTCGATCGACCTCGGCCCGCCGCCCCATAGCCGCCGCGCGAAGGTCCGCATCATCGCCACCAAGTAGTCGTCTCAACATCTTCCCTCACCAAACCAACATCAACAAGGCCGCGTAGGGCGGCCGGAGAATCACAATGGATTTTGCCATCAACGTCCAAGAGCACGGCGTCACCGGGAACGGTGTCACGGACGATGCCCCTGCTTTGAATGATCTGTTCAACGCCATCGCTGCGGCGGGTCCGACCACGGTCTACTTCCCCCGTGGAACGTACCTCATCAAGGGATTCGTCTACCTCGACGGCTCATCGCAGTCGTCACCCATCAGCGGGCTGCACGTGTTTGCCGATCCCGGCACGATCATCAAGGCAGCGACGATCGCGCAGGGCGGCGTCTGGGGGGCTTCCGCGAGCGCGATGTTCCAGTTCCGTTCGTCGGCGAGCCCCGCCACCAATGTTCTCATCGAGGGTTTTACGTTCGATGGGCAGTCGTTCGGTACGACGGGTCAGACGGTCGCCGGCATCTACACGACGGCGATCACCGGTCTCACTGTCCGCAACTGCATCTTCAAGAACATCGGCGACACTGACCTCGGGAACGCTTCAGCACCCCGCAACGACGGCATCATCCTGGGAGACAATGCGCCCGGGTTCGCAGTGTCCATGCGAGCCAAGGACGTACTGATCGAGAAGTGTCGCTTCATCAGCATCGTCCGCAACGGCATCAGTGGGCTGGACGTGGACGGCCTCGTGGTCGATAGCTGTACGTTCGACGGCATCGACAACTCCGGAATCGACTGCGAGCCCAACATCGCGCTCCAGTTTGCGCGCGACATCAAGATCACGCGGTGCACGTTCAACGACTGGTATGCATCAGCAGTCGTGATCGTCCCAGGTGTGGCACTCCTCGGCTCCACGTACCCTGCTCAGATGGAGGGCGTGAAGGTCACCGAGTGCTACATGGACGGCGCGACGGTCGGCAAGTCCGGCGTGTCGGTACGCAACTGGCTCGATGTGAACATCGCCAACAACACGGTCGTCCGTGTTGCCGACCCGGCGATCTACCTGCAAAGCTGCGTCGGGGTGCGTGTGGCCGGGAACCACGTCCGCGACGCCAGCAACACCACTGGGGCGATCCTCATCAGTCAGGCCGACGCGATCCAGCCGCAAGATCACGTCGTTCAGGGCAACACGGTCAAGAACTCGGCGGGTTACGGGATTCGTATCTCTGACCTCGACACTGGCGCATTCGTGGGCAACACCGTCCGTGTCTACGACACCGCGCTCGCGGCTCGCACTGGGATCAGTTTCAGTGTGAGCGCGTCCACCTGCCGGAACATCGCGATCGTGGCGAACAACGTGACCGGCGGCGGTGCTCGCGGGCGGCGTCTCGGGCGGCGGGAAGCCGATCGTCATCGCCTCGGGCTGCACCCGGATGCTGGTCGTCGGCAACGTGGCACAAGGGAATGGAGCCGGTCTCTCCACGGATGCCGTGGACAACGACGCGGCCTCGACGATCCAGATGGCGAACTGTGACGATCAGCGGAGCACCTTCCCGTTCACGAGCGCGGGTGGTGACACTCCGTTGAGCGGCCACGCGGTGGGTCAGTCCAGCACGGCTCGCAAGACTTCGATGGAGGTGATGGTCGTCGCGGGGGCGTCTGCTGGCAGCGTCAACGTCGCGTCGGACTTCATCACGCTCCTCCCGGTCGTGAACATCGTGTTCTCGCCGGTCAACAGTGCGGCGGCAGCCATGATGCAGGTCGCGGGCGGCGTCTGGTGCCATCGCACCTCTACGGGATTCTCACTCACGCATCAGGGCAACGTCGCGGTCACGGACGCGATCTTCCAAGTCCTCGCCGCCACGTCGTAACAGCCAACCAGTTCGCGAGCCACATCGCAACGCCACGTGAAGCCGCCTCTCGCGGGTCTGCACGTCGTCGCGCATCGTGGTCTCGCATCCCGACCGCCGATCTCGTGCTATTCGGTGCGCTCTGCGCGTAGGTCGCGGCATCCCGCTTCGCTAGACCAGGACTCGGTCGAACCACCTTCCGGTGGCGTTCTTCCCTCACGGATGTGCGCCAACGTGCGCCAGAGGGCAACGGGATCGCTGCACCTTGTCGGGCCATCTTCGCAGTCGCGAGGGAGTACCAACATGCGGCGGGCGTCGGCGCTTCGTACACGCCGGCTCAGGGGACTCGACACCCCCACCGCCGCATCTCTTACCCGCGCCGCCGCGTCGCGCCTCCTGTAGTCCACAACTCGCTACGGGCACATCCAGGCTTCTGGCATCCGCGAACGCCCACACGGGCCGTTTCCGTTCGCTACACGCGCTTCTAGCGTCATCACATCGCACCCCTCCAGAAGTCCCAGAGGTGCGGCGCGCGATGCGCTTCACCACTCCAGACGAAGGCTCCAGCCCGTGCATGGGCCAGCGAGCTTGTCCTTCTCCCGAGCTTCGCGCGGGGCCTTCGTCAGTTCGTACTCACCATCAACCGGAGAAGTAGGAGAACCACACCCCATGCTCATGAACCACAGATTGTCCGACTGCTGTTCCGCACCAGTACGACTCGCGACCACGATGTTCGGCACGACTGTCGATGATGCGCTCAGCAACCGCGTCACGAACTACTTCGTCTGCTACGTATGCCGCGAAGCGTGCGACACCCATGCTGGCCCGGTGCCTGCCGTCGATGGTGGCGGTCCCGCAGCGTCTGGCCCGCCTTCGTGCACTCGCTCGGGAGCAGCCTGATGGCCCGCCCCGATGATCCCATCGACTACGGCGCCTTCGTGGTCCAACCCTCGGAGACGTTTCCGCAGTTTCTACGGCGCATGTTTCCAGGGCTCGCTGAGGTGATGTACGACGAGCCGACCACGTCTCGTGACTTCGAGTTGTTCTGCCTCGGCATCCAGTACGCCTTCGCCCGTGAGACCTACGACAGGCAAACGTTCGTCGTGCGTCAGACCCCACAGCAGATCATCAAGGACTTCCTCGCGGGACTCGACTTCGATCGAGGCCGCACCGAGACGTGGTTCCCCGAGCCCGCCGAAGCCGACTCCTTCCTCGCCGACGACTCCGAACCTGCGGACGACGACTTCGACCGCTGGCGTGACGAACTCAACGGTGACATGAGCGAACCGTTGGGAGACGACTTCTCGATCGACGACGAGCAACACCCCGCAGGACCCGATGACGACGCCAGTTGAAGTCACCGAGTACTGCCACCTCTGCGGTTCAACTGATGTCGCTCCGAGCAGGGCCGCACGTTGGGATTGGGTCTGCCGTGCTTGTGACGCTGCCCGGGCCGCGAAGTGGTACGCGGCACACCGAGAACGTGCCATCGCCCGGATGAAGACGCGGCGCAAGCGCAAGAAGAACACTGAGAAGCGTGAAGAACGCTTCACGTCACAGTCCACAGCCTGACCGCTGTGGACCACTACGCCCGCGAGCATCTCGCTCGACGGGTAGCCTACCTGCATCTGAACGGTGCGGAGATCAATCACATGATGAACAGCAATGACAACACCAAGCCCACTGCCTCCGAGCTTCGCCGCAGATTTCCTTCGATCCCCGCGACGGCGACAGACGACGAGGTTCTCGCGCGCTACGACGCGCACATCAAGACGAGCGAACCCGCGCCCACGGTCGCCGCACCACCCATCGAGCGCCCGAGCTTCGAGTCGATCTTGAAGCCGACCTCCGCTCCTGCATCGAGCAGCCGCGTCGGAGCGGAGCCGAACACCTACGGGAAATCGTTGGGTCACGAGATGGCTGACGTGGCGAAGAGTGCCGGCAAGATGGCGGTCAACATCCCGGTCGAACTCGCGAAGGACGTTGCCAGTGTGCCGCGTCTGCCGATCGACCTCATCCGCTCGCTGAACGTCGAAGGCAAGCTCAACGACCTGCCCGAAGTGGACTACTCCTCACTCCGCAAACTCGGCCTCACCCACGAGCAGGCGAAGGCCAACGTCGAGGCGTACATCGACGAACTCCAGAAGCGCGCGGGCGACCTCCAGAAGAAGGCGGCCGTGGGGCAGGAGCAATCTACCCGTGCTGCGGCTGCTGCACTCTCCACTGCCACAGGTGTCGGAACCGGCGCTCTGCTCGGCAAGGCCGCGCTCAAGGGTGTCGCTGGCGCTGTCGTGAAGGGAGCCGTTGAGGGCGCTGTCGCTGGTGGAACGTACGGCGGCGTCTCTGCGGCCGGACAGGAGAAGACGCTCGACGAGATCGTCAAGGACACTGCGGCTGCGAGCCTCGTAGGTCTCGGCCTAGGTGGAGCATTTGGTCTCGTTGGTGGAAAGCTCAAGTCGCGGAAGGAAGCCCGTCTCGCTGTCGAAGCTGAACGCAAGGCACAGGGTCAACTCGCGGCGAAGCAGGCTGAGGAGGCCGCTGCGCAGCGCGCTGCGACCGAGGAGGCCGCTGCCGCACAGGCTGCGGAGCAAGCTGCCGCTGCGATCCCCGAGCCACCGCGTCCTATCGACTTGGCCCGTGAGCATCAGTCACAGGTCGGGTTCGTGCAGATGGTCAAGGGGGTTGCGAAGGAACACGGGATGGACAGCGACGACCTGTTGAAGCTCATCACGAAGGATGAGCCAAGCATTCAGGACCTCGCTGCCGCCCACCAGCGTCATGGCCTCACGGTTGACAAGCTTGAGGTGCTGCGTGGAGCGATGCCCGAAGTGTCCACACCACAGGGTGTGCCCTCGGCTGCTCCAATGCCTGGAGTCGAGCCCGGCGCTCCATCGCTCGCAACTCCGATGCAGCGCCAGCCGATCCCGCAGGGAGCGATGCTGCCCCGCGAACTCGCCGGCGCGAAGCCGAAGTGGAAGGGCAACCCACTCCAGTTCGAGAACGACCTGGACCGTGCCGCCTACATCGTGGCGCAGGCGAAGAAGAGCCCGCGTGACGCCGACTACCGGAAGTTCCTCCGGGCACAGGGCCTCACGAACGCCGAGATCGCTGCACGCGGGCGCGTCGTGAAGCAGACGATCGCACGCGCTGCTGAGGAAGCTGCACCGGGTGAAGGCATCGGCGTTCCTTCGCACGAGTCTACCGCTCCGCAAGCCGGCGCACCTGTCACACGCGTCGAGGGAGCACCAACTCCTCGTACCGCCCGTGAGCCCGGTGAGTTCAATCCGACTTCGCGTGTGGTGCAGACGAGCCCCGCCTATCAGGAGGTGGTCCGTCGCATCGAGTCCAGTCCCGAGTATCGCCAGACGCTCGACACTTCTGGTGGTGGTCGCCGCATCTCGAACCCCGAGACGTGGAAGAAGGCGGTCGCACAGCCGATGAGCGTCGAAGAGCTTGCCCTGTGGGACCCAAGCGCCCGCGTCGGTGAAGTCGATGTGGCCCGCGCGAAGATTCTCCGTCAGTCCGTTCTCGACGAGCACCACAACGCGATGGCGTCCGCCGATCCTGCCGTGATCGACGAGGCCACCCGGAAGCTCGTCATCACCGAGGCCGGCTTCAACAACATGACCGCCACTCCGGGTCGTGCGCTCCAGATGCAGTCGGCTCCGCTGCCGGGTGACCTCGATGCGGCTGCTGCCTTCGCGAAGGCGTACGCCGAGAAGGTTCACGAACTCAAGGCCACGAAGGTGCCGATCGACCAGTGGCCCGAGCAACTCGAAGCCATCAAGCGCCAGTACGAGGTCGCTAGTGCGAAGGAGTCCTACCTGCGGAAGGTGGCCAACGCTGCGGACACGTGGGCGACTGCGGCCAAGCTCACCTCGCCGATGACGCACATCATCAACACGGTCTCGAACGGCCTCACGCACGTCTTCACTCGTGGACCTGAGAAGTTCATCGCCTCGCGCATCCTCAAGGCTGGCGGTCGTACCGCTGAGGCCGAGGCTGTCGCGAAGAACGCGCTCTGGGCCGCCTCGCAGGGTGCGAAGGACGCATCGCGGATCGCGATCGAGGAGGCGAAGCTCCGCTGGAAGGGCGCGGCTCCGAAGACGCTCCCGCAGTTCGTCAAGGAGGAAGTTGGCAAGGCCGAGTTGGTGGCGAAGCCGATGCCGTTGAAGATCGACAGGGTCTTCCGTGCCCTCGATGCGGCTGACACGTACTGGAAGACGATCATCTACCACAGCGAGGTCAACCAGCGTGCCCTCGCGCAGGCACTCTCCGAGAAGCTCGAAGGCGCGGCCCTCGCGGAGCGCACGAAGTGGCTCATGGAGAACGCGCCCGACACGTGGCAGAAGGAGGCGTGGGAGCGTGCGAAGGAGTACACGTTCCAGGAGGACCCGGACAAGTTTCTCAAGGCACTCCAGCACGTCCAGACGCTACCCGGTGGTCGCATCTTCTTCGCCGCGTTCCTCAAGACGCCCTACAACATGATCCGGTTCGCGGCCCGTCGCAGCCCGCTCGGGCTGACCGCGTTGCCGTTCAAGAACAGCCGTCTTCGTACTGAGATGGCGGCTGGCGGTGTCCGTCGTGCCGAAGCCCTGGCTCGCGTGAGCCTCGGGTCCGCGCAGTCGCTCGCGATGATCGGGCTTGCGTACCAAGGTCAGTTCACCGGGGCCTACCCGAAGGACGAGAGGGAGCGTGCGCGGTGGGAGGCCGAAGGCATCCGTCCTTGGAGCATGAAGGTCGGCGACCGATGGATCACCTACTCGCGAACTGGGACGCCGGGCATCCAGATGATGCTCGCGGCCGGGTTCGTGCAGGCACTCAAGGAAGGGCGCGAGAAGGATGCGGCTGCATTCCACGTCCGGCTCATCAGCCAGTACGCGCGGGGACCGCTCGAACTGCCGATGATGCAGAGCACGAGTGCCCTCGTCGATGCGCTTGAGGACCCGGAGCACAAGCTGGAGAAGTACATCCAGACGGTGGGCACCGGGTTCGTACCGAACGTGCTGCGTGATGTTCGGCAGCAGACGGACGTGACGAAGCGGAAGCCGGCGACGATCGTCGAGGCAATCAAGGACATGATCCCCGGGACCAGCGAGAGTGTCGCGCCCCGTGTCGATGTGCTCGGTCGAGTGCAGAAGCTCGAACCGAACCCCCTCGCGAGGGCAACGAAGCTCGTCGGCCTGAGCACCGAGACGCCAGAGACGAGGCTGATGGACGCGCTCCAGTGGGCACCGACGCCACCGGCAACGCGGTTCAGCGTGCCGAAGAACTTGCAGTTGAAGCTGGACCTGCCCGCGCAGGTCGAGTTGAAGGGCGATCAGATCACCGCGTACAAGATCGACATGGGTCGCGCGGCTCGTGCTGCCATCCAGCGGGTCATGGGCTTCCCGGGCTTCGCCGATCGTGAGCCGGAGGTTCAGACGCTCCTACTCCAGAAGGCCGTCTCGTCCCATCAGGCGGTCGTGCGGGAGAAGTACAAGAGGATCAGCGGCGTCTACGGGCCGATCGCCCAGAAGGGGATGAGCAAGTGGTGGGACAAGCGGGGCCAGACGTTGCCCGCCGATCTCGCCGGTAAGGAGTCCCCCGAGGTGCCTTCGGAGACCGGAGCGTTCGGTCTCTCGACGGACGATCAGATGACGGCAGTGCAGTCTCTTCGCAAGCTCTACCCTGCGATCCCTGAGGATGCGTCGGACGAGGAAGTTCTTCGTCGGCACCATCGGATGGTCGCACCCACGATGAGCGACACGGACTACGCGGCCAGAGTGCGCAGCACATATTTGAGCGCGGCAATCGAAGACACGCAGTAGTTCATCAATCCGTACGAGAGCCGCTGCGCAGCGGTCATGGCCTCGGGGAGCCGTTCCTCCTCGGGGCCTTCTCGTGCTCAACCTGAACGGAGGTAGATCATGAAGTCGAAGGCGAAGAAGAGTCAGACTGTACGGGCGCAGGAGTTCATACTCGCTCATCCGTTGATGTCGAAGGCCGAGGCCGCTGTAACATCTAGGATTTCGGGGCGCACGATCGCCCGCCGAGCCCTAATCGGGGCTGGCAAGCTGTATCCGCTGCCCTGGGGACTTAGTCCAGGGGAAGTGCGGAGAACACCACGACAACTTGCCGAGACCCGCCAACGATGTTCTACACGCCGCACTGCTGATGGCCGTGGTCGCATCGCGTCTGCGAAGTACAACGCGACTCATCGTAAGGAGCGCCGGAACTACAAGCTCGTGTACAACACCTCTGCGCGGGGTACTGCTTCAGCCCTGCGGACAGATCACGGGTTCAACCACGAGGACTCGATCACGATGGCGAAGCAGCTACGTGATCCCGAGCAGAGATGCGCATGCTGTGGCGTGGCGAACCATGTTCTCGCTCGCTACACGGGACGGATGCCGGGACGACGGCTCGGCGCTCGGGGACTTCAGGTCGATCACGTCCTAGCTGGCGGTCCGAGCACGCTGGAGAACACCCGCATCCTCTGCTGCATGTGCAACCGCTTCCGTGGTGCTGCTGAACTCACGGACCAAGAAGTGCTGTGGAAGACGCGGGCATGGTGGCAGGCACGGCGGGCTCCCCGGTTCCTGTGGTGGCTCAACACGAGCCCGGGCATCGGAGGTTGGGCCTCCCGCAACGACTCGATGCAGAAGAGGTTCGACAAGCTGCGCCCTGACGCAATCGCGTAGCCCAAGTTCAACGCCAACGGATGGCCCTGGAGCACCCAACGCTCCGGGGCCTTCCATATTTTCTAGGAGACGCCCCGATGGTTCAGATGAAGCCCATGCTTGGCAGTAGTGCGTCGTTCGAGGACATCGAGCGACACCTCAAGGAGGCCGGCTACCTGCTCGCGAGCACCAAGCTCGACGGCATCCGTGCCCTCGTCCGTGGTGGTGTCGTGCTCTCGCGCAGCCTCAAGCCCATCCGCAACGCTCACGTCCAGGCAAGGCTCGGGCGGCGAGAGTTCGAGGGCTACGACGGTGAACTCATCGTCGGCCCGGCCAACGCGAGCGACGTGTACCGCGTCACGAACAGCGGCGTCATGTCGGGTGATGGTGAGCCCGACTTCCGTTACTTCGTGTTCGATCGGCATGACCTCGTGCTGCCGTTCCGTGAGCGCCACACGATGCTCAAGGACAGGACTAGGCTCGTGCAGGTGGTCGAGCAGCACGTCATCGAGGCCATCGACGATGTCGAGCGTCTGGAGGAGTGGGCGCTTGGCGAAGGGTACGAGGGGCTCATCGTCCGTCGCCCGGACAGGCCCTACAAGCACGGCCGCTCAAGCACCCGCGAGGGTGGACTGCTCAAGCTCAAGCGGTTCGCGGATGCGGAGGCCGAGTGCATCGGCGTGGTCGAGTTGCAGAGGAATGGCAACGAGGCTTTCACCAACGAACTCGGACGGACGGCGCGCTCCACTGCGAAGGCCGGCAAGGTCGGCGGTGGTGTGATGGGTGCTCTCGTCTGCCGGACGCCGGAGGGCATCGAGTTCACGGTGGGGACAGGCTTCGATGCGGAGGATCGCGCGGCTCTTTGGCGCGACCGGAAGAAGGTCGTGGGTCGGCTCGTGAAGTTCAAGAGCCTACTCATCGGCGTGAAGGACGCGCCCCGCCATCCCGTCTTCCTGGGGTTCCGTGATCGGAGCGACACGTGAGTCGGCGCACGAGTCCGCTGTGGATCTCCTGGGACTGGTATTGCATGCACTGGCCGAGCTTCTCGCGCGACATCCGAGATGGCGACGGCAACCTGTGCGAGGGCGAGTGGGAGTTCCTGCTCGGTCCACTGCATGTCTACTTCATCCACTGGGAGAGGGCCAAGTCATGAGCCTGTTCATCGTTGACTGCGAAGCGCGAGGTCCGTGCCCATCGCTCGGCGTGATGACGGAGTTCGGCGCGGTCCTGTTCGACGAGCCGCCGTTCACCACACGGTTCCACGGACAGGGAGAGCCGACGCCCGAGATGATGCGTGAGTTCGCGGACTGGCTCGCAGCGCACAGCCGAGGGCGGGCCGTGATGGTCTCGGACAACCCCGCGTTCGACGCGATGTGGATGTTCGATGCCTTCCATCGGCTCTACGGGTCGAATCCGTTCGGACACTCGTCGAGACGGATCGGCGACCTCTACGCGGGCGTCGTTGGGGACATGTGGAAGGCGTCGGCGTGGAAGCGACTCCGCAGGACGAAGCACACGCACCACCCCGTGGACGACGCTCTGGGGAACGCGGAAGCATTGCACGCGATCGTGGAGATGATGAGGACGAAGGTCACATCGCTGCGGCTGCTCGAACTGCATGCTGAGGTCGCGGCACTCGACGAGCACTACGGGTACGAAGCCGACATCGACTGGAACTACTACCACATCTCCGGCTGGTACTGCCGAGGGAAGAACTGCGGGCAGCCCGAAGGCAAGGCTCACCTGGACGGTTGTCCGGTGGGTGCCTTCGATGAGTTCCTGCGGAGGATCGAATCATGAAGGAAAAGCTGATCGACATGAAGTGGGCCGCGTACCGACTCTGGCGGGACTGGTTGTCCCCCCGACGAGTGTGGCGTCGGGCCATGTGTTTCTGGCAACGCGGCCGTCGAGGGATTGCCCAAGAGGACACCTGGGACCTCGGGGTGTACGTGACTGACGTGCTGCTACTCGGCTTGAAGGAACTCCGCGAGCACAGCAACGGCTATCCGGCCGCCCTCCACGATGACACCGCGATCGACGCACAGTGTCTCGCCGGGCCGGAACACGATCATGGGATGCAGGCATGGCGTGCCATCTTGGGAGAGATGATCGAGGGCTTCGAGGCGCACAAGGCACTGATGGGCCTGGAGTACGACTGGCGCGACAAGGCCGAGGAAGATCGACTGCGTGCGAAGGTTCAGCGCGCCCATGTTCTCCTCACCCTGTGGCTGCCGGCGTTGTGGGACTGACGAACGAGAGCAAGGCCACGCCCGGAGCGTGGTGCAGGAGGTGCAGCATGAGAGTTGGAGAAATCACGGTCACGCTGACGATCGACGAGATGCGCGCGTCGAGGCTCGTGACGAACGCGTTGACCGTCGCGTTGCTGGAGCAGATGAACTGGAGCACGACCCACGTCGCGGCTCTACTGAATGTGGCTCCGAGCACCATCTTGAGACGCGCACGGTCGGCAGGAATCTACAGGGCAGAACTCACGGCGAAGCGGAAGGAAGCTCGCACGCGGAAGCGTCGGCGACTTGTTCCTTCGGTGGGTGCGTCGGCCCCTTCGCCTGCTCTGCGAGAGCCGGAGGAGCCATGACCGAGATCGAGTTCCTGCGCCGGTGGCGCAAGGCGTACGTCGTCCTCGATGAAGTGGAGCACGACTTGAGTGCAGGGTTCGTGGCGAGCGTACGGGGTTCCCTCGATGGGCTCGGTCAGCAAGCGCGTGGCGCGTACGCGGCCGGTGACAAGGACGCCATCACCAGAGTGACGGAGGCCCTTGCCGAAGCCGAGCGTGAGGTCTTGGGCGTCGAGAACTCGTTCAGGGACGACTACGGTCCGCGCCCACCCGCATGACAACCGAAGAGACGACGAGGCCCTTGCTGCTCACGCGGTGATGGCCTTCTTCGTTCCCCTGCGACCGCCCGGCGACGGAGAGATGTACACTTGCCGGCGCGAGGGGTCTCGGACAGCCGGGTCTCTTCGGCCGTGAGGACGTGCCATCTACCGCAGCTTCCCCCGTGGAGTTCGGACCCGTTCCCCTCGCACCTACGCCCTGCGCTTCGAGCCGAACGCCTACGCGATCTCTCGGGAACTGCTCAACACTCCTAGAAAGACGAAGGCCCCGTATCCGCAGTGGACCGGGGCCTTCTTCGTTCTCCGCGACTACCGTTCCGGCTTGGGAACTTCCACGGTGTCCCGGTGCGACGTGTCCGGTACGCCGCGCTCCACTTCGACGAACTTCGGACCCGTCTCGGTCGGTTGCGGCTCGACCGGTGACGGTGCCGGAACATCCGCAGGCGGGGCCTGCTCCGGCTGATTGTCGCTCATCTGTCCTCCTGACTTTGATAGCGGCTTCCCTGATTGCCACAGCGCATAGCTCCCGAGCGCGATGACCCCGGCCACGAGAGCAGCCGTGAACCTTCGGAACCCGATTCTAACCCATCGTGGTTTCGCGTCCACCTTCGCCCGCATCTCTCGGGTCGCGTCGAAGTACTCGCTGGCCATCCGAACGATCGCGTCTACGTACAGGTTCTTTCGGAAGTGTTCCTCGACCTTCCCGTCAAGTGGCAGCATCATCACCTTGCTGACCGTCAGCGCGCGGAAGAAGCACCCGAAGGCGATGCCGTTGAGCACGGCCGTCACCAGGTAGGTTCCGATGAACACGAACGCGACGAACGGCCTTGGAGCCTTGAACGCCTCGATGAAGTGGTCGAACCCTGCGGCGAGCAACCCTGCAACGAAGATCGGCAGAGCAACCAACCTTGACGCCTTCGATTCGGCTGCATCGAGACGGGCAATGTCCGCATCCCATGCGATCTTGGCGAGGGCGAGCAACTCCTCGTACTTCTTCACCTTCCGATCGTCAGTGTCCGTGCGGGCTTGTGGGAGGCTCGGTGGAGGAGATGGGCTTGCTGGTGGGACCTGACTCATGAGGCCCGCTTCCGCGTCTTCGGCACCGCATCTCCTCGTTGAGTGGGGGCTTCATCCGGTGCGTTGGGGGCCGCACCCGACGACACGCAGAATCCACCCCCACAAACGCTCTCGGTACAGTAGCACGGGTCAGGTTCGGGGCCGTCTGGGCTTGTCCGCGACCATCTTGGCGTTCGCCGGGTTCGTCGCTGCGATCCACTCCGCAAGCTTGTCGAGGTCATGAGCCCAGAACAGCGTGAGTCCCCGCCGCTGAACTTCAATGAGGTGCTTCTGCTTGTAGACGCCACTCAGCACGGCAGTTGGGACCACGTTCACCTCGCCGAGGTCCTTACGCCACACCTCGGCCTTGATGGCGGCGTCGTTGTTGAGGCGCTTGATCGAGTTCGTGAACGAGTTCGACACCTTGCACTCGATGGGCATGAGCCGCCGATCCCAGAGTCCCACCAGCACGTCAGCTTTCCTGCCAGCCACTTGTGACTCTTGGCAGAACTCACCCGGCGAAGGTGCTTCTGCGGACGTGCTGACCACCCGCGTCTGTACCTTCGTCAGACCGTTCGCGAGGAGTAGCTCTTCAACCCTGCGCTCTTGCTCCGTCTTCCCCTCACTGCGGCGGAGGGTTGCCACCCGCTGCGAGGCGATCAACGCGGCTGAGGCGAGGATCGCGGCCGAACGTTCGTCCTCACTCGGATCACGACTCTCGGTGACCCAAGGAAAGCGCCTACGATCGAGCCCGAGGAGCACCGTCTCGACGAGCCGCTTCGCCAAGGTAGGGTCAGCTTGCAACTGCTTCGGAGAGATGCTCTGCGCATCCGCGAGGACCTTCAAGTCGTCGAGGGAGATCGGTGGACCTGCGAGGTAGCGGAGGGCCTCGAACAGGTGCGGGTCGGTGAGGATCGCGAGGGCGTGGTCGCTCAACTGCGTGAGATCGACCGTGCTCTCCAGCAGGTTCTCGAACGCGGACTGCTTCTGCTCGAACGCCTCAAGGTACGCTTCGAGGGGTTCCTCCATCCGCTCGCGACGGAAGTCCTCGATCGCACGCTGACGGCCGGCTTCAAGCTCGGCCTCGGTCCATCGAGGAGGATCGAGCAGGGGACTCATGCAGGAGTCGGCGCGGTCACCTCGCTCAACTGCGGCAAGTCGGGGACCGGAATCCGTTCCATCTCGCGGGGCTCGAACTTCGTGAGCCCGCCGGCATACGTCCGTCCGCTTCCAGTGCAGACGCTCTTCGACAGGTAGGCGGCGAGCTTGTTCATGCCGGCATCGCTGATCGTCTCTCGTGGGTAGAGCCCGTGCGCGATGTTGATGTGACGGGCGTCGGCCAAGTTGCGAACGAAGGCTGGTGGACGACGGGCCATGTAGGTTGCGAGGATCGGCGCGGGATCACGAAGCTCGACCGCCCACCACGCGCTGCGGTTTTCAGCGATGTAGCCCTTGTCGGCACCCATCCTCTTCGCGACCTTCAAGAACGACTCGACGGAGGTTCGTTGCTCCCTCGACAGGTCGTCGAGGTCAACCGGGATGTCGATCACGTTGCGGAGAGGCTTCGCATCACGGAGAACGCCAGCAGCCTTGAAGAGTTCGCGTGCCTTGGTGACCGTAGCGAACAGCACCGATCGAGGGAGCCCATCGCTGTGGGGGCCGGCGATCCACACGCGGTTCTTGCCCGTGACCTGCCCGCGATGCACGCGGCAGAGTTCCCCAAGCTCGACGTAGCCCTCCGGCGTCTTCTTCTGGAAGCGGGTCAGTGGGGTCCAGCGTGAAGCGGCTTCGAGGCGCTCACGGCGCAGTACACGCCCACCATCGTTCGCGCGGTTGAGGTCATCGACTGTCGTGATGCGGCGCAGTCGGATCGACCGAGGGCGCGCTCCAACCTCGAAGCAGGTGATGGCTGCTGTCGTGGCAGCGTCGGGGAATGCGCGAACAGTGGGTTCGAGGAGCGTGATGCTCTTGCCCCCGAGGCCACCGAGGAACATTTGACGCACGAGGCGTCCGTAGTTCACGTCGAGCCACTCGGCAGCCGTGATGAACGTGCCCACATCACCGGGCTTCGCTCGTTCGAGCGTGGCGAGGAAGAAGTGGACGTGAAGTCCGGCGAGCTGGCTCGCATCAAGCTTCCGCTGCTCGGCGGTTCGCGTGAGCCACGCCTTCCACTTCGACGAGATGAGGTGGTGACGCACGTACGGTGGGTTCCCGATGAAGAGGGTCTTGCCCGGCTCTTCGGTGCGGAGCCACTCGCGGTAGTCGGCTACGACGACCTCGGAGCGACTTGCGAGACCAGCGGTCGCGAGATGTGCACGTGCGAGGAGGGCGGCAAGGGGGTCAAGCTCGATGCCGATGAGGGTGGGCTTCGGGTAGCGGCGGCCGGCAGCGACGAGGAAGCGGCCTGAGCCAACACCGGGATCGACGACGCGCGAGAAGTTGCCGCCGTTGCCGCTCCAGCGGAGCATCGTGCGGACGATCGCCGAGGGCGTGTAGGTGGCACCCTGCGGCCGGCGCGTCTCGGGATCACGGAGCTTGAGGAAGAGTGCGCCAAGCGGGTCTCTACCCGCCTCGATGCGCGCACGGACCTTGCGGACCAGGAGGCGTGAGGCCGGTGGAAGGTTGCGCGTCAGTGCGCCCTCGGCTGGTGACCAGCCTCGAACCTGATCTGCACCGAGCGCGCGCGCGAGCGCAGCGAGATGGCGTTCCGTCGTCACCTGATCCATCGAGTCACTCCCTGTCCCTGTGGACGGCACCACGCCGCAGCAGACTACAGGGCATCCGTCACACGTTCAAGGAGATACAACTGTCGAGGGAGGTTCCACCATGAAGAAGCTGACCGCTGAGGAGTTCCTCGCCCACTACCGCTCCGTCTCGCGGGACTGCGAGAACGTCGAGTTGGGCGCGTGGACGCAGCCGTTGACGCGAAGGCTGGAGATGCTGCGCGAGGATGCACAGGCTGCCTTCATGGCGAACGACGACGCTGCGATCGAGAAGGCTGCGAGGGCGCTCAACGAGCTTGGGCGTGAGGTGGCGCAGCACATCAAGCGGGAGAGCCCGAGGCGCACGCCGCTCACACTGGGCGAGGATGGACAACTCGATCGAGAGTTGGGTCGTACCCCAGGGGTGGCACAGCAGCACGCAGTGACATGAGCCTCGTTCCCTTCACCGGGAGCGGGGCTTTTTCTGTTGGTACACGTTGATACAGGGTAATTATTTTTGGTGCCCGGCACGCTGACAGGTATATCACCACACTCCCGGGGGGTCGTACCCCCACCCCTCGCACGCACGCACCCGCGCGCCCGCACGCACGCGCCATGACGCGCACGCCCGCACGACTCCACACCACGCACGCGCGCCCGACTCCATACTCTCCACGCTGCCCCCGTGGGTTTCCGCTTTCCTCGCTTGCTCGCTTCGTCCCGTTCCGTCCGATCGCCCGCCCCGTACCGTTCGGCGGACATCGGGTGTTTCGCACCACGTGCAACGGCATTCCACCCGATCCCTCGGCCCGTTCGGCCCGTCTCCGCGTACCGTCCGGTGGAATAGCAACGGGTTACCGTTCGGCGGACCTTTGGCATGTGCCGTGCACTGTCTCCCCGTTGTCGGCCAAGCAGGATCGGCCGAACGGAACGCGAAGCGGACGGGTGACGAGAAAGCGGGCCACGCAAGGTCCGGCTCCCCGCGAGCAAGGTCCGACCGGGTGCCACGGTCGAGAGCGAACCGACAGGAGCGAGCGAAGCACGCGGCCGAAAGCGGCCGATCCCCCAAGGCTCACGCGTCGGGATCGGAGCGCGGCGGACGCGTGCCGCGAACGGAGTAGACGCGCGGACGGCGCAGCGGGCAGCGAGCCCTAGACGCCTTACCGGAAGACCACGCGGCACGGGAACCAAAAGCATCGGACCCGGCCTTAGTGGGTTAGGACGCACGTCGAGACGTTCGGCTCCCAGTGTCGAGACGCGAAGCGGCCCGAACATCGGCCGCGCGATCGGTCAAGCGCCGATCGAGAAAGCGTGAAGTGCGATCGAGCGAAAGCGACGCGCACGGCGACGAAAAGCACGGGTGAGCTTGTGCGGGATCGGAAGTCCCGGCCGCGAGCCTGTGACGCGACACACGACTTAGCAAACGTGTGCGCGGGTCGCGTGCTGGCAGTCCATCGCACGCCCGAAGAGTCCCGGAAGGACGAAACCCACTCCGTTACACCCGAGGAGCATCCCGTGCCCTACATCTCCGTCGTCGTCAAGGGCGACAAGTTCACCGCTGCGCGCGAAGCCGCATCCCGCGACATCCCCGCCGCTTTCGTGCGCGAAGTCCACGGCCTGAACCATTCGACCGTGCTCCGCGTCTCCGAGTCCTTCCGCGAGCCGGTCGCGTCATGGTTCGCCGAAACCCCGCCCATCATCGTCGGCGAAGGGTTCCCCGCCGGCACGTGCCTGATTTTCAGCACGCACGAAGGGAACTAGCCATGACCCTCACGAAGCGCAACATCCCGACAAGTCATGCCGAAGCGGTCGCGCTCCTGAACGGTCGCGAGTCTCGCAACATCTCCCACAACGGGCGCATCTTCCGCGACGGCGCGGACGTTGTGCTCCGGCTCCACGCCACGAACATCGTCACGTATCGCGCGGACGGTTCGCTCGTGCTCAACACGGGCGGATGGCACACGCGCACAACGCAAGCGTGGATCAACTGCGCGCTCCGTGGCACCGGCTTCGCCGTGTGGACCGTCAAGGGTGCCCTCGCGGTGCATCGCAATGGCGCGCCGTCCGTCTACCTCGATGGCATGGTGAGCCTCGCGGAGGCCGCGTGAACCGCTTCGCGATCGCCTGCGCGTGGTTCTGGTGGCTCACCGATCATCACGACGGGCAGTGGTCCCGCCGCTACGCCCGTCTCTGCAAGCTCGCCCGCTCCTACACGCCCGGGGCACTGGAGCGTGGCCCGAACGATGACGAATCCCGCGACATCTACGACTCCTTATGCGACCGCGAAGGTTGCGAGCACGCACGTCTCTCGGAGGCATCATGAACACGTCACGCAAAGCATTCCGCTTCTTTCTGGAGCACGCCGGCTACGCGACTCCTCCCGGTCGTGCAGCGTGTGCCCTCGGCTTGTCGCGCGCGGAAGAACGCGCGAAAGCGGTCGGTATCACGTTCGAGTGGGAGTGGGACGAAGACGCGGACTTGTCATGGATGGACGACCGCGACCGCTACTACCACCACGACGGTGGCAAGCGCCATCCGAGGGAGCACGAAGTTCTCGGATGCATCGCGCGCGGCCCGGACGGCGAGCACCTTGCCTCGCTCTGGGGAATCGTGGACGCGGACGCCAGCTACCGCCGTGTCGTCGAAGCCGAGCTTGCGGCCGAAGCTCTCGCGGACTACGTCGCACCCGTCTGCGGGTGCCCGTGATGCGCGCCTTCTCGCAGGGAGTTTTCTTCCGCGTGACCGTCTCCGGTCCCGAAGTGCGCGCCTTCAAGCGCACGTGGCCTTGCTCCGGTCTGCCCTCGCGTGGCGTCTCGTTCACGTTCGACACGCGCAACGGCGACTTGGTGGACATCTTCCCCGACAACCTTGACGGCGCGGGAGCCGTCGCACTCTCGCAGGACGCGCAAAACTACGGCCGGCGCAAGCTCGGCCTGGAGGACTGAACACCATGCTTATCAAGGAGACGCTGCACAAGTCGGACGCGAAGCGCATCGGCCTGTCCGTGTGGAAGGACGCGCGCGGCAACCTCGTGATGCACCTTCAAGAGTTCGACATCGAAGGCGACTGCGAGACGTTCATCCTCTGCCAGTCGTGGAACACCACGGTTGCCCGCGAGAAGTGTGCGCGCGCTACGCAGGCCGCTGCGCAACGGTTCTACAACGCGAACATCGCGCTTGCGCGGCAAGCCGTGACCGATCGCGTGGCCGTGCTGGAGGGACCGAAGTCATGACGTACGCGAACGTCCCGGGCGACTCCCGGTGTGAGTGCTCCGACGCGGAGTGTCCCGTGCATCCGCACCCGCACAACGAGGACACGCGATGCCCCCGCAAGGCAACGTGCGTGCTCTTCCGCACTGACATGGACGACTACACGGGCACCGCGATGTGCGATCCGTGTGCGGAGGACGCGCTCGACTCCGGTCTCTTCGCGTGGGCCGACGAGTTCGAGGATGAAGACATCGACGACGACGCCAACCCAACCCATGCGAGGGCAGAGTGAACCGACGCATCCACGTGAAGCTCGACTACGCGGCCAAGTGCTGGACCGCATCGCACTACGTCGCGGACCCGGATGCCGAGGGCGGCTACAGCGCCGATCCCACGGTGTTCGAGTTGTTCGGCACCGAGACACTCCCCACACCGTTCACGCTCCAAGCGGACGAGCGCACCGTGCTCGCCGAGCTTCGACGCTTGAATCCCGAAGCCGTCGTCGAGCGCATCTAGTTCCCCGTAGTTCATCCCCGCGAAGGATCGCAACCATCCCGAAGGAGCTTCGCACCATGAGCACCAACCTCTACGCAGCGCACAAGCAGTGGGCCGCACGTCCGGCGGACGAGCGATTCGAGACCCTCTCCGCACTCCACAGCGCAGTCACCGAGCGCGACAACCAGTCGCAAGAGGGCCGCATCTACACCGACCGCGTCTCCCTGGAGGTCAATGGCAACATCATCCTGAAAGGCGAGCAGCGCGATGCCGCCCTCACGCACTGGAGCGCCGGCCAGTTGCTCCAGCGTCTCGGCGTCCCGCGTGACCTGCTCGCGAAGCTCGAACCGAACGTGGCAACGGCCGTCGTGATGGACAGACTCCCGAAGTCGATCACCGAGGGTGCCCTCGATCGGCGGCAACGTGTACTGCTCGGCGGCCACGGCACGGATGCGTCGGTCCTGCGTGCGCTGCATGGCGACCGCTACGAGCGGCTCTGGGACAAGACGGTCACGAGCACGCTCCTGGAGTACCTGCCGCAGGGATGGCGCAACCCGGTCGCCTTCAAGGGTGGCGAGTGGGGCGCGGAACTGGTCCCGAGTGGACTCTACGCTGGCGACCGCGACATGTTCGCCTTCTTCGTGGACGGTGGCGACTGGGCGGACAAGCCGGTCGGCTCGTTCGACGTGGACGGTGACGGCTTCAACCGTGGGTTCTACGTCTGGAACAGCGAAGTCGGCGCGAAGACCTTCGGCTTCACCACGTTCATGTTCCGCGTGGTCTGCGGCAACAACATCGTGTGGGGTGCGTCAGGTATCCACACGTTCTCGGCGAGGCATGCCGGCAACGCGAACGATGTGCTGCGCGGATTCCGTCGCTACCTCTCGACGCTGAACGAGAACCAGAGCGCGGACGCCTTCGTCACGGCGGTGCGTGATGCGAAGGAGCACATCGCGGTCGCCATTGCTGCGAAGCGTGACACCACGCTCGAAGACGCCTTCACGAAGTTCAAGGGCAAGTTCACGCAGACCGAGATCACCGACGCGCTCGACGCGATCCTTCGCGAGGAGAAGGGCGCGCGTGGCTCCCGGTGGGACTGGCTGCAAGGCTTCACCGCAGTCGCCCGAACGAAGCAGAACGCGGACGACAAGACCGACATGGAGTCGAAGGCAAGCAAGCTCCTGCTCGTCACCCACTAGACACCACAAGCACGCACGACACGGGCGGCCTGGGCTTGGGGACTCGTCCCCTTGTTCCTGGGTCGCCCTTCTGCATCTCGGAGGAGACACCCCATGTTCAGACCCATCCCAACGGAGACGCTCGTTGGTGCGCCCGCACCCACACTCAACGAGGTTCACCAACACCTCGTGCAGAGCCTCCTCTCCCTGGAGAACGCACGAGCGGCAGAAGTTGCGGGCACTCAGGATCGTACGGCAATGGTTCACACCTACAGCCACCTGCGGCTCGCGATCGAGCGCCTCGGGGACATCACCTTCGTGAAGGAGGCAGCGTGAGGACGCACGTCCGTCTCAACCCGGCCGAGATCACGACCGGGGTCGGGTCCTCCCTCGTGGCTGTCTTGCTCGTCGAGCCGTTCGTCGCCGGGCTCACCTGGGCCGTCGTCCTCAGCATCTTGTTCGTGGCGCTCAACCAAGTGAGGGAGGCCGACCACCTGCGCGCCGAGCGGGACCTTGCTTGCTGGCGTGCGCGCCGGATGCAGGGGCTCCTTGCTCGTGACCGTGCAAACCGGCTCTTCGAGAGTCGGAGGTTCGCGTGAACGACGACCTACGGATGAGGCTCGGCACGGGGGTCGGGATCGTGGGGATGATCGTGATCGCAGTCGTGTACGCCTTCGGGGGAGGAAGATCATGAAGCTGTTCATCGCAGTCATACTCGCGCTTGCCATCGGGGGGTGCGTGTGCCCGTGCCTGCCAACGGCACCTCAACGACACGCGTCACCGCCGCCAGTACCACCCCCACCAGTGGTGCTCATCACCTCGTCAACGACCGTCGCTCTGTCCTTCCCCGATAGCCTGTCGAGCGTGCTCTCGTTGAGCACGAACTGGGGGGTCCTCGACTGGAGGGCCGCAGCGAAACCTGCGTGGCTCCTCATGCCCACAAGCGGACACGCTACGACGAGCCCGAGTACGGTTGCTCTGGGGGTGGATGTCACCGCGTTGCCGTACGAAGACAGCGCCGGAACGCTGACGCTCGTGACCTCGCGGGACACGGTGCAGGTTGTGGTCAGGCTCTCACTTCCACCGCCCGACCCGGAGGCGCACCTCGTCGTAGCACCCCAGACGTTGAATCTAACGTCCTACAACCACGCTCACGAGACACTCACATTCTCGACGACGGGGCGCTCCCTCGGTTGGAGGCTGGCGTCGAAGCCGACCTGGGCGTCGGTCGTGCCATCCTCGGGGACTGCAACTCACAGTGGTGTGGCTGTCGTCGTGACGGCGAGTGCGATCGGTCTGCCGTACGGAGAGTACACCGGGGAGGTGGTCTTCGTGGACGCTAACGGGGAGAGCACGACGATGGTCATCAACTTCTCGGACCCCGGCAGGTAGGCGGGTGATCTTGCACGAGGACATCAACGAGTAGTCCCACCCGGCCGCACGCACCGAGGGCGGGCTCCACACCGGGGCCTGCCCTTCCCCTTTACTGGAGGACACATGAAACCGCTCAACCTCATCATCTTCTGGGCCGTCGTCATCGGTGGTGCGTGGGCATCCAGCCTCTTGGTGGAACGCTACACGCCACTGGATGGCATCGCCGGTGGTCTCGCATGGATGTTCATCTGCGGCTACGTCATCGAGAAGGCCGGCGATCGACTGGGACTGCGACCATGACCGGCGGCCTGTGGATGCGTGTAGGTCTCGTGCTCGGGCTCACAGCGGTGGTCGGGGTTGTGCTCGGCTTCGTGATCGGCATCCGACTGGTCTCGGCCGAGGTGGTGGACACCGTGATCGACCCGCCGGGGACGCCGGAACCGACGTACTCGACTGTGCCCTTCGTCAGGAGCGCGCCCGACACGGCGTTCACGGCCAGCAGGGTGAGGAGGGTGACGTGAGCCAGCGTGCCCTCGACGGGTCGCTCGACTTGGGCGGGCAGTGTGCCGATGATGTAGAGGGACCGCTGCTCAGGGAGGACGCGCTGGACGACACCAAGGTGTGCTTGCGGTGTGAGAGGGAGCTTCCGGCCGCGCAGTTCCCACCGGATGCACGAAGCGCGGACCTGCTCGGCGTCTGGTGCCGCGAGTGCAGGCGGACCTATGACCTAGAACGGTGTGGACAGCCCGAGGTCAAGGCCACTCGGAGGGAGCGCGAGCGTCAGCGCCGGCTACGTGATCCTGAGTGGCGCGAGGCCGAGCGAGCGAGGGCGCGACGCAACCGCCGGAGAAGCGCGGCGTGACCACCGATTGTCCGCGCGCCGAGACCACTATCCGCGCTACACTTGAGGGACGACACGACGCCACCCGGACGTGCGCGCTCGACAACTTGCACGACAACGGGAGAACGACATGGGCGGAGTGAGGAAGCGCACGAAGGTCAAGGGGCTCTGGGTAACTCAGGCCAAGCGAGCAGGAGCCGGTGGCTACTACTCCGCCCGGCTTCGCGACAAGGTGACCGGGAAGCCCAAGTGGGTGCCACTCGGGACCGACTACGAGGCGGCCAAGAAGAAGCTCTATGAGCACAGGGCTGGCGCGCCGATCCCGTCGCGGATCACACTCAAGGATGCGGTCGCCGGGTGGCTCACGTACCTGGAATCGAAGCGTCCGAACGAGAAGGATCGGAAGCTCGCGAAGGTGCGGACCGAGCAGTACCTACTCAAGCACTTCAACCCCGACATTCGGCTTGGCTCGCTGACCCGCGAGCACGTGCTCCGCTACCGTGCGTGGCTCGACAAGCGAACGGCCAAGGCGTGGCGCAGCCCGGAGCCCGGTTCGGAGAAGCCCGAGGCGAAGAAGCTCTCCCCGCTCACCGTCGCGCACATCCTCTCGGACTTCCGCGCGCTGTTGAAGTGGTGCGAGATCACGGGACGTGTGGACCGCAGCCCATTCGTTTCGCGGCTCGTGATGCCACGCATCGCCGAGAAGGCTCCGAAGGGACTCTCCCCCGTTGAGATCGCCAAGCTCACGTCGCTGCCCGGTGACTACGGGTGGACGTGGCGCTTCCTGATCGGGAGCGGGCTCCGATGGGGCGAGGCGACCCGTGCCCGCGCGGATCACGTCCACGATGGGGTGCTCTTGGTCGAGAAGGCGAAGGGCAAGCGGGTCCGTCGCGTTCCCCTCACGGACGGCCTGCTGGACGAGATCGAGGGCCGCGTCGGCCTCCTGGTCCCGTTCACTGCGGCCGGATCGTTCGCGCGGACGAGTCGGAAGGAGTCAGGGCTCCCGAACATCCACCCGCACCAAGCTCGCCACACCTACGCGATGGCGTGGCTGGACGAGGGAGGCTCCCTCGCGGCCTTGCAGGAAGTCCTCGGGCACCAGAACCTCACGACGACCCAGGTCTACGCGCGCGTGACTGATGATCTCGTGAGGCGTGAGGCGGCCAGGGTGTACGCGCAGAAGAACCGCGTGCCCGGCGCGGCAGAGAGCACCGAGAAGGAGCGTCAGAAGGGGGCCTGATTCGGCCGTTGTGTCCACCGTGTGTCCACCGCGACGCCCATCGCCTTCACGGGGTGGGCGTAACTGCTTGTAGGAGTGGTGGCCCCGGCTGGAGTCGAACCAGCGGCACGCGGTTTAGGAAACCGCTGCTCTATCCGTCTGAGCTACGGGGCCACAAGGAGTTAGCTGGTCCGCCAGTATCGCCGTTGTACAGGTTGATGTACAGGCGAGCCCGCGATCAGGCCCCTTCGAGCTTCTCGAAGACCCGCTTGGCCTCGCTCCTGACGAGGCTCTGCGTGACCTTCGCGTAGCGCGTCGTCGTGGAGATGTCCGCATGCCCGAGGAGTTCCTGTAGGGCGGACAAGCTACCACCTGCCACGAGCCATCGCATGGCGTACGTGTGGCGGCAACGCTGCGGGTAGAAGTCCTTGATCCCCGATGCACGGCGGACCATGCGCGAGAAGCCACCGGGGTTGCTCTCGCTGTACGGCACGAGCTTGCCGATGCGCCCTCGTATCTCGCGCAGCAGACCCTCGGCCAGTTCCACACGACGCACGCGGCCAGACTTCGTCTTCTGGACTTCGAGCATGCCATCCTTCACGTGGTCCGCCCTCGCTCGGCACGCCTCGGCCCACCGCAGCCCGGTTCCGATCAGGAGCCGGAGCACGAACCCAACAGGGTCTGGGAGCTTCGTCAGGGTGACGACTTCCTCTTCGGTGAACCCCTTCGGCAGGGTCTCCTGCTTCCGAGGCATGATCTTCTTGCGAGGGAACGGCGACCGATCGAGCCTCTTGGTCTCGACGCACCAGTTGAGGAACGCTCGCAGGTCTCCGAGTACGTGCGTGACGGTGTTCGGCGAGAGGCCCTTCTTCGGCTCCGTGCCCTTCTTCGGTGGCTTCTTGCTCGTCCGGGGAGCCATCTTCTCCAGCCACAGGCGGTACTTCCGAACCGTATCGGGCTCGATGTCTTCGAGCAGCGCGCCCGCGAACGTCTCCCCCGTCTTCGGGTCCTTGAACTTGAGCAGGTACTTCTTCGCGCGAACGGAGGCCATCTTCTGGCCCTTCTCGTTCCGGCTCGTCGCGATCGAAGTATCGAGCCACTCGCTGACTGCGGCGTTGACGGGCACGCGGGTAAGGACGCGGCGCTTGCCGGCCTTGATCTGGCCGAGCTTCTCGTCTGCGGCCTTGCGGTCGTCTCCGAGCGGCACCCACTTCGCCTTCCCGTTCACCCACCGGCGCGTGTAGTAGAAGCCACCGTCGGTGACCCAAAGGGCCGTCGCTCGCTTGACCTTCTTCATGGCCATGACCGTCTCCCACTGTCGTGCAAGATGTCGAGCGCGCACGTCCGGGTGGCGTCGTGTTGTCGTACAAGTCTAGCGCGCAGCCGGTTCACGCGGCGATCCTCTTCCGTCGCCGCCGATCGCGCGCCTTCCTCCGGGCCTTCACCTCGGGACGAGCCTCGTAGGCGCGCTTCTTCTCGTTCATCGCCTCACGGTTCGTCTCGCGCCACTCGCGCGTAGCCTCGACGCGACACCGCAGGCAATGACTTCCGCGCCCGGCCGAGCGGCCTCGCAGGTCGTACTTCTCCTGCCGGACGTACTCATCGAGCGCCCGGCGACGACCGCATCGCGTGCAGACCTTCGTCTTGCCCTTCCGCGTGGCCGTTGCCATGAAGGAAGTATCGGCCAGTGCTGGCACGGCTTCCAGCCTCACGCGGGCACCCCGGTCGAGCGCGCGCCCTCGGGCAGTGCGAGGTAGTAGCCGGCCATGCCGTCGCGCAGCGCCCAGGACAAGCAGGTCAGGGAGACGCATCCTCGAACGCGGACCGCATGCGAGCCGAACGGACTCTCGATGACCTCGACTCGGCCGACCTGCTCGCCGTCGCACACGAACTGGATCGGCTCGGCTCCGAGGGCGGCCACCACCGCGTCAGCCAGCAGTAGCAGGGTGTGCGCTGCGCGATCCTCAGGCGTGTCGCCTTCGGCCAGATCGAGTAGCCCGATCTGTGCTGCCCGTTCGGGGTCCAGAGTGAGGAGGTAGCGGCCTCGCGAGCCCGGTGACACGTCGAGCCGAAGGTCTCCGGCCAACGCGCCGAGCAGATACGGGCGTCCCGTCTGGCGATGGTGCTTGCGCGCCCACGAGACGACGGACCGAGGAACCATCACGGTCGCGGTCACAAGGCACCTCGTTCCCGTAGGCTGACGACGCCACGCGCGGCGATGATGACGTGATCGAGAAGGCCGATCCCGAGAAGCTCGCCAACCTGCCCGAGCCTGCGCGTGATGCTCAAGTCCTCCTCCGAGGGCTCGGGATCGCCGCTCGGGTGGTTGTGCGCGACGATGATGCTGGCGGACGCGGCCAGGACGGCGGGACGGAACACCTCGCGCGGATGGACGATCGACGCGTTGAGGCTGCCGATGCTGACCGTCTCGACGGCCACGCACTCGTGGCGGGCGTTGAGGAGGAGCACCAGGAAGTGCTCCCGCGTCTCGGTGCGCAGCTTCCGGCCGATGAGTGCGACGACATCATCCGGGCCGCGCACGGGCTTCGGAGCGCGCCCACGGTAGCGGCGCTTCGTCACCTCGGCGACGTAGAAGGTGGAGTCGATCACGCGGCCTCCACGGTGAAGCCGTGCTCGCGCAGACCCTCGACCAGCGCGCCGACGTAGCGGGGTTCGACCGCGAGACCGTTGCCGAGCCACTGGCCGTCCGTGTGCGCTTCGAGCCACGCGAGGGCGGACTCGGTCAGCGCGCGGACCAGGAAGATGGTCCCGTGGTTCTCGACGCGGGCGTCCGGGCTCGTGCGCAGGACCCGGCACCAGTCGCAGTCGCAGAAGTCCTGCTCGGGATGGGTGCAGTGGTCTTCCCGCGCGGGTTTCCTCGGTGCCGGTGGGATGGTGAAGCCGTCCTCGAACTCGAACGTGGCTCCCGTCCGATGCGACACGAACCACTCGCGAGCCTTGCAGAAGATGCTCCAGCCGTGCGCGCGGACAACGCGGTTCAGCCGGTCCTTCGTGGTCACCGTTCGATAACCGCCGGTGCTCAGGATGATGTGCCCGCTGTCGTTGAACACCACGACGACCGTCGAGTGCAGACGCAAGCCGATGACGCCTTCGCCTTGGTCAACCAGCGTGGTGTTGTTCGCGATGGCGCGGGAACGGCGGCCTTTGAGGGCTTCGCGCGCTTCGGTGTAGGTGGTCGGGATGTTCTTGCGGTGCATGATGTCCTCGCGGTCGATGGTGTCGCCTGCCAACCGTGAGACTTCGCACGTCGCGTGCCACATCACGACAACGGCAACGCGTTGCTACATCACGACGGCGCGAACGATCGACGGGTGGAATCGGGTGAGATGCCCGAGCACGGCGGGCCGGATGCCACATCACGACGACGCATGCGCGAAACCGGAACCGCGCGCGGGGGATGCGAACGGTCGCAGCGTGGGCGCGGGCGCTGGAGCACGCGAGGTGTCCTCGATCGTGTGCAGCGAGAGCGTGCGTGCGCCGAGGCGTGAGGTCGAGGGCCACCCCCAGTGACCCCATTCCGTGGGGTAAGAACATGTGGGAGGTCGCCCGGCGTAAGAAAGCGGCACCCTGTATCACGCTCGTGGCCCGTTCACAAATCCCAAGTGGAACCATGAGCAGATGGCTGACTTGCAGCCAATCAGGTTCTTGGCTACATTGCCGGCCTACGCGGAATGGACCTTCCGATGATCCGACGCAAGGAGGCCGTATGGACGACGATTTGTTCAGGGCGAAGCTGCTGCGGCGGCTCGACACGTTGATCGCAGTCATGCTCGATGCTTCACCGTCGGAGAGCGCGCCGGTCGCCGCGAAGATCAAACGCCTCGCGAGTGCCGGGCTCACCCCGACCGAGATCGGGAGCATCCTCGGCAAGCCGGCGAACTACGTGACCGCCAGCCTGTCGGATCAGAAGAAATCAGCCGCGCGCCGGAGTCGAAGGTAGGACCAGCCGGACTCATCGCAGGCGAGAGCACGCGCACCGGAGAATGAGCCGAGGTACAGGGAGGTAAGATGCCGCGCAAGTCACGACGTCGTCGACCCAGTGATCCCATCGAGCGTGAGCTGGAGTCAATCCGCCGACTCCTCGTCCTGCTGCTCCTGAAGGCCGGGACGAGCCAGGCGGAACTCGCGCTCGCACTCCAGATGGACGTGGGGGACGTGAGCCGCATGATCCCCGCGCGAAGGGTGAAGAGATTCGGGGCACCAGGCGAGGGAAGTAGCTGATGCCCGTGTCCGTCTCGGACGCGCGCTCCAACGCCAATGAGCAGATCGACCACGTCGTGGAGAAGCTCGGGCGGGCCGCGCAGCGCATCGCGGTGTTCAAGGCGATCTACCGCGGAAAGGCGAAGGCGAAGACGGTGGCGGAGATCGCCGCGGCCACGGGCCTGAGCCGCATCCGCGTCCTCCAGGAAGGCGGCAGGCTGGCGGCGAACCTCATCGTAGCTCCGACGCGGAAGAACGGGGACACGGCCTACGAGAAGGACACGTTCATCGCCGCGCAGCGGAGCAAGATTTTCGCCTTGGTGAAGGACCCGAAGAAGAGAGCCAAGTTCCCCACCAAGCGGCGGCCGCAGGCGTCAGGCGGGGCCGTGATCCACCTCTCACTCCCGAGGAAGCAGGTGCAGGTCGTCGCCCTGACCATCGACGACATCGACTCGTTCGCGAAGGTTCGGAAGGTGGATTCGGACGACCAAGCGGGCGACGTGTACGAGGCCAAGATCAAGGGCGGCGTGAAGGCGATCCTCGGAGACGCCGGCAAGTTCACCGACTGGGGCGGCGAGAAGTCCGACCTCTTCTCGACTCGCCTGCGGATCGGCGGCAAGAGGTACGCGACCGCGTTCGCCTTCAAGGGGCGCGGCACGAAGGGCATCCTCACCCCCGCGAAGCTCGGCAAGAACGGTGACCAAATCCAGCGGCTCTTCCGCTCGGAGGCCCAGGTCTTCGTCGTGCAGTACGGCGGCCAGGTGGACGAGAGCGTGCGCGAGCAGATGCAGATGGCGGCCACCGCGAAGTCCTTTGCCACGGAGCAGAAGGTCTACTACATGGTGATCGACGGACAGGACACGTCGCGGCTCATGAGGGCGTACCCGAAGGCGTTCAGCAGCCGGCGCAGTCGGAAGAGGAAGTGAACCTGGGCTGATTGGAGGATGGGATGGCCGCGAAGCGGCGGAAGAACCCCGATGACGTTCCCGATCTGCTGAGGACGATGCTGATCGTACAGCTTGGGCTGGCTGGCGTTTCGCGCCAAAGCATCCGCGTGGTTGCCGGTTGCGACATGAACCGCGTGACGGCCGTGCTGAAGCACGTCGTCCCCAAGGGGAGCACCAAGAAGAAGAAGGGGGTAGCCTGATGGCGAAGAAGAAGGTGACAGAGCCCACGGAGGCGAAGCTGGATGCGATCCACGAGACGCTGAAGGACCTCATGATCCTCACATGCGCTCGCGCGGGACTGACGATGAGCCAAGCGAGGGCGGTCACGGGCCTGGACAACAACCGAGTGTCGCGCATCTGGAAGCACGTCAGGCGCACGGAGAAGTAGCCGGTGCCGGCCACCCGACTCGATCAGGCACTCCTCGCGAAGATCGCGAAGAAGATTGGCAAGTCGCAGAAGTACGTCCGCGAGCAGACGAGCAAGAGGGCGTCCAGACTTCACGTCTCGTCGGAGGCGGCACAGGTGGTGTGGGCGAAGGAACTCGGCCTTGGCGTGGCCACCGCCCTAAGACGGCTGGACCCCCACGTGCAGGAGCAGGTGCGCTTCGCGTCTTCTGGTCGCGGTGAGTCTGGGGCATCGCGAGCGGTGCCCGGGCGTTCCTCGAGTCGACGGCCCGAGCCTGTCGCCAAGTCCGGCAGTCTTCAACCGGAAGGGTTCATCGGGGATGCCGAACTGGGGAGTAGGTGCGCTGATCTCTTGAAGCGCCCACGTCACTGGGATCGCGTGTACCGCGAGGCGACTACCGTACTGGAGCATCGCATCAGGCGATTGGCGGGAATCGAGGGGATGAACCCAGATGCGTTGGTCGGTGCTGCTCTTCATCCGGATCACGCAGTTCTGGTCGTGAGCGACGAGCGCAACGAGCAGTTAGGATTCCACAACCTGTGCAAGGGGGTCGTCCAGGTGTTTCGGCACCCCGCCCACCACGGGCTCGACGACGAGGTGCGCAGAGAGGACGCCTTGAAGTTCTGCGGCTTCGTCGACGTATTGCTCGGGATGCTCGCGAAGGCGCAGGTGCGAGGGCATGCTGCGCAGAGACAGTCTGGGCCGTGAGATGGTTCTCTGAGTTCGGTAGTGTCGAGAGAGCAGCCGCTACCTGAGACTCCGTGACCATTGACCTCCGGACGGGCACAACCGGAGGAGTGGACAAGTCGGGCACTGAGGACGCTCCTTGCGGCACTTCTCTCGGCCATGAGCTACGGCGTTCACGTGGAAGCTGTAGCGCAGCTTTGCCGGAATCAACCTCTCGAGCGCACGATGTGCAGCCCAGTCAGTTGCGCGAACGGGGACGAGGCCGAGACGCTGTGCCACTCGCTTCACGTGCGTGTCCACGGGTATGACCGAGCGGCCGAGGCCGTACATGAGCACGCACTTCGCTGTCTTCTCGCCGACGCCCGGAAGGCTTCGCAGGTACAATTCTGCGTCCGAGTCGGACAAGTCCTTGAGCGGCTCGAGCGTTGGCAAGCCGAAGTCGTAGGTGATCTTCTTGAGGATCGCCTTGAGACGGGCAGCCCTGTTGTTGCTGAGGCCAGCGGGCTTGAGAACTCCGGCCACTTCGTGAGTGGGCGCATCACGGACCTCATCCCACGTGGACCAGCGTTCGCGAAGACGGCGGTAGACGGGCTCGTATGACCAGCTCCCCGTCTTCTGGGAGATGAGGATGAAGGCAAGGTCGCTCAGAGGCTCCTCGGGGTTGCCGTGGCGCGGTGACCCGTAGGTCTTCTCGAGGATGCGGCACACTCGACGCACCCTGAGAACCTTCGCCTTGGTGGCCGCTGACGATGTTCCTGGCATGCCCCTGTGGTAGTCTCCACGTTGGAAGCTCGTAGGCTGTAGCCACCCGAACCGCAACGGCTTACTGGATGAGCGAACCCTTCACGGATGATGAGGCGGCCGAGTCCCTCCTACAGCTTGTGGGCTCCTCTGGTTGGGTGGCGGTTGCGCTGGCGCGAGGGTACTTGCTCGCACGTTCGGGTGCCACGGACGAGGTGATTGCACGTGCGCTCTACGAGTCGGGGAGCTTCACGCTCACGAAGGCCCGCTCCCTCGTCCCCGAGATCAGACGGGGATTCCGGGTTCTGGTGCCGGCTCGTGAGAGAACCGGCTCCGCTGAGAACCCGATCACGAAACTCTTCCCCGCGACGATCACAGAGGAGAGGTTCGTTGAGAGGCTGGACTCGCTGTGCGAGCGCGTGCCCGGGCTGACCTACTCGGATGATCGGGAGTCGGGTCATGGGCTGGCGGACTTCCGCCTCAACCAAGGCGACCTCGAGCTTCCGGTGAATGTGAAGAACGCGGGGACCCGGTTCAGACGAGCGGCGGAACTGGTGGGCCTCGCTCCTGACGACTGCGTGCCCATCCCCGCCTACAAGGCGTACGGCGCGCTCGAGACCATGCCCAACCTCATCTATGCAGTGTCGGTGGACTACGATCTGGTACGAGTCTTGGAAGTCGCGTTGCCAGAGCTGTTCGATCGCCAGGAGTCCATCGTCTGGGCGCTCCTGAACGAGAAGGGAGGCTCGCGGCTGAGAAGCGCCGAAGATGCGTTCATCTTCGCCACCGCTCGGAAGCACTGGACGGTCCTTCGGGATAAGATCGGCGAACGGCCGTACGCCGTGATCTCGGCCCGGAAGGCAATCCGAGTCCTCCAGACGAAGCCGAAGCGGACGCCAGGGATCGGGCTGCGCGCTTGGGGGACCGGAGCGTCGGCGGAAGTGAATGTTCACCTCTCGATCCGAGAGGACATGACGCTCTGGGAGAGCATCGAGGAACGCATCCTGTCGAATGGCCTCGGCGATGTGATCGGAGCCGTGAACCGCAAGCGCATGGAAACTGTCTACGATCCGGAGATCTGAGGTGGCGAAGAAGCTCACGGTGATCAGCTTGTTCTCAGGTGCCGGAGGACTCGACTACGGCTTCGAGGCTGCCGGGTTCCAGGTGCGTGTCGCTCACGATTTCGATCGAGACTCCTGCGCCACCGTCAAGGCGAACCGCGATCACGCCATCATCTGCGCCGACATCCACGACACGGCGGGTGACGCCTTGCTCGAGGCCGGCAAGCTCGAGCGTGGGAAGACGAGCATCCTCATCGGCGGTCCTCCATGCCAGCCCTTCTCGAAGTCTGGCTATTGGACCAACGGCGACAGCCGACGCCTGAACGATCCGAGGGCGAGAACCCTCGAGGCATACATGAGGTGCGTGAAGGAAACTCTCCCCGAGGTCTTCCTGCTCGAGAACGTGCACGGCATCCGATACTCAGGCAAGGAGGAGGGTCTCCTCTTCCTCGAGAAGATGACTCAGACGATCAACCGTGAAGTAGGAACGCGGTACACGCTCTCTTGGTCAGTGCTGAACGCCGCCGACTTCGGGGTCCCACAGATGCGGGAGAGGTTCTTCCTCGTAGCGCACCGAGAGGGGGCACGCTTCCAGTTCCCCCCTCCCACTCATCGCAGTGATGACACGAACGAGGACCAGCTCGCCTTGAAGATCGCGGAGGTCAAACCTCCTCACGTCCCGGCGTGGCATGCGATCGGCGGCTTGCGCCCGCGCAAAGGCGAGGACCTGGAGATGAAGGGGCGTTGGGTCGCGCTGCTTCCCACCATCCCAGAGGGTGAGAACTACCTCTGGCACACGAACCGGAAGGGGGGCCGGCCACTCTTCGGCTGGCGGACGCACTACTGGAGTTTCCTGTTGAAGCTCGCGAAGGCTCGCCCATCGTGGACACTTCAAGCGCAGCCAGGCCCCGCGATCGGCCCGTTCCACTGGAACAACCGCCGCCTGTCGGTCGAGGAGATGGCGAGAATCCAGACCTTTCCCAAGAATCTTCGCTACGTGGGGAGTAGGGTCTCGCTCCAGCGGCAACTTGGAAACGCAGTTCCCTCGCTCCTGGCCGAAGTTCTTGCTCGAGAGATCGCACGCCAGTTCTTCAACAAGAAGTACGACGATGCTCCTGCACTTCGAGTTCGCAAGCGCGGACCAGTTCCGCCTCCTGAACCCATCCTCGATGTGCCAGCCGAGTTCACGGTCCTCGAGGGCGATCATGCGGACCATCCCGGCACAGGCAAGGGCCGGGCAGCCGTCAGACGTGCTGCGCTGGTGAGTTGAACGACCAATGTCCCTTCATCGCTTGCTGGTCCGCCCCGAGGTTCAAGACCGAGTTCGCGAGCTTCTCCCGGCCATCCTCCGGCAGGAGATCGAAGACACCCTCGGATCGCGGCGATAGCCGCCGCCGGGCGCGCCGTGCCCGACGCTAAGAAGGCCGCCCAACCTGTCATCCACGTCGTCCACGACACCACCGTGATCCACGACACGACGGTCGTACACGACACGATCGCGGTCCACGACACCACGCGTGTGACCCCGGAGTCGCCACCGTCGCCACCCATGACGCTCGACGGTGTCGTGGCGCTCCTCGGACTTCTCCTCGCGATCTTCGCCCTTGCGGGAGCCACGCAGCGCCGGTCCTTCTTCATGTTCATGCCGGTTCGGCGTCTCATGACCTGGCTCGGTGCTGCCGTCGTTCTCGTCCTCGTCCCTGATCTGGTGCGACTCATCGGGATCGAGCCCCATCGGGTCGTGGCCATCGGCTTCCCGATCGCCGCCTTCGTCATCGCGATCTGGGCAACGGCGGATGGCCTCGCCGCGTGGAGCAGGGGCGTGATCCCACCGAAGGAGGTCGGGACGCTTGAGGAGCTTGCTCTCACGGCGCTGAACGAGGCGAACTTCGACGAGGTCGGGCGGCTCATGAGGCGGAACGTCGCGACCCTGCGTCAGGCGTCGGAGGACGCACTCGTGGCGCTGTTCGACCCGAAGCTAGTGCAGGCGATGGTCACACGGCGGAACTACGCGCACCTCGAACTCCTCGGCGACGAGAATGCCTTCGGCACGCGGCAGGCTGCGCTCACCGGCGTGGATGTGGTCTCGCACGCACTTCTCCACGCCGACCCATCTCCGGTCACGAGCATCATCGTCAAGGCGTTGGGCGGCGATGAGAGACATGCGGCCCTCACCAGCGAGAAGGCACTGGCGGAGCGGACCTACGGCAACTGGCGCTGGTACACGGCCTCGCGGTCCGCCCAGATCATCACGGTTGTCGGCTACGAGGCGCTGATGTCGGGACGGTACGACACCGCCTACAACGTCGCTGACTCGAACTACGACACGCAGAACGGCACCAGCGGTCGGATCAAGTGCCCTGCGTACCGCGCGATTGCTCTCCACTACCTCGCGCTGGAGAAGGCGCAGCGGTACGGCATCATCGACGGGGCGGACCCGAACGACTTCTTCTCGGTGTTCAAAGCCGCCTTCGCGCGGTCCAGAGCTACCAGTGCATGGAACGACTCGATCAAGGATGCGCCGACGCCGTTCGCGTACCTGATGCACGAGACCTTGCACTTCATCGAGTTGCTCGCGCGCGACTGCTACAAGCACGCGCACGGCGATCTTCGCTACCGCGACGAGGTCGGGGAGGACATCCTGGTGCCGGTGCAGGTGCAGGCAGTCTTCCGCAGGACGTGCGAGAACTGGGCGCTGTGCATCTGGTTCATGACGACGGAGGACGACCACGTGCCCGACAAGTTCGTGGTGAACGCCATGCGGGAGTGGATGTCGGAGATACTGTCCTTCGGCTTCGAGCACGGCACCTCGGCAGCAAGAACGGCCTACGCGCAGATCGCCGCCAGCGAGTTTCACACCCACATGCACAACGCGAAGTTCGGACGGCTGGCGAAGGAAGCCTATGACAGCCTCGATCTCGGCAAGCGGTACATCAGTCAGGGTCGGAACTGGCTCCGCCAACAACTTGGACCGCCGCTGTAGCTGTTCGATCGCGTTGTCAGTCCCACAGGTTGCCGTACCACTCGCCGAGCAGTGCCATGCAGATCACGAGGGCGGTCATCTTCGACCTCGCATCCAGGCCGGCAGCATCTTCTCCCGCTCGAACCTCACCGCCGCCTCCAGTAGATCGAGCCGGTGCGCTGCCTTCTCGTCCCCACGCCCGATCGCCACGTTCACCCGCGCGAAGTCCGCGTTCCACTGGGCCGCTTGCTCGGGACTCAAGCTGACGGTGGCGAGCCGATCGGCGGCAGCTTCCAGACGCTCGCGGAGTTCGATCTCGGTGGACGCGCGCGCGGTCACATTCTCGGAGTTCTCGCAGATGCGCGCGAAGCGTTCTCTCGATGCGGCCTGTTCCCTGACGCGCTGTTCCTCGATGGCACCCCCCAACACGTCATCACTCCACGTAGGCGCATTCGACTTCTCGATCGCACGCTCGACCGCCTTGTCTACGTCCTCTCGGATGTGACGGATGTCATCAGCGTTGCTCATCGGTCGGTCCCCCATCGGGCGCGTCCTCACGAGGGAGCGCCTTCATGTGACGTTCGAGCGCGACCATGAAGTCGTGCGGGCTTCGGTGCCGGAGCATCGCCTTGAGTCCGGCCATGTAGATGTCAAGCGCACGTCGCAAGCCCTCCTCGCCACGATCTGCGATGCGGAGCAAGTTGACGACGGCTTCGAGCCGACCGAGGGCAGCCCCCATCAGCGCGGCGTGGCGTTCCGCGTCGGTGTGATCCGGCCGGTTCGCGAACGCCCACGCAGCTCGATCGTGTACCGCGCAGAAGCCCCAGAAGGTTGAAGCATCGGGCTCGGGCTGGCCGTCCCCGACGTGATCTTGGTCGTGACTGTTCATGGTGGTTCCTCGAAGTCCTCGGGAAGAAGAGATGAAGCGAGACCGCGAGGACCGTTCGGTCCCGCCCCGGCGCAACGGAGCGACCGTACGCGTTGTCGATGGCGTTGATGTCGATGGAGCGCGCCGCGTGCCGCCTCCTGACGTGCAGAAGTGCTGGCAACCCGGCCACGCTGACGTCTAGGCCCACGCTGACGCTGCTGCCCGTGGCCGTGCGTGGCCGTTCGGGGCTACAGGTGGACGAAGACGCAGGGGTGCTTCGAAGTGAGTTCTGTAGTGCCCCGAATCACACTTCTGCGCGGCGCAGCGGCGCTCGGGGTGCAGCGTGCCCTCGGTTGGCTGCTGCGAGGGGCGAAGAGGTCAAGCACCGCACTGGCGCGCATGAAGCGCACACCGCGTGGTGGACTACGGGGTGCCGGGCTTGGTGCGCCCGATCTGCGCGCGTTCGGAGACGCGGCCTCGTCGGGCGACGACTACTTGGTGAGGTGAGGTCGGGCGACGTGCCGGGCTTCGAGCCCGTGGCGAGCAAGCCGACGCCTGACGGTGGAGACGTTCAGCTTCGCGATCCTCGCGGTGACAGCGACGGAGCCGGTCGTGGACAGCAAGTGGATCAGGTAGCGATCGAGCAGCTCGTCGGCTGAGAGCAACCGTGGCTCCTCGAACGGCATCTCGGTCTGAGGTAGTGGCGCGGCGTTCATCGCACATCCTCGGGCTTCACGCCGGGATGCAGGGCGTCCCAGAGGGTGCGGCTCTCATCGTTCGTGATCTCGCCACGTCGAGTCGCATCTGCCAACTGGGCGAGGGTCTCGCGAGGGTTCGCATCGGCCGCCCCAGGGATCAGGTCACGGACCCCGTGGAGTCGGATCGCGTCGTTCGCGGCAAGCTCGCGCGTCAGGTTCGCCGACACGGCCCGGAACGCCGGGAGCAGACGCTCGCCGGGGGTGCCCGATGGCGTCAGTGGACGTGCTGGCCGGAACGTTGGCGCGACTGGTGCTGGTGTGGCGGCAGGCTCGGGTGTGGGCGACGGCGTGACTTCCTTGCCGAGGCTGGCACTGCGGGCGCGGATGTGAAGCGGTTCAGAACTCATGTTCGTGTACCTCTCATGCGACCGAATGTGGTCGCGTTCATTGATGGTGACGGTGTGGTGCGGCTACGCTGGTGGTGACTCGGCCTGGAGGGCCTTGATGTGCGCGTAGAGCGTGGTCGGGCTGATGCGAAGCTCGCGGCAGAGTGCTTGTCGAGATCGGCCCTGCGCGTCCCACATCGGGAGCATCTCGCGGATCGTGTCGCGCATCTTCCGCTTCTTCTCGGCCGCCGCGAGTCGCGCCCTCCGTAGACCTTCGAGGGCACGCTCGGTCGCCTTTCCCTCGGGCGTGATGAGATGAGGGCGAGCCTTGGCCCGGCACGCCTCCGTAGCGGCCTTGAGCCCGAGCGCGCGGTAGCGCATGCGGAGGATCGGGTCGAGATCGTCCGGGTTGTTGACGCGCGCGGCCTGGAGCATCTGCTGCATCTCGTCCATGAGCGCCTTCCGCTTCGCGATCGGGTCGTTCGCCGCTCGTTCAGCGCGCCGTTCGAGCAACGTGATCGTCGCGGGACGCAGTCCGATCGCGGCAGCAATCTCCTCCGTGCTCTTGCCCTCGGTCCGCATCCTCGTGATCGTGTCGAGAAGCTCCTGTCGCTGTCGGTCTCTCAACGTGGACATCAGTCGCCCTCGTCGCCGTCGCGGGCCAACATGTCCTGGTAGGCACGGTATGCGGCGTCCGCCTCGGCGAGGTCCTCATCGGTCGGCTCGTAGCCCGCCCAAGGATCGCGGGGGTCGTGCTCGGTGTTCACCAGGGGCACGTAGATGGCACCGGAGTTCTTGTAGTTCGGGTCGTTCAGCATGGGTGTCTCCGTTCATGAAGGAGGCCCCGGCCGGTGAGGGTCGGAGCCCGTGGTGGACTGCTCGATGATGGGCGGTTCGCCGAGCCAGCCGAGGGACAGCCAACCCGCTCCGGCGAGAGGGTCAGCCTCTCGGGGGGTGAGAGGGTGAGAGGCTGGAGAGGCACTTTCTACTTGTACCCGCTCGCACGAGGAAAACAGGTATTTCACAGGGATTCTAAGGTCCTTTTCGGGCGTCGCCGTCCAAAGGGTGCCTCTCTACCCCCCCTCTCTCTACCCTCCCTCTCACCGCGCCGCGTGGACCTGCTCAGGCCGCGTTCTCGGCGTCCTCCTCGGCTTGTGCGATGTCGAGCAGCCGGTTCATCTCGGCGATCTCTTCCTGCTCGTTGACCTCGTCCGCCTCACGCCGGAGGACCTCCATCTCGTCCTCCTCTTCGAGCCGAGGCCGGAACCCACACCATCCTGCGAGGCGCTTCTTGCCGATCAACGTGCGCGTGAAGCCGTACTCCCTCAGCCGGCCGGGGATGTCGAGCCCCTCGCTGCGGGTTTCGTCGTTCTCCTCGCACCACTTGTCGTAGGCCACGTGCACGTCGGCGGTCTTCGCCTTGCCGTTCGGGTCGGTCACGTAGGTGGACTGGAAGAACTTGATGAAGCTGTCGTCGCTGTCCCTGTACTCGGCACATGCGAGCTTGATCGCGGGCGGTGCCTTGAGACCGTTCGCCCAGTAGGACTCACGTCCCGCCAAAATCCACGCCAAGATCGCCTGCTGCACCTTCGGGTTCGAGCGGAGGAGTGGACGGAGTTCTGGTCTCCGATGCTCCTCGGCCAACTCGTTCAGGAACGGGACCTCCTTGAGACGCCTCCACATCCCGCCGTCGTCGTGATCCACGTGGGGACGGAAGTTTGAGGCGAGCCACCATGTCCACTGTGGCTTGATCTCGTAGTCGTTCTCGAATTTCCGCTCGACCGTGATCGCGTCGTCGCCAGTCAAGGCCTTCACGAGCGCCGTGTTGAACTCGTCGCGCCGGTTGACCTCCTGCGCCACGACCATTCGACTGCCCTCGTGCCGAGCGAGGGCGAAGCGATTCTCCTTACCGGCGAGCAGGACGTTGAAGTTCGCGTTCGTCGCGTACATCGGCCCCATCACGCCGCTGATCGCGTCGAGGAACGTGCCCTTCCCGCTGCCGGGCCTCCCGATGAGGAAGAAGTGATTGGCGACAACTACTTTTTCCGCCCGGCGACAACTATTTCTCCCGGACTCTGACCCTCAGTTCTTGCTCTCCTTGCCCTTCTTCGACGCCTCCAAGCGGTAGCTGGCGAGGTTCAGT
>Ga0137435_1000058_pt1 | contig 46598 bp, 37 predicted proteins | sample EasRivERMGT100_2_FD_104904 | JGI IMG/M metagenome (GOLD analysis project Ga0137435, IMG submission 104904) | Soil microbial communities from meander-bound floodplain in the East River, Colorado, USA - East River MetaG ERMGT100_2 | ecosystem: Environmental > Terrestrial > Soil > Floodplain ... | reverse complement strand
TGGGGTGTACCTACAGGACGACTGGACGCCCACGCCGCGTTTGACCTTCAACTTGGGGATCCGGTGGGACCTCGAGACTGGAATGCTGAACACAGACTACGTGACGCCACAGGCGGTCGTCGATACGCTCACGCGCTACAACGACTCGATGCCGACGCCGCTCGATTTGAACCGCTACATTAGTACCGGCAATAACCGCGCGCCGTTCTACGGCGCGTTCCAGCCACGCGTGGGACTCTCCTACGGCCTGGACGACGAGAACAAGACAGTGCTCTTCGGCGGCGTTGGGATCTACTACGACCGGTCGCTGTTCGATTTCTCGATCGATGAGATCCAGAAGATCGAACGCCCGACCTACTTCGTCCGCTTCGACGACGACGCCGTTCCTACGCCAGGGCTCGTGCAGTGGAACGACAGCTATCTGACGGCGGACACGAGCGTCATCAGCGGGCTCGCCCGGTCCTCCGGACAGCCGGAAGCGTTCCTGCTCGATAACAAGATGAAAATGCCCCGATCGACTCAGTGGAGTCTGGGCGTCCGGCGTGTGCTCGGATCGTTTGTCGCCGCAGTCTCCTACCAGGGTCAGCGTGGCACCGACCTGTTCACGTACAACTGGGCGAACATCGGGCTGAATCCCAGCACAGGGCTTTGCTGCGTCAGCTTCAACCTCGCAGCTCACGGGTACAACAACTTCATTTACTCGACGAACGACGGGAAGACGTGGTACGACGCCGTGTCGCTGCAGCTCGATCGCCCGTATCGCGCATCGGCCGACGGCTTGGGCTGGGGTGGCGGCCTCGTCTACACGTACGCCCAGCGCTACATCGCCGGGGTCGATAACCTGAACGACATCACCGGGTCGTTCCCCGGGGGATTCCCCAACGCCCGCAGTATTTCCAAGCGAGTCGATGGCGGCGGCAATGACGAGCGCCATCGCGTCGTGGCGAACTGGATCGTGAACGTTCCCCAGCTCGCGGGAATCCAGTTCAGCGGACTGGTCACGCTCGGGAGCGGCGCGCGGCTGGACGTCGGCACGCCGCCGCGGTTCGGTGGCGTCGAGGACTCCACCTACTTCCCCGGCGCGTTCCAGCCGCCCCAACGGAACTTCTTGATCTTCGGGGGCTGGGCGTACCGCCGGGTCGATTTCAAGTTCCGCAAGGACTTCCCAAAGATCGGCGCGTCGACGCTCGCCGTGACGGTCGACATGTTCAACGTCTTCAACTACCAAAACTACGGCGACTACCCCTTCACCGTCGACGCAGGGCAACGCACGTGGACGGTCGGGCAGCCTCGCCAGGTTGTGAGTGATGCACGACGGGTGCAGCTTGGCATGGAGTACGCCTTCTGACAGGACGCCGTAGCCATTTCGTCGCCGTCGCATTGGCCCTGGCCCTCGGAGGCTGCTCCGGCAACTCCGGGGGCCCGGGCGTTTCACCCGACACGGTGGCATTCCTCGACAGCCTGCAGCACCGCACGTTCAACTTTTTCTGGGACCTGACGCCGGCCTCCAACGGCCTCACGCCGGACCGCTGGCCCACGCCCTCATTCTCCAGCATCGCCGCCGTCGGCTTTGCGCTCACGGCGTATCCGATCGGCGTCGAGCGCGGCTGGGTCACGCGCGCGCAGGCCGCCGAACGCACGCTCGCGACGCTGCGCTTTTTCTGGACCGCGCCCCAGGATTCCGCCGGTCCCACTACAACCGGCTATCGCGGTTTCTTCTATCATTTCCTCGACATGCAGACCGGCCGCCGCTTCCAGACGGTCGAGCTGTCGACCATCGACACCTCGCTCCTGCTCGGCGGCATCCTGTTCGCCCAATCGTACTTCACCGGCAGCGATACTACGGAGAAGGAGATCCGCGCGCTCGCCGACTCGATTTACTTCCGCGTCGACTGGGCCTGGGCGGGCGCGCGCCCGCCGGCCGTGAGCATGGGCTGGCATCCCGAAACCGGCTTCATCAACGCCGACTGGATCGGCTACAACGAGGCGATGATCCTCAACATCCTCGCCCTCGGCTCGCCGACGCATCCGGTCGATTCGGCCACCTGGGGCGCGTGGGTGAGCGGCTACCAGTGGGGCAGCTACTACGGCCAGAGCTTCGTCCAGTTCGCGCCGCTGTTCGGCCATCAGTACTCGCACGTCTGGATCGATTTCCGGAACATCAAAGACGCCTACATGCAGGGGCGCGGGATCGACTACTTCGAGAACTCGCGCCGCGCCACGCTGTCGCAGCGCGCGTACGCGATCGCCAATCCCGGCGCCTGGCGCGGCTACAGCGCCAACGTGTGGGGACTCACCGCGTGCGACGGGCCGGCGGACAAGACGCTCATGCTCGCCGGCCGCAGCCGGCAGTTCCATACCTATTGGGCGCGTGGCGTCGGCCTCGGCGATGAGCGCGACGACGGCACGCTCTGCCCCACCGCCGTGGGTGGCTCGGTTCCGTTTGCGCCCGAAATCACGATCCCGGCGCTGCTCGCGATGCGCACGACGTACGGCGACAACCTGTACCAGACGTACGGCTTCCTCGACGCCTTCAATCCGACGTTTACCGCGCAGGGCCAGCAAGCAGTGGGAACGGTCGACCCGTCGCTCGGCTGGTTCGACGTCGACTATCTTGGGATCGACCAGGGTCCCATACTCATCATGCTCGAAAACCACCGCACCGGACTCGTCTGGAACGTCATGAAGACCAATCCGCACATCATCAGGGGTTTGCAGCGCGCCGGCTTCAGCGGCGGCTGGCTGCCATAGTGTCCGCACTCCTCTCGGCATCCGCGGGACTCCCCAACGCCGCGGAACCGGTCCCCGGGTGGGTCACGGGTGGTCAGCCGACCGAGCAGCAGATCAACGCCTTCAAGGCGGCCGGCGGTGAGATCGTGCTCGACAACCGTGATCCGATGGAACCGCGACCCTTCGATGAGCCGAGTGTGGTTCGCGCCGCAGGGCTCGAATACATGAGCATGCCGATCGTGCACGGTGCCGTCACGCACGACACCATGAAACGCATCCACGAGATGCTGCGGCGCCTGGCCGGCCGAAAAGCCCTGCTGCACTGCTCGAGCGGAAACCGGACGTCAGCGGGGCTGATTCCGTACTTGATGATCGACAGGAAGATGGAACAAGAGGATGCCGTTGATGTTGCAATGCGTGGCGGGCTGCGCAGTGCGGAACTCATGGAGTTGGCGCTTCAATACGCCAACGATCTCGAGAAATAAGTCCTACGGTTTTGGCTCCTCCCGACCTCCTGCATATCGGTGCCAGTACATTCTCATTTCGCTGATTTTCCCGTCCTTCGTCTCACAAAAAATCGCGCCGCGCGCATCGACCTGCTCGCCGGTGCGGCGTCTACGAAACGTGCATCTGAATTCCGTCGCGAACCACGGTCCGGCGACGTATATCTCGCCCGACGTGAAATGAGTCTCCGCCTGATGCAGCGGGATGTCTTTCCAGTACGCGCGGATCGCGGCGAGACCGCGGTCCGGCTGGCTGAACGGCGTCTCGAGAAACACCGCGTCGTCGGCGAAGATCGACGCGATCGCCTCGACGTCGCCCCGCTCCCACCCCTTGCCGAAGTTGTCGATCAGCGCCCGATAGCTCTCAGTCATGCGCGCAAATATACTCGCCGCATGCGCTGGACCGCGTTGCTGATTGGCGTATCCGCAATGGCCTGCCGCCCCGCGGCCGATGACGGCCTCATCCTGCTGTTTCTGGGCCGCTCCTCGGCTGCCCAGGTGGGCCGGATCTCCTGGGCTCCCGACGCGCCGCGCAGCCGCCTGATTGCGTTCGATGGCGATCTGCACGTGGTGCGGACGATCACGAATCCCCGGTTGTCGAGCCCAGTGGCAGTCTCCCCATATCCCAACTCCCAACTCCTAGTCACCGAACGCACCGGCGAAGGCGTGGTATTCGATACCGCCGGCACTCCCATCCGCGAATGGGAAAGCCCCTTCGTTGCCGCTCTCTACGCGACCGACGGCCCTGTCGTCTACGCGTCGCGCTCGCCGTTCTTCGTGCAGCTCGTGGGCGAGGATGGAAGCGCACCGTTGGTGTGGCAGCTCGATACGCTCGGCATTCCCCGTGTGGGACTCGGCACCATTCACGTGCCCGACATCAAGTACCTGGCTCAGCTGGTGAACGCCGGGCCGGTCGCCGTCAACGATCGCGTCGTCTATTTCGCGCCGCTCGTGCGCGACGAAGTCCTGCGCCTCGACCCGGCGGGCTCTCCCGTGTGGCGCAGCTCGCGCGGCTTGATCCCAATCGAGCGCGACCCGCGCTTCGCCGCGGGAAACGAACGGCGTGTCGAGCACGCGCTCGTCAACATCGCGATGACCGTCGGCCCCGATGGCCGCCTGTACGTGCTCGGCGGGCAGGACTCCGCCGCAACCCGGCTGCGGCTCGATGTCCTGGACACCGAGACAGGCGAAATACTGGAGAGTCGCATCCTGGGCACGCCCGCCACCGCGATCGCGGTGAATCGCCGCGGCCGGATCCACATCCTGGACCCCGAGGCGCTGCTGGCGCAGACGCCGACCAGGGGACGAGAGCTGTTGACGCCGGCGTTCGCGTTGCGCGACCTCGCGGGCAGGGCCGTCCGGCTCGAGGATTACCGGGGGAAAGTGACCCTCGTGAACTTCTGGGCGTCCTGGTGTGAGCCGTGTCGCGCGGAGTTTCCGCACATGGCGGCACTGTATCGCGAGACGCGTCGTAGAGACTTTGACATCGCCGCGATCTCCGATGACGTGAGCGACAATCAGATGCGCGCGTTTGTGCGCGAATTCATGCCGCCGTTCCCGATTCTCGTGGGGCGGGGCCGCATGAAGGGCGCGTATCACTTCCGTGGTTTGCCCTATTCCGTTCTGCTCGACCGGCACGGTCGCGTGATCGAGCGCATCTTTGGGTTCGGTGGAGAACAGGAGTTTCGTCACCTGCGGGAAACCATCGCGAGGGAGATCGATGCTGACTCTGCTGCTGCTCGTTAGCCTCCAGACACCGGGGGACTGGCCCGCATACGGCCGCGATCCCGGCGGTGCGCGGTTTTCGCCGCTGAAGCAGATCACGCGCGCCAACGTCGCCCAGCTTCAGGTGGCCTGGACGTACCACACCGGCATGCCGGACATGGCGGGCATGCGCCATCGGCCCCCGCAGCTCGAGGTCACGCCGCTCGTCGTGGACGGACTGATGTATCTCAGCACGCCGGTGGGTGTGATCGCGGCGCTCGACCCCGCCACTGGCCTCGAGCGCTGGCACTACGACGCCGGCGTCGATCCGCACCGCGGGTACGGCGACTTTGCGAGCCGCGGCGTCGCGTTCTGGCGCGATAACCGCGGCATTCCCAGCGCCGTTTGCTCGCGCCGCATCTTCGCCGCCACTATCGACGCCCGTCTGGTCGCGCTCGACGCCGCGTCCGGCAAACCGTGCCCCGGATTCGGCTCGAAGGGCGCCGTCGATCTTCGTGCCGGGCTGCGCGTCCCGCCGCTCGAGTTCGCGTTCTACGAGGTCACTTCGCCGCCCGTGACGATCGGTGATCTCGTCATCACCGGCTCCGCTGTCGCCGACAACACCACACTCGCGCCCGCGAGCGGCGAGGTTCGCGCGTTCGACGCACGCACCGGCGCGCTCAAGTGGACGTTCGATCCGGTGCCGCAAGACTCGACCGATCCCGCCGCCAAGACATGGCAGGGCGGCAGCGCCGCGCGCACCGGCGCCGCCAACGTCTGGTCGATCATGGTGGCGGATCCCGAGCGCGATCTCGTGTTTCTGCCGACGTCGAGCCCCGCGCCCGATTATTTCGGCGGGCTGCGGCTGGGAGAGAACCGCTACGCCAATTCGATCGTGGCGCTGCGCGCGTCCACCGGGCGCGTGGTGTGGCACTTCCAGACCGTGCACCACGATTTGTGGGACTACGACAACGCGTCGCCGCCGGCGTTGACCACGGTGACGCAGAATGGCACCGCCGTGCCCGCCGTCGTTCAGACCACGAAGTCGGGCATGATGTTCGTGCTCGACCGGTTGACCGGGAAACCCCTGTTCCCCGTCGAGGAGCGGGCCGTTCCTGCCAGCAGCGTGGCAGGGGAGACAGCGTCGCAAACACAACCGTTTACGGCAGTTACGCCATCGCTCGTGCCCCTCAGTTACCCGGCGGACAGTGCCTGGGGGCCGACCCCCGAGGCGCGGGACGCCTGCCGCAGCATCCTGGCCCCGCTCTGGACGGAGGGGCCGTTTACGCCCCCATCACTCCAGGGGACACTTTCCGTCCCGTCGAACATCGGCGGCGCCCACTGGGGCGGAGTCGCCATAGATCAAGGGCGCGGACTCGCCGTCGTCCCGGTGAACCGGCTCGCAACGTTGGTGCAGCTGTTTCCGGCCGAAGGGTTCAACGGCGACAGCATGCGGCGCGAGGATGCGGGGCGCGGCATCACCGACTTCGAGTACACCCGCATGCGCGGCACGCCCTACATCATGCGCCGGCGGGTCATTCTCGGCCCGAGCGGCCTGCCCTGCACGCCGCCGCCGTGGGGCACGCTCGTCGCGGTAAACCTGGCCACGGGTGGCATCGCCTGGAACGTGCCCCTCGGCTCGATGGGCGGCGTTCCGGGATCACCGAATCTCGGTGGGCCGATCGCGACGGCAGGGGGCGTGGTCTTCATCGGCGCGACGCTCGATCGCCAGCTCCATGCTTTCGATATCGAGACCGGACGCGAGCTGTGGAACGCCCCGCTCCCCGCCGGCGCGCGCGCCACACCGATGACGTATGAGGCGGGCGGCCGGCAGTTCGTCGTGATCGCGGCAGGCGGGGGCGGCCCGTTCGGGGCGGGCGACGCCATCATCGCGTTTGCACTTCCGAAATGAATTCCCTAACCTAGAGGGTGTCTGACGCGACCGGTCCCACTCTCCAAACCCCTCTTCCCGTAGTCATCGATACCGACCCCGGCATCGACGATTGCCTGGCCCTGCTGCTGGCGCTCAACTCCCCCGAGCTCGACGTGCGAGCCATCTCGATCTCGTACGGCAACACCGTCGTCGAGCACGCGTTCCGCAACGCGGTCGAGATCATCCGCAGAGCCAAACACGGGGAGGGGGCGCGCGTGCCGATTGGCATCGGCGCCCGCCGGCCGCTCAAACGGCAGCTCCAGGTCGCGGATGACACGCACGGCCCGTCGGGCCTCGGCTATGCCGATCTGCCGCCGGCCGGCGTGATTCTCGACTATGTGCGGCCGTTGGAGCGACTGCTCGAGGCGCAGCCCGAGCCGGTCACGCTCGTCACGCTCGGCCCCGTGACAAGTCTCGCGCTGGTGTTGCGCGCGAATCCGGACCTGGTCCACGAGAAGGTCGCGCGCCACGTCGCGATGATCGGCAACATCGAGGCGGCTGGAAACCAGACGCGCTTCTCTGAATTCAACGCCTGGTGTGACCCCGAAGCGCTCGCGACGGTGATCGCCGCCGAGATCCCGACGGAAATGATCGGGCTGGACGTCACGCGCAAAGTGATCATGAAAGGAAACGAGGTGGAGCGGCTCGCGCAGCTCGCGCCCTGGCTGTACGATGCGCTGCGGTTCTACGTCGAGTTCCACAAGAAGCAAGAGGGCCTCGACGGGGCCGTGATCAATGACGTGCTCGCCATTGCCTACCTCCTGCAGCCCGACGTGCTGACGTTCAGCGACCTGCGGATCTCGGTGGACCTGGACGACGGCCAGCGTCGCGGCCGCACCAAGCTCGATCCCAAGGGCTCGTTCGCGCGCGTGGCGATGGATGTGCATCCACCGCCCGTGCGGCGCATGCTGTTCGAGCGCGTCCTCCCGGCCGATGCGCCCGCCGAGGAGGCGCTGGCGTGACGATTCCCCGGAAAGTGGCGGTCATCGGCGCCGGCGACATCGGCATCGGCTGGGCCGCGCTGTGCGCCTCGGCAGGATGGTCGGTGGCGATCTTCGACTTGAACCCGAACACGCTGGAGCGCGCGTCGGAAGAGATCGAGCGGCGGACGCGGGCACTCGTAGCGCTCGATCGCGCGCCCGCGGGGATCGTGGAGCGCGGCCTGCGCGAGCTGGGACGCGCGAAGTTTCTGAGCGAAGCGGTCCAGGATGCGGATTGGGTGATCGAAGCAATCCACGAGGACGTGGTTGCCAAGCAGAAGCTGGTCGCGGCCATCGAGCAGGCCGTGGCGGGCGATGTGCTCATCAGCTCGTCCTCGAGCGGCCTTCTGCCAACCGAGATCTTTGGCCGCTGCCGGAAGCTGGATCGTTGTCTCGTCACACATCCGCTCAATCCGCCTGAGCTCATTCCGCTCGTCGAGATCGTTCCGGAGGGCCGCACGTCGCCGGCGTCGATCCAGCGCGCGGTGGAGTATCTGCGAGCGCTTGGCCGCTTCCCGATCGTCTTGAAGAAAGCGATCCCGGGCTATGTCGTGGGGCGCGTGGCCGCGGCCGTCTGGCGGGAATGCAGCGATCTCGTGTTGCGGGGCGTCGTCAGCGTGGACGACCTCGACCGCGCAGTCTCACTCGGCCCAGCGATCGGCTGGGCGGCGGCCGGCCCGCACCTGACCTACCACCTGGCAGCCGGAGAAGGCGGAATCCGCATCTTCATCCAGCGCTTGTTGGCGAGCTTCGAAAGCTGGTGGCAACAGCTCGCGCATTGGGCCCAGCTCGATCCCGACCAGCAGCGGACGCTGATCAACGCAACCGAGAAGGCCTATAAAGGGAAAGTCGAGTTTTTGCGCGAAGCGCGAGACCGCCGCTTGAGCGCGATTCTCAGGGCTCTGGAGCAGGCGCGCGCACCATCAGAATTGGAATCCGGCTGACGTGTCGTAATGCTGTCGCGGTGGTGCCATGAACCACATCGCCCAATAACGAGTGTCCGTGGGTGGCCATGGCGATCAGATCCACCTTCTCCCGCTCCGCCGCCGCCGCGATTTCCTTGGCCGGATCCCCCGCCGCCAGCACCGCATCGACCTCGACGCCCGCCTGCCGCAGCTGCTGGGAGACGCGCTCCAGGTAGGCACGGTCTTCCTTCATTTCCTGCGATTCGCGCAGGTTGAGCTGCTCCATGTTGCGCGCCGCCCACCCGTCGGCGACGTGGAGCAGCAACACTTCAGAACCCAGCAGCTTCGCGAGGCCGGTGACGTGCTTCAGAATCGCCTCGTCGGCGGGGCCGTTCTCGAGCGGCACCAGGATCCGCTTGTACATCAGGTGACCCAGCCCCTGAACGTCTGCACCAGGAGCCAGACGTTCAACGTCGCGATGAAAACCGCAACAAAGTACGCGAGGGCCTTCAGCCAGCTGGGGTTCACGAACTCGCCCATCTTCAGGCGATCCGAGGTGAACATCACGAGCGGGAAGACCGCGAACGAGAGCTGCAGGCTGAGGATCACCTGGCTGAGGATCAGGAGTTGGGCCGTGCCGTGCGCTCCAAAGAAAATAGCCGTCAGCGCTGCCGGCACAATCGCGATCAGCCGCGTGATCAGGCGGCGCAGCCAGGGCCGGATCCGGATGTTGAGGAAGCCTTCCATCACGATCTGGCCCGCGAGCGTCCCGGTGAGCGTCGAATTCTGGCCCGACGCGAGCAGCGCGAACGCGAACACGGCGCTGGCCCCGGTAACGCCGAGCAGCGGCGTCAGCAGGCGATAGGCATCCTGAATCTCCGCCACGCCCGTTTCGCCAGCGCGATGGAACGTCGCCGCCGCAACGATGAGGATCGCCGCGTTGATGAATAGCGCGAACGAGAGTGCGACGGTCGAGTCGAGAAAAGCGAATTTCACCGCTTCCCGTTTGCCCGCCGGCGTCTCGTCGTAGCTGCGCGTCTGCACCACGGAGGAATGGAGATACAGGTTGTGCGGCATCACGGTCGCACCCAGGATACCGATCGCGATATACAGTTTGTCGGGGTCCTTTAGAATGGTCAGCCGCGGCAGGAAGCCGGAGAGCACGTCGCCCGCATCGGGCTTCGAGATGAGAATCTCGAACAGGAAGCAGCCGGCGATCGTCGCGATCAGCACAACCACGAGCGCCTCGAGCAAACGGAAGCCCCTCTGCTGCATGTACAGCACGATCAACACGTCGAGCGCGGTGATCGCGATACCCCAGGGCAACGGAATGCCGAACAAGAGATTCAGGGCGATCGCCGAGCCGATGACTTCCGCGAGGTCACAGGCCGCGATAGCGATTTCGCAGATCACCCAGAGGAAGAACGACACCGGCTTCGAGTAGTGATCGCGGCACGCCTGTGCGAGGTCGCGGCCGGTCACGATGCCGAGCTTCGCCGCGAGGCCTTGCAGTAGAATCGCCATCAGGTTGGACAGTAGAATGACGGTGAGGAGCGTGTATCCGAAGCGCGCGCCACCCGCGAGATCGGTGGCCCAGTTGCCGGGGTCCATGTAGCCGACGGCCACGAGATATCCCGGCCCCGCGAACGCGAGCGCTTTTCTCCACCAGCCGACCTTGTTGACCGGAACCGTGCGGTAGACTTCGGCAAGGCTCGGCGCGAACCGGGGACGGCGCCACCCACCGTCGATGACGCTATTCGCCATCGGTCCCCTCCGGGCGGCAGAAGAGCAGCAACCCCAGCTCCTGGCCGACGACACGTGTCGTGCCGTCACTGAGCCGCACGATCGTCGGCCCGTTGAATGGCTGCCGGTCGACCACGCTGAGCCGCACGCCGGGCGTCAGGCCTTGCTCGGCGAGATAGTGCAATCGCTCCGGATCTTCGTCGCCCACTTCCTGCAGCACCACGGAGCTGCCCACCTCCGCCTGGGCGAGCGTGACGAGCTCCGCTTCCTCGATTTCGCCGGCGGCCGTTGGAATCGGGGCGCCGTGCGGATCGTAGCGCGGCTCGCCGAGCGCGTCCGCCATCCGCTCGATCAGCTTCTCGGAGGCGGCGTGCTCCAACCGCTCGGCCTCGATGTGCACGTCACCCCAGTCGAACCCGAGCTTGCTCGTGAGATACGATTCCAGAATGCGATGACGACGGATCATCTGGAGCGCCGCGCGCCGGCCCTGCGGCGTGAGCTGCACGCCACGATAGGGCACGTGCTCGATGAGCCCGGTTTCGGAGAGGCGCTTCATCATGCCACTCACCGACGGCGCCGCGACTTCGAGCATTTCTGCGATGCCGCTCGTCGTGGCGAACCCGCCCTGGCTGGTGAGGTGAAAAACAGACTTGAGATAGTCTTCGACCGATCGCGTGAGCGGCGGTTGGGGCGCCCGCGTCCCTGCATTCACGAGTCCTCCAGTGCAATGCACTGTCAACGAGACAGGGCATTAGGCTATCCTAAATCTCAGATACTGTCAAGCGAACTTGTGGATTTTGAATGGCTAAGAAACGAGGCTAATTAACGGTGTGAGAATGCGCTCGCTCATCCCCCAGATAGTGTGTTTTCCGATGGTATATGCGAGTAGTACCTGTCGGGGGATGCCAGGATGATCGACCGCGATCGTCCCCCGCACCCCCGGCGCTTGCAGCGCGCGAAAGGGCACCCAGAAGGCGGCTTGGACCTCCGGGCTGGGGACAATCCTCGGCTGGGCTGTCAACGAGAATACAAATGGTCGAACCCGGACGGGTGGGAGGACGGGCGTGCGCGGGTAGAGGTCATCGAGGACGCCGAGACGCTCGGCAGCTGATAAGTCGACGCCGATTTCCTCGAGCGTCTCACGAGTCGCGGTGGTCAGCAGGTCGGGATCGGTGGGTTCGCGACGTCCGCCGGGAAAGGCGATCTGTCCCGACCACGTATCGCCGGCGCGCACGGCGCGATGGATGAACAGCGCCTCCAGCCCTTCGTCGCCGTCGTGCAGCATTACCGCGACGGCCGCGGCGATCATCCCAGTTTCGAACGGGATTTCGACAGGCTGGTAATCGCGCAGTTTTACGCGCGCGTCCTGCAGCGTGGCCACCCCCCGGCTCCCGGCTCCTAGCTCCCGACCCCTACGCCGATACTTCTTCACCGCCATCGACATTGATCACGTTGCCCGTGATCCAGTCGGCTCCGGGATGCGACAGCGCCACGATCGCGCCGCCCAGGTCCCGCGGCGTCGTGAGCCGGTGATGCGGATTTCGCTGGGTCGCGATCTCGACGAGCTTTTCATTGCCGGGGATTTTGCGGAGCGCGGGCGTGTCGGTGACGCCGCCGCGCAGCGCGTTCACCGCGATCCCGTGCGGCGCCAGCTCCAGCGCGAGCTGTCGCGTGTGCGATTCGAGCGCCGCCTTCGCGGCAGAAACGGCGCCGTACGTCGCGAACACGCGTGTCGAGCCGGACGACGTCATCGAAAAGATCCGGCCGCCCTTCCCCATCAGGCCATGCTTCACGACGCCCTGCGACCAGTACACCAGCGAGTGCGCCATCACATCGAGCGTCATGTCGATGTTCGCCTTGTTCAACACGTCATCCCCGATGTAGGGCTTCAGGGTCCCAAACGCGAGCGAGTGCAGCAGCACGGCAACGTTCAGCTTCTGTTTGGTGAGCTCGGCGAGGACTTCGTTGCGCTTTTCTTCGTCGGCCGCGTTGATGTTGAAGTATTGCGTCTTGCGGCCGAGCTTCTCGATGTCGCGACGAATTTCGGCGACGTGCTCGAGACCGGCTTTGCGGTCCAGGTGTACGCCGACGATGTCATAGCCGGCCTGCGCCAGCGCGCGTGCCGCGCCTTCACCGAATCCGCTCGACGCCCCGAGAATGAGCGCCCATTTGGGCGTCTGCAGCTGTGCGTGTGCGTTGTCTGACATGGCGATATAATAGCCCACCCACAATGAGAAGCCACGTGTGGATGGGAATCGGCCTGTTTCTTGGCCTTTTGGTCGGCCTCGCGGCTTGGATCCTCGCGCGCTCCGGCTACCCCGGGCTTGCCGATTTCGTCGTTGGCCTCCGTCCGCTGGGCACGCTCTTCATCAATCTGCTCTCGATGGTCGTCATCCCCCTCGTCGCCGCGGCGCTGTTCGCGGGCATCGCGAAGCTCGGCGATCTGCGGACCGTCGGCCGTCTGGTCGGGCGCTCGCTGGCGTTCTTCTGGGCCACGGCGCTCGCGGCGATCGTCATCGGCTTCCTCGCGGGCTCGGTCCTCCTCCCGGGATCGTTCATGAGTCCCGAGCAGCAAACCGCGTTGCGCGCCGCGGCCGGCGCCGACATCAGCGTCATGCAGCGAACCGCCGAGACCATCCCGACAGGGCTTCAGTTCATCGTCCAGCTCGTGCCGGCGAACCCGTTCAAGGCCGCCGCCGACGGCAATCTGCTCCCGGTCATCGTGTTCGTCACGATTTTCGGCGTGGCGGCCGCCGCGTTGCCGGTCGAGAAACGCGCCCCCCTCACCACGATCGCCGACTCGGTCACCGAGACGCTGATCCGCATCATCCACTGGGTGCTGTGGTTCGCGCCCGTCGGGATCTTCGCGCTGGTGGCGCCGCTGGTGGCGCAATTCGGCGGGCCGCTCCTGCTCGCGATGGGCCGATTCATCATCGCCGTGATCGTGGGTGTGTTCGTGTTCATCGCGACCGTCTATTTGCCCTGCGTTACCGTGATCGCCCGGCTGGCGCCGCTCCGCTTCCTGCGCGCGGCGTACCCCTCCATGCTGATGGGATTCTCGGCGACATCATCCATGGCGGCGCTCCCGATGATGCTCGATGCCGCCGATACGGAGCTGCAGATCCCACGTCCCGTGTCCGGCTTTGTCCTGCCACTCGCGGCCACGATCAACCGCGGCGGCAGCGCGGTCTTTCAGGCGATCGCGGTGGTCTTTATCGCGCGCCTCTACGGAATCCCCTTCGGTTTCGGCGAGATGTTTGCCGCGGGGGCAGCCGTGTTTTTCTCCTCGCTGACCGTCGCGTCGGTACCGTCGGCCAGCGTCATCAGTCTGTTCCCGGCTTTTCAGTCCACCGGCCTGCCCATCGCCGGTCTCAGCATCCTGCTGGGCCTCGACCGCATCCCCGACATGTTCCGGACGATGACGAACGTCACGGGCCATCTCACCAGCGCCGTGGTCATCACCGCGCTCGAAAGGACGAAATGAGCTGGCTGCTCGCGGCACCGGGGATCCTGGTCCGGGAACCGTCCTCTAGAAGAAAACTGTCGCGACGAGCGACGCGCTGATCGCTGAACCGCCGATGAACCAAGCGCGAGACTTCTGCTGCGGGGGGCTGAACGTCGATACGCTGGACGTATACGACAATCCGGCAGCGGCAAGCGCGCCGATTCCGAACTTGGACGTGACGAGATAGGTGCCGCCCACATCGGCGAACACACCTGCCGTCCAGCCATTCCGCGTGCTCTCGAAGCCCGGGCTCGTGCTGACGCTGACGCTATGATCGAAGCCGGCGAGCAGCCCGAACGAATAGTGACCGACGACGTGCTCGGTGCCACCGCTGTAGCGCCGCCACCCGAATCGCAGCTGTGTGAACGCGGACGACTGTAGCCCTGCGAATCTCGTTCCCGACGAGTCCGTCTCCAGATCTTCACTGTGGCCGCCGCTGAGCCGAACATCGAGCACGAGCGCACGGGTCGGCGAACGGAACTTGATGAAGCCGAGCGAGCCGAAACTCGTACCGGCCTGGAATTGCGCGGCCCACTGGCCCCGGCGAAACGGGGTGACATTGGTGGTGTCCTGTGTCAACACGAGCGCGGCCAACATGAGGGAGGCGTACATGGCGGATCCGGGTGATGGATCGGCAGTCTACCCGGCTGTGCGTCCGCCAGCAACCAAAGCGCACCAGCGTCATACGGGCTACGTGGAGAGAAGCACCTGTTGCGCGAGGACCACGCCGGCCGCGACGCTCCCAACCGCTGCACCCACATGCAGAATCGTTGCCCAGCGCGCGCCTCGCTCGGCGGCGAACCGCACGAGCAGCGCCAACGTCATTGAAACGCCAAGCATACCGATGATCGTACCCGCGCCGAACGCGGCGAAGTAGGCGAGCCGCGAGGGCGCGTCGGGCGCCGCCGCGACGAGCAGCGCGGCGATCGCGCCGCTGCCCGCCAGCCCGTGCGCCACGCCGAAGCCGAGTGACCGGCGCGCATCGACAGTGGCGTGCGCGTGGCCATGTGTGGAATCACTGGCATGACTGTGGAGATGGAAATGCGGAGGCGCGCCCGTGTGCCCGTGCGCGTGGATGTGCCAGCGGCCTCGCACGTAGCGCCAGATGACCAGTGCGCCGAGCAGGATCAATAGCGTGGCCACCAGCAGCTCCGCCGCAGGCCAGAGAGCGGCCGGCAGCTCGAGCCCCAGCGCGATCACGAGCAATGCCACCGCGCCGATCGTCACGGTGTGCCCGAGGCCCCAGATGAGCCCGAGTCGGCCGGCGGACCAAAAGCGCACCCCCGGCCGGGACGCGAGCGTCGACACCGCCGCGAGGTGATCCGGCTCGAAGGCGTGCCGGACGCCCAGGAGCAGGCTGATCCCTATGATTGGCAGCAAGTTGGGGCTCATGAAGGAAGGGAATCTACCCTATTCTTTATGAAGGGAGCATGAATACAACCCTTTGCGCCGCCTGACTATCCAAGACCGTGCATGCCCCGACAGGTGCTCGAGGACACTCTGACTGCTGACTCCATAGCGGCTGACACGGCTCTCGCGGCAAGCGGAGACGCCAGTGCGTTTGAGCGCCTGTATCGGACCCACGTTGCCCGGGTCCATACGCTGGTGCGCCGCATGATCGACGCCGATGAAGCGGACGACGTGACGCAGGACGTCTTCATCCGCGCCTGGCAAAAGCTGTCGACGTTCCGCGGCGAGTCGGCGTTCGGCACCTGGCTGCACCGGCTGGCGGTGAACGTCGTTCTCGCCCGGCGCAAGACCGTCGGGATGGAGCGAGGCCGATTCCTCGCCGATGACGCGCCGCTCGACAACGCGTCGGGCAAGCCGGTGACGCTGGAGCTGTCGATGGATTTCGAGGAAGCGCTCGCGCGTCTTCCCGAGGGAGCACGGCAGGTGTTCGTGTTGCACGACGTGGAGGGGTATCGCCACGAAGAAATCGCGCACATGCTCGGCGTCGTGCCGGGCACATCAAAATCGCAGCTGCATCATGCGCGGATGGCGCTGCGGAGGCACTTGGAACGATGAACGATCTCTGGACCAACCGGCTGTCGGAGTACATCGACGGCGAGCTCGACCACACGGAGCGTGCGGCGTTCGAAGCGCATCTCGCAACCTGCGGGCATTGCTACGCGACGCTCGCGGATCTGCGTCAGGTGGTTGCGCGCGCGAAGACGCTCGAGGATCGAGAGCCGGCGCGTGATCTCTGGGCGGGCATTCGCGCGGGGCTGACGACCGATGCGCCGATCCCGCTGCGACGCGACCGCCTCGTCCGCCGCCGTTTCAGTTTGACCGTCGGGCAGTTACTCGCGGCATGCCTCGCGCTGGTGTTGCTCTCGGGCGGTGGCATGTGGATGGCGCTGCACTCGCGAGGCCAGCCAAACCAGCAGGTCGTGGACCAATCGCCGCCCTCGCCGCGTGGGATCACGGTGGCGCGCTGGAAGGTGCAGAGCGATATGGCGATCGCCGAGCTCCAGGACGCCCTGACGCTCAACGAAGGGAAGCTCGATACGGCGACCGTCCGTATCGTGCGGCAGAATCTCGCCGTCATCGACCGCGCCATCGCGCAGGCACAGCACGCGCTGCGGCGTGATCCAGGCAACACGTACTTGAATCTCCACCTTGCCGACACGATGCGGCAAAAGATCGAGCTGTTGCGGCGCGCCAACGCGCTCGCCAGCGAAAGCTAGAGAGAGGACACACGCGCAATGCTGACCACACTCGCGACACTGGTAGCCGTCTCACTCACCCTGCAGCAAGGTAGCGGATCCGGATCGGGCCGCGGGCAGGGGAACAGCGACACGACGGTTGCCGTGCAACAGGGCGCCCGGCTCGACGTCAATAACTTCGGCGGCGAGATCGTGGTGCGGACGTGGAATCAGAGCAACGTCCGGGTGCGCGCCAGCCATTCCAGCCGCAGCCGCGTCGAGGTCTCGACCTCGGCCAGCACCGTGATGGTGCGGAGCGAGGGCCGCCGCGGCCCGCCGTCGATCGTCGATCTCGAGATCACCGTGCCCACCTGGATGGGCATGGCGCTCAGCGGCACGTACACCGACATCAGCGTCGAGGGGGCCGGCGGGGTCGTGACGGCCGAGTCCGTGCAGGGCGATATCGAGGTCAGCGGCGGGACGGGCAACATCAACCTCAAGTCGGTCGAGGGGGGCGTGACACTCTCGAAGACCCGCGGCCGTATCGAGGTGAACTCCGTTGAAGGCGACATCGTCATTACCGACGCGGTCGGTGACATCACGGTCGAAACAGTGGACGGGGACATCATCCTGTCCAAGGTCGATGCCGCCAACGTCGAAGTGAACACCGTGGACGGCGACATCACGCATGACGGCACCATCAAGAATGGCGGCAGCTACCGGTTCGCGACGCACGATGGGGACATCACCGTCGTGATCCCGCCGAGTGCCCATGTCTCGGGATCGGTCTCCACGTTCGACGGCGAGTTCGACGCCAGCTTCGCGATCGACACGGTGCGTGCCGGCAGGCATCGCCACACGTTCACCATCGGCCGCGGCAGCAATCCCGCTCGGATCGAGCTCGAGACGTTCGACGGCGACATCAAGCTGCGGCGTCCGGGCGAAGTGGAGATCGAAATGCCCGAGCACAACAAGAATGGGCACGGCGGTTGGGATCACGACAACGATTTCGATTTCGATTTCGACTTCGACCTCAACATCGACACGAAGGACATTGCGCACTACGCCAGTCAGTACGCCACGCAGTACGCGCGGGAGTATGCCCCCAAGTACGCGAAGAAGTACGCACGCATCTACAGTCGCAACTACAAGAACGCCTGGAGGATCCATTGATGCGCATCCTATCGATCGCGACAGCGCTGTGCCTCGCGGCGGCCACGACGGCGGCCGCTCAGGATTTCAACTGGCACGGCCGCATCGCGCAGGGCAAGCGGCTCGAAGTGAAGGGTGTGAACGGCGATGTACGGGCGGTGCTCGCGAGCGGAGCGGAAGCGTCGGTGAACGCGACCAAGCATTCGCGCCGCTCCGATCCCGATGAAGTCGAGATCAAGGTGGTCGAGTCCGAAGACGGCATCACGATCTGCGCCGTCTATCCCACGCCGCGCCACGCGCGCGAAGAGAATACCTGCGAGCCGGGCGACCGCTGGCGCTCGAGCACCGAGGACAACGACGTGACCGTCGATTTCGAAGTGCGGGTCCCGGCCGGAGTCGAATTCGACGGCAGGACCGTGAACGGCGAAATGTCGGCCGAGGGTCTCAAGGCAGATGTGCACGCCGGCACCGTGAACGGCAGCGTGCGAGTGAGCACGACGGGCCTCGCCGAAGCCTCTACAGTAAATGGATCGGTCTACGTGGAAATGGGCCGGGCCAATTGGACCAACGACCTCGAGTTCAGCACGGTGAACGGCGGCATTACCCTGATCATGCCCGGCAAGCTCGACACCGAAGTGCGGGCCAACACCGTGAACGGCGAAATCGAGTCCGACTATCCACTCACGATCTCGGGGCGGTTCGGGCCGCGCCGCGTGCGCGGCACCATCGGCGCCGGTGGCCGGTCGCTGAACCTGAGCACCGTGAACGGCGAGATTCGGTTGAAGAAAGGCACGTAACGCGCTCGTTCGGTACCTAAGAGTCGAAGCAGCTGCCGCACCTTGACCCCCTCGCGTTCCGAGGGGGTTTTTGTTGCTGCGCGACATCCTCACCCGAACCACGACGCTCGAGAATCTGCGTGAGCTGTTCAGCGCACTCGCGTACGAAGTCTTGTTCGACGCCGTCCCGCCGGGTGCATGGCTGGGCGAGAGTGTTGTCGACGCGGCCGGGGTCACGCGGGCAGCCCTCGTCGCGCGCCACGGCGCATTCCGCGTGTTCGCCCTCGAAGCCACGGACCCCGAAGCCGCCGCCCGGGCGTCGGCCCGTCGCCTGTCCGCCGGGGCGGAGCGCGGGCTGACGTGCGCGCTGGGGGGCCAACCCCTGCGGCTGGTGCTTGCGGCAGGCCCCATGGTCGTGCGCCTGGTGACGATTCCGCTCCGGCACCCGCCTGGCTCCGCGCTCGCGACCCTGGAGCGGCTCGCGCCTGCGAAGAGTGAATCCGCCCTCGCCCTGTCCCTGAGGATCGGCGAGGTCCTCGCCAGCGAAGGTGTCACACCGCGCTTCTTTCGCGCATTCCGTGGGACGTTGGAGCGATTGACCGACCGGCTGCCGGCGCCACGGTCGCGCGTCGACCGGCACGCGCTCGCGCTGACCGCGCTGACGCGCGTGCTCTTCCTCTATTTCATTCAGTCCAAGGGCTGGCTCGACGGCGACACACGCTACGTCGTGCGGCTCCTCGAGCGCGCACTCTCCGCGCGCCGCCACTTTCACCGCTCCTTCCTCCACGCCCTCTGCTTTGGCGCACTGAATCAGCCGCTCGCAAGCAGGAACCCGGCTGCCCGCGCGGTCGGGCGCATGCCGTTCCTGAACGGGGGCTTGTTCGAGCCGTCCCCCTTGGAACGCCGCCACGGCCCCGCCATTTGGAGCAACGCCGATTGGCGTCTCACGTTCGACGATCTGTTCGAGCGCTTTCACTTCTCGGTGCGCGAGCAGGACACGGGCGAGTTCGTCGCACCGGACATGCTGGGCCGGGTTTTTGAGGGCGTGATGGATCCGGACGAGCGACGCACCAGTGGCAGCTACTACACACCGGCGTCACTCGTGCGTGAGATCGTGCGCGCCGGACTCGAGGCGGCGCTCACCCATCGACTCGGGCTGTCGCCGAGTGCGGCCGCGAAATGGGTGCACGCCGGAGAGTCGCCGCATCCGGCGCCAGATCTGCGCGGTCTCACCGTGCTCGATCCAGCCGCCGGGTCCGGAGCGTTTCTCCTCGGCGTGCTCGACGAGCTGGTGGCGCTGCGCACGGCCACCGGCGACGGGCCGCCGCTCGCCATCAAGCGCGATGTGCTGGCGCACTCGCTGTTCGGAGTCGATCTGACTCCGACGGCCGTGCGGCTCACGGAATTGCGGCTCTGGCTCGCCCTTGTCGCCGACGAAGACGCAGCTGATGTCCGCAGCGTCGCGCCACTCCCCAATCTCGACGGCCACATCCGCCAGGGCGACGCGCTGCTCGATCCCCTGATGCTCGCGGCCTCGCTCGGCGGTAAAGCGCTCAGAGGTGGACTCAACGAAGCGCGGCGGCTCGAGGCTGCACGACGCTCGTTCTTTCAGCTGGCCGGCCCCGAGAAGCGCGCGGCGCAGCAGGATCTCACGCGCGCGGAAGCCGTGCTCGCGCGCACGCTGCTGGAGGACGGACGGGAGACATTGGAAGCGGCACTCCGGGAGCTGCTGGCGCTGGGACGCGCGCGCGACCTGTTCGGGCACCGTCACGGCCTCACGCGTGAGCAGCGCGCGCGCTTGACGCGTCTCCGGCAAGGCTTGCGTGACGTGCGAGCCGCGCAGCGCAGGCTGCGACGGGAAGCAGCGGCGCCATTCTTTTCCTTCGAGTCGCACTTCGCAGACGTCTTGGGGCGCGGCGGGTTCGATCTCGTCGTGGGCAATCCGCCCTGGGTCCGCGCCGAGCGCCTGCCGCCTCGGGTGCGCGAGACGCTGGCGGTTCGCTATTCCTGCTGGCGTCCGTCCGCGACTCGCGGCTTCGCGCATCTGCCGGACCTCGCTGTCGCCTTTACCGAGCGGGCATTGGAACTGGCTCGTCCGAGCGGCGTGATCTCATTGCTCGTTCCGGCCAAGCTCTTGAGCAGTGGGTACGCGGAGCCGTTGCGCCAGCGCCTAGCACATGGGGCGCGGATGGAGCGAGTGGCTCCGGTACCTGAGTCCATCGCACAGGCATTTGGGGCAGCGGTCTATCCGATGGCCCTAGTCGCTGCCAGGGCGGACCCAACCGGATCCGAGATGCTCGCAACGGCGCTTGGCCCGAAGCCGAATGCGCCGGCACTGCCGCAGCGAGAGCTGCAAAACGCAGGTCCCTGGATCCTGACTCCCGGCTCCCAACGCCTGCTGCAGCGGCTGCGTGACCGATTCCCAAGGGTCCGCGATCGCTGGGCACCGCAGCTTGGCGTGAAAACCGGGGCCGACGATCTGTTCCTCGTCGATCACGAACAGCCCGGCACCCGACCCGCCGTTCGCGGACGCGATGTTGGAGCCTGGCGCTGCCGCCCGCGTCGCTATGTGCTGTGGACGCACGGCTCCGATGGATCGCCACTCGCCCGGCTTCCGATAGAGGCCGCACGGCATTTCGCCACTCATGAAGAACGACTCCGGCTGCGCGCCGACTACAAGGGCGGTCCGCCCTGGCAACTGTTTCGCACCGCACTCGGCTGCGCGGTCAATCGCGTCGTGTGGCCGGACCTGGGACGCCGCCTGGGGGCGGTGGTCCCGCCGCCGGAAGTCGTGCCGCTCAACACCGTGTACGGCATCGCGACCCGCACGGCTGCCGATGCGGCGGCGTTGGCGGCGCTGTTCAACTGCCGCTGGCTGTCCGCGCTCGCCCGGCTCGTCGCCGATCCCGCCCGCGGTGGATTCCGCCGCTTCAACGCCCGCGTCGTGGGCGGTCTCCCACTCCCGCCGCAGGACTCTCCGGTCTGGTCCGAGCTCGCGCGCCATGGAGCGCGCTGCGAGCCGGCCGACGATCTCATTGCCGATGTCTTGGAGCTCGATGGCGCCGACCGCCGCGCGCTGGCCGCGGATTCTTTCTGAGCAGCTGGTCCCGGTGCCGGAACCTCTCGCCGTCGCGCTCGCGGGGGCGGTGGAAGCGTCGCCGCGCGACGTCGCCAGCAGCGCAGCGCGGGCGCTGCTCGACGGCGGGGGCGGGGGTGGGGGCACTCCTCTCACGCCAACCTCGTGGCCGGCATGGCTCGCGCCGCACCAGATCCCCGCCGCGGAGCGGCTGACCACGATCATGGCGCGCCACGGCGGCGCGCTGCTCGCGGATGCAGTGGGACTCGGGAAGTCGTACGTCGCGCTCGCCGTGGCACTTGCTCGTCAGGAGCCGTTTGCGCTGGTCGTGCCCGCAGTGCTCGCATCACAATGGCGGGACTTGTTGAGTCGGTTCGGCCAGCACGAAGTGCCGATCATCACTCATGAGTCACTGAGCAAACACCCCTACCGCCCCCTACCGCCTCCTCCCGCCTCCTACCGCCTTTTTGTCGTCGACGAAGCCCACCGCTTTCGCAACCCGGAGACCAAGCGCTACAACGCACTCGCGCGCCTGGTGGTCGGCAGCCAGGTTCTGCTCGTCACCGCTACGCCGATCCACAACCGCGTCAGCGATCTGCTGCACCTGCTCCGGCTCTTCCTGCGTGATCACGCGCTGGCGGCGCTGGGAGTTCCGTCGCTGCGCACGGCGGCGCGGCGGGACACGGATGTTTCACTCGCGCATGAGGCCGTCGCGCGCTTGATCGTGGCACGCTCACGCGAGCAGGTGCAGAGCGGATACAACGGCGGCCCGGTGGCGATGGTTTTTCCGCGATCCACCACGGAAGCTGCGCGCGCCGGCCCGGTGTCCGATGCCGTGCTCGGAGACCTGACGGCCGGCGTGGCGGAATTGCGAACCGGCGGCAGTGCGGCGCCACTCCTGCGGCTGATGCTGTTGCGCCGGCTCGGCTCCAGTCTGCCGGCGTTTCGCGCGGCGTTGCTGCGACACGAGGCGTACCTCGATCTCGCCGGCCAGGCCGCAGGCGAAGGGCGGGCGCTCACGCCGCGCGAGTTCCAGCGCTGCTTCCCACGCGCCGCGGAATCCGACGTGCAGCTGGTGCTGTTCCCGCTCCTCCTCGAGGTTCCGGCCGCCGGCCCGGAGCCGATCGACGTAGATCGCCGCATCATCGCGCAGCTGCGGGATCTGCTGGCGTGCGCGCCCGCGGCTGATCCCAAAGCCGACGCGCTGGACCAATTGCTCACGACACGGCGCGGGAAGACGATCGTCTTTACCGACGCCCAACCGACGGCCCGGTACCTGTTGCAGCGACTGCGCCACCGCCGGGTCGCGGCGGTGTTCGGGCACGTGGGCCGGTTCGCTAGCGGCGCCGCGACGCGACGAGAGGTGCTCGGGGCGTTCGCCCCCCGGGCGCAACGGGCCACCCCACCCTGTGCATCGCTGGAAACCGATATCCTGATCGCGACCGATCTGTTGAGCGAAGGACTCAATCTCCAGGACGCGGAGCGCGTGGTGCACTACGACCTTCCGTGGAGTCCGGCCCGGCTCGCGCAGCGCGTGGGCCGCATCGATCGACTCGGCTCGTCGCACGCAGCGATCAGCACCATAACGTTCCTGCCCCCGCCGCTCCTCGCTCGAGCCCTCGCGATCGAGGAGCGGCTTGCGGCAAAGACTCATGCGCAAGCGCTGGCGGGAACGGACGGTCGACTGGATTGGTGCGATCAGCTGACGAGTCTCGGCCCCGGGCACGCCGCGACTGGTGCCTGTGCCGTCGTGCTGGATGAACCGCCGGCCACGGTGCTCATCGTGCGCATCGCCAGCCTGGTCGACGCCATCGTCGTTGAAGGTGGCGTCGCTCGCACGAGTCCTGCGGCCGCGACCCGGTTGCTCGTCGCCGCGCGCGCGGCCCAACCCGCCCCGCTCGACAGCGGGCTCCTGCGATGCGCGATTGGTGCCGCGATGCCGTTGATCCGGTCGCGCCTCGCCGCGGTTCAGGATGCGCGCTGGCGCGCGAGCGATCGCGACCGGCTCGCGCGGCGTCTGATCCCCTGGGTGCTGTCGGCCGCCCGACGCGCCGCTCGTCGTGGGGACGGCACCCAGCTCGGCGCACTAGACGAGCTCGTCTCGAGGCTGGCTTCGGGAATGACGGCGGGGGAGGAGCTGCTGCTCGACGATCTGCTGTCGCGGCGCGAACCGCTGCGCGTCAACGATCTCCTTTCATGGCATCAGCGTTTGCCTGCCGCTGCAATCTCCGAATCGGCGTCGGGCGTAGAGCTCGTCGCGGCGCTTCAGATTCGGTCGCGGTAGCAGACCGGTTTGGATCGCACTGCAAGCGTGTCGCCGGGGCGCTAGCTTGTCAGTGATGGCGTCTTCCCTCTCGACATTTCTCTTCGATCTCGACGGCACGATCATCGATTCGATCGAGCTGATCCTGCGCTCCTATCGCCACACGATGGCGCTGCATCGCTGCAATGAGCCGATGCCGCCCGACGACCTGTGGATCAAGGGCCTGGGGACACCGCTGTGGGCGCAGTTCGGGCAAATCACCGAAGACAAAGAAGAGATCGAGGCGATGGTGCAGACCTACCGCACCTACAACCTCTCCCACCACGACGCGCTGGTAAAACCGTATGAAGGGGTCGTCGAAGAAATCCGGCGGCTCAAGAAGCACGGCAGGAAGCTGGGCGTCGTGACGAGCAAGCTGCGCGATGGCGCGATGCGCGGCCTGCGCATCTCGGCGCTCGACGACGTGTTCGACATCGTCATCGGCTGCGACGACGTCACCAACTCCAAGCCGCACCCCGAGCCGGTGCTCAGAGCCGTCGAAGCGCTCGGCGTGAACGCGGCCGAAACGGTGTTCGTGGGCGACTCGCGGCACGACATGGAATCGGGCCGGGCCGCGCGGGTCAAAACTGCTGCGGTGCTGTGGGGACCGTTCGACCGCGCGCACCTCGAGGACTTGTCGCCCGACTACTGGCTGGAGAAACCCGAAGATCTGCGGCAGCTTTACCAGCCATGAGCCCCAAGTTCGTCCCCTTCGAGCTGGAACGCTGGCAAAGCACTTGGGAAAACCGGGTGCGTTTCAATCTCTCCGAATCTGGAGTCCATCCACTCACGATCCATGAGCTGCTCGGCCTGGCCGGGGCGTCCTCCCTGCCGCTGCTCGAGGTGCGCCTCGGCTACGCACAGTCGAACGGCTCGGACCTGCTGCGCGAGCGCATCGCCGCGCTCTACCCCGGCGCCTCGCCCGATCAGGTCCTGGTCACGACCGGCAGCTCCGAAGCGAACTTCGTCACCTGCTGGCGGCTGATCGAGCCCGGCGACAAAGTCGCCGTGATGATGCCGAATTACATGCAGACCGCCGGGCTCACGCAAAACTTCGGCGCGCAGGTGCGGCCGTTCCAGTTGCACGAGAAGGAGGGCTGGGAGCCGTACGTCGAAGAGATCCGGACGGCAATTGCGCCCGGCACCAAGCTCGTGGTCGTCACCAACCCGCACAATCCGACCGGTCACGTGCTCGGCGCGGCGGCGCGCAAAGCCATCCTCGAGCGCGCCGCGGAAGTCGGCGCGTGGATTCTGGCGGATGAGGTCTACACCGGCGCGGAACGCGACGGCAAGACGACGCAATCATTCTGGAGCAGCGGCTACGACAAGCTTGTGATCGTGAACGGCCTGTCGAAAGCGTACGGCCTGCCGGGGCTGCGGATCGGCTGGATCGTGTCGCAGCCCGCGTTCAGCCAGGAGGTGTGGGCGCGGCACGATTACACCACGATCGGTCCGTCGGGCGCCAGCGATCATCTCGCCGCGGTCGCGCTCGAGCCGCACGTGCGCGAGAAGCTGATCGACCGCACGCGCCGGATCCTCCACGCCAACTATCCGGTGATCGAAGCGTGGCTCAAGAATTTCGGCGACACGTTCAGTTGGCATCCTCCGCAGGCCGGCGCGATCTGCTGGGCGCGCTACCGCGGCGCGATCCCCGCGCCCGAGATCGTGGAGAAGCTGCGCGCGCAAAACGGCGTGCTGCTCTGCCCCGGCGACCATTTCGGCACGCCGGGATTCCTGCGCTTCGGATACGGCGGCGAGCTCGCGCACCTCCAGGAAGCACTGGGGGAAACCGAGCGCGGGCTGCGTCGCTTGTTCAGCGACTGAGTGAACGGACGATGACGACGAAACAGCGGCAGCATGAGCGCGAGACGGCGGTCATCCGCGCCCCCCACGATGGCAGCGAAGTCGGCGTCGTGGCGCTTGCGGGTCCAGCAGAGGTGCGCGTGGCGCTCGACGCGAACGTCGCGGCCGCGCGCGCCGCCCGGGAGATGCCGTCCTACGCGCGCGCCGCGGCGCTGCGCAAAGTCGCCGACGACCTGGAAGCGGCTCGCGCCGAGCTCGCCCGCACCTTGGCTCTCGAAGCCGGCAAGCCGATCTCGCAGGCCAGGACCGAGCTCGATCGCGCCATTGCCGTGTTCCGCGATGCGGCCGAGGAAGCGACGCGCATCGGCGGCGAAGTCCTGCCGGCGGACGTCGTTCCCGCGGGGACGGGGCGCATCGCCATCACGCGGCGCTTTCCGCTATCTCCGGTCGTCGGCATCACGCCGTTCAATTTCCCGGTGCTGCTCGCCGCCCACAAAATCGCCCCCGCGATGGCGTGCGGCGCGACGATCACGCTCAAGCCGCCGCCGCAGGATCCGCTGACCACGCTGCGCCTCGGCGATTTCGTCAAAGCGTCGGGCTATCCGGATGGCGCCGTCAACATCACGCCCTGTCACGTCGAAGTCGCCCAGATCCTGATCGAGGACCCGCGCGTCCGCGTAATCACGTTCACCGGTAGCGCCAAAGCCGGCTGGGCGATCCGCGCCAAGGCGGGGAGCAAGCGCGTGTCGTTGGAGCTGGGCGGCAACGCCGCCGTGATCATCGAGCCCGACGCCGACCTCACCTGGGCCGCGTCGCGCTGCGCCGTCGGCGGGTTCACGTATGCCGGCCAGTCCTGCATCTCGACACAACGGATTTACGTGCACGAACAGGTGTCTCAGGCGTTCCTCGATCTGTTCCTCGACAAGGTGAAGCAGCTCAAAGTCGGCAACGTGCTGGATGATCAGACCGACGTCGGTCCGATGATCGGGCTGGACGCGGCCGAGCGGGTGGAGCGCTGGATTCAGGAGGCGGTCGCCGGGGGTGCCGAGGTTGCGCTGGGCGGCACGCGGAACGGTGTGTTCCTCGCACCGACGGTGCTGCTGCATACGACGGCGGAGATGAAGGTGAACTGCGAGGAGGTGTTCGCGCCGCTCGTGACGGTGACGCCCTACAAGAACGTCGCGGATGCGATCGCGTGGACGAACGCGTCACCCTACGGGCTTCAGGCAGGCGTGTTCACGACGAACCTGCAGACGATGTTCCGGCTTCACGCCGAGTTGGATGTCGGGGCTGTCAACGGCAATGACATCCCCGGTTTCCGCGTGGACCGCCTGCCCTACGGCGGCGCCAAGGCATCGGGCCTTGGCCGTGAAGGCGTGCGGTATGCGATCGAGGAGATGACCGAGCGGCGCGTCCTCACGCTCAAGCTCGACTAAGGTCTAGACGATCGCCCGCAGCAGCAGGTAGGAAAGTCCCGCGATCCCGGCTGAAGCCGGAATCGTCACGATCCACGCCAGCACGATTCGCTGGGCCACTCCCCAGCGCACCGCCGAGAACCGCTGCACCGCCCCGACGCCGGTGATGGCGCCCGTAATCGTGTGCGTGGTGCTCACCGGGATGCCGTAGTGGGAGGAGACGAACAGCGTGATCGCGCCAGCTGTCTCCGCGCAGAACCCCCCGAACGGCGTGAGCTTGGTGATGCGCTGGCCCATCGTTCTCACGATCCGCCACCCGCCCGCCATCGTGCCGAGCCCGATCGCGGCGTGAGCGGAGAGGATCACCCACGTGGGAATGTGGTTCGCGTCGGTGAGGTGAAATGCCCGAATCGGGAAGTTCACGAACAGCGCCTGGCTCGATACCAGGAGCGCGACGATGATGCCCATCGTCTTCTGTGCGTCGTTCGTCCCGTGGCCAAGCGAATAGGCGGCCGCGGAAACGAGCTGCAGTACCCGGAACCTTTTGTCGACGCGTCGCGGCAGCGATCGTCGCAGCCACCAGGAGAGCGCGACGGTCAGTGATAATGCCAGCAGGAAGCCCATTACCGGCGCGACCACGATGAAGATCAGCGTCTTGGTCCAGCCGCTCGCGATGATCGCGGAGAATCCCGCCTTGGCGACCGCGGCACCCGCATAGCCGCCGATGAGCGCGTGCGAGGACGAGGTCGGCAAGCCGAGCCACCACGTCGCGAGGTCCCAGATGATCGCGCCCAGGAGTCCGCCGAGGATGACCGTGGAATCCACGACGCTGAGATCGATGAGCCCTTTGCCGATGGTCTTGGCGATCGCGGTGCCGAACACGAACGCCGCCACGAAGTTCCAGAACGCCGCCCACACGACCGCCGCGGTGGGCGACAGCACGCGCGTCGAGACGACGGTGGCGATGGAGTTCGCCGCGTCGTGAAAACCATTGATGAAGTCGAACACGAGGGCGACGAGGAGGATCGCGAAGACGAACCAGACGGAGGCTTCCATCAGGTGTGCTTGATCGTGATCGACTCGACCACGTTGGCGACGTCTTCCGCCTCGTCGAGCGTGCGCTCCAGATTGTCGTAAATCTCCTTCCACTTGATGAGCTCGATGGCATCGCGTTCCTTGTCGAACAGCAGCCCAAGGGATTCGTGGTAGATCGAGTCGCCTTCTTCCTCGAGCTGCTTGGCTTCGATGCAGTAACGCATCACGTCGTCGCCCTTCTTGAGGCGCTTCACGGCCTCGGCCAGCACGCCCATCATGCGTTGCATCACTTCGGTAATGCGCAGCACCCCCTGCGGCGCCGCTCCGAGGCGGAAGATTTGGGCCCGCCGCGCGGTACCGTCCATCGCGTCCATCACGTCGTCCAGGTCGGAGGCGAGCTGATGAATGTCCTCCCGATCGAGCGGCGTGATGAATGTGCGATCGAGACGGTTCACGACTTCGTGGGTGACCTGGTCGGCCTCGTGCTCCAGGCGCTTGAGCGCCTCCACATAAGGCGTGCGGCGATCCGGCGGAGCTTCGAACAGCTTCCGCAGAACCTCCGCGGCTTCCTTATTGCGATTGGCGACTTCGATGAACAGCGTGAAAAACTCTTCTTCTCGCGGCAGGAGGCGCACGATTCCTCGCGGGGGCGATTGGGTGGGGTAAGATAGCGGCCCTCCAAAAGGGCCACTAGGTTATCGCTTCATGTCTACTACTCCGGTGCAGGGCCAACGCGTCGAGTTCGTCAAGGCGATTTCACGGCTCGACGCCACCGCGCTCGTGGTCGGATCGATGATCGGATCCGGCATCTTCATCGTATCGGCCGATATCCTGCGTCAGGTCCACTCCCCGGGCCTGCTGCTCACGGTCTGGCTGCTCTCGGGGGTGGTGACGCTGCTGGGCGCGCTCACCTACGGCGAGCTCGCGGCGATGTTCCCGAAGGCCGGCGGTAACTACATCTACCTGCGCGAAGGGATTTCGCCGCTGTTCGGCTATCTCTACGGCTGGACCCTGTTCGTCGTCATCCAGACCGGGACGATCGCGGCGGTCGCCGTGGCGTTCGCACGTTTCACCTCGGTACTGTGGCCCGGACTCACACCCGACGTGTTCCTGGGCACCACGATCACGTTCCCCGACCCGATCGGGTCGATCAACGTGGGCCTCTCGCCTCAGCGGCTCTTCGCAATCGCGTCGATCGCACTGCTCACATGGATCAACGTGCGCGGGGTTCGCACCGCCGCGTTCATCCAGACGTCGCTGACGTTGATCAAGACCGCCGCGCTGGCGGCGCTGATTCTGCTCGGGCTCACCATCGGACGGAACGCCGCGGCGATCGCCGCCAATTTCGGCGCGAACTTCTGGGCCGGCGGCGCGCTCTCGCTCACGATCCTGCCGGTCGTGGGCGCCGCGATGGTGGGCTCGCTGTTTTCCATGGATGCCTGGAACAACGTGGGATTCGCGTCGGGTGAGCTGAAGAACCCGGAGAAAGACTTGCCGTTCGCCATGGCGGTGGGCGTGCTCACGGTGACGACGCTGTATGTGCTCGCGAACGTCGCGTACCTCAACGTCCTGCCCGCGGATGCCATCGCCAACGCGCCCCAGGACCGCGTCGGCACCGCCGCGATGCAGGCCATGTTCGGCCCTGCGGGACTCTACATGATGGCGATCGCGATCATGATCTCGACGTTCGGCTGCAACAACGGGCTGATCCTATCGGGCGCGCGCGTTTATTACGCGATGGCACAGGACAACCTCTTCTTCAAGTCCGCCGCCAACCTGCATCCCACGTACAAGACGCCTGCCCTTGCCCTGATCGTGCAGGCGATCTGGACGTGCGTGCTGTGTCTCTCAGGCACGTACGGCCAGCTGCTGAACTTCGTGATCTTCGCGGCGGTCGCGTTCTACGCCGTGACGGCGGTCGGCTTGTTCCGCCTCCGGCGGCAGCGGCCCGACGTCCCGCGTCCCGTCCGGGCACCGGGATACCCTTGGCTCCCCGCGTTGTACATCGTGCTCACCAGTCTGATCGCGATCGACCTGCTCGTGCAGGACGCGACTCGCACATACGCGATGTTGGGGCTGATCCTGGTGCTGCTCGGCGTGCCCGTCTACCACGGGTGGAGACGGATGGCCGCCTAGCAGGCTTCGGGTTATATTCGGGGGTATGGCTGTCCGTACCAAACCCCCGGCAAAGCCACCTCGCACGCCGACTTGCCCCGATTGCGGGGCCAAAACCGCTCCGGAGTCCGGCTGCGTTGTGTGCGTGCAGTGCGGCTGGGCGCGTTGTGGCTAGGGCCGATGGGCGGATGGGCGGCGGGGCTGTGCGGCAGCACCAAACAGCTCAGCTCCCCTTAATACAGCCCATCAGCCCATCCGCCCCTCGGCCCATCGTCCTCGACGAACGCCTCCGCGGCACGCGGTTCGTTTCGCTCACTCCCAAACGCGTCCTCAACCCGCCCAGCGCGACGGGTATGGACTACTGGTCGCTCAATCCCTACGTCGGCTGCGAGTTCGGCTGTAGCTACTGCTACGCGCGCTACACGCATCGCTACGTCGTCGAGCGCGCGCATGACGCCGGCAAACTGACCGATGCCGAATTTGTGGATTACCGTGGAGCACACGGGTGGGAGGCGTTCGAGAAGCGGATCTTCGTGAAGGAGCAGGTCGTCGGCGCGCTCGACTCCGATCTCAAGCGCGTGCCGCTCGGCGAGACGATCGTGATCGGGACGGCAACAGATCCGTATCAACCCGCCGAGCGCCGCTTTCGAGTGACCCGCGCGGTGCTGCAGCGCCTGACGTACTGTGAAGGACTGTCGTTCGGCATCATCACCAAAAGTCCACTGATCGTGCGTGATGCAGACCTGCTGGTTCGGCTCCAGGAGCGCAACGAGCTTCAGGTGCACGTCTCGCTCATCACCGTCGATGCGTCGCTCGCGCGCCGGCTCGAACCGCGCTCCCCCGTCCCCGCGACGCGGCTGCGCGGCCTCCGCAAGCTCGTCGATGCCGGGGTCAACGCGGGATTGATCGTCGCGCCCGTGCTGCCCGGCATCACCGACGCCGTCGCGCAGCTCGACGCCCTGTTTGCCGCCGCGAAGCACGCCGGTGCTCGATTCGTTCACGCGGGCCCGCTCCGGCTCTATCCCGCCATCCGCGATCGGTTCCTACCCGTGCTCGGGGAGCATTTCCCCGAACTGGTGCCCAAGTACCAGCGTGCTTATGCCGGACACGGCTATGCGCCACGCGACTATGCGAAGGCGCTGTCGCGCCGCGTCGAGCGGCTACGGCGTAAGCACGGGTTCAGGAATGAAAGCGCGATGTACGATCGGTACCGCAGCCAGATGCCGGTGCAGGGCGAGCTGGAGCTGCGCGGCAGCCTGCCCTAATTGCGCGACAGCAGCTCGAACACGCTGGTCTGACCGCAAACGGGAGTCACGACGTCGTGCACATAGCCGCGCACAAAGGCGTACGCGAAGCCCGTGGTATCGGCCTGGTCCTCGAGGACATAGCTCCAACCTAATCCCCCCACCGGCTGCAGCTGCACGCACCCGTTGTCCACGAACTGGTTGGCGAATCCACCCGCGTTGCGCGTGGTGCTCTCCGGACCGTCCGAGTTGTTGAGGCGAACCGTCACCTCGCCGTAGGTCCGAACGGGAAGATCGGCCGCGGTGAGCCGTTCTGGCCCGTACACGCTCGAGGAGGCGCGCATTTCGAACGTGCGCACATAATTCGCCGCGAGCCCAGGCGCAGTGCCGACAGTATCGAGATCCACATAGTAAATGTCGAGCTGCAGCGCCTCCAACGGGCAGATCTGTGGCTTGTCCTTCACGAGAAAGTAGGGCGCGAATGTGACCGCCGATTGATCGGCGCTGGCGCCGGGCTTGTAGACGCCCTGAGAGCAACCGGGCCTCGACACGAGCATCCGCACCTTGAACGGCGTCGCTACGGGCACCTCGGCCGGCCATTCCATCCATTCGACCGTCGATGACGCGACCGTGAGGTCCGATCCGCATGCGGCGATGAGAGCGCAAACCGAAGCCAACAGCACAGGGCGCATGGACAATCCTCGTGAATGGTGGGTTCCCCAAATACCTACCCTAGCGAGGCTCCGCCGCGTCACTTTCCTCCCACATCTTCACGACCGCTCTGATCGTGCCTGGGGCGTTCCCCTCCGCGCGGTTGTTCGCCAGGATGAATGCCTCGACTCGCCGCCGGTGCGCTTGCGTCACCAGGCGCACGAGATCCTGGCGCAGACTCGGCAGTGGCTCCTGAACTCGATCGTACGGCTGGAACTGCTTCACGGCGTCGGCGTACCGCCGGCCCGGCTTCAAGAGCGCGCGCGCGACCGTGAAGCCGGTCGGGAATGTCCACTTCAGGTCGAGCTGCTCGCCGATCGATGGCATCTCCGTCCAGGAGTTGAACACGTGCGCGACGCGGTTGCGTTTCAGGACCTCGCCGTGGAGGTCGGTCATGAGCTCCGGATTTCGCAGCTCGACGGCGTAGCGAAAGTCGGTCGGCAGTTGACCGAGAAAGTCGTCCAGCTGATCGGCCCACTGTAGTGGATCGGGAAGATCCTTCCCCCGCATCGCCTGGAATTCGAACACGAAGGGCCCCGCATGATCGCGAAACACCCGACCGTACGGACCCAGCACGCCGTCCTTGAACAGCGTGGCGTTCAGGAAATCGGGGTTCCGCATCCCCGCGAGGCCGGGCTGCGGAGCATCCTGGCCAAGTCGCTGCGCGGTGATGCGATCCCAGACCTTGCTGACGCAGGGGAAGCCGGGCGGCAACGCATGCGCATAGGCGGCCAGCTCTTCTTCTGACGGCGGATCGTAAAACGCGCTGTCGATCCCGACAGTGCGAAACAGCGGGTAGCGCGTGTACTCCTCGAGCCGCTTCGCCGGCTGCGGACCGCGATAGCGACGATGGTAGATGTCGCCGAACCAGCCGTCGTAGGTCCAGGTTGACGTGCCAAACCGGATGCTCTGCGGGATCCGCTCGGCCAGTTCGACGACGTCGCGGCTTGGTGCAGGAATGGTCTCAGGCCCGAACAGGTCAGGTTGGCTCATCAAAGTCCAAATATACCAATCGATTAACTCCTTCGGAGGGAGCTTGCGACATCAGCAGGTTTCGGGATATATTCGGGTCCCTTTGGTGACTTGGCAATGTCTCGACGTCCTACGAGCTCGCTCGCTGCCTGCGTTTGGATCCCCCTCTTCCCGCTACGATGTGAAGAGGCGCGTCATGACGGGCTAGCCGGTTTTCCCACGGCCCTGCTCGCCCCGGATACCACCCGCAAGCTCTGGCAGGTCTCCTCCCCGGCCCGGCACACCGGGGTGAAGCCAGGGATGACAGTCAGCCAGGCGATCGGCCTCTGTCCCACGCTGCGGCTGATCGAGCCCGATCCGGTCCACTACGACGAACAGTTCGCCAACCTGCTCTCGGCACTTACCGAAGTGAGCCCCGTCGTCGAAGCTGCGGAGCTTGGACTCGCCTATGTGGGCGTCGATGGACTGCAAGGCATCTACGGTTCGGCTGAAAAGATCATTGAAGCGATTCGTCTGGCCGTCCGGCCGTCTGGCCGTCTGGCCGTCCGACTGGGTTGGGGAGTTGGAAAATTCACAGCTTGGGTGGCCGCAAGCCGCGCCAAGCCGAGCGAAGCGGTCGTGGTCCCGCTGGGACACGAACGGAGTTTTCTCGCTTCCCAACCCATCGCCGTTCTTCCGCTCGATGCGGACATGCACCATCGCCTGCGCCGGCTCGGCATCCGCACGCTCGGCGCGCTCGCCGCATTGCCCGAGGCGGCGATCACGGCGCAGTTCGGCGCGACGGGAAAACGGTTGTGGCAGCTGGCCGCGGGCCGAGTCGTCGAGCCCGTTCAGGGACGCGTCGCGCCGGAGCCGATCTCCGCCGCACTCTCATTCTTCTCACCGGTCGGCGAACGCGAGCTGCTCGTTCACGCCCTCGACCAACTGATCGCACGCGCGCTCAAACATCCGCGCCGCATCGGCTGGCGCGTGTACGCATTGCGCGTGCGCGCGGAGATCGAGGGCGGCGGCTCCTGGCTCACCGCGCATCTGTTCAAGGATCCGACCGCCGACGCGGGCCGCATCGCCGCGCCGCTCCGGATGCGACTCGAGCAGTCGCCTCCCACCGGCGCCGTCGAGCGGCTGGTCCTCGAGTTCACCGGTTTCGCTCCCGGGACGACGGAGCTGCAGTTGTTCGCGCGCGATGCGCAGGCGGCCGCGCGCGCGGGACAGCAGCGCGCCCTGCGCAGCGCGGCGCGCGAGATCCGCATGCGCGTCAAGCGCGCCGTGCTGTATCACATCATCGAGGTGCAGCCATGGTCGCGCCTGCCCGAGCGCCGCTACGCACTGATCGACTACGAGCCGTAAACGAACCTTCACAGGTGACGGTGGAAATTGATGGAGCCGGTGTGCCGGTGGCGGTTAGACGGTTAGACGGTTCGGCGATTGGAAAAGTCGAATCGATCAATGAGACGTGGCGCATTGATGATGAATGGTGGCGTCAAACCATTTCTCGGTTGTACTACGAAGTGATGCTGGAGGGAGGCAAGCGAGTGGTTCTGTTCCAGGACTTGATCGCGGGCAATTGGTGTATGCAGCAACCCTAACCGTCTAACCCGCCTAACTGTCTAGCCGTGTACACCGAGCTGCACTGCCATTCCGCCTACTCGTTCCTCGACGGAGCCTCGCCGCCGGACGAGATCCTCGCCGAAGCGCACCGGCTGGGCTACCCCGCCCTCGCGCTCACCGACCGCAACGGTGTCTACGGCTCGCTCGCGTTCGCGCACGCCGCGCAACCGCTCGGCATTCAGGCGATCACCGGCGCTGCAGTCACGCTGACCGACGGTGCGGAGCTCATTCTGCTCGCCGAATCGGCGCAGGGCTACGCGAACCTGTGTCGACTGCTCACCCAGGCACACCTGGGCGCCGAGCGGCTCGATCCCCGGCTGCCGCTCAGCGCAATCGAAGCACGTCATGAAGGCTTGGTCATCCTGTCGGGATCCCGACGCGATGGCTTGTTGCCGCGAACCCTGGAGACCGAAGGACTCAGTGCGACACGCAAACTCGCCGAACAATGCAGAGATATGTTCGGACGAAGCCGGTTTTTTGTTGAGATCCAGAGGAATCGAGTTCGTGGGGACTTGGCGGTTAGTCGAGCGTTGATCGATATCGCCGGCAATTTGCAACTTGGCGTCTTGGCGTCTGGCAACGTTCATTATCATACCCGCGCTTTGCATCGCCTCCACGACGTGATGGTCGCGATCCGCCACCGGACGACGCTCGACGGCTCCCACCGGGTCAGAAATCCAAACAGCGAATTCTACTTGCGGCCACTGGACGAAGTCGTTTCGCTGTTCGATGACTGTCCTGATGCTGTCGCCACTACGTTGGCCATTGCCGAGCGCTGCAAGGGCTTCGACATCACCCGCGACCTCGGCTACACCTTCCCCGACTTTCGCGGGGCAGCGCGCGCGCCCGCGCCGCAGGCGTTGGCCGAGTTGTGCACCGGACGCCTGCTCGAGCGCTACCCTTCTGGCTCCATTTATCACGCCCAGGCGGTGCGCCGGCTCGACGAAGAGCTGAAACTCATCGAGCATCACAAGCTCAGCGGGTTCTTTCTCGTCTATCACGATCTGTTCGATCTCGCGCGCGAGGTCGCGGTCGACGTGCGCCGCGGCTCCCGGCGCGCCAGCGGCAATCTGCTCCCCGGCCGGGGCCGCGGCTCCTCGGTGTCCTCCATCGTCTGCTATCTGCTCGGCCTCTCCCATATCGATCCGATCGCCAACAAGCTCTTCCTCGGCCGTTTTTTGAACGAAACGCTCGCGTCCGTCCCCGACATCGACCTCGATTTTCCTCGCGAGATCCGCGAGGAGCTGATTCGGCGTGTCTACACGCGCTACGGCGCCGAGCATGTCGGACTCGTGTGCTCGTTCCCGACGTATCGCCTGCGGTCGGCGGTGCGCGAAATCGGGAAAGCGCTCGACTTGCCTTTGGGCGAGATCGAGCTCGTGGCAAAGCTGTCGGACAGTCGGACTGACGGACTGTCGGACGAACTGCAACATCTTCCCGGCTTCGAGGGACGCAAGGATGCGCCTCTTTGGAAAGAGCTGTGTGAGTTGGCGGCGGAGATTCGCGGGCTGCCGCGTCACGTGTCGCAGCACCCCGGCGGGATGATCATCTCGTCGCGCCCGCTGGTCGAGCTGGTGCCGCTCGAGCGCGCCGCGATGGAAGACCGCGTCGTGTGCCAGTGGGACAAGGACTCGTGCGACGACGCGCGCTTCATCAAGATCGACTTCCTCGCGCTCGGCATGCTGTCGCTCGTCGAGGAATGCGTCGAGCTGATCGCGCGCCACACCGGCACGCCGCCGGATCTCTCGCGCATCGACTTCGAGGACCCCGTCATCTACGACCGCATCTGCGCCGGCGATACGATCGGCCTGTTTCAAATCGAGAGCCGCGCGCAGATCCAGATGATCCGTCGCAGCCGGCCGCGCAATCTCGAGGACCTCGCGGTTGAAGTCGCGATCGTCCGTCCGGGACCGATCGTCGGCGGAGCCGTGAACCCGTACGTGCGCCGGCGCGAGGAGCAGCGTCGCGCGCACGCCGCCGGCCTGCCGTACGAGCCACCCGTCGATCATCCGCTGCTCCGCGAATGTCTCGCCGAAACGCTCGGCGTCATTCTTTACCAGGATCAGGTGCTGCAGGTGTGCCAGGCGCTCGCGGGGTTCACGACCGGACAGTCGGAAGCGCTGCGCCGGGCAATGAGCCGGCGCCGCTCGCACGACTTGATCGCGGGCTTCTGGGAAGAATTCCGCCAGGGTGCGCTGGGGCGCGGGGTTCCCGAGGCCACCGCGGAAAAAGTCTTTGGCCAGGTGACCGCATTCAGCGAGTTCGGATTTCCCAAGTCACATGCCGCCGCGTTCGGTCTGCTCGCCTACCAGTCCGCCTGGCTCCGGCACTACCACCCCGTCGAGTACTACGTCGCGCTCTTCAATAATCAGCCGATGGGGTTCTACTCGATCGATGCGCTCGGCCGCGATGCGATGCGCAACGGCATCCAGATGCGACTGCCTGATATCAACCAGAGCGATGTGTGGTGCACGGTTGAGCGAGCAGGGAGCGGGGAGCAGGGAGCAGTGCGGATCGGATTGGGATTCGTGCGGCACTGGAGTGAGGAAACTGCAGCCGCTACCGTTCTCGAGCGCGAGCAGCACAGGCCTTTCAAGAGCGTGGGAGATTTCGTGCGCCGTGCGCCGGCCAAGCTCAAACGCACCGCCATCGAGGCGCTGATGTGGGTCGGCGGGTGTGACCGCTTCGGTCTCACCCGGCGCGAGCTGCTCTGGCAGGTCGGGCTGTGGCTGCCACCCAAAGCGTCACGCTCCGGGGACGGCCGGGGCAGGCGGCAGCTCGAATTGGCCTTGAACCACCCCCACGAGCATCTCCACTTCGGCGAACTGGCCGCCCACGAGCGCCTGCTCGCCGAGTACGCCACCCTCGGCTTCTCGGCGAGCGTGCATCCTTTGTCGTTGGTACGTAAGGCTTTACCATCTGACCTGACACTGAACCAGGATTTGGACAAACTGAAGGCCGGAACACCCTGCCTGGTGGCCGGCCTGGTCGTCGCCCGACAGCGGCCCCAGACCGCCAAGGGAACGGTGTTCCTGCTGGTCGAAGATGAGACCGGCATGACGAACGTGATCGTGCGGACGGATGTCTACGATCGCTATCGTGCGGCGATTCGCGGTGAGCCGTTCGTGCTCGTGCGCGGCAAGCTCGCCAAGGACGATGGGACGGTAAACGTGCTGGCCGAGGAGGTGCGAGGCTTACAATGCGACATCAAATCTCCGGACCCCGCTCCCAGAGCTCCCGCCGCATTCAGCTTTTTGCGGGCCATGCGGCGCGTCGCACCCGGCTCCAAAGACTGGGGCTGAGCCTAATCCTGATCGCCGCCTGCGGCGGTCAGCCTGAACCCGAGAAGACGGCGCCGGCCGCCGCGTCTCCCGCGCCGGCTCCCGTGTTCCCCCGCACTCTGTACGCGTTGGACGTCAACGGCACCCGGCTCACGTATCGCCTGATCGGCGACAGTGGCGCCGCGCCGATCGTGTTCGTGCACGGGACGCTGGGCGATTACCGCTCCTGGAACGGTCAGGAAACCGCGTTCGCTCGAGCCTATCACGTGCTGGTGTACAGCCGTCGCTACCATCCACCCAATCCGCAGGTGGTCGACACCAATCAGGTGTACTCGCCCAAGGTGCATGCCGAAGACCTGGCGGCGATGCTGCTCTCGCTCGACATCGCGCCGGCTCACATCGTGGGTGCCTCGTACGGCGCGTACACCGCGCTGGCACTCGCGCGCGATCACCCGAACCTCGTGCGCTCTCTGGTGCTTGCCGAGCCACCTATCCTGCACTTGCTGACCATGTCCGAGGCTGGGGACGCCGCGCGTCGGGCCTTTTCCATTAACGTGCTCGATGTTTCACGCCGGGCGTTCTCCCGCGGCGATTCGGTCACCGCGTTGCGAGTGTATTACGACGGAGTGTACGGGAGGGGGCGCTTCGACGAGCTCCCACCGGCGACGCGTGCTGATGTACTGGCGCACGCATTCGAGATGCGCCAGGAGATGCTGACGAACCGCGAACAGTACTTTCCCGCTATCTCGTGCGCCGAGCTGAGCCGGGTGGCGACGCCCGTGCTGCTGGTGAGGGGCGAGCGCAGCCCGCGGGTGTTTCAGCTCATCACTGACGAGCTGGCGCGCTGCCTGCTGAGCGACACCACCGTCGTGATCCCCGGCGCCGGCCATCCACCCAACGTGGGCAACGCGGCATACTTCAACCAGATGGTGGCTCGCTTCCTGGCATCCCACTAGTCCGTATCGGCGGTTATGCTTTTGTGGTGAGACGCTTTTGGTTGTTGACCGCCGTTCTCTTTGTCGCCGCTCCGCTCGCCGCGCAGGGCCGCAACGCCGAGCTCCTCGCCAGCGCACGCGCTCACATTGCCGCGCAGCAATGGGACAGCGCTGATGCCGAGTTGTCCGATGCTCTCGAGTTCGCCCCGTACATCATGGACAGCTCCTGGACCTACATCTGGCGCGGCGTGCTCGAATACCAGCAGGGCCGGCAGCAGCTCGCTCGCGCCAGCTTCCGGCGCGCGTTGGCACTCCACCCTGATCCGGGCGTGCGTGGACTCGATACGATCTCGACCGGTCTCGCGAATCTGTACGATCGCGAGTTCCGCGCGCTGCGGACGTTTCGCAGCTGGGATCTTGACCAGCCCGCGCGCTGGACGACTCGGCCGGATTTCGTCTATCCTCGCGGGCTGTCGCCCCGGCGGCCGACGGGAGAGGCGATCGTCCGAGTTATCGTCGATACGGCGGGCCGCGTCGACGACCGCAACATCGAGATCATCGCGATTCCCGACTCGGTCTTTAGCGAGCCGTTACGACAGATGATGACCGAGGTTGTGTTCACGCCGGCGCGCATTGCCGGCAAGCCGGTGCGCAGCCTCCTGTATTACCGGGTCAACATCGTTCCGCCTGCACCGCGCGACCCGATCCGCCTGATCGAGCTCGCGCGGGCCGAGCTGCGAGCTGGCCGCGTCGATAGCGCCCTTGCACATCTCGAGGACGCGGTCGATCCCGTCAACCGAGCCACGCCCGCGATTCGCGTCTATGCGGAGCTCGTGGAAGGGATGGCGTGGCAGACCAAGGGTGATCGGATGCGGGCCGCCAATACATTCGATGCGGCCCTCGCCCACTATGAGGAGCTCCGGATGCAGGGCGTGGATTTCGCGCCGGTTCTGCGCAGTCTGGCCGACTCCATCCGCTTGACAGCCTGGCGAGAATGAAAGCATGACAACCCAGCTCGCCACGCTCGCCGGCGGCTGCTTCTGGTGCCTCGAGGCGGTCTTCGAGCAGCTCAAAGGTGTGAAGAAGGTTGAGTCCGGCTACTCGGGTGGACACGTCCCCAATCCGAGCTATGAAGCGGTGTGCACGGGCACGACGGGGCACGCCGAGGTCACGCAGGTCACGTTTGATCCCGACGTGCTCTCGTTCCGCGATCTGCTCGGCGTGTTCTTCTCGATCCACGATCCCACGACGCCCGACCGCCAGGGTGGCGACGTGGGTACGCAGTACCGCTCGGCAATCTTCTATCATGACGATGAACAGCGGCGCGTTGCGGAGGACCTCGTCCGTGAGCTCGAGGCCGAACACGTCTTCGACGATCCGATCGTGACGACGATCGAGCCGCTCAAGGCGTTCTATCCCGCCGAGGAGTATCACCGCGAGTACTACAGAAGGAATCCCAACCAGCCATACTGCCGCGCGGTGATCGCACCGAAAGTGGCGAAGCTGCGCAGCAAGTACCTCGAAAAACTGAAGGCCTAGCCCGTCGCTTTGCTCTTGCCGAGGTAGGTGCGCACGAGCGGCGCCGGCCGGCGCCGCAGCAGCGCGCCGCGCATCTGATCGCGTTCTTCGGCCGGCACATCGACCAAGAACCGCTCCTTGCCTTCGCTCTCTTTCACGACGATGGGCACACCGTCACGGTAGAGGATTCTGTTGGTCGTAATCGCAGGGACGGCCTCATCGGGCGTCAGTATTCCCACGAGGTTGAGCGGATCCGCTCCACTCACGGCGATGAGCTCGTCTTCACCCTGCTCCTTGCGTGTGCTGCGCAGCAGACCGATGGCCTCGGGCAGCGCGTACTGCTCCCCCGAGAACCCTCCGACGAACCGGCCGCCGCGGATCTCGCCGCGTGCTTCCAGCCGGCGGAACACTCGCAGGATGTCGCGCCAGGGAGCGAGCAGGGTCTCCCGCTGCACCAGCCGGCGGAAGACGACGCCGTAGCGGCGCAGCAGCTGCCAGGCGATCGTCTCCGCCACTTGCTCTTCTGGAATGGCCGGCCGTGAATGCGCGCGGGCCCAGCGGCCGGCGTTCTCGACGCCGAACGGCGCAATGTGCCCGCGCCGCCGGTACCCGCCACCGAGCGGGCGCCGTCGATCCGAGGGCACAAGCAGCGCCCGCAGTCCGGCGAAGCTGTCCGAGGACACCAGCCCCCAGGCCACCAGCTCAGCCAGCCCCTTCTCCACTTCGGTGCGCAGCAGGCCGGTCGTGCTGACGAGATCGCCAAAGAACTGCGCCCCGCGCGCATCGAACGCGCCGAGCAGCGCCTGTGCGGTGGACGAGAGCGGCAGCGTAGCCGGATCGATCTCGGGAAGCCCGGCGCGCCAGATCTCGCCACGATCGCGCCGATACAGTGCGATCGGCGTCCCGCGCACCGGACCAACCTTGCGATTGCGTGTTCCGGCTTCCGCGTTGCGGATCGCCGTGAGCCGTCCCCACGCGATCTCGCCCGAGAGACACAGACCATCCAGCCAGAGCGGGTCGTAATCCGTCAGCCTCGCCGGCAGAACCTCCGACTCCCACGCGCCGGCGGCCACCTCGTAGCCGTCCAGCAGATCGAGAACCGCCGCTAGACCTTCGGGACCTTCGCCGCGCGAGCCCGTGGCCACACGCTGCCACTTGAAGAGGAAGCGCAGGAAATCGGCCGCTGCGACCGGCTCGATCTCTTTGCGGAGGCGGTCGAGCGTATAGCGATGAATGCGAGCCAGCAGCCGGCGCTCGCACCACTCGATCCCCTCGACTCCCGACGAGAAACGGCCGCGCAGCGCGAACCCCTCATGCTCGAGCCCAGCCAATGCGAACTCGATGTCGCTCGGCGGCAAGCCGAGCGCCGCGGCGATATCGGCGGTCGTCGTTGGTCCCACGACCTCGAGCCGGCCGCGCACCAGTTCTCGAATCGCGTCTTCCCTGCTCCACGTCTTGGCGCGTTCGCGTTCGGGAGGCGTGACCACCGGCTCGACCGGAGCGCCGGGGAATGCGGCTTGCACCAGCGGCACGCGCTCGGTCGCGACCCAGAGCTTGCCGTCGAGCACCGTGGCGCGACCGGCCGCGACGAGTGTCGCGAAGTCACCGCCCCAATCCCTGGTCTTTCCGCCCTCGACACTTGGCACCGCGCCCATGACGAGGAGGGCGTCGTGCAGCTCGTCCGAATTCTCAGGATCCGGCCACGCCTGCTCCCTGACCAGGTCGATGGCGGCCTGATCGAGCTTCCCGAACTCTTCGGCGCTCTTGACGTCCAGGCCACGACGCGTAATCACCGCGCGCGTCCGCCGCTCCTCGAGCGGCGCGTCGTCGAGGAAGGCATAGGGGCGAGCGTTCAAGACTTCGTGTGACAGCGGCGACGGCTCACTCGTGTCGCGGGCGATCATCGTGAACCGCCCCGCCTCCATCCCTTCGAGCACCTTTTTCAAGCCCGGGAAGTCCATGGCCTCCAGCAGGCAGTCGGCGATCGTCTGATTGACGAGCGGATGATCGGGGATCTCGCGGTCGCCAACGAGATTCTCGGGGCACGCGAGCTGATCCGGGAACACCGCTGCCACGAGGTCCTCCGCCTCCATGCGCTGGAGCGGCGTCGGCACCTTCCGGCCGCCCCGGAACCGCAGCACCGCGAGCGCGCGAGTCGCATTCCAGCGCCACCGCGTTCCAAAGACCGGGGCATCGAGCATCGCCTGCACGAGCAGATGCTCCGCCGTTGCCGGCTTGAGGTACTGGAAGACGTCTTCGAGCGGGAAGCTGTGCTGTGGCCCGAGCGACAACACGATCGCGTCTTCGGTCGCGGCCGCCTGCAGCTCGAAGTTGAAGCTGCGACAGAACCGCTTGCGCAGCGCGAGGCCCCAGGCCCGGTTGATCCGGCTGCCGAACGGCGCGTGCAGGACGAGCTGCATGCCGCCCGCTTCGTCAAAGAAGCGCTCCAGCACCAGACATTGCTGCGTGGGGATCGTGCCGAGGATCTGCCGCGTGGCCGCGAGGTACTCGACGATCTGCCGCGCGCCGGCATCCGTCAGTCCGACCGTGTCGACCAGCCACGTGATGGCAGCCGGCTGATCATCGAGCCGGTCCGCGACATCCTGCCGAAGACGTGACACTTCCTCGGACAGCTCGTTCGTGCGTCCCGGAGCTTCGCCAAGCCAGAACGGCAGCGTCGGTGGCTGTCCTTTGGCGTCGGCAACGCGAACCTGACCGGACTCGACTTTGACGATGAGATACGACGTGTTGCCCAGCTGGAAGATGTCGCCCGGGTTGCTCTCGATCGCGAAGTCTTCGTTGAGCGTGCCGACGAACGTCTCGGTCGGCTCGAGGATCACCCGGTAGTCGCCGAGATCCGGAATGGCGCCACCGGAGGTGATGGCGGCGATGCGCGCGCCCCGACGGCCCTTGAGCTTCTTGTTGATCCCGTCGTAGTGGATGTGCGCGCTGCGCCGGCCGCGTCGAGTCGTGAAGCCTTCGGCGAGCATCTGGACGACGTCGTCGAACTGCTTCCGCGACAGATCCCGATATGGATAGGCCGAGCGAACGTGCTCGTAGAGCCGGTCCTCGTCCCACTCTTCACCCGCGGCCGCCGCGACGATCTGCTGAGCCAGAATGTCGAGCGGCTGGTTGGGAATGATCAGCCGGTCGAGCCGGCCCTCGCGGGTGGCGCGCAACATGGCGGCGCACTCGATGAGCTCGTCCCGCGATAGAACGAACACCCGTCCCTTTGGAATCGCGCCGAGCCGGTGCCCCGCCCGTCCCACGCGCTGCAGCAATGTCGCGATCGATCGCGTCGACCCGACCTGGATCACGAGATCGACGCTGCCGATGTCGATGCCGAGCTCGAGCGACGCGGTGGCGACGAGGGCTTTGAGCTCGCCCTTCTTAAGACGCTCCTCGGCCTCGAAGCGTTTTTCTCGTGACAGGCTGCCGTGGTGACTGGTGACATGCTCGGCGCCAATCCGCTCCGAGAGCTGCATGGCGAGCCGCTCGGCCAGGCGCCGCGTGTTGACGAATACGAGCGTCGTCCGATGCTGCGAGATGAGCTCGGCGATTCTGGTATTGACCTCTTCCCACACCTCGGCCGACATCACCGCCTCGAGCGGCGACGACGGAATCTCGAGCTCGAGGTCCAGGGTCCGAATGTGCCCCGCGTCCACGATCGTGGGCTGGGGGCGTCCCGTGCCGACGAGGAACTGCGCGATCTCCTCGATGGGCCGTTGTGTCGCTGACAGACCGATGCGCTGCGGCCGCGTGCCGATCAGGGCGTCGAGCCGGGCGAGTGTCAGCGCCAGGTGGCTGCCGCGCTTGTCGCGGGCCACGGCATGGATCTCGTCCACGATCACCGTGCGCACCGACCGCAGCATCTCGCGGGCGCGCTCGGACGTGAGGATCAAGTAGAGCGATTCAGGAGTGGTGACGAGAATGTGCGGCGGCTTTTTCAGCATCGCCTGCCGCTCGGACTGCGGTGTGTCGCCGGTTCGGACCAGCGTCCGGACTCCAACGTCGGACAGCCCCTGCTCGGCGAGGGTTGCCCGGATCTCCGCCAGCGGCTCCGACAGGTTCTTCTGAACGTCGTTCGAGAGCGCCTTGAGCGGGGAGACGTAGACGACCTGCGTCTCGTCGCGTAACTCGCCGTTCAGACCCTGGCGCACCAACCCGTCGATCGCCGACAGGAAAGCGGCAAACGTCTTCCCGGATCCCGTCGGCGCCGCGATGAGCACATCGCCGCCTTGCTGGATTACCGGCCAGGCGCGCCGCTGAGGCTCAGTGGGCTCCGCGAATCGGTTGGCAAACCAGCGTTCAATGGCAGGATGAAAGAGAGACAGCGACATAAGGCCCGAAATATACCCGAAACCTGCGTTTTGGTGAACCTGTCGAGGGGGCCGGTCAGCTTGCCACGAGAGACAAGCCGCGCAACGCCGCAATGCGCTCGATGGTTTCGCCGATCTTGTTGTTCGGAGTCGAGGCGCCCGCCGTGATGCCGATGGTACGCCTCCCCTCGGGCAGCCAGTGCTCCCGACGCTGCTCCGTGGCATGGACGCCCACCGGCCGGTACCGAATGCTCCCGCCCTCCACATCGATGCAGGCCGCATCCTCGATGTGATAGGTGGTCACTTTTTCCTCGCAAATGGCGGCAAGGTGCGTCGTATTACTCGAGTTGTAGCCGCCGATCACGACCATCACATCGAGCGGCTCGGCAATGAGCTTGAGCACCGCATCCTGCCGCTCCTGTGTCGCTGAGCAGATCGTGTCGAAGGTGCGGAAATGCTCCTGGACCGAGCCGTTGCCCCAGCGACGGGCCATGCTCTTCCCCACCTCGGCGGCGATCGCCAGGGACTCGCCCGACAACATGGTGGTTTGATTCGCGACCCCGACCCGCTGCAGATCCCGATCAGGATCGAAGCCGGGCGACATCTTTCCATTGAACTGTTGCAGAAACGGGTCCCTGCTCCCTGCTCCCTCGATGTAATCGCAGACCACGCGCGCTTCAGTCATATCACGCACGACCAGGTATTTGCCGCCCGGATACTTGTTCACCTGGCTCGAGGTGGCCTTCGTTTCCTCGTGATAGTTCTTGCCATGAATCAACGCGGTGAAGCCGTCGCGCGCGTACGACTCCACTCGCTTCCACACATTCAATACCGACCCGCACGTCGTATCCACGAGCACACAACCGGTCTTGCGCAGCCGCTCGAAGTCCCGGACCGTTACACCGAACGCGGGGAGTATCACCGCGTCCTCCGGGGTCACCGCGCTGAAATCGAACTCGCCGTCGCGGCCCTCGGGACGGGGCAGGAATTTCACCCCCATCGCCTCGAGCTTCTGGTTGACGTGCGGGTTGTGAATGATCTCGCCAACGAGAAAGGTGCGCTTGTCCGGAAACTTGGTGCGGGTTTCGTAGGCGTACTCCACGGCCCGGTCCACGCCGTAACAGAAGCCGAACTCGCCCGCGAGTCGGAAGGTCAGGTCGCCGATGTCGAGCGTATAGCCGGACGCGCGGATCGCGTCCACCACGCGGCTGTGGTAGTCGGCGGTCAGGGCGCCTTCAATGGCACCTTTGAGACCGAATCCTTTCCGGAAGTACGTCTGTTCCACGGACCTCAATCTAACCGCACACCGCGCCCCCCGCGGACCGCGTCGAGCACACGCTGCACCTCCCAGCCGTCGCGGAACGTGGCGGGCTCGCCCTGCGGGACTCCGCCGCGGATTACGTGCACCATCTCCCGCATGAGTCGCACAAACGAGCGCGCCCACATGTTGTTTGGCGACGTCTGCTCCCACAGGTCATCCGTCGCGGAGACGTCTTCGAGCGGCCCACCGGATTTGCCGAACTCGAGCGTCGTCTCGCCGCTGAGCAGCAGCGTGCCCTCGCTGCCGGTCACCTGCCCCAGGTGCCCCGGGCCATGATGCGCGACGGTGCTGAGCGTGATCGTTGCCACGACTCCGGTCGCGGTTTGCAGGACGCAGCTCGCAAAGTCATCGGCCGTGACGGGCCGCG
>Ga0137435_1000057_pt1 | contig 47519 bp, 57 predicted proteins | sample EasRivERMGT100_2_FD_104904 | JGI IMG/M metagenome (GOLD analysis project Ga0137435, IMG submission 104904) | Soil microbial communities from meander-bound floodplain in the East River, Colorado, USA - East River MetaG ERMGT100_2 | ecosystem: Environmental > Terrestrial > Soil > Floodplain ... | reverse complement strand
GTATGACCCGCCGCCCCGATCTCGCCGATTTGCTCGTGCGCGCGACCGGCAACTGCATTCCCGCGCGCGCCGTGTTCGCGCCCAGTGTCCTCGCCGGACTCGTGCTGTGAGCCTTCCAGGCCATGGCTCGCGCGGCGTCGAGCCCGCGCTGTTCCGCCAGCTGCTCGGCCGCTTCGCGACGGGCGTCACGGTCATCACCGCGCGCACCGCGAAGGGCGATTCAATCGGGATGACCGCGAACTCGCTGTCGTCGGTCTCGCTCATACCGCCGCTCGTGCTGGTCTCGGTCGAGAAAGCGCACGATCTGCACGCGGCGCTCGAGGCCACGACGCACTGGGTGTTCAATATCCTTTCGGCCGAGCAGGAAGCGCTGTCACGCCGTTTCGCCGGCACTGAACCGAACCGCTTTCTGGGCGTGAGCTACCACGAGAACGACCGCGGCATCGCGGTGATCGACGGGACAGTGGCGCATATCGAATGCGAGAAGCACACCGCGGTCCCCGGCGGGGACCACACCATCTTCATCGGGCTGGTGGTGGGCGGGGACGCGACTGACCGGCGCCCGCTCCTCTATTATAGAGGAGGGTACGCCGGGCTCAGCCGCTGATGCGCACCATTGACCGCATTCACATCGCCGCGCCGTTCGACCGCGTATTCGCCGCCGCCAGCACCGTGGCTCGCTGGCCCGCCATCCTCCCACACTATCGCTGGGTTCACCTCCTCGAGGACGGCCTGGTGGAAATGGCCGCCTGGCGTCCCTTCGGCCCGCTGAAGTACCCGACGTGGTGGGTTTCGCACATGACGATTGATCGGCGCGCCGGCGAGGTTCGTTATCGGCATGTGCGGGGTATCACGCGGGGCATGGACGTGGTTTGGAGGTTGGTCGCGATGGGTGGAGGTTCTCCAGGGGGTGTGGACGTCGAGATCGTGCACACCTGGACCGGCCCCCCGTGGCCTCTCATCGGACGCATTGCCGCGAATCTCATCATCGGTCCCGTGTTCATCCGTGGCATCGCGTCGCGCACGCTCGCGGGAATCAAACGGGCAACGGAGAGTGGGCATGAATAGTCTGCGTCGGGTCGTCGTGACGGGGATTGGGGCCGTCACACCCATTGGCACGGCAGCAGCGGGATTGTGGGAAGGTCTCGAAGCACGCACATCGGCGGTACGCACGATCACACGCTTCGATCCGGCGCCGTTTCGGAGTCGCATGGCCGCCGAGATCCCGGATTTCCGTCCGCAGGATCATCTCGACGCCAAGCGCGCCAAACGGCTCGACCGCTTTTCGCAGCTCGCGGTGACGAGCGCGCGCCTGGCGCTCGCCGATGCCGCGATCGTTCCCGAGCGGGAGGATCGTGACCGGGTGGGAACGATGATGGGTTCGGCGCTCGGAGGCGTGGCGTTCGGCGAATCGCAGGTGCCGCGGTACCTCGCCGAGGGGCCGCGCGGGCTCGATCCGTCCCTCGCCCTCGCGGTGTTCTGCGGCGCCGCGAGCTGCAACATCGCCATCGAGTTCGGCTTCACGGGTCCGAACGCCACCAATGCGATGAGCTGCGCGTCGGGGACGATCGCGGTCGGCGAGGCGTTTCACGCCGTTCGCGACGGTCGCGCAGACCTGATGCTGGCCGGCGGCGCTGAAGCGCCGATCGCGCCCATGACCTTCGCCGCGTTCAGCATCATCCGCGCGATGAGCACGCGCAACGACGACCCGGCCACGGCGTCCCGGCCGTTCGACGCGAGTCGCGACGGCTTCGTGATGGGCGAAGGCGCGGCGGTGCTGGTGCTCGAGGAGCGCAGCCGCGCCGTGGCGCGGGGGGCGAAGATCTACGCCGAGGTGGTGGGCCACGCGTACACCAACGACGCGTATCACATGACGGCACCGCGTCCCGACGGGCGCCAGGCCGCCCGCGCCATGAAGCTGGCCCTCGCCGACGGCGCCGTCACGCCAGGCGAGGTCGGCTACATCAACGCCCACGGCTCCTCCACACCCCTCAACGACCCGACGGAGACGTCCGCGATCAAGCAGGTGTTCGGCGACCATGCCTACCGGCTCTCGATCAGTGGCACCAAGGGCTATTACGGCCACGCGCTGGGCGCGAGCGGCGCGATCGAGGCGGCGATCTGCGCGCTCGCCCTCGCGCGCGGGTGGCTCCCCCCCACGCTCAACCTCGAGCGGCCCGATCCGCGGTGCGATCTCGACTGCCTCCCCGGCGGCGGCCGGACCGCGGCGCCGGCGGCGGTCGTTTCAAACTCGTTCGGATTTGGAGGCATCAACGCCGCGCTGGTGTTGCGGCCGGATAGCGGCGCCCGGTAGATTGGCCCGGCTTTCACACCCAAGGGGAACACGTGAACTACCGGACACTCCGGGCTCCCGCGGCCGAGTTCATCGGCACCATGCTGTTCGTCCTCGTCGGCGCCGGCAGCATCGTTGCGAACGTCAGCGGCCCCGCCGGAGCGCTGGGCATCGCGCTCGCGCATGGCGTGGGCCTCGCGGTTCTCGTGACGATCATGATGCCGATTTCCGGCGGCCACCTTAACCCAGCGGTGAGCGTCGCGCTCTGGGTCGGCGATCAGATCGACGCGAAGACGCTGGGCCGCTACGTCGCCGCGCAGCTGCTCGGCGCGATCGCCGGCGCGCTGCTCATCAAAGGGCTGTTCCCCGCCTCGCTGGCCCGCGTCACCTCCCTCGGCACGCCGCAGCTCTCCGGCGCCATCGGGTTGTTCGAAGGCATCGCGCTCGAGGCGCTATTCACTTTCGTGCTCGTGAGCGCGGTGTTCGGTACCGCGGTGTCGCCGCAAGCGCAGCGCATCGGCGGCTTCGGGATCGGACTGGCGCTGCTCGTGTGCTCGTTGGGGGGCGGAGCACTGACCGGTGCGGCGTTGAATCCCGCACGCGCCTTCGGGCCCGCGCTCGTCTCGTGGGATTGGCATGGCCAGGCGGTCTACTGGATCGGTCCGGTGCTCGGCGCTTCCGTGGCCGCAGTGCTGTGGAAGTTCTTGTTGCTGCCGCGGAGTGCCACAGACATAAACTGATGCTGCTGGAGGGGCGCAGCATGCCGCGCCCCTAGAGTTGTTCTGCCAATACCGGGGCGAAGTATGTAAGGATGATATCCGCGCCGGCCCGCCGAATCGCCGTGACGGACTCCCACATCGCGCGCGTTTCGTCGATCATGCCCCGCTCCGCCGCGGCTTTGATCATCGCGTACTCGCCGCTCACCTGATACGCGCCGAGCGGCGCGCCGAAGCGCTCCTGGGCTCTACGAATGAGATCGAGACAGGGGCCGGCCGGCTTCACCATCACGATGTCCGCCCCTTCGTCGAGATCGAGCTGGATCTCGCGCATGGCTTCATCGCCGTTCGCCACGGCCATCTGATAACTCTGGCGGTCGCCAAACCTGGGCGTCGAGCCGGCGGCTTCGCGAAACGGACCGTAAAACGCCGACGCGAACTTCGCGGCGTACGACATGATCGGCACGTGCGAGAAGCCGCCGGCGTCCAGCGCCTTGCGAATGCCGGCGACGCGGCCGTCCATCATGTCGCTCGGCGCCACGAGATCAACACCGGCCCGCGCCTGGATCGCCGCGATCTTCCCGAGCAGGTAGACGGACGAGTCGTTGTCCACGTCACCGTCGCGGATCACGCCGCAATGGCCGTGATCGGTGTACTCGCACAGGCAGACGTCGCCGATGACGAGCAGCTGCGGGACGGCCCGTTTCACGGCGCGGATCGCCTGCTGCACGATGCCCTGGTCGTCGTACGCTTCCGAGCCGGTCGCATCCTTCGTCGCAGGAATGCCGAATAGGATGATCCCGCCCAGTGCGAGCGCGGCGGCGCGCTCGGCGTCCTTCACGAGCTCATCAACGGAGAGCTGAGACACGCCCGGCATCGCCTCGACGGGCCGGCGTAGCCCCTCGCCGTGCATCACGAAGAGCGGCCACACGAGCTGCGACGGCGCGAGGTGCGTCTCCTGCACCAGGCGCCGTAAGGCAGGCGTGCGGCGCAGGCGTCGCATGCGGCGGATCGGGAACTGGGCACTCATCGGGCGAGTAAGCTCGCCGCGCCTTCACCCTCGAGCAAGCGCGCCACGAGCGCTCCCGCATCCTGTGGCCTGGCATCATCGATGAGCGCGGAGGCCGTGAGCTGCGCGGATCCGTCCTGAGCGGTCACGCGCCCGTACAATCGCCTGGCGCCGTTGGGCACGCTGCGGTCGACCCAGGCGGCGATCGGTGCCTGACACCCGCCTCCCAGCGCCGCCAGCAGCGACCGTTCCGCCGCGACATCGTGCTCGGTGAGCTCGTCACCCAGCGCATCGATGAGGTCTCGGACCTGCCGGTCGTCGGATCGCACCTCGATGGCGAGCGCGCCCTGACCGGGCGCCGGCATGACGTCCAGGGGATCGAGTGGAGAAGCCTTGTGTCCCAGACCCAATCGTTCCAGTCCCGCAAGCGCGAGCAACGCGACGTCCAACCCCTCGCGCGCTTCGACCTTGCGAACGCGGGTGGTGACATTGCCACGCAGCGGGACCACCTCCAGGTCGGGACGGAGGAACCGGACCTGGGACATGCGCCTCAGGCTCGAGGTACCGACTCGCGTACCCGCCGCGAGCGCCGACAAGGTGGCGCCGTTCACGAGCGCCTCGCGGGGGTCGTGCCGCTCCGGAACGGCGGCGATGACCAATCCTGGCGGGAGCTTGGTCGGAAGATCCTTGAGAGAGTGCACCGCCACGTCGATGTGCCCCTCGAGCAGCGCTTCCTCGATCTGCTTGGTGAAAAAGCCCGTGCCCTCGAGCTCGTGCAGGGGACGATCGACCTCGGCATCACCCTGCGTTTTGATCACGACGATTTCGGCCCGAGCCCCCGCCCCCCTCCCGCGTGCCATGAGCCGATCGCGCACCCAGTCCGCCTGCCAGCGCGCCAGCTGGCTTCCGCGCGTGCCGATTTTCATGCGAAGCGGGTGACGAGGGATGCGACCAGCCCAGGCACCGTGTGTGGCGCGGCCTCGATGACATCGCGGAGCCCGAGCTCGCGCGCCGTTCCCGCGGTGATCGGGCCGATCGTGGCGGTCACGAATCGACCGGAGGTCGCGGTCTCCGAGCCGACGAGCTGGACGAAGCTGCGCACGCTCGACGACGACGTGAACGTCACGGCGTCGATCCGCCGGTCGATGATTTCCGAAATGAGATCGTCGAAATCGCCGTGAGCGGGCACCGTGCGATACACTGGAATGGTCTCCACGGCCGCCCCGTGCCGCTGCAGTCCTTCGGTCAGTGTCTCGCGCGCGTCCTCGGCACTTGGGACCAGCACGCGCGCGCCAGCGAGCGATCCACCGCTCTCGTGGACGAGCGCGTCCACGAGCGCTTCCGCCACGAATTCGTCCGGGACCAGCGCCGGGACCAGCCCGCGTTTGCGCAGGGACTCCGCGGTGGCACTGCCAATGGCGGCGATCGAGGTTGCGGCGAAGACGCGGGGGCGCAGCCCCCAGCTGACGAGTCGATCGAGCACGATCTGCACGGCATTCTGGCTGGTGAACACGACCCACCGATAGGCGGACAGACCGGTCAGCGCGGCCCGCAGCGACGCGAGATTCTCGAGCGGCTGAATTCGAATCACCGGCGCGACGATCGCTTCGGCGCCCAGGGCCTCGAGCGCGCGCACCAGGTCGGCGGCTTGCTCACGCGCGCGCGTCACGACGATGCGGCGCCCATGTAATGCCCGCCCGGCCGCCCCGGCGGTCCCGCCCCCGCCCCCACTGATGCGTGTCATGAGCCGTTGCAATTTCACCGGGGCTCTCCCCATTATCAAGCAATGCTCCGCTCATTGCGCGCCGCGCTCGGCCGCTTCTGCGTGCGACGCGCTGCCGCCTCACAGCGCGCAGCGCCGCGCCGCGCCCTGGTGTGGCTGCGACTCGCGTGCGGAGTCGCGCCCGGATTTGCCGATGCCTACCCCGCGCTGGTTCACCTGTCGCGCGCACTGGAGGATCGTTGGGGAGCCGTGGACGCGGCGCGCACCGCGACGGTGCGGTTTCCGAACAATGCCGACGCGTGGATGCTGCTGGGCGAGGCGCTCCAGATGGTGTTTCGTCAGGACGACGCGCTGAGCGCGTTCGAACAGGTGCTGGTGTTGGAGGAGCGCGCTGATGCCGCCATGGCGGCCGGCGCGTTGTATCAGCGGATGGGGCGCTTTCCGGAGGCTGCCGCGCGGTTCGCGCGTGCGTACGCGGCCGGTGGCGGCGCCCCGGCGCTGTGGAACAACGCGCAGGCCCTATACGATGCGGGCGATCATGGGGCTGCCGACGACGCGCTCAACCTCTGGGCCACGCAGGTACAGGACGGGCACGACCGGCTGCCCGAGGCGCGGGCGGAGCTACGAGCGAAGGCTGCGGCGCGCGCGCAGGTACAGTGACAGCGCGTAGCCGAGCAAGATCGCGCCCGTGATGACGTAGGCGGCGATCATGTAGCCGGCGTTCTGCGGTACGGGTGCTTGCATTACCCTTCCCCCTTCCCGCTTCCCCCGTCCCCCACCAATTCGAGCTGTTCCCTCAGATAGCTCAACGCATAGCGCTGCACCACGAAGCCCACGTACAGCAGCGTGAACACGCCGACCGACATCAGCCAGGTCGCGAGCATGGTCGGCGGCAGGGAAGGAGTGCTCGGTTTCAGCACGATGGGCATCGGGTGCAGCGTGCGGAACATGTACACACTGAAGTGAATGAACGGCACCAGCACCATCCCGCAGATGCCCAGCACCGCGGCGAAGCGCGCTCGTTCCGCCGGATCGCTGACCGCGCTCCGCAGCAGCAGGTAGCCGACATATAGAAGGAAGAGGAACAGGGTCAGCGTCAGCCGGGCGTCCCACGACCACCACGTGCCCCAGATCGGTTTGCCCCAGATCGGCCCCGTCGTGAGCACTACGCCCGCGAACACGGTCCCCACTTCCGCGGAGGCGGCGGCGAAGCGGTCGAGCCGCGGATCCTTGAGGAACAGGTAGAACACGCTCGCCAGTCCGACCAGAATCATCGCCGTTTCGGCCCAGATCGCCGCGGGCACGTGCACGTAGAAGATCTTCTGCGCGGCGCCCTGCATGCGCTCGATCGGTGTGTACATCAGCGCGCGCACGTACACTCCCGCCAGCAGCAGCAACGCAACGCCGGTGATCCAGCGACCCGCGCGCAGCATCCTCATTCGTTCACCGTTGCCGGAAAGAGCAACAAAGCGAGGCCGACGAAGACGATGTCATACGCTGCCAGCATCTTAAGCCAGCCGATGATGTCGCTCAAGGGACGGCCCGCGAGCAGCGGCCCGGTGGCGCGTGCCGCCCACATCAGCGGCGGAATCATGAACGGCAGCACGAGCACCGCCAGCAGCAGCTCGGACACGCGCGTGCGCACCGTCATGGCGCTGAACAGCGTGCCCACCGACACGAATCCGATCGTGGCGAGGACGATCACCAGCGCAAGCGGCGCGGCGTAGGGCCAGACCGCGACGTTGAAAAACAGCGCCAGCAGCGGGACACCGATCAGCTCAACCGTCCCCACAAACACGAGGTTCGCGATCAGCTTGCCGAGGTAGATGCTGCCGCGGCCGATGGGCGCGAGCAGCAGTCCGTCGAGCGCCTGGTTCTCGAGTTCGAGCTGGAACGCGCGATTGAGCGCCAGCACCGCGGCGAAGGTGAGCGTCACCCACAGGATGCTCGGCGCGAGGTCCACCGCCGCCACCGCGGTCGGATCGCGCGCGAAGGTGAACACGAGCAGCACGAGAATCACGAACATCGCCGCGGAAATGATCGCGGTGCGCGAGCGGAATTCGATCACGAGATCCTTGGACGCGACCGCCCAGGTGTGGCGCACCACGTCAGGCAATCGCATTGCGGTACTCCTCGCCGACTTGCTGCGGCCCGCGCCCCGCACGGGGCGCGAAGTGCACAAACCGTCCCGCGCGCATGAATGCGACGTCCGTCGCGAGCCCCGTGCCCTCTTCGACGTTATGGGTGACCAGCACCGTGGCGCGACCGGCGGCGGCGTGCTGCGCGAGCAGGCGGCCGAGCGTTTCCGCTGCCGTGCGATCCAGTCCCGTGAACGGCTCGTCGAGCAGCAGCACCGCCGGGTTGTGCACCAGGGCGCGCGCGATCGCCACACGCTGCATCAGCCCGCGCGACAGCGCGCGCACGGGACGATCGGCGTGCTCCTCGAGCCCCAGGCGCGCCAACAGCTCCCCGGGGAGACCGGAGGTGGCTGAGGAGGAGGGGGGGGGATGGACGTCGTAGAGCGACGCCCAGAAGCGGAGGTTCTCGCGCACGGTAAGCTGGTTGTAGAGCTGCGTCTGATGTCCGATCCAGCCGATGGCCCGGCGCCCGCCCTCTACGTGCGCGCGACCGCGCTGCGGCCGGATCAAACCGGCCAGCACCTTGAGGAGCGTTGTCTTGCCGGCCCCGTTGGGCCCGAAGATGGCGAGCGTCTGACCTGGGCGCACCGTGAAGGAAACGCCGTCCAGGGCCCTGACTGAACCGAAGCTGTGATGCAACTCCTCAGCCAGCAGCATCGATGGCGGCCGCGAGCTCGCTCAGTTCGTACGGTTTGACGAGGTAGCGACTATGCCCCAGATCGAGCACGTCCATCAGCGGCTCCATGCTCACGTAGGCGGTCGTCACGACCACGGGGAGCGTGGGGCGGGTCTCGCGGATGCGCTGCAACAGCGCGATGCCGTCGGTGTCCGGGAGACGCATGTCGAGAACCAAAACGTCGGGTTGGAAGGCGTCCAACTGACGCATCGCCTCGGCCCCGTTGGGCGCGTGCGACATGGCGTACTTGCCTTGAAAGAAGCGCTCATAGGAGTATTGTAGAGCGGCCTCATCTTCGACGAACAACACCTTCCGCGGCGGCATCGAGCCAATCTACGTCAGGAAACGCCGGTCTCCAATTCGAAAAGATCGTCGAGCTTGGTGAGCACGAGCAGGAAGCGCAGCTCCTCGTTCGCCCCGCGCAGACGCACGGTTTGGCGCCGCTCGGCGGCCTTGCGCTGGATCAGCATTAGGGCGCCCAGACCCGCACTGTCAACCGACCGCGTGCCCGAGAGATCGATGACCAGCCGGCCCGCGCCTTCGGCCAGCCCGTCCAAGAGGTCCCCGGCGGCGCGGCGAAACGCGGTGCGGGAGTCGAGATCGAGCCGCTCCGGCGCAGCGATCGTTTTCTCTACAGGTCGTGTAGACATCAGAGAGTTTTCCACGGCCTCGTCTTATGCCACTCCAGTGCCATACCTTCTAAGACGTGCTGCATCAAGCGCTTGGCACAAACGCGTGAGCGCGCTCACGCCGCGGCGTTGCCGCATAGCGAGCGGGCCGGTGCAACTTGCTAGAGTCACCCTCTTCCTTAATATCCCGAACCATGGCGACTGAACGAATCGAGACACTCCTCGACGAGCAGCGGCGCTTCCCTCCCCCCGATGCGTTCACAGCCCAGGCGCATGTGCGTGATAGCTCGCCGTACGAGCGCGCGCGCCGGGATCCAGAAGGTTACTGGGCCGACTGGGCCCGGCAACTGGAATGGACAACTCCTTGGACGCAGGTGCTCGAATGGAAGCCGCCTCACGCGAAGTGGTTCCTCGGTGGCAAGCTCAACGCCTCCGTGAATTGTCTCGACCGGCACGTCCGCGCCGGCCGGGGCGGCAGGGTGGCGCTCATTTGGGAAGGCGAGCCCGCAGGGGAGGTCCGCCGCATCACCTACGCGGAGCTGCATCTCGAGGTCAACAAGTTCGCGAACGTGCTGAAAGGCTTGGGAATAGGGCGAGGAGATAGGGTAGCGATTTATCTCCCCATGGTTCCCGAGGTCGCGGTGGCGATGCTCGCGTGCGCGCGCATCGGCGCGGTGCATACCGTCGTGTTTGGCGGCTTCTCGGCCGAGTCGCTGCGCGACCGAATCAACGACGCGGGCGCCAAAGTGCTGGTTACGGCCGACGGGGGGTACCGGCGCGGCGCGATCGTGCCGCTCAAGCAGAGCGCCGACGACGCCCTCGCCGGGACGCCGAGTATCGAACACGTCGTCGTGCTCCGGCGCACCGGCCAGACCGTCACCTTCAGGACGGGGCGCGATCTGTGGTGGTCGGAGCTCATGAGCCGCGCCGCGCACGACTGCCCGCCCGAGCCGATGGACGCCGAAGATCCCCTGTACATCCTCTACACGTCGGGGACCACCGGAAAACCAAAGGGCATCCTCCATACGACCGGCGGTTATCTGACGCACGTCTACGCCACGACCAAGTGGGTGTTCGATCTCAAGGATTCCGACGTGTTCTGGTGCACGGCAGACGTCGGATGGGTGACGGGGCATTCGTACGTCGTGTACGGCCCGCTGGCGCTCGGCGTGACAGAAGTGATGTACGAGGGCGCGCCCGATCATCCCGGCAAGGACCGGTTCTGGGCGATCTGCGCGAAGCACGGCGTCACGGTGTTCTATACGGCGCCGACGGCGATTCGCGCCTTCATGAAGTGGGGCGTGGAGCTCCCGGCGAGACACGACCTCTCCAAACTGCGGCTGCTCGGATCGGTGGGCGAGCCGATCAATCCCGAGGCGTGGATGTGGTACCAGGAGCACATCGGCGGCGGGCGCTGCCCCATCGTCGATACGTGGTGGCAGACGGAGACGGGCGGGATCATGATCACGCCGCTCCCCGGCGTCACCACGACCAAGCCCGGCTCGGCGACGACTCCCTTTCCCGGCATCGAGGCCAAGTTGCTCGACGGCGAGGGCAAGGAAGTGAAGGTGGGCGGGGGGTACTTGGTCATCACGAGCCCCTGGCCTGGGATGCTGCGCACGATCTGGGGCGACGACGAACGCTACCGCCAGGTCTACTGGAGCAAATGGCCGAACACCTATTTCGCCGGCGACGGCGCCAAGAGAGACGAGGAGGGTTACTTCTGGCTGCTGGGCCGAGTGGATGACGTGCTGAACGTCGCGGGGCACCGCATCGGCACGATGGAGGTGGAGAGCGCGCTCGTCGATCACCCCGCCGTCGCCGAGGCGGCAGTGGTAGGCAAGGCGCACGAGCTGAAGGGCCAGGCGCTCGCGGCGTTCGTCACCCTCAAGGAGGGGCGCCAGGCGACGGACGCGCTGCGCGAGGAGCTGAAGCAGCACGTCGCCAAGAAGATCGGCGCGCTGGCGAAGCCGGACGATATCCTGTTCTCGGCCGACCTGCCGAAGACGCGCAGCGGCAAAATCATGCGACGCCTGCTCAAGGACATCGCCGAGGGCCGAGCCCTCGGCGATACGACTACGCTCGCTGATCCTGCGGTGGTGGCGAGGCTCCGCGATCAGTACGAATCGCAGGAGACCTGAGCGAGAACAGCGACACGATCCAGATCGCGGTAATGCTCACCGCGCTGCCGACGCACCAGCGGCAGATCGCGTGAATCACGAAGAACTCGAGATAGGTGAGGTAGGCGGTAAACAGCACTCCGACGCTCGACAACACGACCAGCCGCACGCTCCATCGCCCGTCCGGCAGCGCCGCGGGGCGCAACGCCACGAGCGCGACCACCAGAATCGTGACGTATCCCACGACACCGTAGAGCGCCACGGGCACGCCGAACAACACCGCGTACGGGCTGGCCTGTACGGTCTCACATCCCCCCGTACCGCACTTGATCGGACCGCCGAACCCGAGCGCGTGCAGCCAGAGATAGAGAGCGACGAACAGGCCGATCAGCGCGAGCAGCGCGATCGCCTGGCGGTACCGCATCAACGACGTGCGCGAGAGGACGCGATGATGCTATCCACCACAGCCTTGAAGTCGTCGGACGTCGGCAGGCGGCGGAATTTCAGCTGCTTTCCGTTCGCGAAGAACGTCGGGGTTCCATCGACGAGCACCTGGTCGCCTTCCTGCCGGCTGAACTCGATGCGTTGGGCGTACCGGCCGTCCTTCATGCACTGGTCATACGCGGTGAGCTCGACGCCCGCCGCCCTGGCGAGATCGCGGAACAGCCGCGAGGGATCCTTGCCGGTCTGCGCCCACTGATGGTTGTAGAACAGCTGATCGTGCATCTCGAAAAACCGGCCCTGCGCGCCGGCGCATTGCGCGGCGTGCGCGGCGAAGCGCGAGTAGCGGTGGTTGGGCAGCGGGAAATCGCGATAGCGCCACCGTGCCTTGCCGGTATTGATCAGCTGTTCTTTGATCGTGGGCATTTGAATGATGGCGAACGATGCGCACACGGGGCACTCGAAGTCGAGATACTCCGTGATTTCAACGGGGGCATCGCCTGAGCCGAGCGAGTAGCCCCGGAATCCGTCGTCGACCACCGTGGGGGGAGCGCCCGTCGCAGCCGCCGGCGCGCCACCACCGGACTTCAGCATCGTGAACGTCCCGACCGCCAGCACCACCGCAAGACATGCCAACACGACATAGAATCGATTCATTCCTAGTTGTCCCGTTTCCAAGGCTCGTCGTCTTCCGGGTCGTCGAGCGACAGCTCGCGCATCGCGTCCTCCACGATCCGGCGGTTTTCCGCGACTTCCGGCGTGTCATAGGTGATGCGGACTTCGTAGTGAAACAGCTCACTGCGCGCGTTGCCAAATAGTTTTTGCAATTCCGGCGCCGAATCGAGCAGGTGCCCAGTCCGGTCCAGCTCTTGGATCCGCTCAGCTAACGCCCGCAGCAGTGCGACCAGGCGTTGCGCGCGTTCGGGTCCGTACACTTCTTCGCTCATCGGTCCCTCCTGGCACACGGGAACCCGTGCTCCCGCTGTGGCATTATACCATACAACCCATTATCTTGCGGCGCCGTTTTTTCCGACGTCCTACTCGAAAGGAAACCTCCTGCATGGCTAAAAAGCGTGGTGAGCCCCGGAAGTACGCGATTCCCACGAGCTTCGAGCAAGCACGCGACGAGTTGTTCTCCCACATTCTTCGCTGCGGCGTGCTGGAAGCGGCATCCGAACATCAGAAGGAATGGTTTGACGACACGTTGCTGTATCTTGCGGATCGCTTTCCCGACCTGACCGAGAACGAGCTGAGCGACCTACGCGTGCTGGGCGAGCGCTATTGCCGCCCCGTCGTGCCCCGCACCGCCCCCGTCGGCGCCGACGCCTGACCTAAGCTTCGTACTCCGGTAGGAGGGCGCCCTCTTCGGGCGCCCTTTTTTTTCAGGTGCCTCTCCACCAGCCCGGAAACCAGCGCACCCGCCATCCGACCGCGAGCCGCACGCCCCCCGCGAAGCCGCTTTCGATGAACCACCCGCGCCGCCGTCCCGGCGCCTGTTCGGCGCCGATCACGAGCGCCACAAAGCCGCGCCCCGGTGCGCCGTGCTGGCCGATGAACGCCCCCCCGACCCCCGCGTAGAGCCCGTGGCCCGAGCGCGCGGACGAATTCAGCAGGACCTGAAGCGTGAGCTGCGCGCGCACCGCCGCCTGATCCTCGGGCGTCGCGACGCCGCCCGCGACCGCGAGCGCGATCCGGGTATCGCTGCTCGGCCGATGCGCGACACCCAGCTCGGCACCGGCGAAGGTCTCCCGGGCCAGGGCGGCCGCGGCCCCCAGGCTCAGCTCCGTTGTCGTCAGCTGCCGGGACTGCAGTGCCAGAATCGGCAGAAGGCACAACAGGCTAGGCAATGGTGACGTCGTAACTGATGGGGATGTCCGGCGCGAGCGACGCGACCACGGAACAATACTTCTCCAGCGAGAGCTCGATCGCCCGGCGCGCTTTCACCTCGTCGAGCCCCGCCCCACGCACGGAGACCTGAAACGCGATCGCCGTGAACCGCCGCGGTGGCTCCTCGCGGCGAGTGCCCCGAACGGTGATGTCCAATGCCTCGAGCTGGACACGCTGCTTCTGCAGAATGATGACGATATCGGACGCGGTGCAGGTTGCCGCCGCAAGCAGCAGCAGCTGAACGGGTGACGTCGCCACTTTCGTGTCGCCGTCCACGAGCATGGAGGGCTGGCCCGGCCCGCTCCCTTCGAACTGGAGCTCGCGGACCCAGCGCATCGACACTTCGGCGATGCGCGGAGCGGGCTCCGCCATCAGTTCCCGCGCCGCGTGGTCAGCCCGATGAACACGCGGTGCTTGTCCAGCGCGTCCAACGCGCGGTACTCCAGGAGCCAGTTGAACGTCGAGCGAAATCGCAGCTCGAACCCAACCGTGAGATTGAGCCAGAGGTCGGGGCACTGGGGATCGTCACCGCATGAATCGTGTCCCGCGACCGAGAACCCCAGGCCGACGTAAGGCGTCGCGACTTCTTCATCATGCGTGAAGCGCCAGAGTGCATCGAAGCTGCCGGCGTAGGTGTTGGCTCGATTCAAGACGCCGAGATCGAACGAAGGGCGCAGGCGCAGCCGGTCGGTGAACAGGTCTCCGATATCCAGTGTCGTGCCGAGGATGAACTTGCCGTCGCTGGCCAGGTCCAACCCGCCCCGTACACCGAAGCCGAAGACACCGATGCGCGTGCCGCTGTGACGACTGTTCTTGGGCGGCACGAAGTCCTGCGCCGCGGCGAGACGCGCAGCGAGCATCATGGCACCCAGCAACATGACTCTTCGCATCACAGTCTCCGCTCCTCGGTGGTGCGTGCGGCCGTGCGGCCATAGTCCCAGATAGCGTACACTGCAATCGCCGCGCTGGCCCATGCGAGCGGGCGCACGTGCGGGGATTCGGCGATCGCGGCCACCAGGGTCAGCAGCTGCGCGATCGTCACCGCCTTGCCGCCGGCCCGCGCCGGCACGGCGACCGGCCGGCGCAGGAGCCACGTCGCCACGAAGCCCAGCACCGCCAGCAGATCGCGCAGCAGCACGCCGAGCAGCTCGTACCACGCGAGCAGCCCGCGCCGCGCGATCGTCACGAACGCCGTCACCATGAACGCCTTGTCGGCGATGGGATCGAGGATCGCACCCGCGCGCGAGGAGCCGAACCGGCGCGCCAGCATCCCGTCGGCCACGTCGGTCACGGCCGCCGCCGCGACGATCGCGAGCTGCCACGCGGGCGATGCCGCAATCGGAAACAGGACGGCGAGCGGAAACCGCACCACCGTGAGGGCGTCCGCTACCGCGAAACGCGGTTTCACCGTACCTTAGCCTCCGTGGACGTCAAGCTGCTGAAGCAAGCGGCCATCTTCCAAGATCTGGACGACGGCGAGCTCGCGCGAGTCGCGGAAGTCTGCCGCGAACAGAAGTTCACCGTTGGCCAGTATGTCTTCAAGGAAGGCGAGCCGGGCAACCGCTTGTTCCTGATTTCGGAGGGGGAGGTCCGCATCTCGCGAACCATCCCCGGCTCCGGCGAAGAGGCGCTGGCGGTGCTCAAGCCGGGCGCGTGCTTCGGGGAAATGTCCATCTTCGACCGCTCCGAGCGCTCGACTGACGCGATCGCCAACACCGCCTGCACGCTGATCACGATCTCCCGTTCCGATTTCGAGCTGCTCCTCGACTTCAATCGCGATATCGCCTACAAAGTGCTCTGGTCGGTCGTGCGGCTCCTGTCCGCGCGGCTCCGCGTGACGAACGACAATCTGCGGTCGTTCCTCGCGATGTCCATGTTCTAACGGAGGTTCCCCTGAACGCATTGACGCCGTATGCGGCTTTCTTCATGCGCCTGGCGGTAGGCGGCGTGTTCCTGCTCCACGGGATCGGCAAGTTCGAACGCGGCATCGGCGCAACCGCGAGCTTCCTCTCCGCGCACCACTTTCCCTTCGCCACGATGTTCGCGGTCATCCTGATCACGGTCGAGACCGTCGGCGCCCTCTGCGTCCTGCTTGGCATCCTGACGCGCGCCTGGGCCGTGGCGATGGGCGTCGTGATGGTCGTCGCCATCCTCGCGGTCAAGCTGCCCGGGCACCAGAACTTCGAGCTGGAAGCCCTGCTGCTCGCCGGCGCGGTGACACTCGTGGCTCTGGGTGACGGGCCGCTCTCCATCGCCGTCCGCTTCAAACGCCCCCCCATGTAAGGCTCGGGAAACGAGAAACGGGAAACGTGGTGCCGTTCACGTTTCCCGTTTCCCTGGTCACGGTTCCCGGCTAGTGCAGGATTCTCAGAACCCCGGCATCAGCACCGGCACGCAAGAAGCTCTCCGGGTCCGTCGCAGGGATGGCGACACCGGTTTGTTTACGCCACCGCTTGGCGCTCGCTTCCATGTACTCCTCCAGCGAGCCGGCGGCCCACTCGGCCGCGTCGTCCTTCATTTGACGCACGATGTCTTCCCAAGTGCCGACGTAGGTGGACCCCGAGATCGTGCTCACCCGGTGCATCTCTCCCACCGTTGAGCCCTTGTACTTCATGCCCTGCAGCTCGGTGAGCAGCGTGCCGAAGAGCTCGAGCTGGCGGGGATCGCGGATCTGGCCGTCGGGTCGCATCGCTTCGATTTCCGAGAGCAAGAGATCCTCCGGGGCGGCGTCGCCCGCGAGCTCGTTGAGACGCTCGTTCCAGGGCACCAGCTCGGGATCCTCATCGGGCAGCCGGTAGACGCTCTTTTTCAGCTCGACGAGGCGCCAGATCGCGAGCGCGTCGTAATGCTCTTCGGGCCCGGTCCGCTCGAGATGAAACAGCGCCGCCTCGTACTCGCCGCGATCGTACAGCAGGTTCGCCAGGTAGATGCGCGCTTCGCCCAGGCTCGGGTCCAGCTCCAGCGCGCGCCGCAGCCAGTGCAGGCTGCCGCCTTCATCGGCGAGCCGGTGCGCCGCGTACCCGACGCAGGCTGCGGCGTCGGCGGAATCGGGATGCGCGCGCAACGCGCCTTCGAAGAAGCGCCGCGCTTGATCGAGCACCGCCTCGCGAAACAGCGCACGGCCGATCTGCAGCATCAAGTCGTGATCGTCCTGGAAGCCGAGCGCGAGCACGCGGTCGAAGCAGGCGAGCGCGCCAGCGCGATCGCCGAACTTCAGCAACACTTCGCCGAGGCCCGCGAGGGTATCTTCGTGATCGGGATCGAGGCCGCGCGCCTCTTCGAACGCGCGCCGCGCCCACGCGTACTCCTCGCGCGCGAGCCGCGCGTATCCCATGCCGACATGCAGCTCGACGGCGTGCGGATAGAGTGCCAGGCCATCGCGCAGCGTCTCTATGGCCTCGTCGTATTGACCTTCGTTGTAGAGCTGATGTGCACGTTCGTCATATTCGTCGGAACTGAGGAACTGGTCCGACATCGAACGGGTCCCCCCGGGAAGGTTGTGCTATGATAAGAAACGGGGCACTGTTACACAAGCGATGACGGCCTCGACGATTTCCACGATAGACGGCGGCTCAGCGACCTCTCCCGGCGGTTTCACCGCCGCCGCCGCGCACGCCGGCTTGAAAGCGGACGGCGCCCTCGACGTCGCGCTGCTCGTGAGCGCGACGAGCTGTGCCACCGCCGGTGTCTTCACCAAGAATGCGCTGCGCGCCGCCCCTGTCATCTACGACGCCGAGATGCTGGCCGACCGGCCCGGCCGCATCCGCGCCGTGGCGATGAACGCGCGCGTCGCCAATGCGTGCACCGGCGCCCCCGGTCTCGAGGCCGCGCGCGCGATGGCCCGCGCCGCCGAAGCGGCAGCCGGTCTGCCACCCCGGACAGCCCTCGTCCTCTCGACCGGCGTGATCGGTGTGCCGCTCCCTGTGGATAAAGTCGACCGCGGGCTGCGCGACGCGGCTGCAAAGCTCTCGCCGGCGGGCGGTGGCGATGCCGCGCGCGCGATCATGACGACCGATACCCGGCCCAAGCACTGCGCGGTGCGTCTCGAAACGCCGAGCGGCCCGATTACGATCGGCGGCATGGCCAAGGGCGCGGGCATGATCCATCCCGACATGGCCACCCTGCTCGGTGTGCTCACGACCGATGCCGTCTCCGAGCCCGTGACGCTGCGTCCGTTCTGGAAACGGGTCGTGGATCGGACCTTCAACGCCATCTCCGTGGATGGGGACACGAGCACGAACGACACGGCGTTGCTCCTCGCCAACGGCCATGCGGGGATTGACCCCTCGCGCGACGGCGCGACCTGGAAGCTGTTCGAGGAAGCGGCCCTCGAGGTGGCGCGCACGCTGGCGCTGGCGGTGGTCGCAGACGGCGAGGGCGCGACCAAGCAGCTCCAGATCCAGATCGTGGGCGCGCAGACTGAGGCCCATGCGCGGGAAGTGGGGCGCGCGATCGCCCGTTCGACCTTGGTGAAAACCGCGATTTTCGGCGGCGATCCCAACTGGGGGCGCGTGCTCGCGGCCGCCGGCGTCGCGGGGGTCGCGCTCGTCGCCGATCGAGTCAGCCTCGAGGCGGCGGGCGACGATGGCTGGCTCACCCTCGCCACCGGGGGCGCGACCGCGCTCGCCGATCCGGCAAAGGCTCGCGCCATCTTCCAGCGGAAAGCCATCCGCCTCCGGCTCGACCTGGGACTCGGTCGATCGGAGGCGGTGGTATGGACCTGCGATCTTTCGCCGGATTACGTCCGAATCAACTCCGACTACACATCCTGAGGCGAGACGCCTAGGCGCCTAGGGCCCCTGCAGCGTTTCGCGCGCCGCAGCCAGGAACGTCGTGCCGCGAATGCCGGTGTTTGTCATGCCGCCCGCAAACGCTTCCAGCGTCGCCTGGGCGCGGCGGCGGTAGGCGGGATCCCCCGTCACGGTGGACAGGTTGGCGAGGAAGCGCGCGGCGGCCGCGTTGGCACCGGGGAGCACGTCGTCGAATACGTGCTTCGTACGATCGCCCAGCACCGTGGGCGCGGGGGATGGAGACTCCTGTGGCGTGGAGGCTCCATCGTAGTAGCCGCCGAGGGGATCGGCATAGCGGGTCTCGAGAATCGCGGCGAGATCGATCGCCACGTCGCGATAGCGCCGGTCGCCGGTCAGCTGATGCGCGGCGAGGCAGGCCGACGCCACTTGAACCTGATCCTGCAGCAGGCCCGGCGGAGGCAGGGGGGCCGGTTGACCACCGCCCATCATGTGTCGAACTCCCCAGCCCCGGGCGTACGCGCGCTGCAGCAGCATGTCGAGCGCCGCGCGCGCGTGCGTCTCCACCGTCGTCTCACCCAGCGTAGCGGCGGCGAGCATCGCGTTCTCGATGATGAACGCCTGCTGATCGGCGAACACCGCGTCGCCGGAGAGCGACGCAACATCGGGCAGTTGGCGCGCGAGCGCGCGCAGGAGCGCGCGCCCGGAATCACGATAGCGCGCGTCGCCCGTCACCACCCAGCCCTTGGCCAGCGCGCTGATGAGCGCCGCGCGGACCAGCCGCGGCGAATCGTCGCCCGCGGCCAGGTTGGCGGTATCGAGCATCAGATCGAGCGCGCGCCGCGCCACGGCGAGCGCGTTCGTATCCCGGGAGCGGGCGTATTCGGTGAGCAGCAGCGACGCTGCCTCGACATGCATGACGCTGTTTCCCGCCATCCCCGCCTGGACGGCGGCGTTGAGATCGCGGGCGACCCTGGCAATGCCCTCGCGGACCAGCGCTGCGCGGAGCACGCCGGGCGACTCGCCCTCGCCGGTGAGCATGAATTGCCGCACCCGCGCCGCCTGTTGCTCGATGAAGGGGCGCTCATCGCGATAACGCTTCGCGATCTCGGGAAGCAGCTGCTTCAACCCGCGACCGGTGATCGGGTCGTTGGCGGGAAAATAGGTTCCACCGAAGAACGGTGACCCGTCGGCCGTGAGGAACACGGTGAGTGGCCAGCCGTGCAAGCCGGCGAGCCGCTCGACCGCCGATTGATAGCGTTGCGCGACGTCGGGGCGCTCGTCGCGGTCGACGCGAATCGGCACGAACAGCGCGTTGATGAGAGCGCCGATCTCCGGATCGGTGTAGATGGCGCGATCCGTTTCCGCGCACCAGTGGCACGCGTCGTTCCCGACGTACAGCAGGACGGGACGATCGAGGCGCGACGCCAGCGCGAACGCCTCGCGGCCCCAGGGTTGCCAGTTGACGGGTTGCCGCGCTGCGCGCGCGAGGTAGCTCGTTCCGGACTGGGCCATGCGGTTGGTGAACGGCCCGCGCTCGGCGAGACAGGCCGTGAGTGCGGCACAGAGGACGACGAGGCTACGCACGTGGAAGATTACCCCGTCCCCGGTGCAACCGTGCCGCTATATTGCCCGGCATGAGCGACGTGACCATCACTCCCAGGTCGAACGGCCCCCTGATCATCGAGGGCGTGGTGCGGATCGTGACGCCCGACGGACGGGTTTTGACCCCCCCACCCCGCAAAGACGGCAAACCGTCGGAAGTCGTTGTGCTGTGCAGATGTGGAGGCTCTGCGACGAAACCGTTCTGTGACGGAACGCACAAACGGAATGGGTTCCAGGACGGCCAAGTTCCCCCCGCCTAGCGCCGCCTTATTATGTTGTCTGGCGCTTGCAGCTTCCCGTTCCCCCCGTACCCCGTGCCCCTGAACTGGAGGAGCGACCGACAATGGCAAAGGGAAAGACCCCAATGGCCGCGGATGAAGGTTACTGCGTGAAGTGTAAGGCGAAGCGGAAGATCTCGAACCCGCAGCAGGTGAAGATGGCCAACGGCCGCCCCGCGCTCAAAGGTGTCTGTCCGGTGTGCGGGACGGGAATGTTCAAGATCCTGCCGCCCAAGTAACCGCTCGATCCAACTAATCAGTGGCCTCCCGTGCCCCCGGCGAGTCAGTCGCCCGGGGGCGCGTTGTTTTGTAGCGCACCGTATAGCAGGCAGCACCGACGTCGCGGCAGTAGTAGGCGAGCAGCTGCAGCTTCACAAACCGGCCATCCGCGGTGCGAATCGCGTACACATGCTGCCTGGTCGTGAGCAGATGGGAGAGCATGCTGTAGGAGTACCACTTCCCGATCGCGGGATTCGTGCTGTCGCCCGCGAATCCCGTCGGCACGTAACCATCGGCAGGCACATCCAGCACCGCATCGAAGCGCACCGGTCCCAGATCGATGGCGCCGGCTCCGGGCGCGGTGATGACGTGATTGCGCCGAAACGCGATGTCCCAGGGTCCGCTCGCGCCATCCACGATGGCGTGGGTAGCAAAATGGAAACGCTGCCAGCGATCGCCACTCGAGGCGTCCAGCGTGTACAGCGTGTCGGCCGTGGGACCGAGTCGATACGGAGGTAGATCCGGCTTGGTAAACGAGCCGATCAGCAGCGAGGTGACCAGGAGCAGGAAGGCGCCCGTCAGCACCAGCACGAGCAGGGGCGGTCGCGTCAAGGCTCAGCCATGAACGGATACCACGGGTCTCTGGGCGGTACGAAGTTCTCCTTGATCGTCCGGGCGCTGGTCCAGCGAATCAGGTTGAGCATGCTGCCGGCTTTGTCGTTCGTGCCGCTCGCCCGCGCGCCTCCGAACGGCTGCTGCCCCACCACGGCACCGGTCGGCTTGTCGTTGAGATAGAAGTTTCCGGCGGCGTAGCGCAGCGCCGCCGACGCTTCGTTGAGCACCGCCCGATCCTGACCGATGACCGCGCCGGTGAGCGCATAGGGCGATGTCCGGTCGACGAGCTCGAGCGTCTCCCGCCACTGCCGATCGGGATAGGCGTACACGGACAGCACCGGCCCGAAGATCTCCTCGCACATCGTTCGGTAGGAGGGATCGTTCGCCTGGAGCAGCGTGGGCTGGATGAAATAGCCGTCGCTGTCGTCGCAGTCGCCGCCGAAGAGAATCTTCACGTTGGGATCCGTGCGCGCGCCGTCGATGTACTGCTTGATCTTGTCGTAGGCTTTCTTGTCGATCACCGCGCCCATGAAATTGCGGAAATCGGATGGATCGCCGACGCGCACCTCAGCCAGCAGCGCGAGCACGCGCTCGCGCACTCGGGGCCAGATCGATTCGGGAATGTAGGCGCGCGAGGCCGCGCTGCATTTCTGTCCCTGGTACTCGAAGGCGCCGCGCACCAGCGCCGTGGCGAGCACCTCCACGTCGGCACTCGCGTGCGCGAGAATGAAATCCTTGCCGCCGGTCTCGCCCACGAGCCGGGGGTAGTCGGCGTAGCTCTTCAGATTCGTGGACACCCGCTGCCACAGCGTCTGGAAGACTTCCGTCGATCCCGTGAAATGGATCCCGCCGAGGTGGCGGTCGCCGAGCAGGCGCTCGCTGATCTGGGTCGCGGAGCCGGGGACGAAGTTGATGACGCCGGGGGGCAGCCCCGCCTCTTCGAGCAGCTTGAGGAGGAGATAGTTCGAGTAGGACGCGGTCGCGGCCGGCTTCCAGACGACGGTGCACCCCATGAGCGCGGGCGCGGTCGACAGATTCCCGCCGATCGCCGTGAAATTGAATGGCGTAATGGCGTACACGAACCCTTCGAGGCCGCGATACTCGAGCGCGTTCCAGGCTCCGGGTGCGGACAGCGGCTGCACGGCGTGAATCTGCTCGGCGTAATGCGCGTTGAAGCGCCAGAAGTCGATCAGCTCGCACGCCGCGTCGATCTCCGCCTGGAACGCGGTCTTGCTCTGGCCCAGCATCGTCGCGCCGTTCACCCTCGCGCGCCAGCGCGTCGCCAGGAGGTCGGCGGCCTTGAGGAACACGCCCGCCCGGTCCGCCAGGCTCCAGGTGGACCACTCGCGCCACGCGTCGCGTGCCGCTTGCACCGCGTTCGTGATGTCGTCCGGTCGTGCCTGGTGCACCTTCGCCAGGACGTGGCGATGGCAGTGCGGCATGACGGCATCGATCGTCTTGCCCGTGCGCACTTCTTTTCCGCCGATAACGAGGGGGATCTCTATCTGGCGACCGGAAAGGTCCTTAAGCGACTGTTTTAGCTCTGTGCGCTCGCGTGATCCGGGTGCATAGGAGAGGACCGGTTCGTTGACTGGGGTGGGGATTTTCATCCGGGGAAGTTAACAGCGGCAAGACGTCAGAGAAGTTGCGCAGTGCAAGACGCCAAGTGGCTTCAAGCTGACAGCTTCACGCTTGGAGCCGCTCTGCAACTTGGCGTCTGTGCAACTTTACTGGTGTCTGGGAACTACAAACCGTTTATAGAGCATGACGATTGATCCTCGCACCAAGATCGGCCATGTCCATCTGACGGTGAGCGACCTCGACCGGTCGCTCGCGTTTTACCGCGATGTCCTGGGCTTTGAAGAGACCGCGCGCTACGGCCGCGACGCCGTATTTGTCTCGGCGGGCGGGTACCACCACCACATTGGCCTCAACACCTGGGCGGGTCGCGGCGCGCCGCCGCCCGCGCCGGGTACCACCGGCCTGTACCACTTCGCCATCCTGTTTCCCGACCGCGCCGCCCTTGCGGTCGCGGTGCGACGCGTGCTGGAGCATCGGGTGCCGCTCGAGGGCGCGTCCGATCATGGCGTCAGCGAGGCGATATATCTCCGCGATCCCGACGGCAACGGCATCGAGCTCTATCACGACCGCCCCGAAAGCGAATGGCCGCGTGGTTCGGACGGGAAGATCCGGATGCACACGCGGCCGCTCGATCTCCAGGCGCTGCTGGCGGGGGCTCCCTAGGTTTTCCGCTCGCTCTCGCGCTGCGGCGGCAGCGGGAACGCAATCGTAAACGTGGTTCCGGTGGCGAGCGTCGACTCCACGGTCAGCGTTCCACTGAAGGTTTGTTCGGTGACAGTGCGCGCCTTGGCAAGATTCGCCGCGCCGCCGCGGCCGCGCACGACCAGCTCCAGGTTTCTGCCCTTCTGCTCGAGCCGCACGGTCACGGGCGACGGCGTTTCGCCCGTCGATTCCGCCGCGCTGCGAACCAGGTTCACGAGCACGTCGAACAACGCGTTCGGATCACCCCGCAGAAAACTCGATTCGACCGTGGTGGCGAAGTCGAGCTCGATACCGCGATCTCGCAGCAGCCGGCGCTCGAGCGTGAGACAGGAGCGAATCACACGCACGGCGTCGAAGCGCTCGGGCCGGCCGGCGGGGCCCGCGCCGCGCGTCGTACCGCGCTCACGGACCGCGCGCAACAGCTCCGTGGTGCGGTCGATGTCCTCCAGCACCTGGCCCAGATCGTCCAGGAGCGCGAGCCGCCGATCCGCGGCGAGATCGACCCAGCGCCCGATCGATTCCATCGCGAGCTGGAGTCCCGCGCGCGCGGCCGTGAGCGGATTGCCCGCCTGATGCGCCAGCGTCCCGGGCGACACCGCGCCGGAAGCGTCTGGGAGCGAACCGCCCATCGCGCCGAGCGCGAGCCCCGCGAGTTCGAGCGCCAGTCGCTCGCGGCTGCGGCGTTCCCGTCCGCCGGGCGGCGGCGCGGGCGCGCGCGAGCGGACCGGCGCCACGACCCACCCTTCCGCCGTCTTGCCGGGCGACGCTACCCACCGCGATCCGACCGGGATGGGCACATTCCACCCGCGCAGCGTTGCGCTGAGATCGAACTGAGGGGGGCCGACTTCGAGATCGGCCTGGCTGGCGGCGCGAGGCACGGCCTCGTGTGCGCCGGTGACTTCCCAGAGGATGACTGGTCGGCCCAGCAGGGCACTTGCCTGCCGCAGAACCTCGCCGGCGTCCCCTCGAGCAGCTGCTTCAGTCAACGAACGCCTCCTGGCATCCCCAACGGTGAGTTGGGAGGTGTCGGATTGGGTCGGGGGCGGGGGCGCAACCTTAGAAGTTGTGCGTCAAGTCACCGTCGTCAAGCGCATTGACACCCCTCGGAGCCAAGACTAGCGTGGGGCCCCATGACTACTCCCTCATCGGGCTTCCCATCTCGCCCCTCCGTCGGGCGATCGTCGTTTGCCATCGCGATGAAGGACTACACCTTCATCCGGCCCGGGATCGCCGTGACGATCAGCGCCGTGACTCTGGCGCTGGCGCTGGTGATCGGTTTATGGCTGATCCTGTTGCTGCGGGAAGCGGCTCAAACGGTGACGCGCGGCGCCATTACGGTCGAAACGCTGCACCGCTACAGCGCCGGCCTCGAGGTGTGGCGCCAGATGGCGACCGGCACCAGCGCGGGCTACCGTCGTCCCGAGGCCGTGGCGCAGCGCGACAGCCTGGGTCGTGAGCTGCGCGTCCAGCTCTCGGGCCTGGCCAATTCGATGGAAGACGAGCGCGAGCGCGATCTCGTGCACAGCATGCTGCTCGACCTGACGAGTACCGGTGCCGGGACCGGAACCGAGGCGCGCGGGGCCATGATTGTGCTGCTGGCCAGGCAGGATTCGGCGATGTTCCACGCGGCCGAGGCGTCCCAGCAGGCCGTGTTGCTCTCCGCCGTGCTGCTGGCGCTCACGATCATCGCCGCGGGCATGCTGATCGTGCCGATGGCGTTCCTGTACGTGCGCTACAAGCGCGGGGCGAGCATCGAGGTGAAGGTTTGACCCCGAGGGCTGACACCCAACTCCGCACCTTCTCCACCATCGAAAGCGCTCGCGATCGTGAACGCCTGCGCACGGTCGTGCTTCACGAGCACGAGCATCTCGCCGCGCTCGTGGCCGAACGGATCATCGAGGTCATTCAGCGTGAGACGCGAGCCAAGGGCAAGGTCGTCCTCGGACTTGCGACCGGCAGCACACCGCTCGGCGTCTACGAGGAGCTGATTCGCCGGCATCAGGCCGGCGACGTCGACTTCGCGCACGTGATCACGTTCAATCTCGACGAGTACTACCCGATGTCGCCGGAGAGCCCGCACAGCTATCACCGCTACATGTGGGAGAACTTCTTCGCGCACCTGAACATCGCGAAGGAGAACGTGCACATTCCCGACGGCACGACGCCGCGGGAGCGCGTCGTCGAGGCGTGCGCCGCGTACGAAGCGGCGATTCGCGCGGCCGGCGGCATCGACTTCCAGCTGCTCGGCATCGGCAAGACGGGGCACATCGGCTTCAATGAGCCGGGCTCGGACGCCGCGTCGCGCACGCGCATCGTCACGCTCGACACGCTGACCCGGAAGGACGCGGCTGCCGACTTCTTCGGCGTGGAAAACGTGCCGCGCGAGGCGGTCACGACGGGCGTCGCGACGATTCTCGATGCGAAGGAGATCGCGCTGCTCGCCACCGGCGAGCACAAGGCGGGGATCGTCGCCCGAGCGGTCGAAGGGGACATCTCGACGGACGTCGCGGCGACGTTCTTGCAGCGGCATCCGAACGTCACGGTCTACCTCGATCTGCCCGCAGCCGCCGAGCTCACGCGCATCAGCACACCGTGGCTGCTCGAGGGCGTCGACTGGACGCCGGCGATGACCGAGCGCGCGGTGGTCTGGCTGGCGGAGCGCACCAGCAAAGCGGTGCTCAAGCTTTCGGCAAAGGACTACGCCGAGCACCAGCTGAGCCCGCTGCTCGCGCGCGCCGGCAGCGCCGGGCCGATCAACGGGCAGGTGTTCAACCGGCTCCGGGACAAGATTCGCGGCCGGGCGAAACTGCCGACCCACGAGCGCGTGCTCGTGTTCTCGCCCCATCCCGACGACGACGTCATCTCGATGGGAGGCATTCTCCGTAAGCTGTGGGAGAACGAGAACCAGATCGTCGTCGCGTACATGACGAGCGGCAACATCGCGGTGTTCGATCACGACGTCACGCGGCATCTCGACTTCGTCGAGCGCGCTGCGGCGGCGCTGGGCCTCGATGCGACCGTCGTCAAGCGCACGCGGGCGGCCGTGCATGCGGGGATGGAGCAGAAGGCACCGGGCGACATCGACATTCCGGTGGTGCAGAACCTCAAGAAATTCATCCGGGAGTCGGAGGCGATCGCGGCCCTCGCGGCGGTCGGTATTCCGCCGAGTGCCGCGCGATTCCTCGATCTGCCGTTCTACCAGACCGGCGAAGTGCGCAAGCGGCCGCTGAGCGAGCGCGACATCGCGATCGTGCAGACGTTGATCGAGGAGACCCGTCCCGATCTCATCTTCGTCGCCGGCGATCTCTCCGATCCGCACGGCACGCACCGCACCTGCAAGGCCGCCGTCGAGCAGGCGCTCGCGCGCTCTCAAGCGGCACAGCGGCCCGAGGTGTGGCTCTATCGTGGGGCGTGGCAGGAATGGTCGCTCACCGATGCCGACGTGCTCGTGCCGCTCTCGCAGGACGAGCTGCACGCCAAAGTCCTCGCGATCTTCCGGCACCAATCGCAAAAGGATACCGCTCCCTTCCCTGGGTATGACGAGCGGGAGTTTTGGCAACGGGTCGAGGCCCGAAATCTGGAGACCGCGGCGCGGGCCGACCGGCTGGGGCTGCCGGAGTACTACGCGATGGAAGCCTATGTAATTCAACGCGTTTAGCCGAAAAGCGTTGCACCGCGGACCACCCGTTCATTATGTTGGCGCCGGATTCTTCCCCTTCTTTGGAGGAGGCCAACAGATGAGCGCGTCAACTACCAAGGCACTCAGTCTCGCGATCGTCGCGGCGGTCTGGGCGATCATTTCCCATCTCGGCAAGATCAACCTGCAGCTCTGGCCGGTATTCGTCGGACTCGCCTGCTTCCTGGGCGCGGGCGGCGGTGTCGCGGGGCTTCAGAAATCGCTCGCGAGCACGATTTCGGGTGTCGTCTGGGCGGCGGTCTACATCGCCGTGGTGGGCGCGCTCGGCCGGCAGGAGATCGTGGACGCGCTGATGCTGGGCGCGGCGGTGTTCGGCATGGTGTACCAGGCGCGGGTCCCGGTGCTCGGCTACACCACCGGTGCCATCGTCGGTGCCGCGACGTATATCGCGATGAACTTCCGGACGTTCGCGATGAACGGCGCCCTCCGTGTCGTCATCGCCCTGGCGATCGGTTGCGTCCTGGGGATTGTGGCTGAACGGCTGGCGGAGGCGCTGGGGCGGATGCGCGTCGTCCCGGCGATGTCGAACCACTAGAAAAAACCAAACCCGGAGCCACGCGCTGCGCTCCGGGCTGGCGAGGCCGGGCCAAGTGGCCGTCGACACTTGGACCACGACCTACGAGACCGAATTTATGCTCGCACGCTTCGGCGATGGTGCCCGGAGCGTGCGAGCTTTGTTAGGGAACCGTCCGGCCGACTTCGCGAACTGTTGCCGGGTGAGCCGCCAGGAGGGATTCTTCAGGTCATGAAGTTCTTCCCCACCTCGACGCGTTTCCGCGTGCGACGCGGCGCGGTCATCGCCGTGCTGCTCGTGTTGGTATTCGCCGTCGCCGCGACGCTGGCGGTACAGGCCTACACCAATGCGCGCCACCACCGCGCGCAAGCCGACCGGGTCCTGCGCGACTACGCTGCGTTCGCGGCCGCGCGGGTGGCCAACGCCGCCGCGAAGGAGATCTATTGGGCCGTCACTCCCCCGCTCAAGGCGCTCGAGCAGGCGCACGAGGCCGCGCCGGGCAAGCCGTTGCCCGATCCGAAGCATCTGCATTTCGACCCGATGTTTAAGGAGTTTTCCATCGCGCCGTATATCCGGTTCACGTTTTCGATGGATCTGGGGACTCATGAGCTGAAAACGTGGGGTCAGCAGGTCCCCACGCACGTGCGCCAGTGGATGACGGATACGCTGCCGGTGCACACGCGGGTCGTCTACGACACCTCCTGGCACATGGGCTCGGTGCTCGGGCAACCGGACGGTGAGCGCCGCTACGTGGTGTACCGGGTGTTGCGCGACGAGGACGGCTCATTGCGGACGGCGATCGGCTTCGAAACAAAGCCGGCCGCGCTCCGTCCTCTCGTGGAACAAGCCGTGAACAGATTCTCGGAGCACGGGTCCTACGGCCCGCTGTTGCCTCGCGCCCTCGTCGGCAGCGTGCAGTATGACTCGATGGGATCGGTGATCGTGACCGATCGCTTCGGCGTCGAGATCTATCGTTCCGCGGCGCAGTATGCATCACCACTCGCGGCCCGCGACACGATCGGTACCGACATGGGCGATCTCTTCGCCCTCACCACGCTGCGCGGCGAGCTGGCGGACCAACTCATCATCGGTGGGTTGCCCCGCTCGCGCCTGCCTCTGATCCTCAGCTTACTAGGGTTGACCGGGGTGCTGATCGGCATCGCGCTGTTCCAGCTGCGCCGCGAGTCGCAGCTGGCCCGGCTGCGCAGCGACTTCATTTCCGGCGTATCACACGAATTACGCACGCCGCTCGCGCAGATCCGCATGTTCTCCGAGACGCTGACGCTCGGACGCGTGCGCTCGGACGACGAGCGCCGCCGCTCACTCGCGATCATCGACCAGGAAGCGCGCCGGCTCACGCACCTGGTGGAGAACCTGCTGCACTTCTCGCGCTCCGAGCGGCAGACGACGCACATCACGCCCGAGCCGACCAAGCTGGCGCCGCTGATCCAGGAAGTCATCGACGGCTTCGCCCCGCTCGCCGCGGCGCGCGGGGCCACGATCGCCGCGACCGTGCCCGAGGATCTGATCGTGCCGGCCGATCCCGGCGCGATGCGCCAAATGCTGCTCAACCTGCTCGACAACGCGGTGAAGTACGGCCCGGCGGGCCAGGAAGTCCGCATCGGCGCGTCGCGCGAGAATGGGGCCGCGCGGCTCTGGGTCGACGACGGCGGGCCCGGCATTCCGCGCGGCGACCGGGAACGCGTGTGGGTGCGGTTCTGGCGGCTGGAGCGCGATCGCGACTCCGCGGTCGCCGGTAGCGGCATCGGGCTCGCGGTGGTGCGCGAGCTGGCGACGCTGCATCGCGGCCGTGCATTCATCGACGATACCGCTCCGACCGCCGGCGCGGGTACCCGCGTCGTCATCGAGCTGCCGGCATGATCGCGTCCGCGATCGGACCCAAGCGGATCCTCGTCATCGAGGACAACCCCGACCTGGCGTATGGCCTCCGCAACAACCTCGAGATCGAGGGCTACGAGGTCGAAGTCGCCAAGGACGGAACCAAAGGCCTGACGCGCGCCAAGTCGGCAAAGCCCGATCTTGTCGTGCTGGACCTGATGCTGCCGGGCATGGATGGTTTCCGCGTCCTGCGCGCGCTGCGGGAGGAAGGCCACGGCATGCCGGTGCTGATTCTCACGGCGCGCGGTGAGGAAGCCGACAAGGTTCGCGGCCTGCGACTGGGCGCGGACGACTACGTCACCAAGCCGTTCGGCGTGCTCGAACTGCTCGCGCGGATCGAGGCGTTGCTGCGTCGAGTCGTTGCGCCCAGGAAAAATGGCGGCCCGCCCACGCCCGCGTTCGAGAAGTTCGGCGACATCGAGGTCCTGACGCCGTCGCGCACGGTGCTGCGCGATGGCTCGCCGGTGGCGCTGACCCCCAAGGAGTACGATCTGTTGCTCGCCCTCGTCCGCCGCGACGGGGCATGCATCACGCGCACGGAGTTATTGACCGAGGTCTGGGGCTACAGCGCCGAGGTCATGAGCAGGACGGTGGACACGCACGTGGCGGAGCTACGCCGCAAGCTGGAGCACGATCCCGCGAATCCCAAACACATTCTCACGGTTCGCAAAACCGGCTATCGTCTAGCGCGGTGAGCGCGACGAAAGCCGAAACCCTCCGCCGGCTCCACGTCGACGGACCAATGCTCGTCCTCCCGAACGCCTGGGACGCCGGCAGCGCACGGATTTTCGTCGAAGCCGGTTTCACCGCTCTCGCGACGACGAGCGCCGGGATCGCGTTCAGCCTGGGCTATCCGGACGGCGAGCGCATCTCCCGCGACGAAATGCTGGCCGCTGTTGCACGAATCACGCGCCGCAGCAACGTGCCAATAACCGCCGACATGGAAGCGGGCTACGGCCGCACGCCGGACGCGGTCGCCGACACGGTGCGCCGGGTGATCGATGCCGGTGCGGTCGGGATGAATCTCGAGGACCGGATCGAAGAAGAGCCGCTGCTCGATTTCACTCTCGCGGTCGAGCGGGTGTGCGCGGCGCGCGCGGCGGCGGACAAGGCGGGGCTTCCGTTCTGCCTGAACGCCCGGACCGACGCGTTCAGTCCCAACATGGGTGGGCTGGCCGAGGCGGTGCGGCGCGGGAAGGCGTTCCACGAGGCGGGGGCGACGTCCGTGTTCGTGCCGTTCGTCGGCGACCACGGCACCATCGAGCAGATCGTCCAGCAAATTCCGGGGCCCGTCAACATTCTCGGCGCACCCAACGCGCCCACGCTCAAAGAGCTGGCGGCGCTCGGCGTGCGGCGGGTCACGTTTGGGTCGGCGCCGATGCGCGCCACGCTGGGGCTGGTCCGGCGCATGGCGCGTGAGTGGAAGGACAAGGGGACCTACGGAACGCTCGAGGCCTACGGAATTCCGTTCGCCGATCTACAAAAGCTGTTTGCCTAGTTCAGCTCAACGTGCAGGTGATCGGCGGTACCGACGTGCCGCCGCGTGTCGAAGCCCATCAACCAGAAACAGAGCTGCACGCCGCGATTCTTGATCGCGCCGCGGCCAGTCGTGCGCAGGTCCACGGCGTGAATCCAGCCGTCGGCCTGTTTGAAGTGGCGCGTGCGGGTGTTCGTGGGCAGGCCCATCCGGCTGTAATCCTCCGGTTGCCGCCCGGTGTCGGTGATGATCATGTCACGATCAACCAGGATCAGCGTCGACAGCGCCAGTCGCAGCAAGGGATGCACCGACCGGTAGTACGCGCGGACCAGCGGCGACTTCGCGTTGACGCTCGCCAGATAGAGTAAGGAGTAGCTGCAGTAGAAGATCACGAGTGGGAGCGCGACCCACTTGGCCAGCGGCAGCACCAGCGCCCGTCCCCCGCGCCCGCCGCGGCGCGTGAGCTTGCGGGCAAGCCAGACCGCGTATGCCGTTATCACACCGCCAGTCAGGAACGCGGCCGTGAGCACCGCGACCCAGACCGGTGTCTCCCCGTGCTCGTAGATGAAGACCGAGCCACGCACCAGGACCGCAAACGGAAGCACAATGATCAGCACGATCTTGAGGAAGCCGATGGCCACATCACCGGCGAGTCCCCGCCATTCGGCACGCGTCGACGGCGCCGCGTCGCGCAACTTCTTGCGCCATTTGCGCTGCCATTCCTTCCGCGCTTCGCGCTTGAGGCGCTCCAGCTTGACCGCGATGCCGTCCATTCCTGAAATCTACGGCGCACAGGTGTGCAAGGAGTCAGACCGGGGTCGTCTCTGAGGCATCCTCCACCGGAGCCTCGACGTGAGATCGCACTTCTTGGTCGTGCTCGCCGCCGTCAGTCTTCTCGCCTGTCAGGAGCGGGAGTCCGCCACGCTCCAACGGTCGTCCGATTCCATTTCAATCCTCGGCGCGCAGCCGCAGGCGGCGCGCCTGGGCTATGACAGGTACGGACGGCCCGCTTCAGTTGCGTTGAGCGCGGTGGTCGTCACCGGCGAAACGCCTGTTCCCGTTCCCGTCGAAGTCACCAACATGGTCATTCGGACGGCGAACGTCTCCATCGAGGTCGATTCGCTGGAGCCGGCGATTACCCAGGTGCGCGAGCTGGCCGCGCAGTTTGGTGGCTACGTGGCCAATACCGACGTCACGACCGGCAAGCACCAGCTGCGCAATGCCAGGCTCGAGGTGAAGATCCCCGCCCGGCGTTTCGATGAGAGCCTGTCGGGACTCTCTCCCATCGGCAGGCTCGAATCGGTCAGTGTGGAGGCCGAGGACGTTGGAGAGCAGTTCGTGGACGTCACAGCGCGCATGGAGAACGCCCGCCGCTTGGAGCGGCGGCTCATCGACCTGCTGGCCGCGCGCACCGGCAAGCTCAAGGACGTGCTGGATGTCGAGCAGACCCTCGCGCGTGTCCGCGAGGAGATCGAGCGGTACGAGGGACGGCTGCGTTATCTCCGCGCCCATACGGCGATGAGCACGCTCAGCATCTACGTGCATGAGCCGATTCCGATTGTGGCGAGCGCGGGGCAAAGCGTGATGGGTGAGGCGTTCAAACAGGCGTGGCGGAACTTCGTTGCACTGGCGGCGCTGGCCGTCCAGTCTTTGGGTGTCGTCTTGCCCCTCGGTGTCGCGGCGATCGTGGTCTGGGTTGTGACGCGGCGCGTGCGACTGGCAAAGCGGGCCGCCTGAAAGGCGCGTAAATTGCTAGACCATGCGCACAACAATCCTCGCCAGTCTCGCCTGCGCGGGGCTCGCCCTCCAAGCCTCGGTTTTTCCCAAACCGACCCAGGAACCGGTCGTCGCGTTCGAGGACGTCAACGTCGTCCCGATGAATCGCGACGGCGTGCTGGAGCATCAGACTGTCATCGTGCGCGGCACCCGCATCGCCGAGATGGGTCCGGCCGCCCAGGTTCGCGCGCCCGCCGGCGCTACCATCGTGAGCGGCCGCGGCAAGTATCTCATGCCGGGCTTCGCGGAGATGCACGGCCACTTCCCGAATCCCAACGCCGGCCCCGAGCTGACCGAGAACGTCCTCTTCCTCTATGTGGCGAACGGCGTGACAACGGTGCGCGGGATGCAGGGCAATCTCGCCCACCTCGAGCTCAAGGCGCGCATCGCGCGCGGAGAATTGCTCGGCCCGCGGCTGTGGGTGCCCGGGCCGCCATTGACGGGCAACTCCGCGCCGACGCCGGAAGCAGGACGACGTTTGGTCGAGGAGCAGCGGGCGGCGGGGTTCGATCACCTGAAAATCCATGAAGGACTCAGTCGCGAGACCTACGACACGATCGTCGCGACCGCCAAGCGTGTGGGGATGCGGTTCGGCGGTCACGTGCCCGACGCGGTAGGCGTCTATCACGCCCTAGAGTCGGGCCAGGCGTCGATCGATCATCTCGACAATTATGTCGAGACCGTGGGCGGTCCTGATTCGGCGGATGAGGGTCGCATTGCCCAGGTCGTCGCCGCGACGTGCGCCGCGCACACCTGGACCGTGCCGACACTGGCACTCTGGGAGACGTTCCTCGGCACCGAGGATTCAGGGACGCTGGCCGCGCGGCCGGAAGTGCGATGGGTGCCGCAGGCGTGGCGTGCCAACTGGGCGCAGCAACTGACGCAGCTCCGCCAGCAGAACGCGCAGACGCGCGAACAGCGCCTCACCACGCTGGCGTTGCGCCGGCGCATTCTCAAGGCGCTCCAGACGGCCGGCTGCCCGATCGCGTTCGGCACCGATTCGCCCCAGCTGTACAGCGTCCCCGGGTTTTCTATTCATCGGGAAATCATGAGCATGTCGGCCGCCGGCCTTACTCCCGCGCAAATCCTCGCCGCCGGCACCCGGAACCCCGCGCGCTACTTCGGTGCCGAGCAAGAGTTTGGCAGTGTGGCGGCGGGCCAGCGCGCCGATCTCATCCTTTTGAACGGGAACCCCCTGATCGATCTGGCGAACGTCCGACGCCGGACCGGGGTAATGGTCAACGGCCGCTGGCTGGCGGAAGCCGAGATTCAGGCACGGCTCGAGCGGATCGCGGCGGCGTACCAATAAGGAGGAACTGACATGGCGTCACGCGCAGACCGGTTCAAGAACGCAGCCATCAAGGCTGCGAAGACAGCCAGAAAATGGGCGCAGACCGCCGCACGCGAAGCCGACCGGTTACTGGCGGAAGCCCAGAAGCGGGCGAAAACCGAACAGCGGCGGAAGAAGGTCAAGGCGGCGTTGCGGCGCACCGCGAAGGTGCTGAGGGCCGCCGGGCGCGCGGCGATTGTCGCGGGCATCGCGGCCGGTATTGCATCAGCGCGGGAGGGGAATCGGGCACCGACCAAGAAGGCGAGACGCTAGTCGGCAGCGGCCGCCAGTTTCAGCAGTTTGCTCCATTGCGGGGCCGTCACCGGGCTCACGGATAGACGGCCCTGCCGCACAATGGGGAGCTCGCTCAACGTCGTGTCGGCTTTGATCTGCGCCAGTGTCACCGGCTGGGGCAGGCGGCGGTGTGCCCTCAGATCGATCACGATCAGCTTCGGGTCCTTTTTCTTGGGATCGGCATAGGGTGCTGAGACCACCGTCGCCCAGCCGACCACCGCCTTCTCATCGCCGGTGTGGTAGACCAGCACCTGATCGCCGGGATGCATCGCGCGCAGATTGCGCAGCGCGACGGGGTTCTTCACCCCATCCCACACCGCGGTGCGCGCGCGCTCCAGGTCGTCGTAGCTATAGGTGCTCGGCTCCGTCTTGACCAACCAGTAGTTAGCCATTCGTGTCCGCCCATCGCTGGATCGTCGTGGCAAGCTCTTCCAGAACGTCGCGCTCCGTCTTGCCGGTTCGCTTCGGGACTTTGAAGGAATGATTCCCTTCCTCTATTAGATGCAGCGTGGCCCGGCTGCCGAGCCGCTGCACCACACCGCGCAGCAGATCGAGCGTCGCGAACTCATCGCGCGTCCCCTGCAGGAACAGCATCGGAATCTCGACCGCCGACAAATGGTCGGCGCGCTCGACCCCGGGCCGGCCGGGAGGATGCAGCGGGAAGCCGAAGAAGACCAGGCCACGGACGCCCGGCAGCGGCTCTTTTGCCTGCGCCTGCGACGTCATCCGCCCGCCGAACGACTTCCCGCCTGCCAGAATCGGTAATCCCGGATGCCGGTGTGCAGCCTCGGCCACAGCCTTGCGCACCGCCTCCTCAGCGACCGCCGGGGGATCAGGACGACTCTTCTTCGCCTGCATGTAGGGGAAATCGAATCGATGCGTCGCGATGTCGCGGGCCTCGAGGGCCTCCGCCGCACGCTGCATGAACGGATGGTTCATCCCCGCTCCGGCCCCGTGCGCGAACACGTAGACGTAGTTCGCGTCAGTCTTCGCCAATGAGCTTGTTGAGGCGCTCGAGCACGCCCATGAGGTTCGGCTTCACGTCGAGGACTTTGATGCAGGGATCGTAGCCGATTTTCTCCATGCGCTTGCGGGCGTTCTTGATCGTCCAGTTGCTGTTGTGGAGCTTGGCATTGACCTCGTCCCATTCGATTGGCATCGAAACAGGTGCGCCTGGCGACGGTCGCACGCTGTACGCCGAGACCATCAGCTGGCCGGCGCGGTTCTGGAACGCATCGACGTAGACTTTCCCTTCACGCTTGCTGATCGTGCGCTGCGTGGTCGCGATGTCGGGGTGCCGGTCGGTCACGAGCCGGGCGAACAGGATCGCGAACTGGAGGGAGTGCGCGTAGGTCATCTGCCGCCCCAGCGGCAGCATGATGTGCAACCCCGACTTGCCGGTCGTTTTGATGAATGCCGGCATCTCCACTTGCTCGCACAGCTTGCGCATCGTCTTCGCGAGCGTGATGACGCGCTCGAACGGCGCATCCTTCGGATCGAGGTCGATGAGACACCAGTCGGGCTGCGTGAGATCCTCGATGCGACTCATCCAGATGTGCAGCGGAATCGTCCCCAGATTGACGAGATAGACCAGCGTCTCGACGTCGTTGGCGACGAAGTACTGGATGTCGCGCTGCGTGTCCTCGCTCCAGATCGGGATCGTCTGAATCCAGTCGGGGACGAAACCGGGCGCGTCTTTCTGATAGAACGACTTGCCGGTGATGCCGTCGGGGTAGCGCGTGAGCACCACCGGTCGATCCTTGAGATATGGCAACAGCCACGGCGCCATCGATCGGTAATACTCGATGAGATCGCCCTTGGTGTACTTCTCGTCGGGCCAGAAGACCTTCTCCAGGTTCGAGAACTTGACTTCTCGAGGAGTTGGGAGTTTGGAGCGAGGAGGTGGGGGCGCGGAATCCCCAGCTCCCATCTCCTGACTCCCGGCTCCTGGCATCATCACATCCTCCGGTTTCTTGTCATCTCGAAACCGCACGAATACCGACTGGCGTAGCAGCCCATCCTTCGTCAGCTCCTTGTATCGCACATCGCACACAAGTTTGGGCTCGACCCAGGTGTGATCCGGTCCTTTCGGTAGCTGACCACCGGGTGGCGGCTCACAGGGCGGCGTCTTCCGGACGAGTGGCTGGAGCTGCTCGCTGATCTCGTCCAACTGGGCGCCGGTGAATCCCGATCCCGCGCGCCCGCAGTAGATCAGCTTGCCGCCCCCCCCGTACGCGCCGACGTGCAGTGATCCGAATCCCGAACGCGCGCCTTTCCCTTTCGTGAACCCGACCACGACGAAGTCGTCGATGCGATCGGCGCGAATCTTGAGCCAGTCGCCGGAGCGGCCGTTGCGGTAGGGACTGTCCGCTTTCTTCGCCATGATGCCTTCGAGGCCGAGCTTCATGACCTGCTCGTACAACGCTTCGCCATTCTTGGGGAAATGCTCTGAATAGCGCAGCGGCCCGGTCTGGGGCAGCACCTGCTGCAAAACCTCTTTCCGTTTGACGAGCGGGAGTTTGCGGAGGTCATACCCGCTGAACGCAAGCAGATCGAAGACGTACAGCGTTGCCGGTGTCTCGATTGCGGCACGCCGCGCTTCGCGCGCGCCGAGTTTGGCGCGAGCCTGGAGCATGTTGAAGTTTGGTTTCCCTGCTTCGTTCGTGACAACGAGCTCGCCATCGAGAATCACACCTTCGAAGGGAAGCGCCTTCACCGCTCGCGCGATCTCCGGAAACGATTCCGTGTAGTCCAGCCCTTTGCGCGAAAACAGAACCGGCTCACCGTCCTGGCAGGCCGCGCGCATGCGGTAGCCGTCGAGCTTGACCTCGAACACCCACCCGTCTCTCGAAAACGGATCCTCCCGAGTCTCCGCCAGCATCAGCTCGGTGTCCTCGACACGGAGCGCCCGCTTGGGTACTCCCAGCTTTTCGAGCTCCTTCTTGATCGGCTCGGCGCGCTGCTTGGCGGTGCGCAACTCGTCGTTGCTCAATCCGGAAAGCACTGACTCATTCGAGTACGGCTCGGTGGTGACGTACTCGTCGCGCTCCTTGATGAGGAGCCATTCTTTCTCGGTCTTCTTGAGTTTGATCAGGGTCCAGCGGCCGTGCAGCTTGTAGCCCCTCAGGTTGAACAGCAGCTTGCCCTTCTCCAGACCCTCATACGGATCTTCGAGCGGCTCCCAGATCCCGCGATCCCACACGACGACGGTGCCGGCGCCGTAGTTCCCTTCTGGAATGACCCCCTCGAAGTCGCCGTACTCCAGCGGGTGGTCCTCGACCTTCACGGCGAGCCGCTTGTCCGCGGGATTGGCCGAGGGACCCTTGGGGACGGCCCACGACTTGAGCACGCCGTCCATTTCGAGCCGCAGGTCCCAGTGCAGGCGGGTCGCGTCGTGCATATGCACGATCAGGAGCCCGCCAGGCTTGGGCGCCGGCCGGGGGGTTAAGCCTCCAGGTTCGGGGGTCTGATCGAAGGCGCGCTTTTCTCTGTATGTGCCGAGCGCGTCACGATCCTCCGTGCGGGGCTTCCGACGGGGAGGCATGAGGGCGTATCATACCCCGATATGGCCGCCCATTCCATCGGTTCCGCCACGGTCTCGTTCGGCCTCGTGTCCGTGCCCGTGCAGCTGTTCGCTGCCGGCGAGTCGAAGGCCGCGATCTCGTTCAACTTGCTGCACAAGAAGGACGGCGCCCGCTTGAAGCAGCAGTACCTCTGCTCCAAGGACGGCGAAAAAGTCGAACGCAGCGACATGGTCAAGGGCTACGAATTCCAGAAGGGGCAGTATGTCATCTTCACCCCCGAAGAATTGAAAGCCCTCGAGGAGCGCGGGACCGGCGCGATCGAGATCAAGGAGTTCCTCCCGGCCGAGCAGGTCGATCGCATTTGGCTCGACCGCACCTACTTTCTCGGCGCGGACAAAGGCGGGGAGCGCGCCTACAAGCTGCTCGCCGAGGCACTCGAAGAATCGAAGCGCGTGGCGATCGGACAGTACGCGGCGCGCGGCAAGCAGTACCTGATCATGATCCGTCCCCTGCAGGGCCGGCTCGTGATGGAGCAATTGCGCTACGCCGACGAGATCCGCGACATCGCGGAGATCCCGGTGCCGAAGACGGAGGTCAAAGACCAGGAGCTCCAGCTCGCGATCAAGGTCATCGATCAAGGCGCCATCGACGAGTTCGAGCCCCAGAAATACAAGGACAACGTCCGCGACCGGATGCAGGAACAGATCGAGCGCAAGGTCAAAGGCAAGGAGATCACCGAAGAGCCGGAGGAGGCGCCGAAGACCAAGGTGCTCGACCTCATGCAGGCGCTCAAGCAGAGCCTCTCGATTCAGGCCGCTGAGGAGAAGCCCGCAAAGCGAAAAAAGGTCGCGGGCAAGCGCTAAAGCATTATCTTGGGGCGACCCTCACCCCGAGGTTGCCCCCGTGCAAGACACCTTCCCCTCGCAAAGCGGGCTTGGTGCGACGTTCTGGATCGTCTGGTGCGCGGTCGTTGTGTTTTACCTCGCCGCGATGTGGAAGGTGTTCACCAAGGCAGGTCAGCCGGGCTGGGCGGCGATCATCCCGATCTACAATCTCGTTGTGTTGGCGCAAATCGCGGGGAAACCCGTCTGGTGGGTCCTGCTCATGTTCATCCCGATCGTGAACATCGTCGTCGCAATCATGATCTGGCACAGCGTCTCGACGAACTTCGGCAAGGGCGTCGGCTTCACCCTCGGCCTCATCTTTCTCGGGTTCATCTTTATCCCGATTCTGGCGTGGGGGGATGCGCAGTATCTGGGGCCAAATGCAGGAACTCCCGTGCCAGTTTAGGACCCATTCCTTTGTCTTCGTGCTTGAAGAAGACGAACGCATCGGTCCAGGCGCTCCCCAGTGCCTGGACCGTTGTCATCCAGTCCCGCAAGCGCTCCTCGCTGTAGCCCTCATCGCGTAACCGGACGTAGCCGAAGTCGGCCGTCGCAACCAGCGGCGTCGTCCCGGCGTCGGTATCGGCGATGCACAACGCCGTGTTTGTGCTGCGCAGCAGCGCGTAGACGTCGTCTGACCACCAGGATGCGTGACGGAACTCACACGCCGCGCGGACATCCGTCGGGAACTGGGTGAGCAGATCACCGAGTCTGTCGATGTCTTTCTTTAGATTGGGGGGTAGTTGAAATAGGATCGCGCCCAACTTGGTGTTAAGCTTGCGAGCCGGCTCGAGGAAGAGACGGAGTGGTTCGTCGATGTTGCGCAGGCGCGCGATGTGCGTAATGCGTTGCGGCGCTTTCAGCACAAAGGTGAATGACGGTGGTGTCGCCGCGTCCCACCCGGCGATCGTGGTGGCGTTGGGCATGCGGTAGAACGTGTAGTTGATCTCGACCGTGCCCAATTGTTGAGCGTAGTACTCGAGCCACTTTTTGCTCGAGAGCTTGGCCGGATAGAAGCTGCCCCGCCATTCGGGGAAGTTGTAGCCGGACGTCCCGACACGAAGCCGCGGGGCCATGGCCGCAAAGCTAGTCCTACCATTCCAGATGGGGGAGTCATCAATGAAGAAGCTGCGGTTCACACTCATCGCGTTCGCGTTCGGGCTGGCGGCATGCGGCACGTCCGCCGAGACGGAGCGCAAGCTGGCCGAGCTCGAGCAGGTCAATGCGCAGAAGGACAGCATGATGCAGGAAATCGCGATCAACTCGCGGCTGATCACCGACATCAACGTCGAGCTCGCCAAGGCCCGGGTGCGGAACGACCGCCTGCGCGTCTCCAGCGAAAGCCCGATCACCGCGCAGAACGACACGTTGATCGCCAGGCTGCGCTACGTCGTGGCGCGCGTGCGGGAAACCGAGAGCGCGCTGACGTCGAGCCGGGAGCGGATCAAGGGTCTCACCGCGCTCTCCGACAGCCTGCGCACCACGCTCGATTCGACCGTGGGCAACCTGCAGAGCATCATCGCCGCGCAGAAGACCACGATCGACTTGCTCACCGAGCGCGTCGACGCGCTGACCACGGAAAACGTGGCGCTGCGCGACAGCCTGGCAACGGGCTACTACGTGATCGGGACGCGTGAGGAGCTGAAGAAGAAAGGAATTCTGACCGAGCAAGGCGGCGGGCGCGTCCTCTTCGTCCTGTGGCGGACCGGCAAGACGCTGCAGCCGGCGCGGAATCTCAGTCCGCGGGACTTCACCGCCATCGACACGCGTCAGGTGACCCAGATTCCGCTCCCCAGCGCGCAGCGCGAGTATCGCGTGGCGTCGCTCCAGGACCTCTCGTACGTCGCCGAGGAACGCCAGAACGACAAGTACACCGGCACGCCGGTGCTGACGATTACGTCGCCGGTTGATTTCTGGCGCACGTCGAAATTCCTCGTCATCATACTCGAGGGATCGGCGAGCACTGTGGCCGGATCGCAGATGACGTCGGAGTCGCAAGTCACGAGCAGATAGCAAGCCGCCAAGACGCCAAGTTGGAAGTTGTTCCAAGCTGCTAGTGCAAGAGGCCAGGAAAGTCTTCCTGGCCTCTTGTTTCTTTCACTTGTGGCCACTTGCAACTCGGCGTCTTGGCGTCTTCTCTGGCCGCTTCTAGCTTCAAGCTCATGACTTCACCGCGCTGTCCCTGGCCCTCCGATAACCAGCAAATGATCGCCTACCACGATACCGAGTGGGGCGTCCCCGTCCACAACGACAAGCAGCTCTTCGGGAAACTCGTGTTGGATGGATTCCAGGCGGGATTGTCCTGGGCCATCATCCTGCGGAAGCGGGATGGGTTTCTGCAGGCCTTCGAGGGCTTTGATCCCGACAAGATGGCCCGCTACGATGCGAAACGGATCGCGAAGATCCTGCGCGACCCGGGGATCGTACGCAACAAACAGAAGGTGAAATCAGCGGTGGGTAACGCCCGCGCCTTCCTCAAGATGAAAGACGCAGGCGAGTCGTTCGATGAATTCCTGTGGCAGTTCGTGGGCGGGAAACCCAAGGTCAATACCTGGAAAACATTGCGCGGGCTCCCGGCCGAAACCAAGGAATCCCGCGCGATGAGCAAGGCGCTCGTTGATCGAGGCTTTCGGTTCGTGGGACCGACGATTGTGTACGCCTTCATGCAGGCGGTCGGCATGGTCAACGATCATCTCGTGACCTGCTACCGCTATCGCGAGCTGACTACTTAGCCCGCTCCAAATACTGCCCAGACCTCGGATCCACCCTCACCTTCTCACCCGGCGAGATAAACTCCGGCACCTGTACCGTCACCCCGTTTGACAGCTTCGCGGGCTTCGTGCTCGCGGTCTTGGTGGCGGTTTTCATCACGGGCGACGTTTCAACCACCTTCAGCTCGATCACCGACGGCAGCTCGATCGCGATCGGCCGCCCCTCGAGCCACTCGACCTGCACCACCATCTCGGGCTGCAGCCACGGTGTGTCCTCGCCGACCGCGCGCTCGTCGAGCGTGAACTGCTCGTACGTCTGCTGATCCATCACATGCACGCCGCCCTGATCCTGGTAGAGCACCTGCATCTCTTTCGTGTCGAGCCGGGCTTCCTGGAGAAAGTCAGTGGCCGCGAGGCGCTGATCGAACGTGTTGCCCGAAACGAGACCCCGGAAACGCACCTGCACGAACGCCCGCAAGTTGCCGGGAGTGCGGTGGGTGAAGTCCATGACCCGGCACGGCTGGCCGTCGATCATGAGGACGTGACCTTTGCGAATGTCTGTGGCTTTCATGGGAGCGTGAACTTAAACCCGCGGCCTTAGCACTCCAAGGGGGAGAGTGCTATCTGCTTGCCCTACAGCGTGTCGTTTACTAGCGTGAGCAGCCTCACAACCCGTAGTCGTGTCGGATTGCAGCTTTCAGCTGCGAAGTGGTCAACGCAGCGGAGACGGTTTTTGACGTAAGGCTTTACGCAATAGTCAGATAGATGACCGGCATCATCTTTGCCTCTCTCAGTGTCGGAAGGAGGGAAGCATGATCAGGCCCATCATCCATCGGCAGCTGACCCGCGGTGACCTCGCCTGTCTCGTCGACGAGATCGCGCGGATGGATGTCTGCGAAGGCCGCGAGGCCGACCAGGCGCTGCAAGCCGGCGCGGTCGACACGGTGCTCGATTCCCCCGCCGCCCTCGAAGCGGTGCTGGGCCGCGGCGGCGCGCCTGCGCCGCTGCCCCTTACGCTCCTCTGGTACATCCCGATTCGCGCCCAGCTGCGGCTCCGCGGTGTGACCGACATTCTCCTCGCCGACTACGCAGCGACGCTGCCCGTTGTGTTCGCCACCGCGCATTCGCACAGCGCGATCAGGCGGCACGAGGCCGGCATGGCGGAGTGGTGGCAGTTCGTCGCCGCGTTGCCGCAGGGCACCGTCGCGCAGGCCGAGGCCGCGGCGGACGCGGCGGCCCTGGCGCTGTGGTGGGCCGGGTGCTTCCCGGAATGGGTCGAGCGCGGTGGATCCGGCGGCACGGTGCGCGCATACGTCACGTTCGCGGGCCGCATGCTCGCGCTCGCCGCTGATCTCCTCGAGACCTCTCAACCCGAGGAAGCCGCGCTGTGCGCGCGCGCCGCTGAGGCTCGTATCGAGCTGCATGCGGCGCTGATCGAGGCACGTGCCGACTACATCGGAGATGATCCCCACAGCAGCGAAAGCCGCCTCAACCGTTTCTTGAGGCGGCTCTCGGAGAACAATTAGTACGGGCGCAGCATGCTGCGCCCCTACCCTTTTACCACTTCGTAATCTCTTCCTGGAACTGCTTGGACCGCTCCGCCAAATCCGCCGGCGTGATTGACGGATCCTGCTTCACCGTCTCGACACGCTGCAAATTCGACACAGCCTTGCCGTAGGTCCCCTCGATCGCGAGCGCCGCGCGGTACTGCTCGCTCGCCTGCTCGAACCGGCCCGTCAATTCCAGCGCCATACCGAGGTTGTTGTGGAATGTCGCGACCTGGTCTTCGATCTCAATCGCGCGCGCCAGCGGACCGATCGCGTCTTCGACACGGCCGAGCCGGATGTAGAGAGCGCCAAGATTGTTCATCGCCCAGACGTCGCTGTCGTTTTTCACGATCGCGCGCTGGTAGGCAACGATGGCGTCGTCGGTCTTGTCCTGCGCCTCGAACGCCCGCCCCTGCAGCCGTAGCGGCTCACTCGAGGTCGAGTCGAGCTGGATCGCCGTGTCGATGTGCACGAGCGCGCTGTCGGGCTGATCGCTCTCGAGCAGTACGCGGCTCAGGTTGAGATGACTCTTGACGTGCGTGGAGTCGAGCGCGAGCGCCTGGACGAACGCGCTTTCCGCCGTCACGGGGTCGCCGGACTTCCACGCCGAGAGCCCGAGCATGTAGAAGCCCCAGGGATTCGTGGGTCGGCCTTCCGTGTAGGCCTTGAACAGCGCGGCCGCGTCGTCGTAGCGGCGGTCGCGGTAGGCTGAGTCGGCCAGCTCGAACGTGACGGGACCGCTGATCACACGGGGCGCGGACGACGTCTCATTGCTCACCGTGCTGGTGGGGACGCTGCTCGTCGGCGTGCTGACGCGCTCGCCGGCGGCGGCCTGGTCGGGGGTGCGATCACCGCACGCGGCGAACGCGTATGCGGCGACCACAGTGCACACGATCCCGGCCATCACGATGACCGGAAACTTGAGCGACCGGCTGGTCTGATCGATGGAAAACTGGTACGACATGGCTCCTCCTGGAGCAGGGGTTCGCTCCTGGGAAAAGCACGCAAGGTGCCAGTTGTCCGTCGTCAGTTATCGGTTATCAGATCAACAGCTTACGAATCTGCTGCGCTCTTGCTGCGTTCCGCCGGACACCGCTAGGAATCGGCCTTCGTGTCTTTCTGGACACCCAGGCGCCGCATGATCTTGAGCAGGCTGGCGTGATCCGATAGGCCGAGCTCCTTCGCGGTCTTGGTGACGTGCCAGTCGTTCCGCTCGAGAGCCTGGATCACGATCTGGCGCTCGGCTTCCTGCTTCTGCTCTTCGAACGTCCGTGCGTCGCTGGACGTGCGTCGTGCGTCGTGCGTCGTGCGTATCTCGGACGGCACTGCAGCCTTGGTGAGCGAATCGTCGTCGGTCGCGATCAGCATGCGCTCGATCACGTTGCGCAGCTCGCGGATGTTGTTGCGGCGCCAGTCGTACGCCATCAAGGCCTCGAGCGCATCGGGCGTGACCGTCTTGGGCCGCATGCCGAACCTGGCGCTCGTCCCCTCGACGAGATGCTCGACCAGCGCGGGCACATCCGAGAGCCGGTCGCGCAGCGGCGGGACGCGCAGCACGTGCACGTTGAGCCGATAGAACAGGTCCTCGCGGAACCGCCCCTCACTTACTTCCTTCTCGAGATCCCGGTGCGTCGCGGCCACGACGCGCGTGCTCACCTCGATCGTCTTGGTCGCACCGAGGCGGGTGACCTTCCGGTCTTCCAGCACGCGGAGCAGCTTGGCCTGGGCGGCGCCGGGCAGATCGCCGATCTCGTCGAGGAACAGCGTCCCGCCGGTCGCGGCTTCGAACGCGCCTTTGCGCGTGGCGATGGCGCCGGTGAACGCGCCCCGCTCGTGCCCGAACAGCTCGCTCTCGACCAGCTCGTGAGGGAGCGCGGCGCTGTTGATCGCGACGAACGGTCCTTTGGGATTGGCCCCGAGCCGGTGCAGCTCCCGCGCGACGAGCTCCTTCCCGGTTCCGCTCTCGCCGACGATGAGGACGGGACTCGGCACCGGTGCCACCCGGACGATGCCTTCCTTGAGCTTCGCCAGCGCCGCACTGGCCCCGACGAGTGGAGACTCGAGCCCGAAGCCGCGCCGGAGCAGTGTGACCTCGTTCGTGAGCCGGCGCCGCTCGATCGCGTTCTCCACCTCCTGCGCGACGCGCTCCATGGGCTCGGCCTTGTCGATGAAGCTGTAGGCGCCCAGGCGGATCGCCTCGATGCAGCGATCGAAGTCGCCCGTGCCCGTGTACACGATGACCGGCACGCGCAGACCCAACCGCTCGACGGAGCGCAGGACTTCGAAGCCGTCCATGCCCGGCATCTCGAGATCGAGGATCACGCAATCGATCGAGTCGCGGGTGAGGCTTTCCAAAGCCGCGCGGCCGCTCTTGGCGATGAGCGTCTCATAGCCCCGCAGCCGCTTGAGATCGTACGCGTACTGCTCGGCCATGGCCGGAACGTCGTCGACGATCAGGACCAGCGTCATGAAAGTGTCGGGATCTCCACGATGAACTTGGATCCCTCCCCTGGCTCGGTTTCGACCTTCAGCGAACCGCTGGAGTCGAGCACCAATCTGCGCACAATCGACAACCCAAGCCCAGTGCCACCCGACTTCGTCGTGTAGAAGTCATCGAAGGCGCGATCCAGCTCGGTCTTGCTCATTCCTCGACCCGTATCGCTCACCGAGATGCGTACAACCCCTCTTCCCTTCTCCGTTTGGACGGTCACCGTGCCGCTCTTCCCGTCGAGACTGTCGACGGCGTTGCTGACCAGGTTCTCGATGATCCGGCGCAGCACCAGCACATCCGCCGAGACCGAGGGAAGGCCGTCGGCGAGCTGGGTGCGCACGCCGGTCGATCCGGCGACGCTGTCGCGCACCACGGCGTTCACATCCGTGGCTTTGCGCTCGGATTGCGGAGACAGCTTGGCGTAGTTCACAGCAAGAGTCTCGAGATAGTTGATGCTCGATTCTACCGTCCCCTGCCGCTCCGTGAACACCTCGGACAGCTTGGCAGGCTGGTCGCGCGCGACCTGTGTCAGGTGGCGGAACACGTTGCGGAGCGGTGCCAGGCCGTTCTTGATGTCGTGATTCACTTGGCGAGCGAGGTCTCCGATGGCGATGCGAGCCTCAACGGGCGTGCTGATCCGCGTGGAGAGCCAGCCGGCGAGCAGCAGCGCCGCGAGTGCCGCCACCAGCACGGCCACCAGGAACCAGAGATTCACGTTGCGCTGCAGCGCCGTGAGCAGCGCCGAAGATCGCGTCACTTCGATGTGCGCCCGTTCGACGCGGCCCGGACCGTCCACTGCATCCACGTATGGCAGCGTCCGCTCACCCACGACAAGCAGGTCGGAGTCCTCCCTGATGCTCGAATCAGGGAGGACAAGCTCCACGCCCAGCTCGGGGTCGCGGGCCAGTCGCGCGAGAAAAGCGGAATCGACGGTGACCCCGCCCACGAGACGGTAGCGCTTGCCGGTCAGCGCGAAGGAATCGGATGTCGCGAGCGCGAGAAACGGTCCCTCGGCGGTGGCGGCCCGCACCAGCGCGGTGTCGCGAACCGGTGGACCCAAGCGGCCGAACTCATTGCGGAAATGGCCGGAGGAGAGAATGCGTCCTTCGGCGTCCTGGAGCTGCAGGAAATCGAGTCCGGCCAGCCGCATCGCCTCGCTGGTGTAATCGAGCACGTATTCGGAATTCTCGCCCCGAACGACGAAGCCCCGAAACCGATAGTCCTCGAGCAGCGCGCTCTTCAGGGCAGCCAGTCGCCCCGCGATACGGTCAGTTTCGCGCGCAATGTCGGCGTCGATCACCGCAACCAGCGCGTCAACACGGTGTTGGTACTCATCCGTCACCCGTTTCGCCATCTCACGGCGGATACCGAGGCCAAAGACAAGCAGCGGAATCAGCACCACCATCCCGAACGCGATGAGGAGGCGAGTGCGGAAGGTCATGGTGCCAAATGAATGGTACCGTCGTGATCGAGCGCCCAGCGCGCGACCCCGCGCCGCACGATCGCGGTCGGGCGCGTGTCGACGAGCGCGGTAATGGTCGCGGTCCATTGCGGCAGGAGCGCCTGCGCGGCGCGGCAGGGGTCTGCAGTCATGCGGGGCAGCGCGACGATGTAGCCCCCGCCCCCGCCCCCGTCCTTCCCAGCGGCGACCGCGGCGCTGAGCTCGTCATTCGAGCGCGCAGTCGCGACGGCGCGCGTCAGCGCGGCGAGCCGCCCCGCCAGCTCGCGCGCGGTGGGGTCGGAACGGGCGTAGAGAATGCGGCGTTGACCTGCTGACGCAGGCGGCGACCCACTCGCAGTGCCTCCCATACCGCACGGCCGCAGATCGAGCCACCAGAAGCCGCCCTCGGGGGGGGGGCGGCGCGCTTCAGCGCGGACGGCTTGTTCGAGACCGTCGAACCGGGTCCCGCCGGCCTCGGAGGTTACGAAGACGTAGGTGCGGTCCCACGGCAGCGCGACGACGGTTCGGTCTTTCAGCGTCGCGGCATACTCGCG
>Ga0137435_1000056_pt1 | contig 47888 bp, 55 predicted proteins | sample EasRivERMGT100_2_FD_104904 | JGI IMG/M metagenome (GOLD analysis project Ga0137435, IMG submission 104904) | Soil microbial communities from meander-bound floodplain in the East River, Colorado, USA - East River MetaG ERMGT100_2 | ecosystem: Environmental > Terrestrial > Soil > Floodplain ... | reverse complement strand
GCGTCTCCTGGCCGTTGTACATCCCGGTGAGCTGACCGGCTTGCAGCCCGGTGTTCACGTCGAACTGCCGCTGCCCCTCCCCAAAGACCTTGTTCTGGTACTCCTCGAGGAACTTCTGCTTGGCCTGGTTGAAGGCCAGCTCGTCGTGGAACTGCTGGTTCTGGTTCTGCATCGTGGGGATCTGGACGTTGTTCATCATGGCCGTCAGGTAGTCGAGGTAGGCGGCCTGCTGGTTGAACGCCTGCGTCCCCGCGCCCATCGGCCCGTTCGCCCCACCCGTACCCGTCCCGCCTCCCCCTGAGGAGCCTTGGCCGTTGGCCTGGACGCCCACCGACTGCGCCTGGGCGACGGCCTGTCCCCCGAGCTGCTGCGGGGTGTACCCCTTGGCCAGCAGCGCGGCCCACCCGCGGTTGGTGGGCTGCACCTTCCCTTGGGCGATGGCCTGTCCGAGTCCGTCCCAGAACTGCTTGGGGGCGTTCCACGCGGGCGTCCCGATCCCGGACGGGGTGTCGGAGCGACCGAACAGGGTGGCGATGTAGTCCAACCCCTGCGTCCCGGTGGCCGCCGTCCCCATGTTCCCCTGCCAGTTGAAGAGCTTCCCGCCCTGAATCCACTGGTCGGGGGTCTGCGGCTCGGTGCCGTTGGTCGGGTCGCCGGGGCCGCCGACGCCGTAGTTGAGGTTGGAGAGCACCCCGGCGATGTTGCCGAAGAGCTGCCCGTTGGCCAGGTTGAACTGGTTGTAGGTGCCCGAGCCTGGGATGTACCCAGGCGACAGGTTGGGGTCGGCCAGACCCGCCAGGTTGGCCCCGTTGATCTGCTGCTGCGGCCCCCCGAAGTAGGGCACCCCGTAGCCGTACTGGATGCCCGCGGTGCCTGCGCCGATGGTGCCGGGCGTAGAGGGCGCGACCGTGCCGCCGCCCTGGTTGGACGGGTAGTTGCCGAAGAAGTTGGAGTTGAGGCCCATCGCACCGAGGGTGCCGCCCTGACCGATCCCGTTGCCGCCCTGGTTCATGGACGACTGCTGCGCCCACACCATCGGGGCGTTCGCCCCGTAGGTGCCGTACCACGTGTCCTGCTCGCCGGGGGGCAGGTTCAGGAACCCCTCGGTGCCCTGCGGGAGCTGGTACTGCCCGTTCTGGAGGCCGTACTGGTACTGGGCGGCGTTCTGGCCGTACTGCCCGATCCACGTGGACTGGTCGTTCTGGTTCAGCCCGGCGAAGCCCATCTGATCCACGGTCGGCGGGACGTACGCCTCGGCGTTGGCGATGGAGTTCGCCATCGACTGGTCGTTGGGGTACTGGCCGCTGTTGTTGGAGTAGGCGGCGATGTTCGCCGGGGCCGCCACGCCGGGGCCGTAGGTCTGGTAGCCGCCGGGGGCGTTGGGGTCGGGGATGTAGTTGTACTGGTCAATCGGGGACTGGGTGCCGGGCGGCTCGTAGGTGGTCGTCCCGTCGAGCTGGTTCTGGGCCTGCGCCGTCTGGGCCGGGTTGTAGTCCCCGATCCCCGTCTGCTGCGACCCTGGCGAGTCCTCGTTCCACCACTCACCGCCGCTCACTGGGTCACCTCCTCCACCGTGGCCTTCGGGGTCGGCTCCATCTCGCCGTTCTCGCGCCGCATCTGCTTGGTCACGATGTGGACGACCTGGGCGTACTGCTGCGGGGTCATCTTCTTCAGCAGCTCTTGGCGGCCCGGCACGTTCGGGGTGCCGTCGTCGTTGAACAGCCTTCCTTTATAGATGTCGAACTTCTGCTGCCCCGTGGCCGGGTGCTTGAACGGCCCCTGCTTGTGGGGGCCGCCCCGCATCGCGGCGGCGAGCAGCTTGGGCATGGTGTTCAGCCACTCCGCGATGTCGGTGGCCACCGCCTCGTAGATGTGCGTGTCCGACCCGCGGGGGCTGCGCCGACCGAGGTCGCGCTGCTCCAAGGCGGGATCTTCGGGGAGCGAGATCCCGGCCTGCTTGAGCGCGGCCATCACCCCCTGATGGGGCTGACCAGGCGGGACGGGGGGTTGTCCGGGAGGTGGCCCACCGGCGCCCGGTGAACCGGGGGCGGGAGGGCCACCAACCCCCGGAGGGACGCCGCCGCCCACTGTGGGAGAGGTAGGCGGCGGCCCTTGCGGGCCTTGGGGCATGGGCATCGGCACCCCAGGCGGGGGCGCCCCCGCCAGCAGGGGGTTCTGGGCCTGCGGGGGACGACCGGGCATCATCGCCATCGAGCTACCTCGCCTAGCGTGGAGGGGCGGTCGGCCCCGGCATCCCCGGCCCGGTCATCGGCTGCGCGTTCCGCGGCGGGGGCACCATCGGGGCGCCACCACCGGGTAACCCCGGCGTGATGGCCACGGCGTTGGGCGGCATCCCCGGCTGCTGTCCCGGCTGACCACCGGGGGCCGAACCGCCACCCATCTGCGGCGGCGGCATCGGCCCCGGCGGTCGGGGTGGCCCTCCCGACGCAGATGGTTGAGCCGCTCGGGCTTCCGCGTTGGCGTTGTTCAGGGACTCCTCGTCCATGATGCCGAGTTCCTGGAACGTCCGCTTCTTCAGCTCGGCCTTGATGACCGGATCGTTCTTCATGTCGTAGAGGAGCCAGGCCGCCTCCACCTCGTCCGGGTTCCCGCCCAACTGCGTCACCGCGTCGTTCCACGCCTCCAGGCGCAGGCTGAGCAGCTCCTTGTGCGTCCGGATCTGCTGGATGCGGTCGGCGGGCGTCTCGGGCTGGAGCACCACCCGGTAGCGGTGGACGCCGTTGAGGTCGTCCGGGGCCACCGTCAGCCACCCCTGCCGGGCGCGGGACGTGGAGTAGTTGGCGGGCGTCTCCCCCCAGACGGACACCGGCTCCCGCACCCGCTTCTCGATCAGCCAGGACTCGAAGCCCACCCGCCGGGAGAGGGCGAACTGGGCGTTGTCGATGATCGGCTGCCACCCCAAGCGGGCGAGCTGGCTGGCCTGGGTGATGGCCCACCCGGACTGCTCGGCGTTGACCGTCCCCGACACCACGTTGGGGAGGGCCATCTCGATGAAGCCGCGGATGAACTGGATGGTTTTCTCTAGATCCTGCCCGGAGCGTGGCATGTCAACCGGAGCAATATCTCGGGGATACAGCGTGCCCGGCTCGATCCGGGTGCGGCCCGTCTCACCCTCAGCCTCGTCGTTCCCGAACGGCCCCTGGAGGGTCGGGCCTTGAGGCTGCGTCTCCTTGAACGCCGGAAACCCATAGAGGAAAGCCGCATTTGCCTGAATAGTGAGTAGCGAATCGAGCATCGGAAACAGCTCGAGGAAACCGAACAGAATCCCCAAGCCACAGTGCTCGGGCAGGCGACTGTGAGTGGTGATGCCCTGAGCATGAAAGTAGGGGCCGCGGAGCGCCCCAGTGACGCGATCACCATAGCGGTGCTTGAAGGACTTGACCACGGTGCCGCGGCCAAGACGCTTCCCACCCCGAGTGACTTGGCCAGGGCCGTAGAGGATGTACGTGACCTCATTGGCGTCCCACGCCTCCACCATCGTCAGCGGCTTCACGCGGCCGCGACCCTGCCACTGGCTGCGCCCCGGCACCGTGGAGCCGAACGCGGTGGCCCACTCGTGACGGGGCAGCCCGGTAGCCCGGTAGTCCGAGGGGGCGATGATGTTCCCCTTCCCGTCCACCGACGCCTGGAACCGCTCCAGCGTCTCGAAGAACGGCACCGTCTTGACCTCGCAGGCGAAGGTCAGCCCGTCCTCGTTCTTGACGTAGTAGAAGGTGTCCGGGGGCACGTCCGTCGAGGCGATGGGGTAGGGCAGGGACTTCTTCCAGTCCTCGGTCTGCTTGTCGTAGAGCTTGTCCTTATCCTCGGCGGACAGGGCCTCGTCCTCTTCCAGAATCTCGCGCAGCTTGGCCTGGTCTTTGTTGTACTTCGACCACGCCTTCTTGCTGCGCTCGACGGTCTTGATGATCCCCTCGCCCTTGGTGATGAGGGCGTGCATGAAGGGGCGGAAGATGGAGCGTTGGGCCTCCTCCTCCTGCCGCCGCCAGGCCGCCTCGAAGAACTTCTCCCGCAGGGTGGAGTTGGCCTGCGCCGGGTCGCCGAACCCGGTGGGGTCGAACTGCACGTTGGGCGGGTTGGTGGACAGGGCGGCGGTGACGGTGTTGGCGATGTGCGGCGCCAGCGGCGACTTCACCTCCAGCGCCGTCTTGCGGTAGTTGTCCGGGATCGCCACCTCGTTCTCTTGGAACAGGATGGTGTCGATGCCCGAGTAGAGGGCGTCCCGCTCGCGGAAGTCGTCCCGGAGCTGCTGCACGATGTCGGACAGCATCCCCTGTTTGGCGTCGGCGGCCCCGTCCCCGCCGCCAGAAGGCTGCGACGGGGTGGGCATGGACTGGATCAGATCGCCTGCGCTCATGCCGTCATCCCCACAGCACCTTCATGGGTTGCCGCTGCGGCGCCGCTGCGCCCCACACCGCCATCGCCAGGGCCATGACCGTGTCATCGTGCATCCCCTCGGGCGCACTGTAGCGCAGCATCCCGGAGGGCAACCGCTCGGCGTCGTAGGCGGACAACTCGTCGAGCAGGATCTGGTTATCGGGCAGACCGAGCTGGCCCCGCTCCAGGGCCAGCGCCACCGCGTCGATGGCCAACGCTTTGGAGGCGTTGCCGGTGGTAAAGGGCCAGACGGGGAGGCCCATGCGGGTCATGACCTCGATCAGCGGGTCGCCGATGCTGTTCCGCTCGGCCACGATGATCTCGGGGCGGAACCGCTCGACGAGGGCGCTCAGCCGTCCCATCTGCACGGTGTAGTCGATCTGATTGAAACGATCCAGGTGGCACACGTCGAAACGGTGGACGCGGTGCCCGAACGGCGCGGACTGCTCGTGGGGCGTGATGTCGAGGACACAGAAACAGGTGAAGTCGTTGTACTTCCCCCAGTCCACGCCCACCACGTACCGGTGTCCGGGTGCGGCATGCGACTGCTCCTTCGCCAGCGGCGCGTCCCCCAACCGCCGGAACACCCCGCCGCCGTCGTCCACGAAGCGGGCGAGGAACTCCTGATCGAACGTGCGGCTGGTCATGCTGTGGTGGAGGTTCACGGCCTCCTCGAACTTGAAGTGGCTGTTCTCCAAGGGGTGCGGCGCCCGTTCGAGGCCGCCCAAGGGGGTCTTGCGGACGCCCAGCGTCGGGGCCTGAAAGGCCACGCTGTCGTTCCTGTCCCTGGCGTTGACGAACTCCCGCCAGAAGAAGTTCTTCCCCTTGGGGGTGCCCATCAAGAAGGCCCACCCCTCGGTGTCCGAGATGATGGGGCGGATGACCTCGAACCAGGCCCGCTCCTGGATCAGCGGGGCCTCGTCGATGACCACGCCGGAGGCGGTGAGGCCGCGGGCGTTGTCCGGGTCGTCCAGCGACCGGAAGGTGACCGTCCCGCCCTCGGGGAAGGTGACCTCCATGCGGTTGCGGGCGAAGTGGGCGATGCCGCCGCAGGCCCGCTGCAACTCCCGCCAGCCGATCTCGCACTGCCCGAAGGTGGGGGCGCCCCACAGGATCGGCTCCCCGCGGATGGCGGACTCCGCGGAGAGCATCATGGCCAGGGTGGTCTTGCGCCACCGGCGACCGGCGGACAGCCAGGTGAACCGCTTTCGGGCGGCCATCACCTTCATCTGCCCCTCGTGGGGCAGCGGGAGCTTGTAGTTACGGCCCTGGTTCGGACTCTGGCTTCCAGGGATCGTCGCCGATGGGTCGCTCGAGCCGGGCTTCCCACCACGATTGCGCGTCGGAGGACTGAGGCTTACCACTCGCGCGGGTAATCGTAACGGCAGGTGCTTCAGAAGGCACCTCTTCTGGCGCATCCTGCTCGGCTTTGCGCTGCTGCACATCACTCGGCAGCACGCCCTGGCCGTTGCCGTAGCGCGAGCCTTCCTGGCGCAGCCGCTCCAGGCGGCGCTGGTCGCCGCGCCAGTCGTCGACGTAGGTGATGACGGAGGTCTGCGGCGAATCCCGCTGGGCGGTCTGGAGGTCTTGGAGGGACGCGCCTCTGGCGAGCCGCTCGAGGGCGGCCGCCTGGACGATGAAGCGGAGCACCTGATCGGCGTTCATCGAGGACGGGTCGAGGCCCCGAAGCCGCTCCAGGGCCTTGGCTTGGAGGGCCATCGCCTCGCGGGCGTGCCGGTCGCCCATCTCGCGGTAGGCGGCGAGGGTGGCGTCGTCCATCGCGGCCAGGTGGCGGCGCTCCTGGTAGCGTTCGTACTCGTCCACCCGCTCCTGCCAGCGCCACCGCTTGAAGTAGGCCCGCCACGACCAGTTGGCCTTGACGTGGACATCCGAATCGGGGTCGCCGGTTCGCATGTAGCGGTAGGCGCGGTCGATGGACTTGGCCCCGGCGAGGTCGCGGAACGCGCAGAAGGCGTAGTACTCCGAGGGCTTCTCCTCGGGCCACTTCAGCCAGGGTTCGGCGCTGAGCTGCCCGGTGGGCCACTCGGCGGGGTCACTTCGGAGCGGTGCCGTTCTTTTGCGGGGCGACGCCAAGGTTGGCCATCCTTTCGAGCGCCACGGCGGCGTAGGTGGGATCGCGCTCCACGCCGACGCAGACGCGGCCGAGCTTCTCCGCGGCGATCATGGTCGTCCCGCTGCCCAAGAACGGGTCGACGACGATCTGACCGGGATCGCTGAACAGGAGCAGGCACCGGCGGGGGAGTTCTACCGGATACGCGGCGGGGTGCTTCCCGTCGCCCTGGCTGGCCACGGAGCGCATCTCCCAGACCCCGCGGTAGCGCCACTCCTCGCCCTCCGCGACCCGCTCGGCCACCTTCTTGAACGGGAGGCGCTCCCGGTCGAAGAAGTGGCCGATGAACTCCCACTCGTGGACGGGCTTGTAGGAGTTGAGCCAGTAGGGGTTGGTGCCCACCCAGACGGGGTCTTTCTTCCAGATCCGGGTGGAACCCAGGCTCATGGCCGCCAGGCCGAAGAGGCCGACCAGCTCGCCGTAGGTGTGGAACTCCTTGCCGACCTCGGGGCCAACGGTCATGTCCGCCAGGTTGACGACGAACTGGGGGGCCGCCTTCTGCCAGGCGGCGACGAAGGTGGTGAGCAGCTCCCTGAGGCGGTTCAGGCTCTCGGCGGTCGATCTGCGGCCCTTCTCGGAGTCCTCCCTGGCCGCCTCGCCCGTCTCCCGATCCAGCTCGTAGTCCTGGCCGGTGCCGTAGGGCGGAGAGGTGATGACGAGGCTGGCGCCTCTGGGGGCCACCCATCTGACCGTCTCGGCCTTGGTGCAGTCGCCGACGAAGAGGGTGTGGAAGGCGCCGGGCGTCGTCCCGGAGGGGATGCGCCAGGTCTGTCCGGCCTCCACGCCCCACCGCTTCCGCAGCTCCTCGAGCTTATCCACGGAGGCTTTGTGGAGCGGCTCCGCGAGGTCGTCGAGGTGGGCGGCCTCCTCCTCGGAGAGCGCGGGGGCGTCCACCCCGTCGAACTTCGGGGCCACGTCCTCCAGATTGATCTCGACGTTCCCCCCGTATTGGCCCATCTGGAGCTGATCGAGGAGGGCGAGCACCTGCTCGTCGGTGACGAAGGGCTTCACGTCGGAGAGGAGTCCGGCGAGGGCCTCGGAGTCCGCGACGGCGAGGGCGGAGAGGGGGTCGAACGTGGCCAGGGCGAGGCGCTCCTCATCCGGGGAGAGCCTGACGTACGTGACCGGGACGGTTTTCTCGCCCTTGGAGATGGCCACGGCGGCGCGGAGGTGCCCGTCGATGACGTGGCCGGTAACCTGATTGACGACGATCTGCTGAATCCAGCCGATCTCGTCGAGGACGCCTCTCAGCGCCTCCTGCTGGAAGGCGGGGTGAATCCGCCAGTTCTGGGGATTGGCGAGGAGTTGATCGGGGGCTTCCTCACCGTGGGCGACGATGCGGTTCTTCCACGCAGGCATGTGTCCAGGGTACAAGATCAGCTCGTGCTGAGCCTGTTTCCGGGCCTGGACTTTCTGGGGATCGCCTTCGGGATCGAGGGCTACTGCGTCGTCCACGGGCCTGACCCGGTGTGGGGGTCGCGGATTCAGGACTGGGTTCCGCCCGCCGGGCGGTTCGACGGGATCATCGGGGGGCCGCCGTGCCAAGTCCACTCGGAGATGCGGTTCCTGAACCTGCGATCTGGGAGCGGGGTGGGCGACATGGTGCCGGAGTTCGTCCGGTGCATCTTGGCCGCGGTTCCCGAGTGGTTTTTGATGGAGAACGTGCCCACGGCGACGCCGCCGAAGGTGCCCGGCTACCAGATCGTGAAGCGGGTCGTGCAGGCCCTGGATGTGCCCTCCGAGGGGGGTTGGATCGGGGCCGAAGCGCGTCGAAAACGGGCCTTTTGGTTCGGTTTTAGGAATCCTGCTCAGCGTGTTTTTGGTCGTTTTTACATCGAGAAAAGCGTTGTCAGGATTGAGCCTTCCCGAGTCAAGTCTGCGGTCTTAGCGGGTCACGGCCCGGCGATTGGGCAGCGGCGGAACGGGATCACGACGCTCCCGCTGCCGGAGGCGGCGCGGCTGCAAGGACTCGACCCGAGTCTGCTGCCGGGGCTGCCGTACCGCGCGGAGGCCCTCCGAAAGCTGATCGGGAACGGGGTGCCGGTCGCCTTAGGTCGGGCGGTCGCCAGAGGGGTGATCCGGGCCACGGTGGGTGATTTTCGTCCCGGAATTGGATAATTTTTGGCAGTTTCCGTGAATCCCGGTCAAAAACGCACCCTTTTGGGCCTATTTTTCGTTCGCGGGTAGAGACCCCCTCTCCCTACTACCCTCTCCCCCCACGATGCCGCGCCACCCCAGACTCGCCTCAGGCGTCGATCCCTCTCCCGCGCCCAACGCTGGGGCGTGATTGAGACTCGCCGTGGCCCCTCTACCCTTGGAGGGGATGCACGTCCCAACCGCCCCCGCCGCGGCCCTGCCATCAGTCCGCTAGCAGATGGCCGGCAGGGCGGAGCGGGAAGCGCGCCAGCGAACCGCCAGAACGAGGTAAGATCCTGGGGCGACCCCCTGACGCGCAACCGTCTCCATACCGCCCCTCAACCGTTCCTCAACTGGGGTGAACGATAATCTACCTGTCGGTCGGGAGCGGGGGAGCGGGAACGCTCCCCTCCCGGGCGGCGGGAGCGGGACGCGGGAGGGGAACCTCGCCGCGATCCCTTTAACAAGCGAATACGCTGAGATGGGTAGGATCAAGGCCGCCTCTGCGCTGAGCGCCAGCTCGCGCATGTTGCAAGTCAGGCGGGGGCCACCCGAGAAGCTGAAACCGACAGGATCGCGGCGTTCGTCGCCTTTCGTGTCCCGAATCAACCACGGCCGGCCCTGGGTCGGCACGTCTGAAAAGGAACCACGATGCCACGCACGTCTAGCTCACTGTCCTACGCTGACTTCACCGCGGCCGTCGAGCCGGAGGCGTTCCTCGCCTTCTACGACGCCGCGCCGAACGGTCACGCCGCCGCCGCGTTGATCGCTTCCTTCCAGCCGGAGGGGAGCGGCAAGACGAACCGTACCGCCATCTGGAACCTCGCCACCGCCGTCAAGGCCGTGCGGGAGGGGAAGGCGGTGACCATCAACGGGAAGGCGTTCGGCAACCCCTCCGGATTGCCGCTGACCGATGACACCCTGACCGTCCCGATGCAAGGGAACATGACCGTGGCGCAGATCAACGCCGCCATGGAGAAGTACGCCGCTGAGGGGAAGAGCGCCTTCCCTGAGGTTGCCGCGAACGGAAACGGGAGCGGCGCCGGTTCCAGCGGCAACGCCGCTCCGCCGTCGACGCCGGTCACCGTTTCGGGTGGCCCCATGAACGTCGACCCCGCCCTGTTCGACGCCGTCGCGTCGCTCCAGGACACCTTCAAGGCCGACGCCGTGGAGAACGCGCCGCGTACCGGACGCGACTTCCTCGCCCTGTTGTGGGAGGCCACCCCGGAGGAGGAGAAGAACCGCCGCGTCAACGCCATCGCGCGTTCGTTCGTGCAGACGCGGGAGAGCGGCAGCCACCGCGGCGATATCCCCAAAATGATCGATCAGCTCGCCTTCTCCCTGAAGGATGAGGGGATGGTGGCGCCGGACTTCGATATCTGGACGTACATCTACAATTCCGCCCTGCCGCAGTCCGCGCAGTCGGAATCGTACGAACAGATCAAGGCGAACCTTCAGAACGCCTACCGGTTCGACCCCAACGCCGCCGCCTTCCGCGATTGGGAATCGCTCGTGACCACGCAGGCCACGACCATGTACGAGATGTTCTTGAAGGACATGGGCGTTTCTCTGGACGCCGTGGCCGTCAAGATCGCGACCAAAACGACGCGCGACACCCTGGCGTCGATCAAGGCGGGCATGGACGTGGCGCAGTCCCGCTTCAATGAGTGGGAGACGCGCCGACTGCGGGAGGCCACCCCGGAGGTTCCCGCCGCTCCCGTTCTGGAGCGTATCGAGTGGGCCGCCCTCGCCCCGTCCGTTCAGGGGCTGCTCCCGGAGGCGTCCTTCTGGGAGATGCTCACTCCCGAGCAGCAGGCGCAATTCCTCGGCAGCCGCTCCATCGTGAGCGTCGAGGGGACGTACCGCACAAAGGGAGAGGCGGAGGCGCTCGCGGCGGAGGCCGCGAACGCTCCCGCGCCGGAAGCCACCCCGGACGCTCCCGCTCCCGCCGCTGAGGCGGAGAGCAAGCCGCAGAGCCGCAACCGCAAGTCAGCGTAGGCCCCGCTCCCCAACCCGCCGCAAGGCAACCGGAACCCGCCACCCGAGAGGGTGGCGGGCTTTCGGCGTTTCGCCCCAGCTCAGCCGGCCCAGGGGTTCCGAGGGCGCCGCTCCACCCGACCAGGGGGAGCGGCGCCCAGCTCCCCCAGGACGACCGGGGCAGGGCCGCAGCCCACCGGCAGCCGCACCCCGCCAGCATCTCGCTAGGTGTCTGCCCAGGATTCGTGGAAATCCTGGGCAGACACCTGTCGCAGAAGCGGCAGGAGAAAGCAGAGTGATGCCCATCATGCCACGCCTGGACTTCTCCCTCAGCCCCGGGATCTACGCCCCGCAGTCCGTGTTGCGCTACGTGCGCCTCGAGGACGGCACCGGCGAGATCCTGGCCAGCTCGGAGAACCTGTACCTCACCTACGCCCTCCAGACCCCCTCGGGCTGGACGGAGGCCAACCTGTTCCGCGACATCTACGGCAGCCACAAGTGGGTGCTGACCCACTTCGGCGGGCCGGAGGCCGTCACGGGCACCACGTACTACTTCGGCCCGGCCCTCGGCGCGGCCGAGGCCAAGAAGCTGGCCATCGACCTGCTCTACCGCCTGTGCCAGCGCCCGGAGGGCGTCCGGCCCCAGGTCGTGATCGCCACCTGCAACGCCTGCGGCGCCCCGCACGTCTGGCCGCGCCTCGACGGGCACGGACAGGATCGCACCAGCGATAGGCCGAGCTGGTGCTGGGTCTGCCACAACGCCAGCCGCAACTTCACGGTGGTGGCGTGACCGGCGAGAACGTCCAGGCGATGGGCGCCCGCCGCATGTGGATCGTGATGCTCACGATCTGGGCGGTGCTCATCGCGGGCATCGTGTGCCACGGCGTTGCCTGATCTGCTCGTCGCCGCGGCCATGGGCGTCGCCCTGGTCGCGGCGATGCTGCTCCTGGCCCTGCTCATCGAAGCCCTCGAGAAAAGGAAGCCCTGATATGCCACTCACGCAGAAGCCCTCGCTGATCGGCCTCGAGTTCGTCAACACCCAGCCGGGCGAGTACGAGGTCAACGCCACGTGGACGGGCACCAAGGCCGAGCCGTACCCGTCCAAGACCTACGCCGGCCTCCTGTCCACCTTGGCCGAGGTCGGGCTGCGCGACGACGACGGCACCGCCTTGGTCAAGTGGACGCTGCGCTGCATCCCCGTCACCGCCACCTTCATGGTGCCCCAGGACGCCAACTCCGATACCGGCGTCCGCGCCGCCAAGCGCACCGCCGAGCTGATCCTCAAGGCCGCCTACGTGGGCTGCGGCTACACCCTGATGTTCCCCATCGGCCAGGCCACGCAGGCGGGCAACTGACGCTCTTCTGTCGCTGTGCTGGTGCTGCCCTGACGGTGTTCTGGTGCTTTGCTGTACCTGAAACTGAGGTTAACTGATGGCGTACTAGGTTGCATCTGGCGGTACACATCTGCTACTATAATAGCTGAACGTGTAACACCCTCCTCGCCTGGGCGCGAGGGGGGTGTTGCTGCGTCTGGCGCTACGCAGGCGGATTGGGAAAGGGACTGCCACATGCCATTCGATCCGAGAACGCTGGCCCTGCTGCTGGGCGAGGCCCAGCGGGGCGACGGGGTGCTGCGCGTGGGCTTCACGGGGACGCGGCACCTGGAGGAGAGCGGCCGCGAGGCCCTGCTGTTCACCGTCCGGGGTCTGTCCGAGGCGTGCCAGCTCGCGGGGCTGGAGCTGGAGGTCATCCAGGGCGGGTGCGTGGGGGCCGACACCTTCGTGGCCAACGCGGCGAGTCTGCTCGCGGCGCTGTTCGCCCCCGTCACCGTCCACACCGTGCTGCCCGAGGACATGAGCCGCGTGCCCCCGGAGTGGCGCTCCCACTGCCACACCTACGAGACGGTGACCGGCCCCTACCGAAACCGGAACAAGGCCATCGTGAAGCGGGCCAGGTGCCTGTTCGGGGTCGCGGACTACCCCGAGGAACACGGCAAGTCCCGCCGCTCGGGCACGTGGATGACCATCCGGATGGGGCAGGAGGCCAACATCCCGACGCTGGTGATGATCCAGCACGAGGAAGCCGAGGGGGCGTGATGTACCTCGGGCCTGCGTGGATGCTGCCCCTGTTGGGTGGGTTCACCGAGGTCGCCTGGCCCATCATGCTGGGCTTCTGGGGTGGGTTCTTCTCGGCCGTGATTCGTCACGCCCGCGCTGGTCGGCTCTTCTGAGCCGGCCCATTGGGGCCGATGGGATTGTGATGAGGATTTATAGCCATCGTCACGAGGGTTCAACTCCCTCCGGCTCCACCTGGCTCCGTTCAGCCAGTGGAAGAGGTGATGCCTATGAGATGCGCCTGGCTCTGCCCGTCCTGCATGACCACTTGGTACACGGACAGGCCCCCGCCGCAGTGTCCCAAGTGCAAGACGGGCAGGGTGATGCTGTTCGTCGGTGGGGCCACGAAGAGGAAAGGACACGATGAGCCAGACCGAAAAGCCGGTGATCCTGGTGCCCATCCTGCCGGATAACCCGCACATGGGCGACCTCGTGCCGCTGCTGCCCGAGCTGTACCGCCGCTGCGCCGAGACGCTGGCCGACCCGAAGGCGTGGACGAGCAAGACCTTGGCGCGGGCGCGGGACGGGGAAACCATCGACCCCAAGCACCCGCAGGCGGTCAAGTGGTGCGCCGTGGGCATGGTGAACCGCCACGCCTTCAACCTGCTCGTCGAGCAGCGGGGCGAGTACTACGCCCGGCGGCACATCAGCGATCTCGCCCAGGTCGCGGTGACCCGGCTCAAGCCCTTCGTGATCGAGAGCGCCAGCGCGATCACGCAGGAGAGCCTCCACGGGCACGAGGTCACGTCGATCAACGACAACCCCCGCCTCGGGGGCTACAAGGCCATCCTCGCGGCCTTCCAGTCCGCCGCGGGCGTGACCGTCACTCTCAGCGCCGAGGCGCGCGACCACATCGAGCGCCTGCACAAGCGGTCGCAGGCGGCCATCAAGGGCTGGTTGACCCGCCGCAATCGGCGCAGCCAGGGGCTCGTCCCCGTCCTCCCCGTCCAGGAGCCGTCCCCGATGGTGTTCGGGGGGAGCCTGCCGAGCACCGACAGCGGCATGGGCACCGTGGGCATCGCCCAGAAGGAGATCGCCGGTGTGCGGTAGGAGCTTCCGGGAAGAGCTGGCTGAGCTGAACAACGGCATGACCGCCGAGGAGGCCCGGCTGTCGCAGGCGGACGCCTCACGAGAGCTGCACGCCACCCTGTTCGGGGCCATCAGACAGGCCAAGTCCTGGGATCAGCAGTGCGAGGCCGTCAGGACGTGGGACGCCCACATCGCCGAGCACAAGGCCAGCGCGGCGCAGATCCGCGCCGAGCGGGTCAAGTAGGCACACCGAGCGCAGAGAGAAAGGACACCACCATGCCCCGGTGGACAGCCACTTTCGACCAGAGATTCTGGTCGCGGGTGACCGTCACAGACCCTGACCGATGCTGGCCTTACACCGGGGCTCTCACTACCGGCCGTCGCGGGAACGTGTGGGCTGGAGTGGACGGGGTGACGCACACCAAAGCGCCGAGAGCGGCCTACTACCTGTGCCACGGGTACTGGCCAACACAGGCGAATCACATCTCCCCGGAGTGCGACAACCCAAACTGCTGCAACCCGCTCCACATCTATGACGGCACGCAGAGAGAGAACCTGGATGACATCGGCCGTGATAGTCACGGCCGATTCCTGAGAAGGGACGCCTAGAAATGTGCCACGTGAGGAACCTGAACGACGAGGAGCTGGCGCGTCTGCGCCGGATGGACGTGGGCCACCGGATGGCCCTGGAGACTGAGCTGGAGTACGGGCAGATCCCCTCCCGCCGCTGCGCGGTGGTGCCCGTGTTCGAGAAGCACTACGCCCTGTGGTGCGACCTCAACGGTATCGCCAACGCCCCGCGCAAGCCGGAGCGCATCAGCTACACGGCCCCCGAGGCCGTGATGGCCTTCCGGTAAGCACGGATTGGTGGACTTCCCGCCAGCTCGGCGGGTGGACGGGGCGCGCGCGCTGGCGCGCGCCTTCGTCCTCCAGGCCGAGGCGCTCACGCGCATCAAGCACCTCACCATGCCCGGCTACCGGCGGCTAGACATGACCCGCCTGCACCTGATCGTGACGCAGGTACACGCCCTCTGCCGGGACACCGCCTGGGAAATCGCCGAAGGAGAAAAGCCGCCACCCATGCCACAGAGCAAGTTCGCGCCGCTGAAGAACCACTTCTGGACGGCGCACGGCAAGAACGAGCGGGCCGAGGAGATCCACGTCGGGATCTTCCCCGAGCAGCGCGAGGCCGCCCGCTGGTGCGACCGGCAGAACGAGACGCAGGGCGACCAGGAGTGGGGCCGGGGGAGCGCCGGGCCGATGCACTTCGTCCCCAAGCCGCTCTACAACGACCCCGGACTGAGCACCGGGGCGCCCAACCCGTCTCGGGCCATCTACCCCGAGCGCATGTGGGACAAGGCCGATGCCGATCAAGAGTAAGACGGACGGGTTCGCGGAGGAGAAGTCCCTCTACGCCCCCACCGTGGAGTACGCGGTCATGATCCTGGCCCTGGATCACTTCTTCGCGGAAGTGGTCGAGGGCAACCTGCCCCTGAACACCGCCGAGCGGTGGTGGGATCGGGAGATCGTGAACGAGCGGGTGAACCGCTACAGCCGGAACTGGTGCCTGCTCTACGAGTGCCTGTCCCACCTGCGGGATCGGCTCGAGGAGCAGGGCATCCACGCGGAGCAGGTGCAGATCGACGAGGCCCTGGCCTTCACCTACAAGAGCCACCGCCGGTCGGCGCCGCCCGAGCCGATGGAGTGGGAGCCGCAGCGGCCATGAGAATCGACCCCGCCGCAGAGCAGCCCCTCGACCCGGAGCGGTTCGGCCTCCACATGCTGCCCGTCTACGACGGGCCGAACTCGGACATGGCGCGCGACCCCGATCCCGACTGCTGCGCCGAGGAGTCGTGCCGCGCCAGGGACTACCAGCGCAGCGTCATCTTGACCCTGATGCGCCTGTCCCAGTCCTACGCCGCCAGCCTCCTGCTGAACTGGCAGACCACCCAAGTCTGGCCCTGCGACGAGCAGGGCCACACCGAGGGCTGCTCGGGGACGGACTGCACCTACGCGCTCCGGCAGGCCCAGGAGGTTCGCCGCGTGACCGACCGGCTGGCGGTCGTCATCACGGACTACTACCGCCTGCTCACCAACGCCGCCATGCAGTTGGACGGCTACTGGCTCGAGCTGTTCACCTGCGAGCAGGCGTGGTTCGGCCTCCGCGCCGCCACCGACGACGACCCCAACCTGCCCTCGCTGGTCGAGGAGTACCTCGACACCTGGCGGGACGTGATCGTGGACGGGGACGACGAGGACTACGCCCGCTGGTTCACGCCCCCCATCGGGGGCAGACCCCGGTGATCCCCCGGCAGATGGCCGCGTTCCGAAGGGCGTGGGACAGCAAGCTGTTCGATTGGGTAGTGTGTCACGGTGGCGGGCTGTACACGGTGCCCTCGCAGTCCACGCCTGAGGAGTTCTACGCCGTCCAGCGGTGGCCCCTGGCCCCCGACGGCTACATCTACACGTGTACGTGTAAGGCGTCCGAACTGGGCGGGGTCATCTGCCAGCACGTCTGCGCCGTCCACCTCTGGCGGCTGGTGTGGAGGCTGAATTGGCGGATCAAAGACCCGAGGATGAGCCATGCCCACTGAGGAACCGGGCGCGACGCAGACCCGCCGCAAGGTGCGGTGGGTCGGCAAGCGCCGAGAGTCGAAGCCCGGCCCGAAGCGGGGCCGCAAGCCCTTCGAGCCGGGCGACATGGAGTGGAAGCCGTTGGGCGAGGGATCGACGCTGGCGCGGAGGGCCAGGGTGAAGCGGGAGCAGCAGAGGGCGGAGGCGGAGTGGATCGCCCACCACTTCCAGCTCGACGGCACCAAGCTGGGCAAGGGGGAGTCCACGGCCACCCTGTCCCTGAGCGGCCGCAAGACCCGCCAGGACAACCTCACCGCCTTCCCGCGGATGCCAGACCACGAACTCCAGGAGTTGCAGCGGATCATCGGGGCCTACGGGCTGCCCATCGCCCAGCTCGACAGCGACACGGCGGCCTTCATCCTGCGCCGGGTCATGCTGGACTACTACAAGCTGAACATCCTGCGGCGGGCGCTCAAGCCGGGGATGTTCACGCCGGACGAGCTGCTGGCGCTGCTGCACGCCATGAAGCTCAACCCGGCCGAGCTGGGGGCCATCAGCAAGCCCAACGACCCCCACGGCGGGCTGACCAACGTCCTGCGCTGGCTCAACGAGGCGTCCCGGCCGCAGGGCATCCACGCGGTGCGGGTGAACCGCCTCATCGAGCAGTACGTCCGCAAGGTGCCCTCCGGCGGGAACCGGGGCCAGATTGCGTCTCGGGGGCGCTCGGAGAAGCCCGCCACCGTGGAGCGGGCCGCCAGACGCGCCACCAAACCCCGCTACGTCACCGACGCCCCCCTGGCGTCCGCAGCGAAGGCCGCCAAATTGGCCCTGGAAGGAAAGGAGCCGGATGCGTAATCCCGGCCCGCGACCGAGGATTTTGCGGAGCGTGGATTTGGCGGAACACCGTGAGGCCGCCGAGCACCGCTACGACCGCTACCTGCGGGAGATCGACACCCTGCTGGCCGAGGCCGCACGGGCGCGGGCGATGGGGAGGTGGGCCGCCGCCGCCACCTCCCTGCAAGCGGCCGTCGCCACCATGACCGCCGCCCAAGGGTGCGCCCGCGAGATGAACCTGCTCTACCAACTCAGCGGAGAGTGAGAAATGGCAGCCAACCCAGACCAGCCAGAAGAGTTCGTGCCCGGTGAGGCCACCAGCCGGGTCGACCGCCGACAGATCCAGCGTACCGTGGCCTCCAGACGGGCCAGGTGGGGCGGCCAGGGGGTCAGCTACACGCCCCCCGCCAACGTCCGCACCAAGCCCATGCTGCTCCGGGCCGGCGATCTGGTCACGGACTCCCGGTACAACCGGGACATCGACCAGAAGTGGGTGGACGAGATCGCCACCAACTTCAACCCGGATCAGTTGCAGACCCTGAACGTGAGCCGCCGCATCTACCGCTCGTTCATGCAGGGCAAGAAGTTGGTCGAGGAGCAGGTGTTCGACGGCAACACCACGGCGGCCTCCAAGATCGAGTACGTCGTCATCTCCGGGCAGCACCGCCTCCTGGCCACGCTGAAGGCCAAGGGGCCGGACTTCGAGCTGGCCTGCAACGTCTACGACACGCTGACCGAGGCCCAGGAGGCCGACCTGTTCGCCCTGTTCGACGAGAAGGTGCGGCCCCACAACTGGTGGCAGCGGCACCGCTCCCGGCTATTCGGGCAGAACCCGGAGGCGATGGACATCGAGCGGATCGTGACCGAGAGCGGGATGCAGGTGTTCAAGGGCCAGAACTCCCGCGACGGGGTGATCTACGCCGTGTCCACCCTGTACTCCATCTACCGAGTCAGCGGCCCCGCCTTCCTGCGCCGGGTGCTGGAGATCCACTACACGGCGTGGACGGACAACGGGGACGGGTACACCGCCTCCATGCTCCAGGGCACCGCCCTCATGATGCGGCGCTTCACCCCCTACACCCTGTGGAGCGACGACTCCCTGGCGGTGGCGCTGTCCGACCCGGCCCACAACCCGTTGACCATCCGACAGCGGGCGCAGGGGGCCGCCTCGGGGATGGGAGCGACCTCCGTGGCCCAGGAGGTCGGGCGGCTGGAGCACCGCTACTACCAGATGGGCAAGAAGGGGTATCAGCGCCTCCCCGAGTGGAACGCCACCCCGCGTGAGATCCAGATGGCCTCCGACGCCGCAACCGCGCGGCAGAAGGCCCAAGCCCGAGACAAGGCGGAGTGAGGACGATGCGCGAGAAGTGGTTGTGGCGGCTCGTCGGAGGGGCCGCCTGGGGCGTCCTGTACGGGGTCACGTGGGTGGCCACCATGTACGTCCTCGAGGACGTGATGGGGGTCGCCAAACGTGAGCGATAAGGAGCGGGAACACGTCACCTTCCGCCCCGGCGAACTCCTCGAAAGGCTGCTGGTGTCCCGCCTCAGCCTGGGGGCCACGGCGAAGCGGGACTTGGGGCGGTACTACCGCCTGGTGGACACGGAGTTCGACGAGTGGGCCAAGGAGCGGAAGCTGACCGACCAGACCTGGAACGCCATCGGCACGTTCGTGTGCACCCGCTCCTGGCCGCTGCCGCCCGCTCCGGCGACGTTCTATGCGGAGGCCCTGTCCTTCTTCAACAGCTCCTGGGGCGCCGCCTTCAAGGAGCAGCAAGCGACGGCCCTGCGCGCGCTGACCGGGATCAACAACGCCCAGGTGGTGGCGATCATCGACGGGGCTGAGTCCGAGTTGGCGCCGCCACCTCTGGTCGCCGTAGCCAGAGCCGGTGCCATTTCGGGAGGCGATACCGCTGCTCCTGCGTCAGCGCAGGAGTAGGCGTTGCCGGCGCGGGTGGCCTCGGTGGGGGCGGGGCGGGTGCGTGATCCGCACCGCCTTCCACCGGTTTTTCGTCGGCCGGGTTTCCCGAGGGCGGGTTCGGCTCCACCGGAATCATGATCTGGGGCCGACCGCCCCGGCTGACCGGCCGCACCCTGTCCGCGTAGGGCGTGGCCGCCCCCTGCTCGTGCGCCAGCACCTGCTCCGGGAAGTGGTGGCGCAGGTGCTCCACCAGCCACGGTTGGAAGCCCACGTAGCCCGTGTTGGGGTCTTTGGCCCCCTTGTTCCGGTTCATGGGCCGCACCCGCGTGCTGCGCTCGGTCTGCCGCACCCACTGCACCACGTCCCGCAGCCGCACCAGGAACGGCACCGTCCCCGTGCCCAGCTTGATCGCCGGGACGTACCCCGCCCGGATGCTCCGGGCCAGGGCGCGGCGGTCGACCCCGAGCAGCCGCTCCGCCGCCTCGGGCGTCACCGCGTCCCGCAGCACCACCGCCACCGGCTCCGCGTAGATGACCCCCTTGGCCCAGAGCTGGAGGCCGACGCCCTCCCGCTCCGGTCGGCCGGGCACGCCGTTGATCGTGGCCTGGTCGTTGACCCCGCCCGCCTTCAGGGCGTGGGGCGGGCTGTCAAGCAAGTTCAGGAAGTCGTCCCGCCGCTTGTCCCGTTCCTTCTGCGGCATCGTGGCCGTAGTCGTCATGGCATTTCCTCACCCATTCTGTCGCTTTGCTGTCGCTTTGCTGGTGACTAACTGGTACTTCGCTAGCCGCCAACTCACGCTCCAGACCCTTGACACTCCCTGATCTGGGGTGTAGGATAATAGTACCCCAGAGTGGGTACGGCGTCAAGATGCCTAGTGGATGGCTGGAGACACAGCGAAGCCCCCGTTTGACGGGGGCTTCGCCGCAGAGTGAGAAAAGGACACCACGCCATGCCACTAGCGAGGGGCCGATGAAAGGATACCCGGCACATGCCCGTTGACATCCACGGCAAGACGTACTGGACGGTGGCCGAGCGGCTCAAGCTGGCCAACGGGGAGGACTTCGTGCCCCCGGTGGGGATCACCTCGGTTTCGACCGAGTTGGTGACGGTCGGCCCGCTCGTCGCCGTCAGCGCCACGGTGTTGTTCATGGACGGTCGGAAGTTCAGCGGCACGGCCATGCTCAACTACGACGCGCGGAACCCGGTGGAGCGCGGCGCCCCGCTCGAGACGGCGGAAACCTCAGCGGTGGGTCGGGCGCTGGCCTTCGCCGGGTACTTCGGCTCACCAGAGGGCATCGCCGGGGCGGAGGAGATCCAGCTCGCCCAGGAGCGGGAGGCGAACCGGCAGTCCGCCGGGCGCGTGATCCAGCCCCAGCGCACCGAGTTTTTCGCCGACGAGAGTTCCCCGGTCACCCGTATGCCCTCTGGTGGCGGTGCCGCACCCCGCCCGTCAGGTGGTGGCGCCCCGAGTGGCCCGGTTGACGGCAGCCGGGGCACCGGGGCCTCCCCCGCGCAGGTGCGCTTCGCCTCGAAGCTGTGGGGCGAGGCGGGCAGGCCGATGCCCCCGCCCAACTTCGCGGGCATGGCCATGCCCGAGATCAGCCGGCTGATCGACGACCTCAAGCTGGAGGCCCAGCGATAGTCGGAGGGAACCGGGCAGGGGAGTAGAATCCTCCCCACCACGCGACAGCCCCCCGTGGTCAGCGGGGGGCTGTCAGTAACTCGCAAGCAGGAGGGGGCGCTCCGTGCCGCGATCCCATTCTACCTCGGCCGACGCACTCCTTCGTGCGCTGGCGTGCAGCAACCAGCACTGCGTGTGCCACCGTGCGGTCGCCCAAGGGCACGGGCTGACCCACTGCCCCGCCCACGATGACCAGCACCCCTCCCTGTCGGTGAGCATGGGGCGCGTCGCCGTCCTCTGGAAGTGCCACGCCGGATGCGACCGGCGCGACGTGGCTCAGGCGGTCAGAAACCTGGGCCTATGAATAGAGGGCACGATGGTGCGAACGGCGTAGCCGTCAGTAACACGACGCGGTACGTCTACCGGTTAAAGGCGGGCGGGGACACAGCCAAGACCCGCTTCGACTACTCCGATGGCTCGAAGTCCTTCAAGTGGCCACCCGGTACGAAGATGGGCGACATCCGACTCTACGCGGCCGACTGGTTGGCCGACGTGACGCCGGACAAGATCATCCTTGTAGAAGGCGAAAAGACCGCCAACTCTCTCTGGGATCACGGCTTCTACGCCGTCTCCCTTCCTGGCGGGGCAGGACAGAAGGATCTGTCTGCCCTTGATGAGCTGAGCGACTATGCCGATGTCCCTGTCTACCTGTCGCCCGACAACGACAAGGTAGGCATCGCGTTCATGGAACGCTGCTACGAATACCTGAAGCGGTTCCACAACGGGGTCAAGTGGATCGCACCAGTCACTGAAGAGCCTGGTGGGGACTTCGCAGACCTTCTCGATCCCTACGGGGACGAGGTTCGCAGCGCCCGTGAGGCGGCCAACGCACTGCTGGACAAGGCCCTGAGTGGGCCACCGGAACCAGCCTCTGAGCTGGGCGTAGCCCTCCCTGTGTGGGAGATGCGGGAGCCAGACCCCAGGGTGTGGCTCGTCGAGGACTTCATCCCGGATCGCTGGCCCACCCTGCTGTACGGCGATGGAGGGGCAGGTAAGACCACCCTAGCCACTCATCTCGCGCTCCACATCGCCATCGGCAGGGATTGGTTCGGACGCCGCGTCAGCCAGACGAACGTGCTGATCGTGGACGCCGAGCTGGACGAGATCGAAGCAGCCAGACGGGTGTGGCCCCTCTCGCGAGGGATGAGCCTGGATGCTCCGCCTCAAGGTGTCTATTACTGGCGACTGCCCAAGGCCCTGTCCGACGAGGATGTGCTTGACCACTTGTACGGGCTGATCACCCGCCACAAGATCGGGTTCGTCATCGTGGACAGCCTGACCATCGCCACCCACGCCAGCGACCAGAACACCAGCAACGATCTGCTGAAGCTGGTGTTCGGCCTCCAGAAGTGGGGCGTGCCGTTCCAGTTCATCGACCACCACGCCAAGACCGCGGTGGGCGGTGACCCGGACAGCACCAGCCCGTACGGCTCGGTCTACAAGCGCAACGCCGTGCGGGCCATGACCTACATGCAGACCGGGATCAAGGGTTCGGCCCGACTGCACTGCCGTAAGTCCAACTTCGGCCCCAAGTGGGAGCCGTTCTCCATCGCCGCGGAGTGGCTCGGGGCATGGCCGAACCAGGCCATCGTGTACAGCAAGCTCGCGGAGAATGATCCGCGGAACCTGTCTATGAAGAGCGAGGAGACGAAGAATGAAACCGTAGAGGCCCTGCGCGCCCTGATCGAAGAGTACCCCGCTGGCATCCCCACCAAGGCCGTAGCCGACTACCTCTCCATCAGCGAGGACACCGCCCGCATGCGGTTGATGCGGGCCGAGAAGCTGCGCCCGCCGCAGGCGCAGAAGATCGACCGCGGCAAGTGGCTCCCCCTCAATGAGCCACCGCCCCCCGAAACGAACAGATGACGTGTTCGGTTGTTCGTTCGGTTGTTCGCTTTCGTTAGGCTACCGAAGTTTGGCTGCCTAACGAAACCGAACGAACGAACAAACCCTAGGGTTTGTTCGTTCGTTCGGTTCGTTTCAAGCAGCCTTGCGATTTGCAAGTGGATAGGACACCAGACATGCCACCGCCCACCCGAACCGTGGAGTTAACCGCCGAGCACCTGTCCGCCGTGGAGTGCCCGCTCTGCGACGAGCCACCGGTCACGATGGACGAGCCGATCCCCGTCACCGGAGAGCGGGAGGATCAGCGGATCGGCTACCTCATCGCCATGCGGTGCGCCGACCAGCACGAGTTCTCGCTGATGGTCGCCCCCTACCGCGACCGGATGTGGGTGACGCTGACGTGGGAGGCCGACGCCGGGGCACATCAGCCATGAAGAAGAAGAAGTACCTCCGAGCCATGGATCGCTGGCTGCTCCGCTACGCCCTGGTCACGGAGCGGCTCAAGACCGAGATCGCCAAGCTGACCGTGGTGCTGGCTCGGTTCGAGGAGCAGGAGCGGCACCGTGCCAAGTAGTCAGCAGCAGGCGCCGTCCACGGGCTACCGGAAGGGGCTGATAGAGAGCGCAGGGGGGCAGTTGACCTGTCCCTACTGCCGCAGCACCAGGGTGGACTTCTCCGGGGCGGTGGTGGGCACCAGGGAGGCCCGGACGTGGGTCAACCACGCCGACATCCGGGTGGAGCCAGCGGGTGGCGCGAGGTTGGCCAACGACGGGGTGGTGGGGCTGTTCCTGCGCTGCGACAAGGGGCACACGTTCACCGTGGAGGCCGTCGCCAACGACGGGGCGATCACGGTCATCACCGCCTGGGAAGTGGAGGGCGAGCGAGATGCAGATTGACGTGAAGGGGCCGTTCGTGAACCTCCGCGGGACGTGGGTCAGGCACGACCTCATCGCCACCGCCATCCAGCGCACGTCCCCGCCGCTGGTGGACGGGCAGGAGGCGCTGCCCTACTGCGCCGTGGTGCTGACCGTGCCGGGGTACAAGACGCTCAGCGTGGACGGCACCCTCGACCAGCTCTTCCACGCCATCTACCTGGCCCAGACCACGGAGGAGATCCTGATCGGCATGGCCCGGATGAAGGGGATGCAGCACCCCAACGCCAAGGTCGCCATCATCGACGACTCGGCCATGCACCCCGCCGCTGGCTCCTAGTGGATGAGGATCTGCGGGGCTTCGACGGGAACCCCTGTCAGGGCATCGCCCCGTGGAACCGATCCGAGAACGAGGACGGCCGACGGCACCGCTGGCTCAACAGTCAGGCCAACAAGGCGATGGAGTGGCTACCACGGCCGACCGCAGGGAGAACGCTGCCCTTGACCTCACGCGAGGAGACGACCGATCCCGTCTACGTCCAGATCGTCCCCGGCCCCGGCAACCTGTTCCAGATCGTGCGCGTGGATCTGAAGCAGCCCGTGGCCAGGGGCTTCCACACCAAGGCGTCCGCTCGAGCGTGGCTCGAGGCGGCCCTCTTCCGGGGGGTGCTGCCGAAAGGAGTCGTCGAATTAGAGGGTCAACCAGAGATGAAGGAGCCTGATGAATGACGTGCCTGAAGATCGTGACCGCCAACCAGACCTTCTACGTGATCGTGACCGAGAACCGGGTCATCGCCTCCGACTACCTGCTCGCCGTGGGCAAGCAGTGGGCGGAGTACCGCACCACGCTGGAGGCGAACGGGGCGACGATCACCCCGCTGTGAGGAAAGGCCATGCCACGTTGATGTTCTCGCTGGAGGAGCTGCGGCTGATCGCCCACTGCGTCACCTACGCCCTGGTCAGGGAGGGCCTGAAGCCGGGGGACTGGCTGGACGCGAAGAGCATCCTCGACGAGATCACCATCGCCATCCACGAGGGCAACCTCAGACGAGAGGACAACGCCGATGCCACGCGGAATCCCGAACACGATCCCGGACAAGCCCCGACCCCCGATCCCGGTGCCTGACGGGGAGGAGCAGTGGAGCCTGACCGGCGAGCACCCGGACTACGGCGAGTTCGCCACCGCGGTGCTGGTCATCTCGGGCAGGATCTACAGCGCCCCGCCCCTGATGGCGTGGATGATGGGCAAGCCGGTGAAGCACATCACGCCCTACGCCAAGGAGAAAGGGTGGACGATCCAGAGATTCAGCCAGCCCTACCACCGGGAGCCATCGACGGCTACCTCGCCATCCAGCAGCGCAACTACCGCACCAGCCTCAAAGTCTGGTGGGCACCGACCTACGGGTGTCTCGCGGTACTCGATCCGTTCACAGGGGAGGTCTACGAGATCGAGCGCCTCCACCCCAACGTCCCGAGGTGGATGACGTGGCGGGCGATGGACGAGAAGGCGCGGAGGTCAGGCACCTCACGCGCCTGGCGTCGGGGCGGCTCCTCCGCCTCGTCAGGGGGCTGATCAAGAAGCGGTGCCCGACCGTCAACTGGGACTGCTACTGGTGCGGACACCAGTTGTACATGGCCGTCCTCGATGGGCGGGAGAGTTACGTCGGAGACAACCGGGTGATGCACCACCCGGCCTGCCCCTGGGTCGAAGTGATCGAATACAAGCAGACGGAGATGTTCAGTGGCGAAGGCGAGACGCGGATTCAGGCTGGTGACGGTGGAGATTCCGGCCCAGGAGTACGAGATCCTGAGGCAGATCGGCGAGGGCAGCTACCGGTCGATTGAGCAGGAGTCGGCCTACCTGATCCACCAGGCCATCCTCCAGGTGGAGGCGGAGGCCATGACCGACCCGCCGGTGATGAACGGCACGCTCAGCGTGGAGCTGCCCGAGGAGGCCGAGGGGGCCGACGAGGGGGCGGAGATGGAGGCGGAAACCGCGGAGGCGTAGCTATCCTGTCCGCATGACCCATCCAGCCGCCCCAGCCACCACCCAACACCAGCTCGAGCTGCCCTTCCAGCCCTCCGAGGCGCAGATGGCCGTGTTCAACTCGTGGAGCGAGTCCACGCTCCTCACCTACGTCCGCAACACGGCCAAGCTGTGCGGGTGGTTGGCCTACCACACCAAGTTCAGCATCAAGTCGGACGCGGGGTTCCCAGACCTGTGCCTGGTCGGGGCGCCGCCGCGGCAGGACGGGCGGCTGATCTTCGCGGAGCTGAAGCGGGAGGGGAAGTGGCCCACCGAGGGCCGCCTCTCCTCCGGCGCCGCACCCCACTGGATTCAGGGGCAGAAGGAGTGGCTGGAGGCCCTGTTCGACACCCCGGCCGAGGTCTACGTCTGGTGGCCCTCGGACGCCAAGGACATCGCCGCCATCCTGGCGGACGGGCCGGGGATGCTGATGCCCTGCGTGCAGCGCATCCGAGAGTACGTGAGGAAGGGGCGCCCACCTAAGTGAGCGTGACCAATGCCACCAAGATCACCAACTTCGGGCCGATGCTCGGCCTGTCCTTCGAGGATCACCAGCGGATCTGGATGGAGCGGGCGGCGGTGGAATACGTCCGCATCCACCTCGTGCCCGCGGTGCCGCCCAAGACCGTGGACGCGGTGGGCACCTGCTGGATCTGGGTCGGCCCGATGAGCAGCGACGGGCGGCCCTGCCTGCACTGGAAGGACGGCGACGTGAACGTGCGCCGCCTGCTCTACGACCTGAAGTACGGGCCGCTGGACGCCCGACAGCACCTGGCGCCTGGCTGCAACCTGCACCGCTGCTGCAACCCGGATCACATGGACACGATGGCCATCGGCCCCGTCCCAAAAGACCGCCTCACCCCGGCGGAGGCCAACCGCTATCCCCGGTGCGCGTTCGGCCACGTCCTGTCGCCGTCCAATGTGTACGAGCAACGGGGTCGGCACTACTGCCGCGCCTGCCGGGCGCGCAACTCCCGCGTCTACCGGGCTAAGGAAAGATCATCGCCAGGGTGAGGAAGGTCAGGCCCGCCCCGAGCAGGTTGAACCGGGGCGGCGCGGGCGGCACGTAGAGGGTCGCGGCCACGAAGCAGACCAGGGCGATGACCAAGCACAGCAGGTGAACCGTCATCGCCTTAGCCCGTCCAGCTCATGGTGCCGTCCCGCTTGTAGATGAGCACGCCGTGGTCGAACTCGGCCCACCAGCCGTCTCCTTCGCCCAGCCCGTACACCCGGTCGTCGGTGCGGGGCCGACCGGGGTAGTGCCCGGCCCGCATGGCCGCCACCCAGGTCTTGGCCATCCCGCCGTCCGGATTGAACTCGATGCCCGCCCACTCGTAGAGCGTGGACAGGACGTAGTTGGTCAGCTCCCAGTCGTTCATGGCCTTGACCGCCTCCGGGGGCACCGGCTCGTGGCCTTCGGCGAGCACCAGGGCCTTCGCCGCCTCCCACCACGTCCACGGGTTCCAGTACGCCGCCTCCACCTGGGCCTGCGTCCACCACTTCGGCCACTGATACCAGCCGTTGGCGGGCGGCCCGGTCAGTAGCTCGCTGTGAGCGTGGGCGCAGTCCCAGCCACCCGTACGCCCACACAGACCGATAGACTCCCCAGGCCCGAGACGCTGACCGTTAGCGACAGCGATCTGTAGGAGGTGGTCGGTGTGCCACCAGGTAGGGCCGGGGAGGCATGGGTCGTCCAGCTCGACCCAGACGTGGTTGCCCTCGCCGGAGCTGTAGCCGTTCCAGAAGAGGGTGGCTCTGACGACGCCCGCAAGCGGGGCAACCACGCTAAGCCCTTCGTCAGCGTTGCAAGAACCACCGGAATTGAGATCGAGTCCGGGATGGAGCGTAGCGCCTCCGTCAGTAGGTGAGAGCCATCCGTAACCGCCTTGAAGAACATTGTCGGGGTTCAGGCCCTGCAAGGGGGCGAACAGGCGGTCGTTGATGTTGACGAAGCCGCCACCCCCACCGCCCTGGCTCCGCTTCCGGGAACGGAGGGGCTGCTCCTCACCGGGCGGGGGCGGGGCGTGGTGCGGCGCGTCGTCACGGTGAACCATCATGGGGCACCTCCCCGGTCACCCGCGAGGCCACGGCGATGAACCGCTCCATGTGGGCCTGCTGCTCGGTCTGCATCACCCGGATGGCCTCCTCCAGCCGCTTGTTGTCTGCCACCAGGGCCTCCACCGTGCGGGCGTGCGAGCGGCGGCCGCTGACGACCAGGATCAACACCAGGATCAGGGTGGGGCCGTCCAGGAGGAGGCTGATGAGTGCGACCAAGGCGTTCACCGGCAGCGCCGGAGCCACCATCATCGGCTCCGGCGCGGGCACGGGCTAGTTCTCTACGCGCAGGGAGGGGTCGTGGGGCACCGAGATGCCGTTGGTCTGGCCGCGCTGTCGCAGCACGTCCTCCTGCGTGACCTCGCCCAACTCACCCGTCTCCAGGTTCACCTTCCAGTTCTGCTCCGGGTTCAGGCCCAGCATCCGCAGGGCCATCGACAGGGAGGACTGGTAGTCCTCCTCCATCTGCCTTGTCGCCCTCACGGCGTGGGACGTGACCTCTTGCGCCCCCGACAGGCGCACCCACTTGGCGCGCAGCTCGGGCAGGATCGACTCAGGAAGCTGTGGCACTGGTGCCCTCCAATGCGGCGATTCTACGCAGCGCATCCTGGAGGGCGCAGGCCACCACGGCCAGGTCGCTGTTGACGTTGGCGCTCTTGCGGTCGCTCTGACCGAACAGGTCGGCGGTGGCGTAGTCGTCGCTGCCCAGGACGTACCCCTTCTGGTGCCGGGCCATCTCCTGCGCGGCCACCCCCTCCTCGTACAGCCGCAGGTTGGTGGCGTTCTGCGCCTCCCGCGTCTCGGCCATCTCCTCCGTCTCCCCATCCAGCGGCGGCGTCGGGGTCGGCGGCGACTGCGCCAGCAGGGTGTTCTTGTAGGCGAAGGAGAGCCAGTCGGTGGTCAGCACCGCGTCCGCGCAGGCGGCGTTGTCGAGGCGAGAGAACTCCTCCTTGGCCGAGACGTGGCTGGTGTTGATGGCCCCGGCGACGGCGAACACGGTGCCCCACTTCCCGGTAGGGTGGCCGAGGTTGATCCCCCCGTCCGGGGCGACGATGAAGTACTGTCCGCCGGCGTTCATCGTGACGTTGCCGCCGGTCTGCAACAGGATGCCGCTGCCCCCGGCCATGATCTGCACGGCGGGGGGCGCCCCCCACCCGATGTCCTGCCCGAGCCGGAGGGTCTGCGCCCCACCGAGGAAGTACAGACCGCCCCACTTGGCCACGTTCGCCACGTGGAAGTCGTAGCCCATCGTGTTCGGGTTGGGGGCGGCCATCTCCATGCACAGCGTCGCCCCGCTGGCGCCGCTGCTGGAGTTGTACGCCAGCTTGATGTACCGCTGCTGCGCCGGGTTGCCGCCCCCGGAGTCGTCCCCGAGGATCACCCTCCCGCCTTGGGCCAGAGAGGTGACCCGGACGGCATCGACCCAAGTGGTGCCGTTGTTGCTGAACGCCATCCGCAACTCGTCGTCGTTGGCGACGCGCTGGAGGCAGGCGTCGTATCCCTGCGCCCCACCGGTGAAGTGGATGCGGGAAATCTGGGTGGTGGGCGCCGTGCGGGTCATCACGAGCACCGGCCCGCTCTCGCCCTGGAGGCTCATGGCCCCGGTCTGCATGTTCCACCGGCACCGCTCGCGGAAGGTCACGCCGTCGAGTCCGTGGGAGTACAGGATCAGCGGGGCGGTGCTGGCGTCCCCCGACTGCGTCAGCGTCCACCGCGGGGACACCGACGCCTCCACGGCCCCGACCTTGGGGATGCCCGCGAACCACTGGATGCCGCTCCCGCCGTCCTTGGTGCGGGCGGTGACGGACAGGTTGGTGCCGTCCGTCTCGGCGTTGACCTGGAACCGCTCCTGGAAGTTCTGCTCGCTCCCGGCGGGGGCGGAGGGCGCGGCGTAGAAGAACAGGTGGCCGTTGCTGCCGGTAGAGAGGAGGGTGCCCGAGCCAGCGACGATGGACAGGTTCTTCCCGGCGGCGTCCGGGTAGGAGTTGGTGAGGAGGCCGACCTCTTGCGCGGTGGCGTGGCCGCGCAGGGCGGCCTGCACGCCGATGAGCAGCATCTCGTAGCTGGCGTTGATCCCCGCCGGGGGGGAGCCGTTCAGGCCCAGGCTGCCGGAGAAGCGGAAGGTGTCCGCAGCGATCCTGGTCAGGCTGCCGTCGATCCCCGCGCCGCCCTCGGGGCCGAAGTTGATGGTATCTCGGATGATGGGGTCGATGAGCGTCCAGCCCGTGATGGTGGACGACCCGCCGCTGGTCAGGAAGTTCGACCACGAGGTGCCCGTATCGACGTAGAACTGCCCCGTGTCCGTGGCGAAGTAGACCTGACCGGCCTTCCCCGGCGACGGCAGGTTGGCCGCCAGCCCGGAGCGCAGCACCGACACCGGCACGCCCTTGCCAGTGGCGTGGTCGTGGGTGGACAGCACCACGCAGTTCTCGTTGAGCAGGGCGATCTGCGCCGGTTCCTTGGTGCCGGGTACGGGCATGTGCAGCGGCATGTAGTCGGTGTCGATGTAGGCCATGCCCGTCTCCTTCAGCGTCCGCTAGAGGTAGAGGATGTCGTCCCACGTGTACGTGGCGATGGTGTCCCAGTCGTAGAGGGCCACCCGATCCCACGAGCCGTAGATGGTCAGGGTGCGGAACTGGATGCCCTTCATGGCGATATCCCAGTCCGTCCCGTACCGCTTGGTGACCGGGGCCAGGGCCTCCGAGTAGTCCACGATGGAGATGGCCTGCACGCCCTCGTCGGGCATGTAGACCTCCACGGTGCCGATGGCGGACGCCGCCTGGAGCATCCGCTCGCGGATCTGCACCGGGGTGCGGTGATCCACCACCCCGTCCCGGCGGGCCAACCACCGGCGGGCGTTGACCGTCCACGTGTATTCGAGCTGGAGCGCGGGGCGCACCTGCTCGTGCAGGGCCATGCCCTCCAGCACCGGGGTGCTGGCGCTGGTGGACTCGAGGCCGTGGCGGATCTCGATGGCGTAGCCGAACACGTTCTCGGGGAAGTCGATCCGCTCCCCGCTGAAGGTGAACGGCCGCCCGAGGTCGATCCACGGGGCCTGCTCGCCGGGCGGCATCTCCGCGAACTGCTGGCTGACCCGGTACTGGGCGCGCACCGTGTTGAGCGACCCGATCCGGGGGCCGAAGGCGCTCATCCCGCGGTAGGACTTGGCGTCCGCCTGGAACATGGCGTGGTGCAAGGGCCAGTAGACCCAGCTCTCCTCCGTGGTGAACTCGCAGCCCGAGTCCGGGTGCGCCGGATTGGGCGTGTTCCGGGGGAGCAGGCACCACTCAATCGAGCCGTCCTCGAAGCCGCAGTAGAGGCGGGTGTTGCCCCCGGCGGCGTCGGACACGTAGAGCGAGGTCACCGTCTTGCCCGCCCACTTCTTGAGCGCCCCGTTGGGCACCTCGAAGAAGGTGTAGTTGGCGGAGCTGGCCTCCTCCGGGTTGAACCACGTGCCGTGCTTGACGAGGTAGCTGTTCGGGGCCACGTCCGCCCCACCCGGCCCTCGATTCACCAAGGCGTAGTACCCGAACCAGGAGGCGTGACCGGCGAAGGCCATCACCTCGCCCTGCACCTCGCTGTTGTTCTCCACCAGCAGGTTCGGCCCGGTCGGGGTCAGCGTGCCAGAGTTGTCCAGCCAGTAGTAGCCGTCCCCGTAGCCGAACCACAGCCGGGAGAGCCACGGTGCGGCGTTGACCCCGTTGCGCGGGAGGGGCTGCTGGCGGAAGGACGGGAACTTGTCGTTGACCGTGGTATCGGCGTTCAGGGTGAAGATGCCGTTGGTCTTGAAGATGTAGAGGGCGTTGTCCAAGACCTCCAGGTTCGTGATGACCTGACTGGCGTCCCCCACGATGATCTGGGCGCTCCAGTTCCCGGCCACCATCGGGTCGGCCACGCACTTGCGGATCGTGTTGTCGCCGTCCGCGATCCACAGCTCCTCTCGGAGCACGGTGATGGCGAACGCCTGCTGCGCCGACTTGTCCCAGGCGGTGCCGTTGAAGCGCCAGAGGTCGCCCGCTTTGGTGACCACCCACAGGCTGTCCACCATCCCGCTCCCGGCGGGCCAGAAGCGGACGCCTTTGACGGCGGTGTTGTCGATGGGGGTGCCGTCGCCGGGGTCGAAGGTGCCGAAGTCCGTGCTCACCGTCCAGTCGGAGGGGTCGTCGCCCACCCGCTTCAGGATGAACCGACCGGCTCCGGCGAAGGTGGACAGGGGCGACCAGCCCTCCGGGTAGTCGTCCGAAGGCACCAACTCGGGGTCAACGGCGTCGATGAAGAAGGTGACCCTGCCCGTGTTGGGCGGCGTGATGACGGTGAACGCTGGGCCTTTGATCTGGAGGCCGCCGATGGAGAGGTCGGCGTTGATGGCGTAGTAGTAGCGGGTGGGGGCGGGGGCGCGCTGCACCCGCTCCCCGTAGCCCTGCCGGATGCGCCGGAAGGCGTAGGTGCGCTCGGCGTAGACGGGCTGCGAGGAGTAGTCGTAGGTGATGGGGGCGACCCCGGCCAGGGTTTGCAGCTTGCGCCCGATCATCAGCCCGCCCTCTTGGGGGCGGAGGATGACCGGGGTGCCCTGGATGATGAGGTCGTAGGGCCACGGCTTGCGCCGCGACCCGAGGGACACCGGCCCCACGTAGCCGGTCAGCGTGGCGCTGGTCATCGCCGCAGGCTCACGGGGCGTTGCTCAAGGGGTTGTCGAGCCACCTTCGGGCGCTGAAGGCCAGCTCGGAGGTGTGACGCGGGGCGTCGAAGAAGATCGTCGCCACCCTGGTGAACTCGGCGGCGGCCTCCTTCTGCTCGGCCCACATCCCGGTCTGGGACACCAACGAGAGTCGGGGTCGGGCGGTGCGCCACCCCTCGATGTGTCCGGCGGCGGCGGCGTAGTCCAGCGGGATCGGGAAGGCGTCGTCGTCGTCCCACGGCTCGTTGACCGTGCCCGCGCGGACGGTCAGCTCCCCGGTCTGGTCGGGGCCGAAGGCCAGCGTGGCCGCCGGGACGGGGCGGCGGTTGACCACCACGGAGCGGCCCATGCCCCACTCCCCGATGGTGAGGAACAGGCCCCCGGCGAAGGCCCCCACCCGCCAACCCACCAGGGGGTGGCCGGAGGGGGCGGCCACGTCGTAGACCTGATCCCGCGTCAGCAGCCAGGGGGCCTGCACCGTCAGGTCGATGATGCGCCCGGACACGGAGGCGGTGGTGTCCACCACCAGGCGATCCACCACGAAGCAGCGCCGCAGCCCGGCCAGGACGGCGGGGCGCAGCTCGAGTTCGGGATCGAGGTGGTGCAGCTCGATCTCCTCGTCGTCCAGGGGCGGGTAGACGTAGGGCCGATCCACCTCCAGCACGCCCTCCTGGGCGCGGTACTGCCGCACCAGACGGATGCGGTCGCCGGGGTCGTAGTTCAGCACGATGTCCCGCGGCGGGATATCCGGGTCAGGATTCACCACGTGGAGGACGCCCGGCAGCCGGGTGCCGTCCCTGAGGCGGCCCCGGCGCAGCACGTACATGTCCTCCAGCCCGCCGAGATCCAGGGCGGAGCGGACGGCGGGGATGGCGACGGTGGTCGTGGTGCTGGCGGGGCCTTCCGGCTCCCCCGCCGAGGGGTTATGCACCCACCGGAGCTGGAACGGCCCCACCCGGCGGGCCACCTCCTGCTCGATCTCGCGGAGGGTGGTCGCGCCTAGGGCGGCGAAGAGCGCAGACGATTCGGGGCCGGTGAGGACGATGCTGGTCATGGCGTGAACGACGCTCCTCCCAGGTCATCCCAGGTGCCGTTGTGGTGCTGGTGGGCGGTCATCTGCGACATGAGGGTGGCGACCTGGCCCTCCAGGGTGGCGATGCGCGCCGTCGCCGCGTCCAGGGCCGCCTGGGTGGCGTACACGATGGGCGTCTGCCAGGCGGTGGCGAAGTCGGTCGCGCTGGTCTTGGTGAGCACCTGGCTGGTGGTGCCGCCGACAGGCACACCGGGGCCAGCAGGCCCCTGAGCGCCGTTGGTTCCGTTGGTTCCGGCTGGCCCCTGGAGGCCCTGCGCTCCGGTGTCCCCCTTGGGGCCTTGCGGCCCCGGCACCGTGGAATCAGCACCGGTCGGGCCGGGAGGCCCGGTCGCTCCCGTCGCGCCCGGAGGGCCTTGCGACCCGGTGGCCCCGGTCGATCCTGGGATGCCGGGGATACCCTGCGGGCCTGCGTCCCCCTTCGGCCCCTGGATGCCCTGCTCCCCGTCCGTCCCGGCCGGGCCGGTCGGCCCCTGCGGGCCGGGCATCCCGTCCAACCCGTCCTGGCCGTCAGCGCCGGAGGCCCCTTGGATGCCGGTCTGACCGCGAGGCCCCATCTCTCCCTGCGGCCCCTGCGGGCCAGGAGTTCCGGGCGCACCAGGGTCACCCTGCGGGCCGGGCGGCCCCGGCGCACCAGGCTGCTCCGTCGCCACGTCCTCGGTGAACAGCAAGTCAACGATCTGGTCGTTGGCCTGGAGGCCGGGGACGGAGGCCCGGAACTTCAGCCGCACCGGCTCGGCGGCCCAGACCTCGAACTCGCCCTGTTGGTTCGTGGACTGCGGGAAGGCCAGTGGGGTGGTGGTCGCCGGGTCGGCGTAGAGGACGCCGCCGTAGGGGGTGTCGTCCTCGGGGCGCAGCACCGTCACCGTCGCCCCCACCGCGGGCAGCGTCCTGCCGCCCGCCGCGGCGAACACCGTGACGGAGCCGTACGCCCGACCGTAGCCGGGCGGCGCAGGGTTCGACCGCGGCGGAGCGCCGACCATTACTTCTTCGGCGGGGTGGTGGTGGGCTTCGCGGCGGCCTTCTCGTTGGCCTCGTTGACGGCACCGGCCTCAGCGACCGTCATGGAGGGCTGAGTGGTGGTCGTCTGCGGCGTCCCGGCCGTTTTCCGGGCCTCGGCGATCCGCTCGGCCTCCTCGGACTCGAGCTGCTCCCGCATCTGCTTCTGGAGATCCTTGTTGGCCTGCCAGAGCTTCTGATCGACGCCCTCGGGGGCCTTCTCTTCGGACGGCTTCTCGGCCATTGCTCAGTCTCCTTAGGGGTGGCGGCCCGGCAGCCACTTGGTGCCGTTCCAGTAGATCTCGGACTTGTCGCGGCAGACGATGTAGTTGGTCGCGGGCCAGTTGGTCGCGGGGTTCGTCGCCGGGGGCGCGGAGAGGATGCTGTAGGGGGCGGTGACCCCGGACGGAATCCACGCGCCGGGGATACCCGACGAGGCCCCGGTGGCCTTGACGACCTCACCGTTGGGCGGGTTGTTGATCCCACCGCTCGCGGGCGGGGCGGCGTAGGCGGGGACGGAGGCGCTCTGCCCCGGCGGGTACTTCGGCGGGGTCAAGAACGAGGCGTTGGCGTCCTGCCACTCCGCGTCGTTGCGCTGCGCCACCGGGACGATGGTGGGGATCTTGGGCACCATCTCGGCGTAGGACACGATGAAGAACGAGGTGTCCAGCACGCCCGTGGTGGGCGGGAAGTACCGCTCCGGGGGCGGGACGACGATCCCTGACACGGTGGTGTTAGGCACTCTCAGCCTCCTCGGGTTCGGATTGGGTGACCATCGAGGCCGCCTTCTGCTCCTGGCGGGCGTACTCCGACTGGAGCCGCCTGGCGAGGTTGGCGACCTCGGTCGGGGACACGTCCGCGCGGCGCGGGGCCATGCGAACCGACCACAAGAGCAGGCGCGTCTCGAGGAACGTCAGTCTCATCGTCCCATCTTAGACGCCAAGAAAGCCGGGGCCTTGCGGCACCGACTCTCTTGACCCCCGGCCCCTCCCCGTTCCGCTACGCGGATTGGGTGACTCACCGGGCGCTCGACTAGCTTACGGCACCGGCACCTGGAGCAGCACGCCGAACGGGTAGCGGTTGGCCTCGCTGGCCTGGAGGCGGGACACCGGGTTGGGCACCTGCCAGGCGTACCGGCAGACCACGCGCATGGCCACCAAGTCCTGCTGGCTGAGGTTGTAGATGATCGCCCCGGTGTTGTCCTGGATCACGGACTGATCCAGCATCTTGAAGGTCATGTCCTGGCGCACGCCGAGGATGCCCTGGCTGAAGTCCCCGGTGACCGCCTCGGCCTGGGTGGCCGCGCCGCCGGTGGAGTTGGCGAAGCCGGACAGGCCCGCGTAGGACACGTACACCGGCTCCCCGTAGAGCAGCCCGGCGCGGGTGCCGCCCGCGGCGGTGCTCCCCCGGCGGGACACGGCCAGCGCGTCGTTGTTGGACACGCCGACGTTGGCGGGGCCTTCGGGGAGGAAGAGGAAGTCCTTGTTGGCGTCGCGCAGACCGCGCATCCGGGCCTTGAACTGCGGCCGCATCCACCAGCCGGTGGGGGCGTAGCCGTCCACCTCGACCGTGGTCAGGACGTTGTTCAGATCCTCGGCCACGTCCAGGGCGGTGGAGGTTCCGGCGACGACGCTGTTCCCGGCGGCGATGGCGGCGGGGACGACCGCGGCGGGCCACGAGGCGGGCTTCCCGACGCCGAAGAAGATGGCCTCGTCCAGCGCGATGGCCACGGCCTCCTCGAGCAGCGGGCGGATCTCGTCCCACAGGTCGTAGTCCGTGTCGTCGAGCAGCTTCTCCGGGATCGGGACGATCACGGCCAGCTCCTCGGCGATCAGCCACTTGTTCGTCCACTGCATCGCCGTGGTCTGCTTGAGGCCCGTGTCCCCGGCCACCCAGTAGGCGGACGGGAGGGCGCTGACCACCGGGATGCGCTGCTGCATCCGGCTCATCGTGCGGTGGGGGAAGAGCTGGAGGGCCGCGGACTTGTTGATGATCCCCTTGGAGATTTCACGTGAAAAGTCCTCGGGGATGAGGGCGCCGTACCCGGTGGACGGGATGGATACCGACTCTTGGCGGGTGACGATTGAGTTGTAGGGCATCTACTTACTCCCGAGAAGTGCGACCGTTGCGGCTGGCCGTACCGTTTCTGCCGGTCATGGCCCGCATCCAGTCGTTCATGTCCCAGTCGGCGTTCCGGGAGGTGCCGCTGGCCTGGGCCAGCTCCGGCTCCTCCTCGCCGTCGCGGAGTTCCGTGAGCAGTTCTTTGCGGAACGCCGACGACTTGCGGAGCGACTTCTGGGCCGACTCCCTCCCCGCCTTCTCGCCCTCGTCGTACGCGGACTTCTTCAGCGCAGCGATGGCCCGCTTCACGATCTCCTTGCGGCCGTCGATCCCGTGCCCCGGATCTTTCAGCACCTCGGCCTGAATCTTTTCAGGGAGGGACTGCACCAGCGGGGTCACGGCGGCCTCGTCGAACTGACCGGCGAGCTGCTTCAGCGCCCCGGTCAGGTTGGAGATGTGGCTGGTAGCCGCTTCCTGCTCTTCCTTGTACTTGGCGTAGGCGGCGGGGTCGTTCCGGCGCAGATCCCGCTCCCGCTGGGCCTCAGCCCGTTGGTTGCGGACGGCCTCCCGGCGATCCACCTCGGCCTGGACGCGGCGATCAAGCTCCGTCTCATCCCGCTCGGGTCGGGACGCCGGTGGCTCGCTGCCCTTGTCCGTATCGGTGGACGGCTCTCCCTCGTCCGGGGCCGCTTTGGCCCCTCCTGTGCGTCCGCGACGCAGCTCGGCGTTGGCCTCGGCCCACTGCTGGTTCCGAGAGGGTCGGGACTCCGCGGGCTGGCTCGGCAGCCCGGAAATCTTCTCTCGAAACCACTCGTTGCCGTCCGGCTTCTCGTCGGGTGCGTCCGGCTCGGGCGCTTCGACTGCGGGAGCGTCGGGTGCGGCGGGTGCAATCGTTTCTTCTGGCACGGAACGGCCTTATCTTAACCCAGGCCGAAGCCCGAGCCTCCTTGGTTGAATGAGTAGTCCGGGAGCTGGGGCTGCTGCTGCTGGCTCGGGAAGCTCCCACCACCACCGCCGGGCAGGAACCCGGAGAGGTCGGGCCCGCCGGGCATCTGGATGCCGGGGAGCTGCGGCATCTGCATCGGATTCTGGAGGGCGTTGTTCGCGGTGTTGGTGGCGGTCTGGGTCAGTCCGGCCATCTGGTCGCCGCCCATCGCCTGACCGGGATTCCCCATCGCGCCCTGCGACTGCATGATCGACTGCGCGTAGGGGCTGACGCCCTGGAGCATCTCGGCCACCTTGCGGGTGGCGAAGGCGTCCAGGCTCTCGGGGGTGTTGAAGGTGGCCCCGCTGTTGGGCTGGTAGCCCTGACCCTGGAGGTTGCGCTGGAACCCCTCGCCCCAACCGGCGCCGACCGTGTTGGGGATCATCTGGTTGTACGCCTGCGCCGCCCCCTGCCACATCTGCTGGCCGATGTTGGCGACGCCCCGCTCGTGCTCGGACTGCGCGGTGGCCCGCTGGGTGACGGCGTTCTGGCCCTCGATCTTGTACCGCTCCGTCTCCCGCTGCTGCTGGAGCACGGCCAGGGGGGCCTCGACGCTGGTCTTGTACCACTGGTTCCAGCGTTCGGTGGCTTCGCGCAGGGTCAGGTCGCCCGAGCGGATCTGGGCGTCGAGCTTGTTCTGCTGCTGCTGCACCGCCGCCTGGAGGGCGGCCACCTGCTTGGCCGTCTCCGCCTGGGTGAGCGCGTTCTCGCGGGCGATGTCCGACCCGTACCGGCTGGCCCCCGCGGACACGTCGGCCCCGTACCGGGACGCACCGGCGGCCACGTCCGCGCCGTAGCGGGAGGCGCCCGCGGACTCCTGCGAGTTCTGGCGGGAGATGTCGCTGCCGTAGCGGCTGGCGTCGGCGGAGATCTGCGCGTTGCGGTTGGAGGCGGCCGCGCTGATCTGGGCGTCGGACTCCTGCGGGTTCGGGTTGTCGATGGTCTGGGTGGTGATCGCCCCGGTCACCGGGTCTTGCTTGATGATCGTCCACTTGCCCTGGCTGGCGTTGGTGCCGGGGACGAACTCGCCCTGCGAGGACTTCTGGGCGGACTGGACGATCTGGGCCACGGACGGGGCGAGCTGCCCCCACCGCTGGAGCAGGTTGTCGTAGGTCTTGCTCAGCGTGAACGCCTCGTCGGAGCCGGGGGCGGCCGCGCGGATGCGCTCCTGGATGGCCGCCATCTGCTCCTGGAGGTCGTTGGACGCCCCGAGGATGCCCCGGTACGCCTCGGGGACGGTGTTCGGATCGACCCACCCCTGCGGTCTGGGCTTGGCTCCCGGTGCTCCCGCTCCACCAGGGCCAGCGGCCGCCTGCGCCTGGGCCTGCTGCGCTTGCTGCGCTTGCTGGGCCTGCATCACGTCCGGGGCGGCGGGACGATCCCGCGCCTCCTGGCCGGCGATCCCGGACAGGAAGGGGTTGTCCATCCGACCGGGCTGCTGACCGGACTGGCGACCCTGCACCAAGGGGGCGGTGATGGACTGCCGGGAGTTGGCGTTCTCGCCCAGCGTGTCCCCGAACTTCTTCAGGAACTCCGACCACAGGTTGCCCATGTAGTCCACGGCGGGCTGGAGGTTGGGCGGCGGGGTGTTCCCCTGCTGCCGCTGCCGCCTGACCTCGGGCGGCTCCTGGCTCCCCGGAGGGCCACCACCGGGGCCACCGAATCCTGAACCGGGCATCCCGCCACCTCCTCCGCTGCTGAGGCTGTTGCCGATCTCCGTCGCGTTCTTCATCACCTTCGTGACGTGGTTCCGCGTCTCGGCGTTGTTCCAGTTCCCGTTCGGCCCCGCGTTGTAGGCGCGGAGCGCGTCCTCCCAGTTGCCCTGCTGGTCGTACATCTGCCGGAAGTACTTGGCCCCGGCGTCGATGTTCTGGGCGGGGTCGTTGGGGTCGGTGACCCCCAGACTGCGGGCGGTCGCAGGCATGAGCTGGAGGAGGCCCTGCGCCCCCGCTCCGCTCTTGGCCGTCATCTTCCCGCCGCTCTCGGCGTTGACCTTGGCCGCCAGGAGGTTGATGGGGATGTCGTACTTCTCGGACGCCTGGGCGATGAGGTCGATCCACTGCCCGGCACCGCCCCACGCGGCGAGGCTCGAGGACTGCTTGGCCTTCCCGAAGTTGCCCACCGAGGCGGCCGCGTTCTGGAGCAGGCTGGCCGCCCCTTGGAGCAGGCCCTGGTCGCTGGTGCTGCGCCCCTTCCACTGGTCGGGCGGGTCGCCGAAGCCCACCAGCAGGTTCTTCCAGTAGCCGCTGTTCTGGATGTTGTCCCGCGTGATGCCGCCGTTGGTGGCGCTGACCATCTCCCCGTTGCCCACGTAGATCCCCACGTGGCCGTAGTTGCCGTTGGAGGGGTCGGGCTTGAAGAACACCAGATCGCCCACGTCGGCGGCGTCGATGTCGGTGTTGTTCATCAGCGCCCCGGAGGCTTTGGCCGCGGAGCCGTACTGGCCCCCGGTGCCGTAGGCGTTCTCGATGAACCGCTGGCAGAGCATGTAGTAGTCGCGGCTCCCCAGTTGGGAGAGCGCCCACTGCGCCGAGACGGCCTGCCGGGTGGCTTGCTGCGGCGTCAGGTTGGCCATGCGCTACCTCGTCGACGGGGGGAAGCGGCTGGAGAAGCTGTAGTCGGGCAGTTGGGACAGGGAGGGCATCACCCCCGCCGTGTTCCCCACCTGCCCGATGCCCAGCGGGGGCGGCGGCAGCGCGTTGGCCGCGCCGGGGAGTCCGGGCTGCACCGTCCGCCGCGGGTCGAGGCCGAGGCCCTGCGCGGCGCGGCGCTCCCGCATCCAGCGCAGATCCGGGTCAACGTCCTCGTACATCACGGCGTCCCGCCACGCCTGCCGGTTCTGGCGGCGGAGGATGACCTCCCCCATGTCCTCGCCGTAGACCCGGTTGTACTGGGTGAGCAGGGCCTTCGCCTGGCTGATCTCCTCGTTGCGGCGGGCGAGCTGCGACGGCCCCAGACCGGCCAGGCCCGGCCCCTCGTACCGCTGGACGGCGGACTCGGCGCGGGTGAGCTGCTGCTGCGGGCTGAGGGTCAGGCCCGACTGCCAGTCGTAGTCCGACGCCTCGCGGGAGCGGGTGAACACCGCGTCCAGGGCCGCCGCCTGCTGCTGCGTGGTCATGGCCTGGTACTGCGGGGAGGCCAGCAGCATGGTGGCCCGGCGCTGCGTCTCCTCGGCCAACACCCCCTGCGTCGCGCGCACCTGCTCCCCGGTCTGGCGGTTGCCCATGATGGTGGCCCCGCGACCCTGCTGGGTGGCGCTGTACTGCGAGGGGTTCACCGCAAAGCCCGCCCGGTTGAGCCGATCCGTCTCGTTGGCGATGGGACTCTGGGGCTGCGAGCCGTAGTAGACCGTCCCCGGTGCGACCAGCGAGGCGGGCGACCAGCCCATGTTCACGTCCTCCCCGGTGAAGGGGCTGACCTGATTGGGCACCATGTTCCGCAGGCCGGGGATGTTCTGCGCGAACTCCTGGAGGGCGTTCTCGGGGGCCTTGCGGTGGGGGTCGATGCCCTGCGCGAGCTGGCGCATGGCGGCGGGGACGATGCGCCCCACCAGCCCCCCGCCGAAGCGGGAGAGGGCCTGATCCGCCGTCTGCGGCTCGCTGAAGATGGAGACGAGATCCATCATGTCGCGGAAGTAGGTGCCCTCCGCGACGGTGCCAATCGTCCCCGCCATCATCTTGGCGACCTTGGCGGGCAGGGAGTCGTCGCTCTTCTGGTCGTAGACCCACGCATCGTGGGCGTTGGCCATGATCGCGCCGGTCACCCCGACGATGGGCAGGGAGCCGTAGTTGAGCCACAGGTGCCGCCCGTTGGGCAGCGGGACGCGCATGGAGTCCGGGCGCCACACCGGGTCGCCGTGCTCGTCGGTGCGCTCCAAGAGGGCCTGCCGCTCCCTCGCGTCGGCCGGCCCCTTGCCGGTGAGGTTGCCGCCCAGGACTTGGCTGGCGATGAACAGGTCGGCCCCGAGGGTGAGCATGGCGTTGGTGCCGTAGGCCCGCGCGGCGGCGGTGTCCCCGCGCGCGAGGGCGGCCCCCGCCTTGACCGGGTACATCACCGGCCCCACGGCCGTCTTGAGTCCGGCGCGGATGGAGAAGTCGATGCCGTAGACGAAGGGGAAGATCACGTTCCCCACGGCCCCGATGGCCTTCCCGCCGGGGGTGGTGCCCCGCTCGAGGTAGGACTTGGTGTCCGCCAGCCACTTGGCGACGGTGGAGTGCGGCCCGCCGGAGGCGATGGTCATGGCCTCCTTCAGCGCGGCGTTCCGCATCTCGTCGTCGGGGGCGTGGAACCACAGACCGGGGCTGAGCGGGTCTTGGTTGTCCGCGATGCGGGTGGCGTCCCCGGCGAAGATCCTGCCCCTGGACTCCGACCCCAGGCGGCGGCTGAGGGCGTTCGCCTCCCCGAGCGAGCTGACCCGCTCGTGGGCCAGCCGGTTCAGCTCGCCGTAGTAGGTCAGGGTGGTGAAGAACTCCTGCATCGCCCGCGAGATGCGGTGCATGGGGGCCAGCCACCCGGACTGGATGCCGTGGCGCATCTCCGTGGACAAGGGGGTGGAGCGGATGGCGGGGGCGCCCTTCTTGGCCACGTCGTTCAGGTAGTCCATCGCCTCCATCGGCCCCATGCCGTTCTTGAAGGCGTAGAGCAGGTTGTTCCAGGCGGGGGTGGCCCCCATCCACATCCCCTGCGCGATCTGCCGCGCCCCCTCCCGGTCGTTGCGCCAGACGGCCTGGGTGTAGAGCTTGTTCAGCATGGTCACGCCCGACTCCATCGCGGACGCCTCGATCATCCGCGCCGAGGTCAGCATGTTGGACGTGACCACGGACAGGCCGCCGCGGAACAACTGGGTGCCGCGGTCGACGCTGTCCAACTGGTTCAGCAGCTCCACCTTCTTGGTCAGGATGGCCGGGGTCTGGAGGTTCACGTTCTCCGGCTTGCCCCGGTCGCCCGGCGTCCGGGTGGACTCGTAGTCGGGCGGGTACTCGTTGTGGAACCGCTGGAACAGGCCGTTGTCGGCCCCGCCCATGTCCTTGGGCATGTCCTTCTGGGCGGCGGCGACGGCCTGGTTGTAGCGTTTGATGTCCCCGGTGATGCCGTCGCGGCGGGCCTTCTCCAGCGCCCCCTGAGCGGCCTCCAGGCGGCGGGTCAGCGCGTTCTTGGCCACGTTCAGGGCGGTGTCGCGGGGGAGCGTCTCGCTGATCCGTCCCGCCTTCATCCACGCCGGTTCGTGGGCGGTGGCCAGACGACCCGCCTCGTTGATCCCGTCCTTCCAGGGCGACTCCTCCTGCCGCACCTGGGCGGTGGTCTGGATGATCTTGTTCGGGTTGCGCTTGGAGGGGCGAAGTACGGCCACCGGGTTCTCGTGCGCCCCGCCGACGCGGGCGGCCTCGGCCCAGAACTTCAGCACGGCGTCCGTGTCGTCCGGGTCGAAGTCGGGCGAGGACATGGTGCGGTAGAGGCTGTCCCGCTCGTCTCCCTTGGGCACCTTGAGTTCGTCCAGCCCGAACAGCCAGCGCAGCCGCTCGTTCTCGGTCAGCGCGGTGCCCTTGGGCACGGAGGGGTCGTCGCGGACGAACAGATCCGTCCACAGCAGGCCCTCGTTCTCCAGCGGCCCGTTGATCCGGCGGCCGCTGCGCCGCTGATCCGCGGCCTGGTTCAAGTCCCGCTTGCGCTGCCAGTAGGCGCTGTTCCAGTCGGTGCCCCTGTCCACGAGGGGGCCGCCCTGCCGCTTGGCCCGCTGGCGGACGTTCCACTCCTCGCGGGCCACGTCCCGCGCTTCGAGCGCCGGCTCGGCCTTCCCGAAGTTCTGCGCCCGACCGGGGTCACCGGCGTCGATGGAGCCACCGCTGGCCTCGGGGATGAACGGCGCGGACTGGTACACGTCCGCTCGGTTGGCCCGCAGCGCCCGACCGGCGGCGCTGGAGTACGCCTCCAACCCCGCCAGGTAGATGTTGTTGACCGCGGCGATGCGGTCGTAGTCGGCGGTGAGCCGGGCGATGAGGTCGTCGGGCGCGTTCTGCATGACCGCCTGCTGGAGCCGGTCGTAGGCGATCATCGCGGGGGTGGAGGTGGCCTCGACGCCCTGGTGCATCAGCACCACCAGCGTGTCCGAGGTCAGCCCGCTGCCGGGGTCGGCTGAGCGCGCCAGGTCGATGGCGAACGGCCGCAGGGCCTCGACCGCCCCCTCCAGCTCCGCGTCGGAGCGGGCGCCGTGGGCGGCCTTGAACATCCCCTGCAAGCCGTTGATGACCCGATCCACGTAGTCCCTGACCTCGGGCGGGTCGTTGGCCAGCACCTGATCCTCCCGACCGATGGCCTCTTTGAGCCAGCTCGGGAGGGCGGTCTGGTTGTCGGGGTCGAGCGCCCGGATGGGGTCGTCGATCCCGGCGTCCTTCAGGGTCTTGGTCACCATCGTGCCCACCGGGGCGCTCCCCGTCCGGTCGGCGATGGTGGCGACGACCGCCTCGGGTGAGGAGGCCCCGACCGTCTGACCGAAGCCGATGAAGTTCCCCTCGGCGTCGTAGGCGGGCCGCTCACCCGCTCCCGGCAGACTGGCCCTGGCCTCCGTCCCGGCGATGCCGGGGAGGCCCTCCTGGGTGCCGATGAACCGCTCCTGGCGGCCGCGGACGACCGGGTTCACGCGCAGGACGGGCGTGATGTTGTTGGTGAGGTTCCGGATCTCCTCGGTGGCCGTCACCCCGCCGCCCTCGGGGTCGTCGTCGGCGCGGAGGTCGGGCTCCTCGTCGTAGAGCTGATCCGCCTCGTCGGAGATGCGCTCGGCTTCCTCGCGGCGGGCGTCCCGTCCCACGAAGTAGGCGCTCTCGTCGGCCTCGTCCTCGGGCACCCCCCGCTCGGTCATGCGGGAGAGGGCGTCCTCGTAGGCTTCCTGCTGCGCCAACTGCGGCGACTCGGAAGAGAGGGGCGGCTGGAGGGGCTGCTCGATCTCCTGCGCCGACCCGTAGTCGGGGATCGTCGCCTCGTCTCCAGCCGCCTTTCCGACCTTGCTGGCGTACTCGCCCCGCTTCTGGGCGTAGTTGATGCGGCGGCGCTCGGCGCGGGAGAGCGCGGCCCAGTCCTCCGGGGTGTAGTCCGCGGGCGGGTCGAGCCGTCCGCCGGGGCGACTCCCCTCGGCGGCGCCGAACTTGAGCGCGCCCTCCTCGTCGCTGAGCACCCCGCGGGCGATCCCGGCGATGCCCTTGGGTGCGCGGGCGACCGGGCCGAGCATCCCTCCGATGGCGGCCCCGGCGACCCCGCGTCCGACCCGCTCCTGCCAGGTCGCATCCTCGTCGGCCGTCGCGGCACCGACCGCCCCACCGGCGGCCCCGAGGGTGATGTCCGCGGCGGCCTGCTGACCGGTGGCGGCGGGCGAGAAGAAGGGGGAGGTCATGGCCCGAGCGGCCAGACCCCTTACCCCGCCGCCGCCGCCAGCAGGGGTGATCCCCCCGTATCTGCCGGAGAGCGTGTTCTTGGCCTTAGCGATCCCGGTGTCGAAGAGGCTGATGATCTCTCCAGCCTCGTCGGCCCGCACGCCGTCGTAGCCGAGATTCTGGAGCGCCCGGACGAGCGTATCGTCCGCGTTGGCGTTGACCGAGCGGAGCACACTCCGGAACTCCGAGTCGGCCCCGCGGAGGGTGAACAAGGCGCGGATTCCGGCGGTCTTGTCCGACCCCCACCGCCGGTCGGTCTGCCGCTGCATCACCCTCGCTACGGCTCTGCCCTCGTCGGCGATCACGCCCGGATCGACGCGATTCATCTCCTCGACGATCTGCCTGACCTCGTTCTCGGGGATGACCCGCCGGGTTTCCAGCAGGTTCGTGTCCGGGTCAAGCTCGAAGGAGCGGATGTGCGCCCCCTCGTCGGTCGAAAGCTCTCCGGCCTCATCGAGCCACCCGTGCCCGGCGTAGTTACCAGCCACATTCGGGTCGGGGGAGGCGTAGTAACCGGGGAGGGCGTAGCTGCGCCCACCCTCGGTGGGCACCTTAGCCCTATCGAACGGAACGCTGGTGCCGTGGTAGTAACGACCACCGATTCCGCCGGAGACGATCCCGCCGGGGGTGCCGGAGAGGGTGTTGCGGAGCTTCGACATCGAAGCCGGGAAGATGCCGTATTCGGTGTAGGGGACGCGATTGCCCATCGCATCACTCACCGGCAGAGAAGAGAAGCCTCGGTACGAGATGCCGTCGAAGCCGTCCCTCCGAAGCACATCGTTCAGCAACGACTTCGCCTCGTTCACGCGGATGCCGTCGTCTCCGTACTTCTCCCCGATCCGCTCAGCGAGCACGTCGTAGACGGCCTTCTTGCTCAGCCACTCACCAGGCTCTCTTGTCGCCCAGTACCGGGAGATGCGATCAATCTCGCTCTCCAACTCGAACATCGTGGTTTCTGGGAGATCGGTGCCGTAATTTCTCCGCCACTCAATCGCCAAGCCGTCCAGGAGTCGTCGCGCCTCCTGCGGCGTGATGCGTTCGGTGGAATCCCAGATGTTCATGCCCTTCGGCATGGTCACCGGTCGGACGTTGGCCCCCATCCCCTCCTGCGGAGCGGCCCCGTACTGCTCGGCCTCGGCCATTCTCTGGTTGAGTTCGGCAAGGCGCTCGTTCATCCGCTCCCGGCCGCGAGTGATCTCCTCCGCCGGCATGTAGCGCATCGACGGGTTGTCGGGAGAGAAATCGGCCAGACGCTGCTCGTAGTCCGCCTTCTCCATCGCCAGATTCGTCCAGGCGTCGGAGCGGTTGATGGCGAACTCGGTGCCGACCTCGGGCTTACTGCCGAGGTACACCACGTCCCCGAGCATCCCCTTACCTGGGCGCATCTCGTTGAACACGGTGCCTGAGCCGTGGAAGGTCTGGGTGTCCTCCCCCAAGCGGATGCCGAAGGCGGGTTCCGCTCCCCGACCGAGGCTGTCCAGCGCCCCACGGGCGCCGCTCAGGGCCTGCTCCACGTAGGGAGAGGCGACCTCCCCGATCCGCTTGGTGGCGGGGGAGATGGCCCTCCCGACCGCGCCCCCGATCCCCCGCTCCAGGGCCGTCTCGGGGAGGAGCAACTGCGGGGCCAGACCCGCCATCTCGCGGGGGTTGTTCAGGCCCCCGATGACCGGCGTGTTGGGGTCGATGCCGGGGAAGATCTGGGTCGGCCACTGGGCCTCGGTGGCGATGTTCTTCCCGATGCCGAGCGGGGTGTTCTCCCCGACCGTGGCCTGGAGGATGCCTCCGGCGGCGCCGCCGATGTCCCCGCGGCGCAGCGCCTGGGAGGTGCCCCCGAGGTTGGCGAGGGCGTCGGCGGCGTACTGCGCGCCGCCGCCGAGGAGGCCGCCGAGGAGCGGGGTCTGGGTAGCCCCGCTGGAGCGCAGACCCTGTGCGGCCTGCTGGGCCTGCTCCCCCGCCCACGAGAAGATGTTGGGCTTGTCGGGGGCGATCCCCGACCAGAAGCCGGGGGCCTCAGGGCCTGGTGGGCCGAGCGGCGTAGGGCTCGAGAGCTGCGTCTGCGGCCCGGACAAGCTGCTGCCTGCCGGGCTTCCGAGCGGGGGGCCGGGAGGCCCCATCGTCGGCCCAACGCCTCCTTGCTGCGGAAGATCGCCCTCGTCCGGGTACTGGCTCAGCATCGAGGACAGGCTGGCGGGATCGACCTGCTCAGCACCACCGGACTGCGGGAAGAGGCTGGTGGGGGCCGCCCCCTGGTTGGGGAAGGCCCCCTGCATGGGCGTGGACATGGATGGCATCGGCGCCGGAGGCGCGATGGGGGCGGCCAGGCGCTGAATCCTGGCCAGCGTGTCGTCCACCTGCGGGAGCGTCTGCTGCTGGAAGAGCAGGCTGTCTTGGAGCGGCTGCGTCTGGCGGCGGAAGGTGTCCGCCTGGTAGGTCAACCAGTCGTCGTCGCTGATGTCGGGCAGATCGGCGATGCCCATTGGCTACCTCCCGAACAGACTCACGCGGCCCGACTGCTGGCCTCCGGCGTACTGGGGCAGGGAGTTCTTGAAGATGGCCATCACGTCCTGCGGGTTGTAGCCCGCGGACTCGTAGGCCCCCATCAGGGCCTGCTGCTGCGAGGGCGACATCTGCATCAGCGCCCTCGCGCTGATCTGGTTCGGCGGCGGGAGGTTCAGGTTCTTCGCGTCCGACCCGTAGTTGGGGTCGTTGAGCTGGCTCAGCAGGGAGTTGATGTCCGCGCCGCCGCCCGTCCCCACGTTGGCCCCGCCGCCGAAGGACGGCATCCGGTACTGCCCCGCGGCGGCGTTCACGATGTCCTTCATCCCGCCGGGGGTGCCCTGGAGCACCTTCAGGTACTGGAAGATGTCGCCGGGGCCGCGGAGCTGGCTGAGCAGGTTCAGGTAGCCGAGCGAGGTGTTCTGCTTGAACTGCTGGTTGGCCAGCGTCTCCTGGCCGTTGTACATCCCGGTGAGCTGACCGGCTTGCAGCCCGGTGTTCACGTCGAACTGCCGCTGCCCCTCCCCAAAGACCTTGTTCTGGTACTCCTCGAGGAACTTCTGCTTGG
>Ga0137435_1000054_pt1 | contig 48628 bp, 49 predicted proteins | sample EasRivERMGT100_2_FD_104904 | JGI IMG/M metagenome (GOLD analysis project Ga0137435, IMG submission 104904) | Soil microbial communities from meander-bound floodplain in the East River, Colorado, USA - East River MetaG ERMGT100_2 | ecosystem: Environmental > Terrestrial > Soil > Floodplain ... | reverse complement strand
CGCGACTTCTTCTTCCGGGATGCCCGCGTTCTCTAGTGCCGCGTGAAAAGCGGTCTCGGCCGCGCGCATCACGTTGGCGCCGGTGTCGGTGAGCGCCCGCCCGATGATCGCGCGGGCCTCGTCGACGATCACCGCCTTGGTCTGCGTGGACCCGACGTCCACGCCCGCAGCATATGCCATAACGTCCCCTCCCTTACTTCGAAGCCGCGGCCGCCTGTTGGCGGCGCGAGGCCAGCCCCTCGAAGAACGCGTCGATTCGGTTCTTCATCTGCGCTTCGGACACTACCCGCCGGTCCATGAGGTCCGACTCGATGAACAGGCTCGGCAGGTCCCGCACGGCCATCAGCGCCCGTCGCGTGTCGGCCAGCCCCGTCGACACCGTCCGGCAGCTCTTGATCGGATGGAAGACCACGCCGTCCGCGGCGTGATCATCGATCATGTCGACCAGCGCCTGGGTCTGGAAGAACATGCTGTCCATGGCGTTGCGGACCCCGAGCAGGACGCCCTCGGCCAGACTCTCGATGGGACGCGCGAGGTCGTAGGCGAAGCCGAGATTCGCCCCGCCCGAGGCGAACCGGAGGTAGGTCGAGTTCACGAACACCCCACCCCAGTCGCTGAACAGCTCGGAGAAGCGGCGGAAGATCGGATAGCAGGGCACGCCGACGAAGATCAACCGCCACTTCTCCTCGATCGGCGTCCCGATCCCGTGCTCGGCCTTGTAGGTCATTTCCTCGACGAGGTCTGTGAAGAAGGCCGCTCCCTGGGCGGTGCCGCGAAAGCCGTTCGCGACGCCGAGGAAGATCGTGCCGTCGGAGAGCGCGTTGAACACGGCCGGCCGGCTGCGGTTGAGCGCGAGCACCCGCTGCCACCCCGCGCCGAGCGTGTTCGCGTGTCCCATGTGCTCGCGCAGCCGGTCGATGTCGAAGCGCTTCCCCGACACCCGCTCGCACAACGTGATCAGCTCCACGAGCTGTGCCTCCACGTAGCGTCGGTCGCGTTCGAAGTCGTCGGAGCCGGGCGCCGAGGCGAGCCCGGCGCCCCGCGAGCCGGGGACGTCGAGCGTGAACAGCGGCATGCCGTACATCCGTTCCCAGATCTCGCCCCACTTGATGTAGGTGTTGCAGGCGTTGGTGCACACCGCGAGCGCGGGCTTGGGGATCTTCCCCATGGGGTGGGCGCCGCCGCGCAGCTGGACGGCGACGTCGGCCTTCACATAGCCGCAGATGTCGGTCGAGTAGCCGTAGTTCTCGGCCTCGTTCAGGTACTCGTGCGCCACTCGGCGCACCGCGGTCTGCAGCGAGTTGATCTCCGGAAACACGATCGGGAAATCGAAGACCCGGAGCAGCTCGCACAGACTCCCCATTACGAACACGTACGCGGCTCCGCGCCCCTCGTCCGCCGCGGCGGTGAGTCCCTGGAACCACTCGCGGAACAAGCGGGCTCCGGTCTCGCTCCCCCGCCCGACGATCGTCGCTTCAGGTGCCGATTGGTCCATGGCCGCCTCAATCAAACAGCAGGTTCTCGACGAAGGTCTCGAGTTGGATCTCGAGTTGGTCGAAACTCGACATGTTCTCCTCGAACTCGCTCACGAAGTACCGGATGCCTCGCTGGTCGAGCGCGCGGGTGTGCACCACCAGCTCCTCGAGCCCCGGTTCGCACATCTTCGCCGCCATCAGGATGGCGGCCTGTGCGCCGGAGCTTTCGATGCGCTCGAGCAGCATCCGGTCCTTGGGCTTGCGGAGATCGTGCTGCACCGGACTGTGCGCCGACCGCTCGATGTAGGATTCGGCCAGAGCGAACAGCGGGTCGCCGTCCGCCGGCACGTCCTCGACGATCCAACGCAGGCCGATGAGGAGATCGTCGTCCACCACGTAGCAGGAGCGGGCAATGGCGCGAAGCAAGTCGAGCGGCGGCTGCTCGCAAAACCCGCCTTCGACGATCACGCGGATCTTGTCCTGCCGCGGCGTCGGGCGGCGCTCCAGCAGCGGCAGCGCCGTCTGCAGCAGCGCGTTGTGCTCCTCGCGCGGCAGGATGCCGGCGAGCGCCACCAGCACGTAGGCCTCGTCGGCCGGCACGAGCCAGGGCCGCTCGCGCCGCAGCGCGTACAACCGGCGCAGCAGCGCGCGGTTCTCGTTGAAGACAGCGATGGAGCGCCGCAGGTCGTCGTCGGTGATCGGCCGCGCGGCGATGTCCTGGACGAGCTGCCGGATTCGGTCGTATTCGTCGCGCAGATAGCGGCTGGCGAAGGCGGAGTTCGGGTTCTGGGGCAGGTAGAGGATGCGGCAGGGATAGGGGAAGTTGCGGCCCCAGACGCCCGCCAGGTTGCGCGCCGCGTCGCAGATCGGGTGCGTCACGAACGCTTCCATCTCCACCCGTTTCGAGAGCACCAGCTCGAGCGACGTCTTGATGATCGAGCAGAGGTAGGAGCCGAACCGGGATTCCGCTTGGGTGGGCTCGATCGGAGCCCCGCGCACCTTGAACGGTAGTAGCCCGCCGGCGTGCGCGATCTCCTCGGGGAAATAGACCTGGAAGTGTCCGATGACTTTTCCCCCGCCTGCGCGCCAGCGGCGCACGGTCGGGAAGTCGGCGTCCTCCACCAGCTCCCGGCAGCGGTACAGCATTTCCTCCAGCGGTTGGTCGCGCCATTCCGGGAAGACGACCGCGGGGGCGGATGCGACGGCCGTCATGCGTGGCTCCACGCCGGCTGGCGCCTCTCCGAGAAAGCGCGCAACCCTTCGACCGCATCGTGCGTCTCCATCAAATCGTGCACGTAGGCGTGCCCCGCCTGGCCGAGCGCTGCGCGGCGGGCGTCCGCGCCGGGACCCCGCAGGGCGCGCTTCGTGGCCCGCAGCGCCGCGGCGCTGTGACGCGCGATGCGCTCTGCCACGTCGCCCGCCACCTGGTCCACCGCGTCGTCGGGAGCGACGCGTGCGACCAACCCGCAGCGCTCCGCCTCCGCGGCTGAGATCGGATCCCCCGAGTAGATCAGCTGCGCCGCGAGGCCGGCGGGCAGCTTGGCGGGCAGGAGGACCACGGCGGCGGGTGGGAAGACACCGAGCACGATCTCCGGTTGCCCGAACGACGCGCCTTCGCTGGCGATGATGATGTCCGCCGGTTGGATCAGCTCGAACCCGCCTCCCAGGCACTTCCCGCGCACGGCGGCGATCACCGGGAGCGGAAAGGCGTCGAGTTGTGCGACGGTCTCCAGGAACTCGGGGATGAGGGTCAGGTGGTGCGGCGGCACGTGCTCGCCGACGTCCGCGCCCGCCGAGAAGTGCTTGCCCCGGGCGCACAAGAGCAGGACACGGAGGGAGGGCTCCGCGGCGAGGACCCCGAGCTCCCGGCGCACGGCCGCGAGCTCGGTGCGCGTCAGGATGTTGAGCGGCGGGTGGTCGAGCACCAACCGCCCGACGCCCGCGGTCACCGCGCTCGTCACGGTCATGGTCGCCTCATCCCGGGGTGCTCCCGAGCAGCTGGCCGCCGTCCACGGGAAGGACGGTCCCCGTGATGAAGCCCGTCGCGTCGTCGCACAGGAAGCGAACGGCGTGCGCCACGTCGTCCACCGCGCCGCAGCGCCCGAGCGGCGTACGGTCGATGGCACGGGCGCGCAGCGCCGGCGCGAGCGCGCGGGTCATGGCGGTATCGATGAATCCGGGCGCAACGACGTTGACCGTAACGCCGTCGCGGGCCAGCTCCAGCGCGAGGGATCGCGCCAGCCCGATGAGCCCGGCCTTGGCCGCGGCGTAGTTCGTCTGCCCGAAGCTCCCGCGGATCCCGTTGATCGAGCTGATGAAGACCAGCCGCCCGGTGGGCGAGCGGCGCAGCGCCGGGAGGGCGGGGCGGACGGTGTTGAACGCTCCGGTGAGATTCACGGCGACGACATCGGCCCACTCGTCGTCGCTCATCTTCCAGCTCACGCGATCGCGGGTGATGCCGGCGGCGCAGACCAGCCAATCGATGCCGCCGCGCAGCGCGAGCACCGCCTCGAGCGCGCGGGTCACCGCGGCGCTGTCGGCGACGTCGGCTTCCTGGACGTACTGCGCGGCGCCCGGGCCGTCGGGGAAGCCGCGATCCAGCCCCGCAACCCACGCATCACCGGCGAGCCGTTGCACGATGGCCCGGCCGATGCCGCGACCCGCGCCCGTTACGAGAGCGGTGCGCCGCATGCTCCGCACCAGTGATGGTCGGCGGGGAGGTTTCCGGCGCCGCAACGTTCGCACGCGCGAACCGGCGCACCCCAGGGAGCCTCGGTCGCCTCGCCCCGTGCCGCGCGCTCGCGCAGCATCGCGAACCGCGGCGCGCGCTTCTCGACGAAGGCCTGCATTCCTTCGACCGGCTCCCAACTGGCGTAGTGCAGGGCCAGCCAGTCCTGCGCATGGCGTACCGTGGAATGCCACACGAAGTCCTTGAGGAAATTCGTTTGCTGCTTCGTATAGCGCGTGCACTCGGCAAAGGAGGCGAGCAGCCGGCGCGCGACGTCCTCGACTTGCGTATCGAGCCGGGAGAGATCGATCCGATAGCCGTCTTCCCCCCGCTGCGCTTTGCGGATCTCGTCGGCAGTCGCGTCCTGGATCCACGCGTCGGCGCGGCGCACCGACGGCACGACCCAGTTGACGAGCCCCCACTCACGCGCCTGTCGGGCTGGAATCGGCTCGTTCAAAAAGAGGATCTCGCGCGCCCGCTTGTCGCCGACCACGAGCGGCAGCCACTGGGTGGCGCCGCCGCACGCCACCGAGCCCACGTGCGTCCCCACCTGCTTCAGGTACGCGTGCTGCGCCATGACGGAGAGGTCGCACGCCAGTTGGCTCTCGTTGCCGCCGCCCACCGCCATGCCGTTGATCCGCGCGACGACCGGCTTCCCCGTGTTGAGGATGCTCTCGATGTACGCGCGGAACAGGGCCATGTACTTCCAGTAGTCGCGCGGCGTGGCGACATAGGTCGCCGCGTATTCCTTCACGTCGCCGCCCGTGCAGAACGCGCGGTCGCCAGCGCCCGTCAGCACGATCACGCCGACGGCGTCGTCAAACGCCGCGTCGCGGAAGGCGGTAGCGAGCTCTTCGAGGGCGGCGGTCGAATACGCGTTGTACTGCGAGGGCCGGTTGATCGTGATGCGGGCGATGCCGTCGGACTTGGCATACAGGACGTCGCAGAAGTGGAACGTCTCGACGGGACGAGGCGCGAAGGGACGGGTGCTGGCGGTCATGGTGGCGTGAGTCCGTGAACGAGGTGATCGGCGAAGTGCTTCCCCAGCTCCGCGGTCCCCACGGCCCCGGTGCTGCCATCCGGTAGCGGGCGGTACCAGCGCACCACCCAGTTGATGGCGCCGAGGATGGCGAAGACGGCCAGCTTGGGATCGACGGCCCGGAATTCGCGGCTCTGCACGCCGGCCGCGACGATGTCGCGCAGGCCGCGCTCATAGGCGTCGCGCTCGGCGACGACTTCGGCCCGGCGGCGGGGAGAGAGCGCCGAGACCTCGAGCGCGAGCGCGGAGCCCTCAAGCGTGTCGGTCATGACGCGCACGTGCTCGCGAATGGCGTAATGCAGGCGCTCCGGCGCCGTCGTGTAGCGCGCCAGGGCATCGGCAAGGATGCGCTCGACTTCCGCGAGCCCTTCGCGGTGACAGGCGTACAGGATCGCGTCCTTGTCGGGGAAGTAGTGATAGAGGGCCGCGCTGCGGATCCCGAGTTGCGCGGCGATGTCTTCGAGCGTGGTGGTGTGGTAGCCGCGCGCGCGGAACGCGCGCAGGGCCGAGTGAAGGATTTCGGTGCGCCGGCGGCGGCGTTTGGCCCGTACGTGGGCCGACGAAGGACGCGAAGCTGGGGCCATGAGCATCTCGACGTGGTGGGAATCTTGCTGGAATGTCGAAAATTTATCGTGAATTAAGAATTAAGCGCGGGACCTCGTGTGACTCGCGTTGACAATCCCGACAAAGTCATTAGGATTGCCTGTCTAGGCTAGCATTGCGTGATCCAAGCTTATGTGCGTTAATGACTTGTAAGGACAGACCATGACCGGGATTGAAGCGCACGTCCAGCAACCGTACAAGTACGGCTTCGTCACCGACATCGAATCCGAGGTCGTGCCGGCCGGCTTGAACGAGGACGTGATCCGCCTGATTTCGGCCAAAAAGGGCGAGCCGGAATGGATGCTGGATTGGCGGCTCAAGGCATATCGTAACTGGCTCAAGATGAGCGAGCCGCACTGGCCCAACGTGAAGTACGGGCCGATCGATTATCAGGCGATCAGCTACTACGCCGCTCCGAAGCAGAAACCCAAGCTCGATTCGCTCGATCAGGTCGATCCCAAGCTGGTCGCCACGTTCGAGAAGCTCGGCATCCCGATCGAAGAGCAGAAGCGACTCACGGGTGTCGCGGTCGACGCCGTGTTCGACAGCGTCTCCGTCGCGACGACGTTCCAGGCCGAGCTCGCCAAGTACGGCGTGATCTTCATGCCGATGTCGCAGGCGATACGCGAGCACCCGGCGCTCGTTCAGAAATACCTGAGCACCGTCGTGCCGATGAACGACAATTTCTTCGCCGCGCTGAATTCGGCTGTCTTCACGGACGGCTCGTTCGTGTACGTGCCGAAAGGTGTGCGCTGCCCGCTGGAGCTCTCGACCTACTTCCGCATCAACGCGTCGTCGACCGGCCAGTTCGAGCGCACGCTGATCATCGCCGACGAGGGCAGCTACGTGAGCTACCTCGAGGGCTGCTCGGCGCCGATGCGTGACGAGCACCAGCTGCACGCGGCGGTCGTCGAGCTGGTCGCGCTCGAGCGTGCCACCATCAAGTACTCGACAATCCAGAACTGGTATCCGGGCGACGACGAAGGGAAGGGCGGGATCTACAACTTCGTCACCAAGCGCGGGAAGTGTCTCGGCGCGAATTCCAAAATCTCCTGGACCCAGGTCGAGACCGGCTCGGCGATCACGTGGAAGTATCCCGGCTGCATTCTGCAGGGCGACAACTCGATCGGTGAGTTCTACTCAGTGGCGGTGACGAGTCACAAGCAACAAGCCGACACGGGTACCAAGATGATCCACCTCGGCAAGAACACGCGTTCGACGATCGTGTCGAAAGGAATTTCCGCCGGTCGAGGACAGAACACGTATCGCGGCCTCGTGAAGATCATGAAGGGCGCCGAGGGCGCGAGAAATTACTCGCAGTGCGACTCGATGTTGATCGGCGACCAGTGTGGGGCGCACACGTTTCCGTACATCGACGTGCGCAACAGCACCGCGATCATGGAGCACGAGGCCTCGACATCGAAGATCGGAGAGGACCAGATCTTCTATTTGCGTCAGCGCGGTCTGTCCGCGGAGGATGCTGTGTCGATGATCGTCAACGGTTTCTGCAAGGAAGTCTTCAAAGAGCTGCCGATGGAGTTCGCCGTGGAAGCGACCCGACTGCTGGGAATAAGCCTGGAAGGAAGCGTCGGCTAATGCCGAAAACCGAAAACCGAAAACCGACAACCGGGTTGCTCGAGGTCAAAGGGCTTCGTGTCGCCGTCGCCGGAAACGAGATCCTCAAGGGCGTCGATCTCACGATTCGCGAAGGTGAAGTCCACGCGATCATGGGACCGAACGGATCGGGCAAGAGCACGCTCGCCCAGGTCCTCGCGGGTCACCCCGCGTACGAAGTACTCGGCGGCTCGGCGAAGTACGACGGCAAGGATCTCCTCGACCTGAAACCGGAGGAGCGAGCGCGCGCGGGTGTCTTCCTCGCGTTCCAGTATCCGGTCGAGATTCGGGGCATCACGAATTCCTATTTCCTTCGGTCGGCACTGAACGCGCTTCGCAGAGAGCGGGGAGAACCGGAGCTCGATCCGATCGATTTCCTGCAGTTCCTCGAAGCAAAGTTGAAGGCTATAGGCTGGGACGATTCGATGATGAACCGGCCCGTGAACGAAGGCTTCTCGGGCGGCGAAAAGAAGCGCAACGAGATCCTCCAGCTCGCGGTGCTGGAACCGCGCCTGGCGATCCTCGATGAGACCGACTCAGGGCTCGACATCGACGCGCTGAAGACCGTCGCCGAAACCGTCAATAACCTGCGCGCGCCCGATCGGTCGTTCTTGATCGTGACCCACTACCAGCGGCTCCTGAACTTCATCACGCCGGACGTCGTCCACGTCTTGGCGGACGGCCGGATCGTGAAGTCCGGCGGTCCCGAATTGGCGCACGAACTCGAGGCAAAAGGCTACGACTGGCTTCGTGATGCCGCCATGGTGTCGTGACGATGGCTCATGTAGAGCAGCTGGTTGGATCGTACCGAGCCTGGGTTTCAAACGGCGCCTCACACGCCCCGACATGGCTTAAGGATCTGCGCGAAGGCGGCATCGCCCGCTTTCACGATCTCGGCTTTCCGAACATGAAGCAGGAGGCGTGGCGCTTCACCAGCGTCGCGCCGATCGCCGAAGGATCGTTCGAGCTCGCGAAGCCACCCGCCCGCGTTCCGACACTCGAGCAGCTGCGCCCGTTCCTGCTGTTCGAGGCCGGGTATCGGCTCGTCTTTGTCGACGGGTTCTTCCAGGCTTCGCTCTCCACGCCGTTCTTCGACGACATCCAGAGCCTGGCCCACGTGCTCAGCCATCGCCAGGATCTCGTGCGCCAGTATCTCGGCAAGTACGCGGCGACGCAGGACCGCCCGTTCTCCGCGCTGAATACCGCGTTCGTGCGTGACGGTGCGTTCGTGCACGTGCCGGCCAAGGCCACGATCGCGGAGCCGATCCAGCTGCTGTTCCTGTCGACCGGAGACAAGCAGGCCGTGACGCATCCCCGCAATCTCGTGGTGATCGAGCGGGAAGCGCGCGCGAGCATCGTCGAGACGTACGCGTCGCTGGGTGCGAGCCCGTATTGGACGAACAGCGTCACCGAGATCGTGGTGGGCGATGCGGCCCGGGTCGATTACCATCGCGTGCAACGCGAGCACGCCCGCAGCTACCATGTTGCGGCGACCCAGACGCATCAGGGGCGCGACAGCACCGTCAACGTCCACACGGTGGCGTTCGGTGCGGCGCTCGCGCGGCACGACATCGGCGCCGTCATGGCCGGTCCGGGGGGCACGCTGATCCTCAACGGCCTCTACCTGCTGGACGGCGCGCAGCACGCCGATCATCACACCACGATCGACCACGCCGCGCCTCATTGTGCGAGCCACGAGTACTTCAACGGCGTGCTCGACGGAAAATCGCGGGGTGTGTTCACGGGCCGGATCATTGTCCGTCCGGGCGCGCAGAAGACCGACTCGAAGCAGACGAACAACAACCTGCTGCTGTCGCCCGACGCGCATGCCGACAGCCAGCCGCAGCTCGAGATCTACGCCGACGACGTGAAGTGCACGCACGGCTCCACGGTGGGGCCGCTCGATCCGCGCGCGCTGTTCTACCTGTGTAGCCGCGGCGTCGGCGAGCACGAGGCCCGCCGGTTGCTCACCTATGGCTTTGCGGCGGAGATTCTGGGCCGGATGGAAGTCGCAGCGCTGCGTGCGCAGCTCGACGCGATCGTCCGCGGCCGCCTAGCCGAGCCATGACCGACCTCGGCGAGCTCTATCAGCAAGTCATCCTGGATCACAATCGCAATCCGCGGAACTTCAAGCGCCTCGAGTCCGCCAACCGCAAGGCCGAGGGCAACAACCCGCTGTGCGGCGACCGCATCCATCTGTACGTCCACGTCGACGGCGACACGATCAGCGACATCGGATTTCAAATGCCGCAAGGGTCGGGCTGCGCGATCTCCAAGGCGTCCGCGTCGCTCATGACCGAAGCCGTGAAGGGCAAGCCGGTCCCGGATGCGGAAACGCTGTTTCAGGCGTTCCGGGACATGCTCGCCGGCGGCGCCAATGCACCCGGCAAGCTCGCCGCCTTCTCGGGCGTACGGGCGTTCCCCAGCCGCATCAAGTGCGCGAATCTCGCGTGGCACGCGCTGCACGCCGCGCTGCAGAACAACGCTGAGCCGGTGACGACGGAATCGGCGCGGGACTTCTGATGCTCGATACCAGCCGCATCCGCCCGGAGTTTCCAATTCTCGCGCGGCAGGAGAACGGGAAGCGGCTCGTCTATCTCGACAACGCCGCGACCAGTCAAAAGCCGCGCAAAGTCATCGACGCGCTGGTTCACTATTACAGCTTCCACAATGCCAACGTGCACCGCGGTGCCTACGCGTTGGCGGTCGAGGCAACAGACGCGTACGAGGCAGGCCGCACGGCGGTCGCGCGGTTCGTGAATGCGTGGGCCCGCGAGGGGGTCGTGTTCACCCGGGGCACGACCGAGTCCATCAACCTGGTGGCCGGCTCCTGGGGGCGGGCCAACGTGGGGCGGGGTGATACCGTGGTCGTGACGGCCATGGACCACCACTCGAACATCGTCCCGTGGCAGATCCTGTGTCAGGAAAAGGGCGCGACCTTGCGGATGGTGGAGATCACCAAGGACGGCCGGATTGACCTGATCGACTTTGGCCGCGCCCTCGAGACCAACCCGAAGCTTGTGGCGTATCCCTATGTCTCGAACTCACTTGGGACCGTTAACCCCGCTGCCCAGCTCTCGAAGCTCGCCCATGCGGCAGGGGCGGTCACCGTGGTCGACGGTGCGCAGTCGAGCCCGCACCTCCGAGTGGACGTCCAAGCCATGGACTGCGACTTCTACGCGCTGTCCGGCCACAAGATGCTGGCGCCGATGGGGAGCGGGGCCCTGATCGCCAAACCGGCCCTGCTCGAGGAAATGCCGCCCTATCACGGTGGCGGCGAGATGATCGAACGGGTCTGGGATGACCGGTCCACCTGGAACCGGATCCCCCACAAGTTCGAAGGGGGTACGCCCAACGTCGAAGCGGCCGTGGGCCTCGCCGCCGCCATCGCCTACCTCGACACACTCGGGATGGAGCAAGTTGCCGCGCACGAGCAGGAGCTCGCGCGCATCGCGATCGAGCAGCTGTCGCAGATCGAGGGGGTCACGGTGTACGGCCCCCGCGATCATCGCGCCGGGGTGGTTCCCTTCACGTATGGCGATGTGCATCCGCACGATCTTGCGACGATTCTCGATCGCGAGGGCGTCTGCATCCGGGCGGGTCATCACTGCACGCAGCCGCTGATGCGGCGGTTGGGCGTGGCAGCGACGGCCCGAGCCTCTTTCTACATCTATAATGACGTGGACGACATCGACGCTTTGGTCACTGCCGTGCGCAAGGCGGGGGAGTTGTTCGGAGTTCCGGCATAACCCGTCCCCCTTCCCCCCTCCCCCGTCCCCTTTAGCTTCGGGGGCATGTCCGACCCCGTTGTCGTAGATCGCGTTACCAAGCGTTTCGCGGGCCACACCGCGGTCGACGCGCTTTCCCTCAGCGTTCCCTCCGGACTCATCTACGGCCTGCTCGGCCCGAACGGCGCCGGCAAGACCACGACGATTCGGATGATCATGGACATCTACGAGCCGGACGAGGGCTCGGTGCGCCTGTTTAACGACGTCGCGGGCGGGCGAACGCATTCCGCGCGCATCGGCTATCTCCCCGAAGAACGCGGGCTGTACCCCAAGATGCGGGTGCTCGATGTGCTGACGTTCCTGGCGGAGACCAAGGGCGTGGCGCGGAAGACCGCACGCGCCAAGTCACTCGAGTGGCTCGAGCGGCTGGGGCTCGCCGATTGGCGGCTGCGCAAAGTGTCCGATCTGTCCAAGGGGATGCAGCAGAAGGTGCAGTTCATCTCGGCGGTCCTGCACGATCCCGAGCTGGTCGTGCTGGACGAGCCGTTCGCGGCGCTCGACCCGGTGAACCGCCAGGTCCTGCTCGACACCGTGATCGATTTCAGGCGCCGCGGCAAGACCGTGCTGTTCTCCACGCACATCATGGAGCACGCGGAGCAGCTGTGCGACCGGTTGTGCATCATCGCACGCGGCAAAAAGCTCATCGACGGCTCGCTCGCCGAAGTGAAGCGGACGCGCGGCGGCAAGCACCTGATCGTCGCGTTCGACGGTAGCCAGGGCGGTGCGCGGCAGGTTTTCGCCGATCGGCGGCTCGTCGCCAAGCTTCAGGATTTTGGCCAGCAGGCCGAGCTCGAGCTCGCCCCCGGGGCCGATGCGCAGGAGATCCTGCGGGCGTTGATCGATTCCGGCGCCCGCGTATCGCACTTCGAGCTGGCGAGCCCGTCGCTGCACAAAATCTTCGTCGATCTCGTGGGGCCCGACGCGGCGACGGCGGCCGCCAATCCCGAAACCGGTCGCGAGCGGGAGACCGCCCGTGCATAAGGTCTGGGCGGTGATCCGGCGTGAGTTCGTGGAGCGCGTCCGCACCAAATGGTTCTGGATATCGGCGATCTTGGGCCCCGTGCTGTTCGCCGGGATCATCGTCTTCCAGATCGTGCAGTCGGTGGGCGGCGCCGTGCGCCACATCGCCGTCGTGGACAGCACGAGCGCGGATTATGGAACGCGCGTGGTGGAGAGTCTGGGCGCGAGCAGGCTGATCCGGGCGACGCGAGTGCCGGCGGGCCCCGGCGTGATCGATTCCCTGACCCGCCTCGTGGAAGCCAAGCAACTCAACGGTTTTCTCATCATTTCCAATCAGCTCACCGAGACGGGCAAGGCCGAGTACCGCGCCTCGAACCTTTCGCTGCAGACCATTGAGGAGCTGCAGCGGGCGCTGAATCGCCTGCTCGTGAAGGTCCGGCTCGAGGAGCGGGGTGTAAACCCGGCGGTCGTGGAGTATGCGCAGAGCTTGCGGGTGACGCTCGACCAGAAGAAGATCGCGCGCGGCCGGACCACCGAGGAAAGCGCCGGTCAGTCGTTCATCATGGCCTACGTGATCGCGATCCTGTTGTTCATGGCGATTCTGCTCTACGGCGTCAACGTGATGAGTTCAGTGCTCGAGGAGAAGCGGGACCGCATCGTCGAGGTGCTGGTGTCGTCGTTGCGGCCCTTCCAGCTCATGCTCGGCAAGGTGTGCGGTGCCGGCGCCGTGTCGTTCTTCCAGTTTTTGATTTGGGGCGTTTCCGCGCGGGTGCTCATCAGCCTGCGGGTCCCCATTGCGCGTGCGCTGGGGGCGGACACCGCGTCGGCGAGCAGCATGACCCTGCCGCATGTCCCCTTTGCCACCCTCGCCGTCTTCATGGCGTTTTTCCTGGGCGGGTTTCTGCTCTACTCCGCGATGTTCGCGGCGGTGGGCGCGATGTCGAGCAACGAGCAGGAAGCGCGTCAGGCGCAGCAGCCGGTGACATACCTGCTGATGATTTCGTATCTGTCGATCATCGGACTCACGAATGATCCGAGCTCAACGTTTGCGAAGACGCTATCGGTCGTGCCGTTTACGTCCCCGATCGCGACGCCGGTACGATGGACGGCGGGGAGTATGGGCATCGGCGAGCTCGTGCTTTCGCTGGCGATGCTGGCAATCGCCATCGTCGGGGTGACATGGGTGGCAGCGAGGATCTATCGGGTTGGGATACTCATGACGGGTAAGCGTCCCACGATAAAAGAGCTCGTTCGTTGGGTGAGAACTGCATAGGACCGGCAACGACTAGGACCTCAGACGCACCGCGGTCTCGAGTTAACAGGGTACGGGACGAGATGAAATGATTCGGTGGTTTGCGTCCTGGCTCTTATCCTCCTGTTGTGCCGAATCACCACACATTAAAAGCCTGGCAGCATGCCGAACGATTGGCCGTCGAATGTTCGAAAGTCGCTCAGCGGTTTCCCGACTTCGAGCAGGAGCGACTTGCAGACCAACTCCGGAGAGCGTCCTACAGTATCCCGCTGAACATTGCCGAGGGGTCCGCGCGCAAAGGCACCAGGGATTACCGTAGGTTTCTGGATACAGCGTGGGGCTCGCTCGCAGAAGTACAAACCGCACTCACCATGGCGCGTGATATCGGCTATCTGCGAGCAGCCGAGTTCGGGCGTCTTGAGGCACTTGCAACCGAAACCAGCAAGACGCTCTTTGGTCTTCTTCGGAAGGTCAGCCTCGCGCTGGATCGTCCCAAAAACCGCTGACTGTTGCCCGCTGCTGCGTCTGTAGCCTAGCCTTTGCCGGTCCTCGTCTTGTAGTTTCAGCGAATGATGGATTACGACGTAATCGTCATCGGTGGCGGTCACGCCGGTACCGAAGCTGCCGCGATGTCCGCGCGCCTCGGCGCAAGGACTTTGCTGCTCACTTCGGTCCTGGACACGATCGGTCAGATGTCCTGCAATCCCGCCATCGGCGGTATCGCCAAGGGTACCGTCGTTCGCGAGGTTGATGCACTGGGCGGCGTGATGGGCCGTTCCGCCGATCGCGCGACAATCCAATTCCGGATGCTCAATCGCTCCAAGGGTCCCGCCGTCTGGGCTCCGCGCGCCCAGGCCGATCGCACTCTGTACCGCCGTGCCGTTCGCTTGCTGCTCGAGCAATTCGCCACCCTCGAGCTCAGTCAGGGCATGGTCACAAATCTGCTCTTCGACCAGCGTGGCGCTCGAATTACCGGCGTCGAGACCAGCGACGGTCGCCGGTTCTCTGCCCGCGCCGTGATCATCACGGCTGGGACCTTCCTGCGCGGGAAGATTCATCTCGGCACCGACACACAGATCCCTGCGGGCCGGGCCGGCGATGCACCGTCGGTGCTGATGGCGCAAGCCATTGAAAGCATTGGACTTACAGTAGCACGCTTCAAGACAGGAACGCCACCGCGCGTCGATGGCCGCTCAGTCGACTGGAGCAAGGTGGAGCGCCAGGATGGCGACACCCCCGAGTTTCGCTTCTCGTTCCATGAGCGCGTCGAGCGCCCGCGGCAGGTCCCCTGCTGGATCACATGGGCCGGCGAGGACGTGAAGGAAATCATTCAGCGCCACCTGAAGGAATCGGCGCTGTACGGCGGTGCGATCAGTAGCCGTGGGCCACGCTACTGTCCCTCGGTCGAAGACAAGATCGTGAAGTTCCCCGACGCCAAGCGGCACCAAGTCTTTCTCGAGCCTGAAGGGCTCGACACGACCGAGCTGTATGTGAACGGTCTCTCCACTTCCCTGCCCGTCGCCGTGCAGCTCGAGTTTTTGCACGCCGTCCCCGGGCTCGAGCACGCGAAGATGACGCGCCCCGGATACGCGATCGAATACGACTACTATCCGCCCACGCAGCTCACGCCGTGGCTCGAGGTGAAGACCGTCGAGCATCTGTTCTTCGCCGGGCAGATCAACGGCACGACCGGATATGAGGAAGCAGCCGGCCAGGGTGTCGTCGCCGGGATCAACGCAGTACGCCGGATCCGCGGTGCCGAGCCGGTCGTCCTCGGCCGCGATGACGCGTACATCGGTGTCCTGGTCGACGATCTCGTGACTCGCGGTGTGGACGAGCCGTACCGGCTGTTCACCTCCCGGTCTGAGTTCCGGCTGCTGCTGCGCCAGGACAACGCCCTGCGCCGGCTCCTGCCCCTCGCCGAGCGACTCGGCTTGCTCACGGATGCGGAGCTGGGCGCCGCCGAGCGACGGCTGGAGGCTGAAGAGGCCGCACTCGACCTCGCGCGCGAAACCACGATCACCCCTGCTCAGGCGGCCGAACCACTCGCCGCCAGTGGCACGATGCTGTCGGAGAACGAGCGTGTCGCTGTCGTCGCGAAGCGCCCGGGTGTGTCGTTGAGTGATCTCTTCTCCGCAGCCGGCGTCGCCGAGCCTCCACTCGCCGATGCGGTGCTCGCTGCGGAAATCGAGATCAAGTACGACGGGTATCTCGCGCGCGAGCGCGAAGCCGCCGCGCGTCTCGCGGAATTGGCGTCGTTCGCGCTGCCGGTGGACCTTCCCTACCTCGAGCTCCGCACGCTCGCGACGGAGGCGCGTCAAAAACTCGATCGCGTGCGCCCGACGTCGCTCGCCCAGGCGGCCCGGATCCCCGGTGTCACGCCGAGCGACCTCCACAACCTCGTCCTCGAAGCGACGCGCTGGCGCCGCCGGGTGGCCTAAAACGTCAAGGTTGCAGTTCCACGTGAAACGTACGGTCTTTCGTTTCACGTGAAACGAACCTATATTGAGCACGAGACTTGATTATCAATGACATAACTCTTTGTCAATAAACGAGTTACAATGTCACGCGTAATCGCGATTGCAAACCAAAAAGGCGGCGTCGGTAAGACAACGACTGCCGTAAACCTCGCGGCCTCCCTCGCGATCGCTGAACGAAAGACACTGCTCGTCGACGCTGATCCGCAGGGCAATTCGACGAGTGGCGTCGGCATCGAGCGCGATCGCATTCGCAGCTCGCTGTACGAATCGATCATCGACGGCGCCGAGCTGACCAAATCGCGCTTTCCGCACGTGCACTTTCCGTATCTCGACGTCGTGCCCGCGACACAGGACCTGGTCGGCGCGGAGTTGGAGTTGGTGAATCAACGCGCGCGCGAGACGCGCATGCGCGACGCGCTCCAGGGTATCCGCGATCAGTACGGGTACGTGATCATCGACTGCCCGCCGTCGCTCGGTCTGCTTACGCTGAACATGCTGACCGCCGCCGACAGCGTCATCATTCCGATTCAGTGCGAGTACTACGCACTGGAAGGACTCTCGCAGCTCCTGAACACCGTGAAGCTGGTCCAGCGCAATTTCAATCCCGCGCTCGCCATCGAAGGCGTGCTGCTGACGATGTTCGATGCGCGTCTCAATCTCTGCAAACAGGTCGCCGAAGAAGCGAAGGAATACTTCGGCGGGCGCATGTTCGACGTGACCATCCCGCGAAACGTGCGGCTCGCAGAAGCGCCGAGCTTTGGAAAACCGATCGTCCTGTATGACGTGCAGTCGGTAGGGGCGAAGAGCTATTTGGCGGTTGCCCAGGAGCTGATCCGTCGCGTCGAGCAGGGCGCTCCGCCATCGCCGAGCCTCCCCGCCATTGAACCGCAGCCGGAGGTGCCCGCATGAGGGAAACCGCCACCGGAGGGCGTCGCCTGGGCCGGGGCTTGGAAGCGCTGCTGGGACCGACTCGCGAGGAGGCCGAGCGCGAGGGAAGCCTGGTCGAGCTTCCGATTCAAGCCATCAAGCCCAACCCCTTCCAGCCCCGCAGAACGGTCGACCCCGCGGCGCTCGAAGAACTGGTCTCCTCGATCAAGCAGGCCGGCCTGCTTCAGCCCGTGGTCGTGCGCCGCGCGAATGGTGGATACGAGCTCATCGCCGGCGAGCGCCGGCTGCGTGCCTGCCAGCAGCTCGGGTGGGAGCGTATTCCCGCAGTTCAGCGCGAGGCCGACGATCGCACCCTGCTGACGCTGGCCCTGATCGAAAACCTCCAGCGCGACGACCTGTCGCCGGTGGATGAAGCCCGTGGCTACGAGCGGCTGATCGCGGAGTTCAAGCTGGCGCAGCAGGACGTGGCCGACGCGGTCGGCCGCGATCGCTCGACCGTCGCGAACGCGCTGCGTCTCCTGAAGCTGCCGGAGATCGTGTTGGAGATGCTGCACGAAGGGCAACTGTCGGTGGGCCATGCGCGCGCGCTGCTCGCGCTCGAGGATTCGCAGGTCGTAACGAACCTGGCGCGCGAGGCCGTGGCGCAGGGTCTGTCGGTGCGCGAGGTCGAGGATCGCGTGCGCGGCGGGCGCGCGCCAGAGCGCCGTCCGCGCATGAAGCGCGGCGTCGGAGCCGCGCCGGAAGTGCGCCGGGTCGAAGACGCACTGCGCCGCCGGTTGGGCACCGACGTTCGCGTTTCGTTGCGCGTGAAAGGCAAAGGACAGATCCACGTGTCGTTCTACTCGAACGACGATCTCGCGCGTCTGCTCGAGCTGATGCTCGGAGCGCCGTTCGACGGATGACCACCGCGAAGGTCAAATCGGGCACCCGCGGCGTCACGATCGTTATTCATGCGGATGGCGATCTCCAATCCAAACAGTACCGGTTGCCGGCGTGGGCGGTGGTGGCGGGGAAGTGGGGCGCCGGAATCATCGCCGTGACGATCGTGGGATTCTTCGCGTTCATCGGTCCGATCATGCGTAACAACGCGCGCGTGCCCGGTCTCGAACGCGAGGTGTCGCGCCTGCGGATCGAAAACAGCCGGGTACAACGGCTCGCCACCGCGCTGAATCGCGCGGAATCGAACTACCAGGAGCTGCGCCAGATGCTGGGTGTGAAGGCGCCGCCGGCGACGCGGGGTGGGAACGTCAACCGTGAAGCGGACCTCGCGACGTCGATGCGCGCCGGACCGATCCGCGCTTCGTTGCCGGGAACCGGTGTCCGATTCGAATCGGGCGCGTCCGTACCGTCGCATTGGCCGCTCGATATGCAGGGATTCATCACGCGGGGACAGGTCCGGCCCGGCGTCGTCGATGAATCGCATCCCGGCATCGACATCGCAGTCCCGCTCGGCACGCCGGTTCGGGCCGCCGGCGGTGGCTCGGTCTCGGAGGCCGGGTACAACGCGGACTACGGGCTGTTCGTGCTCTTGCGGCATCCGTCCGGTTATGAGACGATGTATGGTCACATGTCACGGCTGATTACGGCCGAGGGAGACGAAGTTCAGGCGGGTGAAGTCATCGGTCTATCGGGAAACTCAGGGCGTTCGACAGCACCGCATCTGCATTTTGAGATTCGACGCGACGCAAAATCGATCGACCCGTTGGAACTTGTGAAGGAGGGCAGGTAATGGCCGTCTTCAATGACAAAGGGACGACTCCCCGGGAAGGCGCTCCGGGACTCTCGATTATTGGCGCCGGGATGCGGGTCGTGGGCGATATCTCCGCCGACGGCGTGGTGAAGATTGAAGGATCCGTGAGCGGGACCGTCCGGGCCGCGAAACAGGTGCTGGTCGCGCGGGGCGGGGAAGTCGAAGGCGACGTCGTGAGCCGGGAAGCGATCATCGGCGGTGAAGTCCGGGGCGCGATCTACGCCGAGGAACGAGTCGAGCTGCAGACGACGAGCGTGGTCCACGGCGACGTCCACACCAAGCGGCTGCTGATTCAGGAAGGCGGCGAAATCAACGGCGTGCTGCGGATGGGCGAGGACGCGGGCCAGCCACCCCAGGTGAGTTCGCGCGTCGCGCAGGCATCTCTGGCCAGAGCCTAGATATCCACACGACGCTCAAACGGCGTGTGGATTCTCTAATTTGTTGCAGCATACTGTCTTACGAAGTCCTGCCGTGTGGAAAGTCATCCAACTGCCTTGATACTGTGATTACGGTGTCGTAAGTGCGCCTAGACACTCTGGTCTCCTATCTCGACGACTACCTGCGCGTCGGTGAGGAGGTCGCCGACGCACCGGAAGCCCTGAATGGACTGCAGGTCGGCAATTCCGGGGAGATCACGAGGCTCGCTGCTGCCGTGGATGTCTGCGAAGCGACCGTGCGAATGGCCGCTGAGCAACACGCCGACTGTCTGTTGGTACATCATGGGCTGTTCTGGGGTGGCCTGCGTCCGCTCGCGGGTCCCGCCTACCGCCGCGTCGCCGGGCTGATCAAAGGGAACATCGCACTGTACTCAGCACATCTGCCCCTCGACCGTCACCCCCAGATCGGGAACAATAGCGTGCTTGCCCGACTGCTTGGCATCACGGTCCGCGGTGAGTTCGGCTCATACCACGGCGCACCGATCGGCGTCTGGGGAGAGTACACCGGCAAGCGGGATGAACTCAGCTGGACGCTGACGAAGGCCCTCGGGACGGCATCGCGTCTGCTTCCATTTGGTCCGGAGCGCGTGCAGCGCGTGGGCGTCGTTACGGGCGCCGGCGGCTCGCTGATCCCGCAGGCTGCCGCTGCCGGGCTCGATACCTACGTGACAGGTGAGGGGCAGCATTGGACATTCTTCGACGCCGAGGAGCTCGGCGTCAATGTGTTCTACGCAGGCCACTACGCCACTGAGACTGTCGGTGTGAAGGCGCTCGCGGAGCACCTTTCCAGGAAGTTCGACATCCCCTGGCTGTTTCTGGATCATCCGACGGGGTTGTGACGCTCCACCCCGCTCAGCGCCAGGTGCTCCTGGCGCTGGCCACCGCCGAGCTCCTGGCCATGGCCCCCTGGTTTAGCGCGTCGGCTGTCTCCCCTACACTCACCCGCCTCTGGGCGCTTTCGCCCGGCACAACCGCCTGGCTCACGATCTCCGTGCAGCTCGGATTCGTCATCGGTGCGCTCGTGAGTGCGATGCTCATTCTCGCGGACCGGCTGTCTGCCCGTCGGCTCATCGCCGGTTCGGCGGTGCTGGCTGCGGCGGCGACACTGGGCGTGGCTGCGGCACCTGGCGTCCGAACTGCGATCGCGTGCCGGCTGCTGACTGGGGCGGCGCTCGCAGGTGTTTATCCGCCCGGGATGAAGATCGCCGCGGGCTGGTTTAAAGAAGGAAGAGGACTCGCGATCGGGATTCTGGTCGGCGCCCTGACGCTGGGATCGGCGAGCCCCCACCTGGCCCGTTGGGCTGTCTCTCCGGACGCATGGCGGCTGGTTCTGGTGATTGCCGCGCTCAGCGCCATCGTCGGCGGACTTCTGGTCCTGCTCATTCCCAATGATGGACCATACGCCGCTCCGTCACCGCCGTTTTCTCTCGTGGCCGCTCCCCGAATTCTGAAAGACCGCGCTGTTGCGCTCGCCAACCTCGGCTATCTCGGTCACATGTGGGAGCTGTATGCGATGTGGACATGGTTGGCCGTCTTTGTGGCCGCGAGCGAACATGCACGCCGCGGTGCTGAAGCCAACGTCGCTGGTCTCGCCGCGCTGGTGACATTCGCGGTGGTCGGCAGCGGCGCGATCGGCTGTTGGTTGGGAGGGAAGTACGCCGATCGCTGGGGCCGGACCCTGGTGACGAGCGTCGCGATGCTCGTATCGGGCAGCTGCGCACTGACGGTTGGTCTCGTCTACGGCGGACCACTGCTGCTGCTGGTTCCGCTCCTGCTCGTGTGGGGCATTTCGGTCGTCGCGGACTCCGCGCAATTCTCGGCGGCGGTGAGTGAGCTCGCGCCGCGTGAATACGTCGGGACCGCATTGACCCTGCAAACCAGTCTCGGGTTTCTCCTGACCTGCGCGACGATCTACTTGCTGCCCACGGTTGCCTCCGCTATCGGCTGGCGCTGGAGCATGAGCGTGTTGGCGATCGGTCCGGCGTTGGGGATTTGGGCGATGCTGACGCTGCGGCGGCGCACCAGGATCTAGGGAACCAGGAACACTCCGACCTCTCCATCGAAGTCGTCGGCGCTGCGACTCGTGCCGGCCGGAGCCATCCACGGGCCACGGCCACGTCGCACATTGATGCGGTGAATGCCGGGCGCCATCCGGAACGAACCTTCCCATGCATCACGATTCGTCGCGCTGCGGCGCAGCTCCACCGGTTGCCAGTCGGTGAAGTCGCCGCTGATCTCGACGGCTCCGGCACCGGGTGCATAGAGGGTCAGGCGCACCTGATCGTCCGATGACGTTCGCGGCGCAATCTCGAGCCGCGCTTCGGCGGGCAGCGCCAAGCCGTTCGTGCCATTGCTCGAATGCGGAATGGCGGGCCGGGGGCGAACGGTGGGGAGCGACCTGTGAAGACCCAGCGCACCCAGGCGGATTCCCGCGCTGATGTAGCGGCCGGCGATGCTGCCGGTAATGACGTCGGTCGGATAGCGACCCGCTGCCACGATCAGCGCCGTGTACCGCCCGAGCGGTACCGTCGCGCTGCCTTCGCCGTAGACGCCACGGCCGGCGCCAGTGCTGAAGATCCGCGCTCCGAGCGTCCCTTCGAGCAGCACGACGCCGCGTTGCAGGCGGGCCGAGGAGCGCAGATCGCTGTACGCCGTATCCCCCACAAACGAACGATCGAACGATGCAAACATGGCGGCATCTGCGCGGAGCAGCCACCCACCGATCGCGACCACCGCGACCGGGCGCGGTCCCGCGCCGAACGAGGATCGTCCGACGGAAGTCGCCAGCCAACCGCCGCGATCGCGGTCCATCAGGTGGACGCGCGCGTCGACGAGACCATGGCTGAAGTGCGCGACGCTGGCGTAGTCGCTGGCACCGAGACTCAGTCCCAACTCACCACGCCAGCGTCGAGCGAGCGGCGTGAACCACGACCCGCGCATCGAAACGTCGAGGCTGCGGTTGCCGCTCTCGAAACGCAGGTACGTGCCCCGCGCGCTGACGAAGCCCCGGCCGTGGGGATGATCCCAGCGCACGCTCGGCGCCACCGAAGCAGCGCCGGACACCAGGAAGCCGTCGTACTTCACGGAGGAGATGCCGGCGTCGAGCGTCGGGCTCACCTGGGCCGCGGCCTGAGCGCCGGCTCCGCAGGTCAGTGCGATCAGCGCAAGCAGCCTCACCGCGACAACCAATTACGGACGGCTAGGCGGTCGGTTGGGTGGCTGTCCGGACGTCGCGTCGCTGTTCCCGAAGCGTATGCCCGTGTTCAACGCGCGGACCGCGGCGGCGGCGCCGGGCGGCGCGCCAAGTGAGATGTCGCGCTCGACCGCCTTGCGGAACTCAACCAGGTCGGCGTCCCGAGCCGTCGGCGCCAGCGCCAGCACGACGGCGGAGGCGGAGTCGGCGGGCACGCCGCTCGCGACGAGATCAGCCAGAACGGCGAGCGCCATCGTGAGCGGCGGCCGCCGCGCGTCGCGCAAGCCGGTCAGCACCTCGGGTGATGCCCCGGCGCGCAACGCTGCGACACCGGCTTCCAGCTCGGGCGCTGAAGCCCGGGGACCAAGCGCGCTGCGGGCGGTGCCGAGGTCGGTGGCGAGCCGGCGCACCGCCGCGACGATGCGTGCGCCGGATGCACCCTTGGTCACGCCCTCGAGCGCCCGCTGAATGAGGGGCTCGGTGGGAAGTCCAACTGCGCGGACAGAATCCACGACCGACACCACGAGCGAGCGCGTTTCCGGATCGAGCCGCTCCAGTCGTGGATCCTGAGCCGCGACCTGTATCACTAGAAGTAGCGCGGTGAGCATCATGAGCCGTTTCCTCCTACCGTGATCACCGAGCTCGGTGTGCCGAACTCGTCGTCACGCGCGCGCGGCGCACCGGGATCGGCCCGCCATTCGACGCCGTTGACGAGAAATGCGTACCGATAGCGACCGGGGGCGAGCGGCACGGTGGTGGCCCAGACACCCTGCGCGGTTTGCATGGGCGAGCGCGCCGGGTCCCAATCGTTGAAATCACCCACCAGCGCGACGGTGGACGCCTGCGGAGCCACGAGCACGAACTGGAAAGCGCTCGACGCGGCAGTATCGTTGCCGGCGGTCCAGGGCCGCGCGACGAGAATCGCGCCCAGCACCGCGGCCGCGGCCAGCCACGGCCAGCGCCGCCACTGGAACCGCGACCGCGGCGCCGCCACGGGACGGGCAGGACCGTCGGCGATCTGCTTCAGCACCCGCGCATCCAGTGCCGGGTCGATCGACACGGGCTGGCGCAGCTGCCGGACTACGCGCTCTACGATGTCGTCGTCTCGATCAAACATGCTCAGCCTCTTTCAGGAACTTCTGCAGCTGTTCGCGCGCGCGCTTCACGCGCATCTTGAGGGCCGATACGCCGGCCCCCGTCAACCGGACCATCTCTTCGTATTCCAGATCCTCGACGTGCTTCAGCAAAAAGGCCTCACGATACTCGGGCGCGAGTCGCGCGAGCGCGCGGTTCACCTCGTCGCTCCACTCCACGCGGTCGGCCTGGTCGGCGTGCGTGGCGCCATGCAAGGCGTCGACGTCGCGCACGAACATCCGGCGCCGGCGTGCCGCGCGCGCGCCCGAGGTGCGGCAGCGATTGACGAGGATTCCATAGAGCCAGGCCCCGAATCGCGCCGGATCATCGCACCGCTCGAGCGAGCGATAGGCGCGCACGAAGCTGTCCTGCAGCGCTTCTTCGGCATCTTCCCGGTCGCCGAGCATGTGGACGGCGTACCGTCCCAGGCGATCACGATAGCGAGCGACGAGCGCGCCGTACGCCCCGATGTCGCCGGTCCGGACCCGGCGCACCAGCTCTGCGTCGCTTGCTTCCACCCTGTTTATACCCAGCGGCTGACTCATTCCGTCACAATCCTATTCGCTTTCGCTAGACGCCCTGTGACGATTCTCTTGCAATGTTATTAGGTCGTTGTGTGACGTTGCGACGGGGCATATGGGTATTTCCATGCAAGAGCGCCGTAGCGCAACACCCTTTGGAGGATTTTGACGATGTCGAGACTGTCGCTCGCCCTGCTTGCCGTCGCAACGATGACCGTAGCGTGCTATGAGGACGACACCACCGGGGCCCAGAATGGAAGCCCCATGACCAACGTGCTGCTCACGGACGCGCCCTTCCCGTTCGACACCGTGCAAAGTGTGAATGTGTACGTCATCAGTGTCTCGGTGTCGACGCAGGCCGACACTGGGGGATCGGCCGACAGCATGTCGTGGGTTGAGGTCACGGCGCCGCACCGCCAGATCAACCTGCTCGAGCTGCAGCAAGGTGACACCGCGCTGCTCGGTGGCGATGAGATCCCCGCCGGCCAATACCGTGCGGTGCGGCTGATTCTCGATGGCGACTCGTCCAACATTCGATACAAAAACGGATCGTTGGCGCAGGTGCACTGGGGCGGCTCGGGCCGCCAGGCGATTCACGCCTTTGTCGAAGCCGCCGTGGACGTCGGGGCGCAGGGCACTGACATCGTGATCGACTTCGACGTCGGCCGCAGCTTCCATTACGACGATCTGGGGGACGGCGCGTTCAACTTCGTGCCCTGGATTCGTGCGGTGAATCGCGCCGAAACCGGCAGTATCGCGGGCACCGTGTCGCGCGATACCAGCGGCGGTGGCACCGCAGGACCGGTCACGAACGCAACCGTCAGCGCGTGGGGTCGCGGATCCGGCATCTGGTACATCTACTCGACGGGCGTGACGGACGCGGCCGGACACTATCGCCTCGCCTATCTGCTGCCGGGGACCTACATCGTCGGGGTCGATCCACCGTCTGGCAGCAATCTCGGCGCGGCGCTGGATTCGAACGTGGCGGTGAACAAGGGATTCGAGACCACGCACAGCGTGACCCTGTCGGCGTTCACCGGCGCGCTGCTGATCCAGGGGGCCAGCTCGATGCCGCAGAACCGCACCAATCGGCTCGAGGCGTTCGTTGTGAACGCGCAGCATCAACAGGACACCACTGCCGTCGTTGCCTGGCAGAGTCTCGACACGACGGTCCTGGGGCTCACTACCTACCAGGACAGCACGCGCATTGCGCGCGTCACATCCAAGATCGTCGGGACGGGTCGCATCGTCGCGACCAGTGGATCGCTCGTCGACACGCTCGTGATCCACGTCGCGGTTGACACGTCGTCCGGTCCTTCAGCACCCCGCTAAACAGAAACATGGTGTCACGGCGCGGCTATATTTGCGCGCCGTGACGCCTGCTCCAAAGTCAGCGCACCACCGGCCGGGGGGAGGCTTTTGTAATCCCTGGGTTTCGCGGGCCGTGCCGGGGTATGGCAGTCTCCTTAAATGGATGCTCGTGCATCGCACGACGCGGCCCCGGCCCACAGATCCCGATCGGTCGGTCTTCCAGCGCGCGCAACCGTCATTCGGCGCGCCGCGCGCGGCCGCCACAGCGCTCACGATCACCTGGATCGGTCATGCGAGTCTGCTGATCCAGCTCGGCGGAATGAACGTGCTCGTGGATCCGATGTGGAGCGAGCGCGCTTCGCCGGTGCAGTTTGCCGGCCCGCGCCGCTGGGTCGCGCCCGGGGTCGCGTTCGATGAGTTGCCGCCGCTCGATATCGTGCTGCAATCCCACAATCACTACGACCATCTCGACGACGCCACGGTGCGGCGGCTGGCCCGTACGCATCCAAGCGCGGCATGGGTGTTACCGCTGGGCCTCGGCGCGTTCATCCGCAAGCGTGGCGTGCGCGCCGAGGTCGTGGAGCTGGACTGGTGGGAGGAGCGTGACCTGGGACCGCTGCGGGTTGGGGCGACTCCCGCGATGCACTTCAGCAGCCGCGGCATCGGCGATCGGGGCGACACGTTGTGGTGCGGATTCGCGCTGAGCCAACCGGGTGGGGGCCGGCGTGTGTATTTCGCGGGAGACACCGGTTTTCACCCGGAGTTCGGCGCGATCGGCGAGCGCTACGGGCCGTTTGACGTCGCGCTGCTGCCGATCGGCGCCTACGAACCGCGCTGGTTCATGCGCTATCTCCACATGAATCCGGAAGAGGCGGTCGACGCGTTTCGGGCGGTCACCGCCCGCCTCATGGTGCCGATCCATTGGGGTACATTCAAGCTCACCGATGAGGCCATGGACGAACCGCCCCGGCGCGCGCGCGCCGCATGGCTCGCGGCGGGACTGCCGAGCGATGGCTACCGGCAGCTCGCGCACGGTGAGACCCTCAACCTGTAAGAAGGGTGGTGGAGGATGGTGAAGGTTGGTGGAGCTTGGTCGAGGGCTTTGGCGGCTGCGCTGCTGATGGGCGCGTGCGCACGGCGGCCGGTGCCACCTCTGGCCGGGCCTTCGTCGGCGCCGGTCATGGTAACGCCCGCCCGCGCCTCGTTGATGGCGGCGCCGGTGGAGGGCGACTGGAAGGCGTTGGGCGACGAAGCGACCGCCCTCTTGTCGCAGTACCTGCGCATCAACACGACGAATCCGCCCGGCAACGAGATCGCGGCCGCGCGCTGGCTGGCCGAGGTGCTGCGGCGCGAGGGTATCGAGTCGCAGGTCTTTGAACCAGCCCCAGGAAAGGCCAATCTCTACGCCCGGCTCGCGGGCGATGGCACCGCGCGGCCGATCGTGCTGCTCAATCACATGGACGTCGTGCTCGCATCGCCCGAATTCTGGACGGTGGATCCGTTCGGCGGCGTGATCAAGGACGGCTCCGTCTGGGGTCGCGGCGCGCTCGATATGAAGGGCGAGGGCATCGCGCAGCTCATGACGATGCTGATCCTGAAGCGCGCCAAAGTGCAGCTCAAGCGCGACATCATCTTCCTGGCGACTTCAGATGAAGAGATCGGCGCGGGCGTCGGTGCAGCCTGGATCGCCGAGCAAAAACCCGACTTAGTGCGGGGCGCCGAATTCCTGCTCAACGAAGGGGGGCTCACGCGCGCCAAGACGGGCGGCCAAGCGGGGGGGGCTGTCGAATTCTATGGAGTCGGCACGACCGAGAAGTCGCCGTTCTGGCTCGACGTCACGGCCCGCGGCACCGCCGGCCATGGTTCCCGGCCGACGCCTGACAATCCCGTGCACCGGTTGATTCGGGCGTTGAACCGGGTCGCCGAGTGGAAGACGCCGCTGATCGTGACCCCGGCTGTGGAGCGCTCGTTCCGCGATCTCGCGACGATCGAGCGCGACACCACGGTACGGCGCTGGCTGTCGGACATCCGCGCGGCGCTGCGCGATTCCACGGCGGTGCGCGTCCTGACGAGCGACCTCACCTACAACGCGCTGCTGCGGAACACCATCTCCATTACGGGCCTGAAGGGCAGCAACAAGACCAACGTGATCCCTCCCGTCGCGACGGCAGTCGTCGACGTGCGCCTCCTTCCCGGACAAGACCCGGCCGCGTTTCTCGCCGAATTCGTGCGCATCATCGGCGATACCGCCGTGACGGTGAAGCCGCAGGGGCCGAACTGGCCCGCGACGGAGAGCTCGACGGAAACGGAGATGTTCCGCGCCATCGCCGACGTGGCGCGGCAGCGTCACCCCGAGGCGCTCGTCACGACCATGATGCTCGCCGGCTTCACCGACAGTCATTACTTCCGGCGGATGGGGATCGCGAGCTACGGGCTGGGCCCGTTTCCGCTCACGCAAGCCGATTCGCGGGGCGTGCACGGCAACGACGAGCGCGTCAGTATCGACGCGCTGCGTTCGGGTGTGCGGTTCTATTACGGGGTGGTGTCGCGCGTAGCGGCGCGGTGACCCTACTTGAGTGGAATCACGAAGCGGACGGTGAGCTGCTCCGCGGTCTGCGGGCTCACGCTGCACGAACAATCGAGCCCGATGATTCGCTTGACGCCCAACACCTCGGCATCCGCGATGCCCGCAACGTCGCGATAGGTGATCTCGAGCGCCCTCCCGTCAATCACGCGATAGCTCACCGGCCGGCCGAGCAGCCGGTGATGCGGATCGATCCTGGAAAGGCCCTCCGCCAGGCGACGCTGCAGATCGGTGATCGCGTCAGGCGACGCCGGCATTTCGCCGCATTCCTTCGAGGCCCGGCCGCGTGAACGGCGTGTCGCCGTACCGGCGGGTGAACTCGGCCCCATCCATGGTCGCGAAGGCCTCCACATCGGGGGACGCGACGTCCGCGCGAGACGCGAAGCCCGCATCGTGCGTCTCGAGCGCGAAGCGCACATTCCAGGGGCAGACGTCCTGGCAGACATCGCAGCCGAACACCCAGTCCCCGACCTGGGCGCGCTGCGTCTCCGTGAAACTGCCCCGATGCTCGATGGTCAGATACGAAATGCACGCACGCGCGTCGAGATCGCGGGGGCCGACGAACGCCTGAGTCGGACACGCGTCGAGGCAGCGCGTACAGGTCCCGCAGCGGTCAGCCTCGAAGGGCGGATCGGGCTCGAGATCCGCATCCGTCAGTACCACGCCGATGAATGTGAACGAGCCGACGTCCGGATTGATCAGCATCATGTTCTTGCCGATCCAGCCGAGCCCCGCGAGCTGCGCCAGCTCCCGCTCGGGCACGGGTCCCGCATCCACGTACCAGCGCGCCTGGGTACCAGGGACCAGCTCGCGGATCGCGGTCGCAAGCCGTTCGAGCCGCTCGCCGAGCACGTCGTGGTAGTCGGGAGACCAGGCGTATTGGGCGACCGCCCCGGGGCGTGGCCGCGGGGCTCCCCACCCATGGAAATAGTTTGTCAGCGTCACGACGGCAGACTTCGCACCCGGCATGATCGCGCGCGGATCTTTCCGCTTCTCGGCCTGACGGTTCAGGTACGTCATCGTGCCCGCGTGGCCGTTCGCCAGCCAGCGGTCGAGCTCGGCGGCGTGTGGATTGCGGTCGAGGCGCGTGATGCCGGTCGCGCTGAAGCCCAGCGCCGCTGCCCGCTGTTTGATGGCGATCACAGGCCCATCGTCTCGCGGCGCCACCGGGCGAAATTCACGACATCCTCGACCGGGGGAATCGCATCTTCGTCGCCGTACGCGGTGAACATCCGCCATTGCATGTAGTCGCGCGGCGGAAGTGGAAGGAACGGCAGCCGGCGATACCAATCGCGGGCGCGAAAACTCCACGCGAGCCGCAGCAAATCGACGGCCAGTCGGGGCCGCACGACCGCCCGCAGCGCCAAGCGCAAATAGAATGCCGACCAACTCGCGATACGCTGCATTCCTTCTGTATATTCCCGGGCTATGACGCTCGCAAGCAGCGTGAAACCGCGCGCGCTCGGACTCGCCTCGTACCGGGGCGAGTTTCCAATCTTCAAGGACACCGTGTACCTCAACACCTGCTCGCTGGGCGCACTGGGTGAGCGGTCTCGACGCAAGGTAGCCGAATTCCTCGACATCTGGCAGCGGCGCGGCGCGTCGGCATGGTATGACGTGTGGTGGGACGCGCTGACCGATCTGCGCGCCCGCTACGGCCGCGTCGTGAACGCCCCCGCCGGCGATGTTGCCCTGGCGCCGAGTATTTCGGCGGCCCTCAGTGCGGTGGCCGAGTCCATCGACTACAGCCGCCGGCCCCGGGTCGTTGTCACCGCGCTCGATTTCCCCACGGTCGCCTACCAGTGGCTCGCGAAGGCGACGCACGGCGTGGAGCTCGTGGTCGTCGAAAGTCCGGACAGGATCAGCGTTCCGGTCGAAGCCATCGCGCGCGCCGTCGATGATCGGACCGCGCTCGTCGTGACCTCCCATGTGTACTTCACGACCGGGGCGATTCAGGACATCAAGCGCGTGGCGGACGTGGCGCATGCGAACGGCGCGTTGTGTTTGATCGATGCCTACCAATCGGTCGGTCAGGTCCCGGTCGACGTGCAGCAGGCCGGCGTCGACGCGCTCGTGGCGGGCGGTCTCAAGTGGTTGCTCGGAGGGCCCGGCATCGTCTTCCTCTATGTGCGCGAGGCCGTGGCCCGGCGCCTCGAGCCCAGGATCTCCGGCTGGTTTGGTCAGCGCGAGCAGTTCGCCTTCGACCCGCGCTCGTTGACGTTGCATGATGGCGCGCGGCGCTTCGAGCTCGGCACGCCGGCGCTCGCCGCGGTCTACGCGCAGCTCGGTGGTCTCGAGTACATCGAGGAGATCGGCGTTCCCGCCATCCGGGATGTGACCGCGGCGCTGACCGAGGATCTCATCGCGACCTTGCGGGCGGCGGGCTTCAAGCCGAAAGTCGCCGCTGACGCCCGGGACCGCTCCGCCATCGTTATGGTTCCCATGCCCGATCCCGCCGCCAGCGTCCGGCACCTGGCCGCGGGCGGCATCATCGCCGACACGCGGCCTGGCCACGTCCGGTTCTCGCCTTTCTTCTATAACGTGCAGGATGACCATGTCAGAGCAACCGAGCGCCTCGCCGCGCAGCCCGCTCACTGAAGACGAACAACTCCTCACACCGCCGCAGACCGTTCCGGTCGAGCGGCGGGCTTCCTTCACGAGCACCGATCCGTGGCGCGTGCTGCGCATCATGGGCGAGTTCGTCGAGGGGTTCGATACGCTGTCCGATGTGCGCAACGCGGTGACGGTGTTCGGCTCCGCGCGCACGGCCGAAAGCGATCCCTACTACGAGGCGGCACGCGAGACCTCCCGGATGCTGGCCCAAGAGGGTTTTGCGATCATCACCGGCGGCGGCCCCGGCATCATGGAAGCCGCCAATCGCGGCGCCAAGGAAGGCGGCGGGCTGTCGATCGGCTGCAACATCGAGCTGCCCTTCGAGCAGGGCACCAACCGGTGGGTCGAGCGCTCGATCAATTTCCGTTACTTCTTTGTCCGGAAGACGATGTTCGTGAAGTATTCGACCGCGTTCATCACCTTTCCCGGCGGCTACGGCACCATGGACGAGCTGTTCGAGGCGCTGACCCTCGTCCAGACGGGAAAGGTGAAGCAGTTCCCCGTCGTGCTGTTCGGCCGGGCGTACTGGGGCGGCCTCGCCGATTGGCTGAAGGAGCGCGTCGCGGGTGAGGGCAAGATTGCACCGGAAGATCTCAACCTCTTTCTCGTCACCGACGATCCGAAAGAGGCGCTCGGGTGGATCGTGGACGCTCGGGAACGGCGTACGCGCGCGTTCCGCGCCATGCAATCGAAAAGCCAGAGCACACGATGACCCAAAACGAATACCTGCGCGGCCAGCGCATCAATCCGAAGCCGGTCACCGGCAAAGAGACCGTCGCCGAGCTCGTCGACAACGCGTTTCTGGCGTACAACGCGGGCCGGTTGAGCGAAGGCTGCCGGCTGTTTGCCGAGCGCATGCTCGAAGACGATGTGACCGTCGGGATGAGCCTGACCGGTGCGATGACCCCGGCGGGACTCGGCATGTCGACGATGATCCCGCTGATCGAAGCGGGATTCATCGACTGGATGGTGTCCACCGGCGCGAATCTGTATCACGATGCGCACTTCGGCCTGGGCATGGCGATGCATCGCGGCACGCCGTTCGCCGACGACGTGGTGTTGCGTGAAGAGGGCGTCGTGCGGATCTACGACATCTTCTTCGATTACGACGTCCTGCTGTCGACGGACCGCTTCGTCCGCGACGTCTCGGCCCGGCCCGAATTTCAGCGGCCCATGAGCACCGCCGAATACCACTACCTGCTGGGCGGCTACGTGCTGGCGCGTGAGCAGGCGCTCGGGCTGACGCGGAAATCGGTGCTCGGCGCGGCGCATGCCGCCGCGGTGCCGATCTACACGTCGTCGCCCGGGGATTCGTCGATCGGGATGAACGTCGCCGAGCAGGCCCTCTCGGGAAGCAAGCTGCGCTTCGACGTGAGCGCCGACGTGAACGAGACCTCGTCGATCGTGTTCTCGGCCAAGGTGCACGGCGGCAAGAGCGGCGTGCTGATCATCGGCGGCGGCAGTCCCAAGAACTTCGTGCTGCAAACCGAGCCGCAGATTCAGGAAGTGCTCGGCATCAGCGAGAAGGGCCACGACTACTACCTCCAACTGACCGATGCCCGTCCCGACACGGGTGGCCTCTCGGGGGCGACGCCGGCGGAGGCGGTGAGCTGGGGCAAGGTGGATCCGGACAAGCTGCCCGGCACCGTCGTGGCGTATCTCGACAACACCGTCGCGTTTCCCATTCTGGCCGCGTACGCGCTGGCCCGGCGCAAGCCTCGTACGCTGAAGCGCCTGTACGACAGGCGCGCGGACATGATGCGCGAGCTCACCGATTCCTATCTCGAGGCAAAAGAGGATCGCGACGCGCGCGCCGAGGCGGCAACTGGCGGCCGCGCGACCTGACACCGGGAAGTCCGGCACCCCCACCAGGGCGTACGCCGCGTACGTCCTGGGCCTGCTTACGCTGGTCAACCTGCTCAATTACCTCGACCGCAACGTCGTCTACGCGGTGTTCGAGCCGGTCAAGCGCGATCTCAATCTCACCGACGCCCAACTCGGTTGGCTCGGCTCGGCCTACATCATTGTCCTCTCCCTTGCGGCGTTGCCGCTGGGCGTGATTGGCGATCTGCGGTCCCGGCGCAGCGTCATCACCTGGGGTGTGACCGTCTGGAGCGCCGCTACCACGCTAGGCGGATTCGTAAAGCACTTTTGGCAGCTGTTCACGTGCCGTGCGCTCGTCGGTTTCGGCGAGGCCGGATACGGGCCCGCCTCGCAGGCTATCCTGGCGCAGTACTACAAGGGCCGGCGCCGCGCCTTCGCGATCGGCGTCTACTCCACCGGAATGGCACTCGGCGGGGTGCTCGGGATCTGGTTCGGCGGCGTGATCGCGGAGAACTATGGCTGGCGCTGGGCTTTCATCTGGATGGGGTTTCCCGGTCTGGTGCTGGCGTTGCTTGCGTCGCGCTTACGGGAGCTGGATCGCCGGCCGCCCCCCCCCATCGTCGAGATTCTTCGCGGGTGGTGGCGACACGGCATGCATGGCGTCACGCAGTATGTCGCGCCGCTCGCCATCTGCGCGGGAGTCGGGGCCGCCATCGCGGCGTTGCTGGCGCTCTTTGAGGGCATCCCCCCTCTCATTGGCACGGCCGTGTTTGGTGTGGGCGTGAGCGCCGGCATCGCGTGGACGGTTTGGCGGCTGGTGCCGCTGGCCGTGGGACGCACGACCGCGGCTGGCGCAGTCGCCGCGGGGGCGTTCGACGACTTTCAGGACGCCGCGGTGCTGGTGCTGCGCACGCCGACGCTCATCTGGGTCTTTCTCGGCGGCGCCATGGTGACATTCGCCGTGAACGGACTGATCGCCTGGGCGGCGGCGTTCATGCAGCGGGTGCACGGCCTTTCAGTCGCGCGCGTGGGCTCTGAATTCGGCTTCTGGGCCCTTGCCGGCGGTGTCGCTGGCGCGCTGGTCGGCGGGCGATTCGCCGATCGACTGCAGCAGCGGTGGCCTGGCGGTCGCGTGCTCGCGTCCGGCGCGGGATTTGTGCTCGGTGCCCCGGTCTGCGCCTTGTTGCTCCTCGTTGACGATCTCCGCTGGTTCGCGCCGCTCGTTCTCGCGACGTATTTCTTCTATGCCTGGTACAACGGTCCACTGGTGGCGGTGATTCTCGATGTCGTCCCCCCGGCGGTCCAGGCGTCGGTGCTGGGGGCGTTTGTCTTGTTTTCGCACCTCGCGGGCGACGCGCTGGCGCCTCCCCTCATCGGCTATCTCTCGGACCGTACCGGCAGCCTCCGGGGCGCGATGCTGCTCCTACCGGCCGTCGGGTTACTGGGCGGCGTGATCATCCTCATCGGACTCACGAGCGTACGGCGAGACATGCGGCGGGTGAGTGCACTCGACCTCCACGTCTCCGGTGGACGTTGAGGAGATGGTATGAAAATCGCCGTGATCTTTGATTCGCTGCATCCCGAGTGGGGGGATGCGGACTACAAGCGCGAGATCGAGCAGAAGGTCGAGGAGGCGGAGTACGACGTCGCGCGCGCGCTCATGGCCGGAGACCACGACGTCCTGATGATCGGCATCGGCGACGACGTCGCGCCCCCGCTCACGAAGCTGGCGGCGTTCCAGCCCAGGCTCGTGTTCAACGGCTGCGAGGGCTTTCGCAAGAACGCGCGCCACGAATACGCGATCGCGGCGCTGCTGGACATGTACGGCTATCGCTACACGGGCTCCTCTCCCACCGCGCTGCTCGTCGCGCGGAACAAGTCGCTCACCAAGAAAGTGCTCGCCTTCCACGGCATCCGGGTGCCGGCGTTCGCCGAGTTCCACGAAGGCGACGAGCTGGTGCGCCCGTCCGAGCTGCGGTTCCCGCTCATCGTCAAGCCGCTGCTCGAGGACGCGTCGATCGGCATCGCGCAGGCGTCGGTCGTCGAGGACGACGCGAGCCTGCAACAGCGGATCGAGTTCATCCACGGCAAGTACCATCAGGCCGCGATCGTCGAGGAGCTGGTCGAAGGCCGCGAGGTGTACGTCGGCCTGATCGGCAACGACGAGCTCCAGGTGCTGCCGCTGACGGAGATGACGTTCGGCGAGCCCGAAATGGGCGAGCACCGCATCGCGACCTACAAGGCCAAGTGGGACGAGGAGTACCGCAAGAAAAAGCAGATCAAGAACGTCTTCGCCAAAGGCGTCTCCGAGCAGCTCACGACCCGCATCGGGGAGATCTGCAGCACCGCCTTTCACGCCCTGTGGCTGCAGGACTACGGGCGCGTGGACGTGCGTCTGGCCCACGACGATGAAGTGTACGTCCTCGAGGTGAACCCGAACCCGTTCATCGCCGCGGAGCACGAAATGGCGGAGGCCGCGGCGAAGGCGGGACTCAAGTACAACGCCTTCATTCAGCGCATCGTCGAGGAGGCGATGGCGCGATGAGCCGCCGCGAAGTTCCCACCCCCGAGCTGCGCTGCCCCAGATGCCACACCGAGCTGGAGCGCTTCTGGAGCTACTGCCCGAGCTGCCGCCACCGGCTCGAATGGACCGACACGCAGCGGGAAACGAACGCGGAGTGCGCCTACTGCGGCTGGATCGTGTCGGACACCTTCTCGTTTTGCCCCTGGTGCGGGCGCAACATCCAGGACGAGGACTCGAGCGACGAGCCGCTCAAGGCCCCGAAAGGGTTCAAGTATCACGCCCGCTGCGACTGGGGCTGCGGCGGCGGGGTCATGTACCCGATGCGGTTTTGCCCCTGGTGCGGGCGCGCGCAGACGTGGCGCTACGATGATTTCCAGAACGTGTGCCCCCATTGCGACCGCGGCGTGGACGACTGGATGGCGACGTGCCCATGGTGCGGCGAGGATGCTACAGGGCGCGATCTCATCCCGCGTGCGCTGCGCCGGGCGCGCCGGTTGCTCATCGTGTCGCGCATCCGCGACTGGAATTACCGGGTCATGCTGCGGCCCGGCGTATCGGGTGTGGCGCCGCGGGCCCCGAAAGTCATCGAGCTCGACCGCCGCTACGTCACGGGCAAGCGGCGTCGGGATGAGATCTCGTGGAACATGCTCACCGGCCTGTTGCTCCATGAGCTCGGCCACTCGTTCCTGTACCATCACTGGTCGTGGACGCGATCCGGCCGGTTCCGCCGCACCTTCGGCGAGGTGCGCAAGGCGTATCGCGTCGCGGACGAGCACTGGGTGGACTTCGAGCGGCGCCGCATCGCCACGACCCTCACCGATTACGTGAGTGCGTACGCCGCGACGCACCCGCAGGAGGATTTCGCCGAGACGTTTCGCTTTTACGTCACGCGGCGAGGCAGGTTGCGTGAGCTGTTCGCGGAATTCGGCCGGAAACGAAAGGGTGTGCGGTTGTACGAGAAGTTCTTGGTGTTGCACGACTTCGTCAGGAGCCTGCGAGGCTGGAAATAGGGGCGCAGCATGCTGCGCCCCTACGTGCAACACTCCTCCTCAACCAGCGAAACAGTACCCGCAGCCCTTCTCCTGCGTTCTCGACACAGCGAGCACGCCTGAGGGCACGACCTGGCAGCCGGGCAGCAGGCCGGCAACCCAGTCCGCCTTCACGGCGGCGGGATCCTGCCCCATCTTCTGCGCCACCATTGCGCTGTAGACGGTGAGTGCGACGTTGCACACACCGACCTGCACGCCACTCGCGAGCAGCGCTTCGAGCCCGGTGCCCGGCAGCGGCAAGGGCATCACTTTCGCGAAACCGTTCTTGACGGCCGGTGCATCGCCGTCTTTGATGTTGAACGCCTCACCGAGTTTGTACTTCGCCCACAGCTCATCCTTCATGGCAATCGGAATGGCCGAGTGACGGAGCACGACCACGGCGGAGTTGTCGGCGTCCCTGGTGCCGTAATTCTCGTTGTTGCCGTTGAGCCAGACGCGCGGCCAGATCACTGGCATGCCGCTGTTCACCTCGGGCGCGTCGAACACCATCTTGTGCTTCCCGGTGATCCGGTTGAGCCACGTCTCGAACGCCGCATCCACGCCGCTCGATCCGCGGCGCGGCTGCGCCTCGAGCCGCAGCGGGGTCAGGCTGGCGAGGCCCGCGGCCGCGGTGGCGGCAAGAGTACCCAAAAAGCCGCGGCGGGGAGTCGTGACGTCGTTGAACTCGAACATCGGAAACCTCCTCAGGTGGTGAACTACGGGACGCGGCGTGTGGCGGACCGCGTTGGATAAGCAACATCGGGTGGCGGATCGCCGTTCGGCCAGTCGTTTTCCTTGCCTTTGTAATCGGGCCGCGGCTGCGCATTCACGTAGGCGGCGACGTCAAAGGCCTGCTGGTCGGTGAGCGTTCCGGGTGCGTCGAACGGCATGTTGTGCCGGATGAACTCGGCCGCGGCGCGGACGCGCGTCATGCCCGCGCCCACGTTGTACGACTGCGGACCCCACACCGGGGGCGCGACAGCGGTTCCCTCCCCGGCCGCGCCGTGGCACTTCACGCACGACGCGCCGAACACGCGCGCGCCCGCCGCGGTGTCCGCCGAAAACGAAGCCCACTTCTGGAGTCGCGTTCCGGGTGCAACGGTGGGCGGGCCCACCGGGGTTCCCCGAGACAGAAACGCCACGTAGGCCACGATGTCGCGCATATCGGTACCCGCCGGGTCCAGCGCGGTGCCGTTCATGCTGCGGCGGAAGCAGTCATTGACGCGGTACTCGATCGTTTCGACGATGCCACTGCGGGGACGGTATTGCGGATAGCGCCCGAACACGCCGACCCAGGAGCCCATCTCCCGGCGCCCGGCGTCGAGATGACAGCTGGTACAACGCAGCTGGTTTCCCACGTGGCTCGGTAGGCTGTCGCGGGTTGCCAGCAGAATCGCCCGGCCACGGCGCACGGCGTCGCCAAAGGGGCCATCAGGGGTGATCGAGTCCGCCGTACTCGCCGCGGCAATCGCTTGCCGGGGCGCTTCAGGCCGGGAGCAGGCGGGGAGACCGACAACACAGAGGAAAACGGGCCAGGTACTGTGACGCACGGGGCGGGAAAATACCGCCATTTCCCGACGCGGCAACCTTTGGGACATTCCACATATCCAAACGGACGTATCCTCTACCCGGGATTGGTCATGCTTGCAACGTTCTTGGCTGTGCTGGTCGCCGTGCAAAACCACCCCACCCTCGACTCCGCTACGGTCACGCGGGTGCTCTCGCAGCTCAAGACGAGCGATTCCACCATCTGCCGGCTCGCTGGTCAGGCCATGACCAACTATGGCGGCTGGTGGGGCTGGGGCGGTTGGAACTCAGACCCGGCGATGCCGATGCCGCGCCCGATGCCGACTCCAATGCCGATGCCCGGAGGCGGCGGGGGCGGCGTTCACGTCGAGATGCACGAGCGCAGCTCGGACATCGACCCGGGGGCGCTGCGTGCGTTCCGCTCCTTCGTGCGCGACGAGAATCGCTGCGTGCGCGGGATCGCCGTGCGCGTGCTCGGGAATCACGGCGGATCGGGTGAGTACGATCTCTTCATCAGCCTGCTGCGCGACGCACGGGCCGACCTGCGCGAGGCAGGCGCCTTGGGCCTCGGCGAAATGGAGGACTCGCGCGCGATCAGTCCGCTCAGCACAGCGCTGAGTGATGACGATACCCCCGCGGTTCGCATGACCGCGGCCTGGGCGCTCGGTGAGATCGAAGACAAGGTCGCCATCGACGCGCTCACGCGCGGCCTCAATGACCGCGCACCCGAAGTCCGACGCACCGCCGCGTGGGCGATCGGCGAGATCGAAGACGCGCGCGGGGTTCGCCCGCTCACGGCCGCAGTGAACGATCCGGTCCTCGAGGTCCGCATCGCCGCGGTGTGGTCCCTCGGCGAAATCGAGGACGCCAGCGCGGTGCCGCTGCTCACGACCGCCACCAAGGACCGCGAGCCGCGCGTGCGCCAGGCCGCGGCCTGGGCGCTGGGTGAGATCGAAAGCAGTCAAGGCGTCGCGGCGCTCGAGCCGCTCGTGCGCGATCCGGTCGTGAGCGTGCGCAAGACGGCGCTTTGGGCGCTGGGCGAAATCGAAGAAGCGAGCGGGGTCCGCCCCGTGGCCGTCGGCCTGCGCGACTCCGACCCCGAGGTGCGCGTGCTCGCCGCCTGGGCGTTGGGAGAAATCGAAAGCGAAAGCGCGGTCGATCCGCTGGTCGCGGCGCTCAAGGACAGTGACATCGAGGTCCGCGCGACCGCCGCGTGGGCCCTGGGCGAGATCGAAAGCCCGCTCGCCCGCGACGGGCTCGTGGCTGCTCAGAGCGATGAAGCGGGATCGGTTCGGCGCGCCGCGACGTGGGCGCTGCGCCAGATCGAAGACGACGACGACGACTCGAACATTCGTATCCGACCGCGCGTGCGCGTCAAACCTTGATCCGGGCTCGTTCGACGACGTGCGCGTAGTCACGGAGCTCCTCGGCTTCACGGGTCTCATCCCAGCCGAGGAGCTTTTTCATCCTGCTCGCGACCGCGCCCGCGATGGACAGCGCCTGGTCGCGCGTTTCGTAGAACAAGTGCAGACGCCGGATCAACACGTCCTGCACCCGCAGCGCCAGCTCGCGCTCGACCGCATACGTGACCTCTGCCCAGATCTCCGGCCGCCCGGCGAGGATCTGCTGGCCGAGCGGGCGCTCGCGATCGACCAGGTTGAGCACGGCCGCGGCCTCGCTGCCGTAGCTCGCCACCAGGTGGCGCGCGGTTGTTTCAGCAGCGCCACGCGCGCGCGCCGCTTCGACCAGCACCTCGAGGTCGGCGGACTCGCCACCCGGTAACGGGTCGCGATCCGTGGGCGGGTGCGGCGCCACGGGGCGACCATCGAGCGCGTGCAATCGCTTCGCGACGCGATCGACGACGTCCCGCGCCATCACCCGATACGTGGTGAGCTTCCCGCCCACGATGGAGACGAGCCCCTGCGTGCTTTCTTCGATCGCGTGCTCACGGGACACTTGCGACGGGCTCACATTATCCTGGTGCAGCAACGGCCGCAGCCCGGCCCATCCCGAGATGACGTCGTTCGTGGTGAGATGCGCGTCCGGAAAGGCCGCGTTCGCCGATCGGAGCAGGTACGTGACATCGGCGGATGTCACACGCAACGCGTCGGGTGAGATGTCGGCGTCCGTATCGGTGGTTCCGATGTACGACAGGTCCCCCCATGGCAGCACGAACATCACCCGGCCGTCGAGCTGCGAGAACAGCGTGACCGCATGTTCGTTCGACATCCGGCGCCGCGGTACGAAGACATGGGCGCCCTTGGTGGGGCGAAGCAGTGGTTTGGCGGCAGGATTGTCGAGACGGCGCAGCGCGTCGGACCAGGGACCCGTGGCATTCACCACGACGTTGGCGCGAATGGTTGTCGTCTCGCCGCTGAGCACGTCGCGGATCGTGACCCCACGGATCCGGCCGTCTGGTTTGAGCAGCGCCGTCGCCTCGACGTAATTGGCGACGAGCGCACCCGCGCGCGCGGCCGCGCGCACGTTGGCGATGACGAGCCGGGCGTCGTCGACCTGCGCGTCGTAGTACATCGCGGCGCCCTTGAGCCCGCGATCGCGCAAGCCCGGCTCGACGCGACGGACCTCTTTGGCACCCAGCCAACGGTGCCGTCGCACGTTCCGGAACGCGGCGAGCAAGTCGTACAGCCACATCCCGGCGCGCAGCTTCCAGCCAGGCACGCGGCCGCCGCGATACACAGGAAAGAGGAAAGCGAGCGGCCGCACGAGGTGGGGCGCGATCTTCAGCAGGATGCGGCGCTCATGACTGGACTCGAGCACCAGCCGAAACGCGTACTGCTCCAGATAGCGGACGCCGCCATGAATCAGCCGCGATGAATGGGACGACGTGCCGGCGCCGAAGTCCGCCTTGTCGATCAGGGCGGTGCGGAAGCCGCGCATGGCCGCATCCCGCGCGATCCCCGCGCCCGTGATCCCTCCGCCGATGATGAGCACGTCCACGGGCGTATCGATCAGAGACTGAAGGGCGGCGGCTCGCGTCTGCTCCAACTCCCCTCCACTTGGGGCTGGTGGTAGGTTTCGACCTCACCCCCAGGCTCGGGGGAGAGGAAAATCGGAGGGGGAATCTAATGCCGGGTCTCAACGGACGGCGCGTGGCAGTGATCGCCGGCGTCCGAACGCCGTTCAGCAAAGCGGGCACCTCGTTGAAGGATGTGCGCGCCGTCGATCTCGCCCGCTACGCCGCCCGCGAGCTGCTCGAACGCACCAATCTGGACGGGCAGGAAGTCGACGAAGTCATCTTCGGACAGGTGGTCCCGTCTCCCCTGGTGCCGAACATCGGCCGCGAAGTCAGCCTCCTGCCGCAATTCCCCAAAGAGATCCCCGCGTACTCCCTGAATCGAGCCTGCGCCTCCTCGAATCAAGCCGTCACGGCCGCACACGATCAAATCGCGTTGGGCAACGCGGCCGTGATCGTGGCGGGGGGCGCCGAAGCGCTGTCGGACATTCCGATTCTCGCATCGCGCCGGCTCGCCGACATTCTGGTCGAGGCGAGCAAGGCCAAGTCGCTCGGCGCCCGCGTCAAGACCTTCGCCAAGATCCGCCCGAAAGACCTGATTCCCGTCGCGCCCGCGATCGCGGAGCCGTCGACCGGTGAGTCGATGGGCCAGTCGGCGGAGAAGATGGCCAAGGAGAATCACATCTCGCGCGAAGAGCAGGATCGCTGGGCGCTGCGCAGCCACACGCTCGCGGCCCAAGGCACAACGGACGGCCGGCTCCGCGCCGAGATCGCGCCCTGGCTCTCGACACGGCCCGGTGAGCCGATCGTCCAGCAGGACAACGGCATCAGAGCCGATACGTCGCTCGAGCAGATGGCGAAGCTCAGGCCGGTGTTCGACCGCCGCTACGGCAGCGTGACCGCCGCCAATTCCTCGCCACTCACCGATGGAGCGTCGGCCGTCTTGCTGATGAGCGCCGAGGCCGCGCAGGCGCTCGGCTACGCGCCGCTCACGTACATCCGGTCGTATGCGGTTGCGGCGGTCGATCCGGGCTGGCAGCTCCTGCAGGCGCCGGTGTGGGCGGTCCCCAAGGCCCTCGAACGCGCCGGGATTCAATGGAAGGACCTGGGACTGATCGAGCTGCACGAGGCGTTCGCGGCGCAAGTCCTCTCGAATCTCCAGGGCTTTGCGGCCAAGGGTTGGGACATCAATGAGGACATCATCAACGTGATGGGCGGCTCGATCGCGATCGGTCATCCGTTCGGCGCCACCGGCGGGCGCCTGGTAACGACGCTGTCCAATGAGATGGTCCGCCGCGACGTGCAATTCGGTCTCATCTCCGTGTGCGCCCAGGGCGGGATGGGCTTCGCCATGGTTCTGGAACGCCGATAATGGCGACGATTGCGCCGCCGGCGCACAGCGCGCCGGCCGTCACGTGGGACATCACCGACGGCATCGCCGTCGTGGTGCTGGACCTCAAAGACCATCCGGTCAACGTCATTTCGCGCGGCGTGAAAGACGAGTTTCTCGCGTGCTTCGCGGCCCTGGCCGACGATCCTCACGTGCGCGGCGTGGCGTTCCTGTCCGGCAAGCCCGAGAACTTCATTGCCGGCGCCGACATCGAGGAATTCGTGAGACTGGGGTCGGCCGCCGAAGCGGAACGCCTGGCCGCGGACGGGCAGGAGCTGCTCGAGCGGGTCGCACGCTTCCCCAAACCCGTCGTCGCGGGCATTCACGGCGGCTGTCTGGGTGGTGGGCTCGAGTTCGCGCTCGCGTGCCATTATCGCGTCGCAACCGATCACCCCAAGACCCAGATCGGATTGCCCGAGGTTCAGCTCGGCATCCTGCCGGCGGCGGGCGGTTGCCAGCGCCTGCCGCGCCTCATCGGGGCGCGCGCGGCACTGGACATGATTCTCGCCGGGAGACTGGAGCGTGCCGCCAAGGCGTTCCGGCTCGGCATCGTCGACGAGCTGGTGCCGCCGGCGATTCTGCATGAGATCACATTCCGTGCCGCTCACAAGATGGCCGGCGGGTGGCGGCCCAAGCGCAAGCGGCCCGGTGGATTCGTCGGGTTTCTGCTCGACGGCAACCCGCTGGGGCGGCGCATCGTATTCCGCACGGCGCGCAAGCAGGTGCTCGAGCGGACGGCCGGGCATTACCCTGCGCCGCTCGCAGCGCTCGAGGCCATCGAGTACGGGTTGAAACACGGCATCGCGGAAGGACTGAAGCGCGAAGCGCAGTTGTTCGGGCAGCTCGCCGTAACCGATGTCTCCCGCAAGCTCGTGCAGATCTTCTTTGCCACCAATCAGCTCAAGAAGGATCCGGGCGTTGCGAATGCCCCTGCCGCCGCGCGCGTGAACCGGCTCGGAATCATCGGCTCAGGCTTCATGGGATCGGGGATCGCCGGAACCGCGGTGGCGCAGGCCGAAGTCGACGTCCGCATGAAGGACGCCGACCTCGGGCGCGTGGCGCAGGGCATCCTGGCCGCGCGCGCGATTCTCGATGACCGGCTGAAGCGGCGCCGCATTTCGAAGTACGAGTACGCGAGGCTCGTCGCGCTGCTGTCCGGCGGCGACACGTACGCGGGGTTCGGCCGGGCGGAATTGACGATCGAAGCCGTATTCGAGGATCTCGGGGTCAAGCAGCAGGTGCTGCGAGAGGCGGAAGGCGTGTTGCCGTCCTCGGGCGTGTTCGCCTCGAATACCTCGACCATTCCCATCACGCGGATCGCCGAAGCGGCGCGCGATCCCGAGCGCGTCATCGGCATGCATTTCTTCTCGCCGGTCGCGAAAATGCCGTTGCTGGAAGTCATCCCGGGCGCGCGCACGACGCCGCAGACCATCAGCACCGCCGTGACGTTCGGCCGTCGCATGGGCAAGACCGTCATCGTCGTGCGCGACAGTCCGGGCTTCTGGGTAAACCGGATCCTGGCGCCGTACGCCAATGAAATCGGCCATGTGCTGGCCGACGGCGCGTCCATCGAGGACATCGACAGCATGGCCGTCCGCTTCGGGTTTCCGGTGGGTCCCGTGACGCTGCTCGATGAAGTCGGGCTCGACGTCGCGCTGAAAGTGGCGGGCGTCATGCAGGAAGCCTACGGCGATCACATCATCCCCGCGCCGGGGCCGGGCATCGCCGCCCTCGTCAAAGCGGGCCGCCTCGGCCGGAAATCGGGTCGCGGGTTCTACATCTATAAGGGCGGGAAGAAGCGCGGCGTCGACGAGAGCGTGTACGAGCTGCTGGGTGCGCATCCGAACGGCGGCCCCCGGCCCGCGGAGATCCTGCAGCGTCTCGTGCTCGGCATGGTCAATGAAGCCGCGCGCGCGCTGGGCGAAGGCGTCGTGCGGAATCCGCGTGACGGCGACATCGGCGCGATCTTCGGATTCGGCTTCCCGCCCTTCCGCGGCGGACCGCTGCGCTATGCCGACGACCTTGGCGCCGAGCGCGTGGTGGACGATCTTGAGCGGCTGGCGGAGCGCTATGGCGCGCGGTTCGCGCCCTGTGAGGTGCTGCGCGAGCATGCCGGCCGCGGGACGAAGTTCTACGGTTGATGTTGAAAGCCGCGTTCCTGTGGTTGAGCGAGCAGCCCAGCATCTTCCGTTTCGTCCGGAAGAACCGCCTCGCCAGAAAGCTCGCCTCCCGGTTCGTTGCGGGCGAAACGGTCGACGAAGCTATCGCCACGCTACGCGACCTGAACGGAAGCAACCTCACCGCGTCGCTCGATCTGCTGGGCGAGTCGGTAGCGCACGTCGAAGAAGCGAATCGGGCATGTCAGACCTACCTCGAGGTGCTCGATCGGATTCACAGCGCCAAGGCGAACGCCAACGTCTCGGTCAAGCTCACGCAGATGGGGCTCGACCTCGACGAGCAGCTCTGCATCAGAAACATGCGCGCCATCATCGGCAAGGCGAAGCAGTCCGACTCGTTCGTGCGCATCGACATGGAGCAGTCGACGTATACCGAGCGCACGCTCCAGCTCTTTGCCACGGTGTTTTATCCGGAGTTCGGCAACGCCGTGGGTGTCGTGTTGCAGTCGTACCTGCGCCGCACCGCCGCCGCCGTCGACGCGATGATTGCGCTCGGCGCGCGCGTGCGGCTGTGTAAAGGCGCGTACCAGGAACCGGAAGACGTCGCGTTTCCGGACAAGAAGGACGTGGACGCGAGCTACATCGCCTGCATGGAGCGACTGCTGGAGCGCGGCCACTATCCCGGAATCGCGACGCACGACGTGCGCATCATCGATCACGCCAGGGCGTTTACGAAGCAGAAGGGGATTCCCGCCGGGCGATTCGAGTTTCAGATGCTCTATGGTGTGCGCCGCGATCTCCAGTATCGGCTGCGGCGCGAAGGCTACAACATGCGGGTGTATGTTCCGTTCGGCACCCACTGGTATCCCTACCTGATGCGGCGGCTCGCGGAGCGCCCCGCGAACATCGCCTTCATCACGACCAACATCCTCAAAGAATCGGTGCACCGTCGCCGCTGATGGACGACACGACGCTGGGCGGCTATCAACAGGTGCACGGACGCCCGCCGGCGTTCGGCGCGGCGGACGGCCAGGCGTACTCGGTCGCCACATTCACCGATGACGCCGCCGAGCAAGGCCGCTTCGGCGCGGCGCTGCTGTTCGTGCGCTGGGGCGCGGAGGGGGGAGAGCGCCCCGTCGGGCACCTCGAAACGGACTATCTCGCGGTCGGATCGACACCGGACGAAGCACTGGCGCCCGTGCTCGCGCTGACGTTGGAGCAGGTGAAGGCGCATCTCGACGACTGCGTGGCGAGGCAGCGCGCATGACGCTCGTGAACGGCGTCGTGCTGGCGCGCGTCGGTGGCGGCTATCGGGTCCATACCGACGATGGAGAGATCACCGCCACGCTACGCGGCAAGCTCAAACACAGGGACGAGGATCGCGTCGTCCCAGGCGATGTCGTTGTGCTCGAGGGATCGACGATCGCTGAGATCCGTCCGCGCCGGTCCGTGCTCGCGCGCCGCGCGTCGCAGGGAAGCAGCGGCGCTGGTCCACGCCGCCCGCAGCCGGTCGCGGCGAACGTGGATCAAGTGATCGTCGTGACCTCCGCCCGTGATCCGGAGCCGAGCCCCCGGATGATCGACCGGTTCCTCGTCATTGCGGAAGCGAACGGGCTTCCGGCGGCCGTCGTCCTGAACAAGATCGAGCTCGACCGCGCGACCGAGGAGGCGCTGGCGCTGCGCTTCAAGACCGCGGGCTATCAGCTGCTCGCGACGTCGGTGAAGGAGGGCGAGGGGCTGGCTGCGCTGCGCGACCTGCTGCGCGGCCGGCACTCGGTCTTTACGGGCGCGTCGGGCGCGGGCAAATCGAGTCTGCTCAATTGGCTCGAGCCGGGGCTCAAGCTGCGTGTCGGTGCGATCAGCGAGAAGTGGCGGACCGGCAAGCACACCACGACCGCCGCGGAGCTGGTGCCCGTTGCCGGCGTCGGTTACGTCGTCGACACGCCCGGACTCCGTGAAATCGGCGCGTGGGGCATCGATCCCAACGAGCTCGGGGCGTGCTTTCCGGAATTCCGGCCCTATCTCGATCAGTGCCGGTTCGACAACTGCCGCCACCTCGCCGAGCCGGGCTGCGCGGTGCGCGGCGCACCGCCCGGCGCGATCGATCCCGATCGCCTGGTGTCGTATGCGCGGATCTACGAGGAAGTCAGCGAGCCTTCCTGGTCCAGCGGCCGGCGTCGCGGGAGGTGACCTTGGCCATCATCGTTGCGAAGGCGTCGTCCAGATCGATGCGCTGGGAATTGGCGAGACAGATCACGACGAACAGAATGTCGGCCAGCTCCATCGGAATCGATCCCGGTTGCTCGTCGGGCTTTTTCGTCTTGGGGCCGAAGTGATGATTCACCTCGCGGGCCAATTCCCCTACCTCCTCGGCGAGGCGCGCCACATTGGCGAGCGGCGGGAAGTAGCCTTCCTCAAACTGGCCGACCCAGCGGTCCACCGCCTGCTGCGCATCACGAAAGCTCATGGCTAACCTCGTCGCTCCATTTCGGGGTGAGCGCTACGCAGCGGTGGAGAAACTGAGCCGCTTGATCGCGCCGCCCTATGACGTCATCGATCCGACCGACCGCGCGCGCTACGCCGCGCTCGACGCAGACAATATCGTGCACGTGATGCTGCCGGAAGCGCCGCCCGGGCAGCCCGATGACGACCGCTATCGCGCGGCGGCCGAGCGGCTCGTGGCCTGGCGTGCGAACGGGGTGCTGCGGCGCGATCCCGATCCGGTGCTCTATGTGATGGCGCAGGAGTTCACGTTGCCGGGCGGCGAGCGGCGGACGCGGCGCGGCGTGTTCGCGGCCGTGGCCGCCGAAGGCTACGAGCCGCGTCGCATTCGCCCGCACGAGCACACCCATGCGGGTCCAAAGGCCGATCGCCTCGCGCTGATGCGGGCGACCGCGACAAACATCGAATCGATCTTTCTGCTCGCGCCCGATCGCGATCGCTCACTCGCGAGCGCGGTGGCCGCCGTCGCCAGGAACAAGCCCGATGCGACGGCCGAGCTCAACGGCGTGGGAATCCGTCTCTGGATCGTGAGGGACCCGTCCCCCTTCCCCCTTCCCTCGTCCCCTCTGTACATCGCCGACGGCCACCATCGCTACGAGACGGCCAGCGCGTACGCGCTCGAGAACCCCGCTGCCGATCGCGTACTGGCGCTCATCGTCTCGGCGCAGGATTCCGGCTTGGCGGTGCTGCCCACGCATCGCGTGATCTTCGGCGCAGGGCGAGACCTGGATCACATGCTCCCGCGCTGGCGCGACTGGTTCGACGTGCAGCCCGTGCCTGCGGGAGTCGACCCCGTTGCCACGCTCGCTTCGCTCGGGCGTGAGCGCACCGCGTGCATCGTCACGGACCGCGCTCGCATGGTCGCGCTGGTCATGCGGCCCGGGACGCTCCCCGATCGCCTGCCAAGCCTCGCCCAAAGCGAAGCGGCGCGCGAACTGGATGTGGCGCGCATCGAGTCGCTCGTGGTAAAGGAGATTCTCGGCGCCGGGACATCGACTCCGATCGTGCGCTACGTGGCGGACGCGAAACAGGCGCTGGACATGGTGCAGCATGGGGGCGCCGCGCTCAGCGTGCTGCTCAATCCGACGAAGGTGGAACAGGTCTTCGCGGTTGCGGACGCGGGCGATGTGATGCCGCCCAAGTCCACGTACTTCATTCCCAAAGTGCCGAGCGGCCTAGTCCTGCGGCCCCTGTCGTAACGCCGCGATCAGCGCTTTGCAAAACTGCGGCAAATCGGCCGGCGTTCGCGACGAAATCAGATTGCCGTCGACCACCACCGCGCTGTCTTCCCAGATGACGCCGGCGTTCTCCATGTCGTCCTTGATGGCGCGAACGCTCGTCGCGCGTTTGCCCTTGAGGATCTTCGCGGAGATGGGCACCCAGCCTGCGTGACAAATGAATGCGACGGGTTTACCGGCCTGATAGATCTCCCGTGTCAACTGAAGAACCTTGTCGGAACGGCGCAGTTGGTCGGGGGCGAAGCCGCCGGGAATGACCAGCCCATCGTAATCCGATGCCGAGACCTGGTCCACGTTGGTATCGACGGTGACCGGATAGCCACGCTTGCCGGGATAGGTCCGCTCGCCCATGCCCGCCACGGTCGTGGCGGCTTCTTCCTCTTCGAGGCGAATCTTCGGGTACCACAGCTCCAGATCCTCGTACAGAGGAGCCGCAAAGAAGAGTACGCGTTTGCCTTTGAGCGACATGGCGAGAACCTATATCTTTCGCCCGCATGAGTCCACGGCCGCGCCAACAGATTCTCGACAATCTCGACAGCGTCTATCGCGACGCCTACGATCGCGCAAAGAAAGCCGGCGACGAGCGTCGCATGGCCGATCTGGACGCCGCCTACCAGCGTGAGCAGCTGCTGCTCGAAGTGTTGCTCGACATTCGAGACGGCCTCGGCAAACCGGCGGCCAAGGCCGATACCGGTGCCGATCCCATCGCAGCGCTCGACGCGATTCGTCGTATTACCAAACTTCGGTAGGAGGTCGCTCGTGCGTCGTGCGTCGTACGTCGTCGCTCTGTACCTGCTCAGCGCTTGTGGCTCCAAGGCGGACTTCGTCATTCAGAACGGGCACGTCTGGACGGGCCTCTCCACTGGACGCGGGCAGGCCGGTGGCGTGGCGATCGGCGACGGGAAGATTCTCGCCGTCGGCGACTCGGCGGCAATCGCACGCTACGTCGGATCGAAGACGCAGGTCCTGGACGCGGAGGGCGGTCTGATCATGCCGGGCTTCGCGGATGGCCACACGCATTTCATCAGCGGCGGCTTCCAACTCGCGTCGGTGGATCTGCGAGATGCGGCCACGCCGCAGGAGTTCGTGCGCCGCCTCAAGGAGTACGCCGCGCGGCTCAAGCCGGGGGAATGG
>Ga0137435_1000052_pt1 | contig 49145 bp, 42 predicted proteins | sample EasRivERMGT100_2_FD_104904 | JGI IMG/M metagenome (GOLD analysis project Ga0137435, IMG submission 104904) | Soil microbial communities from meander-bound floodplain in the East River, Colorado, USA - East River MetaG ERMGT100_2 | ecosystem: Environmental > Terrestrial > Soil > Floodplain ... | reverse complement strand
GGCGAGCTTCCCGATTTCCTTCCCGAGACCCGCACGATCCGCGAGGCAGCCTGGACGGTTGCGTCGATTCCTGCCGACCTGGCCGACCGGCGCGTCGAGATCACGGGTCCCGTGGACCGCAAGATGATCATCAATGCGCTCAACTCGGGCGCCAAGGTCTTCATGGCCGATTTCGAGGATTCCAACGCGCCCACGTGGCGCAACAACATCGAAGGACAGCTCAATCTGCGCGATGCGGTGCGCGGCACCATCGCATTCACGAGCCCCGAAGGAAAGCGCTATGCGCTCGCCCCGCGCACCGCCACGCTGATGGTACGGCCGCGCGGCTGGCACCTCGACGAGAAGCATGTCACGGTCGACGGGCGACCGATCTCCGCTGCGCTCTTCGATTTCGGACTCTTCTTCTTCCACAACGCCGCAGCGCTGATCGCGAAGGGCACGGGCGCCTACTTCTACCTGCCCAAGCTCGAGAGCCACCTCGAAGCGCGTCTCTGGAACGACGTGTTCAACCTCGCGCAGGACGAGCTCGGCATCCCGCGTGGGACGATCCGCGCGACGGTCCTGATCGAGACGATTCTCGCCGCGTTCGAGATGGACGAAATCCTGTACGAGCTGCGCGAGCACTCGGCCGGGCTGAACTGCGGCCGCTGGGATTACATCTTCAGCTTCATCAAGAAGTTCAGACACCGCCCGGACTTCGTGCTGCCCGACCGGGCCCGGGTGACGATGGACCGGCATTTCCTCAAGTCGTACGTCGATCTCCTGATTCAGACCTGCCACCGCCGCCGCGCGCACGCGATGGGCGGCATGGCGGCCCAGATCCCGATCAAGAACGATCCCGCGGCGAACGACGCCGCGCTCGAGAAAGTGCGGCAGGACAAGCTGCGCGAAGTCCGAGCCGGACACGACGGGACCTGGGTCGCGCATCCGGGGCTCGTGCCGGTCGCGGCGGAGGTGTTCGACGCATCGATGCCGGGCGCCAATCAGCTCGACGTGACGCGCGACGACGTGCGGGTGAGGGCGTCCGACTTGCTCGCGGTGCCGGAGGGGGAGATCACCGAGGCCGGCCTCCGGACCAACGTGGACGTCGGAATCCAATACCTGGAGAGTTGGCTGCGCGGCTCAGGCTGCGTGCCGATCTACAACCTGATGGAAGACGCTGCCACCGCCGAGATCTCGCGAACGCAGGTGTGGCAGTGGGTGCACCACGGCGCGCGTCTCTCGGATGGCCGCATCGTGACTGTACAGCTGGTCCGGGAGATCATTGCCCAAGAGTTCCCAACGCAGAGCCGCGGCGCCGATCTGTTCCGGCGGATTTCGCTGGCGCCGGAGTTACCAGAATTCCTGACGGGGGTGGCGTATGAATACCTCGACTGACCTCGAGCGCAGCTGGAGCAGAGACCAACGGTGGGCCGGGATTACACGCCCCTACAAGGCGGAGGACGTCGAACGCTTACGCGGCACGCTGCCCATCGCCCACACGCTCGCCGAGCACGGCGCGCGGCGGCTCTGGACCCTGTTGCACGACGAGCCGTACGTCGCGGTGCTCTCGGCCATCACCGGCAACCAGGCCGTACAAGAAGTCCGCGCGGGACTCAAAGCGATCTACGTCAGCGGGTGGCAAGTGGCCGCCGACGCGAACGATGCGATGACGATGTATCCGGACCAGAGCCTGTATCCGTCGGACAGCGTCCCCAATCTCCTGGTGCGCATCCAGAATGCGCTGCGCCGGGCCGACGAGATCCATCACATGAACGGCGACCATGCAGTCGACTGGCATGTGCCGCTCGTCGCCGATGCCGAGGCGGGATTCGGCGGCGTCCTGAACGCGTATGAATTGATGCGGTTGATGATCGCCGCCGGCGCCGCCGGTGTGCATTTCGAGGATCAACTCTCCTCGGTCAAGAAGTGCGGGCACCTGGGCGGCAAGGTGCTCGTGCCCACGAGCGAGTTCATCAGCAAGCTGGTCGCGGCGCGGCTCGCCGCGGACGTGAGCGGCGTGGATACGGTTCTCATCGCCCGCACGGACGCGAACAGCGCAGGGCTGCTGACGAGCGACATCGACGAGTACGATCGCCGCTGGTGCACCGGCGAGCGCTCCCCCGAGGGCTTCTATGTGATCACCGACGGCGTGGACGCAGCGATCGCGCGCGCCCGCGCTTACGCGCCCTACGCCGACATGCTGTGGTTCGAGACGGCGAAACCGGACCTCGCCGAAGCCCGCCGGTTCGCCGAGGCGATCCACAGGGAGTTTCCGGGCAAGCGGCTCGCGTACAACTGCTCGCCGTCGTTCAACTGGAAGCGCCATCTCAGCGACGCGCAGCTCGCCAGCTTCCAAAAGGAGCTCGGCGCGATGGGGTACAAGTTCCAGTTCGTCACGCTCTCCGCCTTCCACACCTTGAATCACGCCATGTTCACACTGGCCCAGGACTACAAAGAGCGCGGCATGGCAGCGTACGCCGACCTGCAATCGCGCGAGTTCGCGGCCGCGCGCGACGGCTACGAGGCGGTGAAGCATCAGGAGTTCGTGGGCGTCGGCTACTTCGACGAGATCACGCAAATCGTGCACGGCGGCCGCAGCTCGACCGTGGCCCTGGAAGGCTCCACCGAGAAGGCGCAGTTCGTGAGTTGACAACCCCTTAGCCGTCCCTAGGCTAAGGGGATGAAAACCCTCCGCAACTTGATCGGCGGCGACTGGGTGTCTCCCAGCGCCGCCGACTACCTCGATCTCACCAATCCCGCGACGGGCGAGCCGCTCGGCAAGGTGCCGCTCTCCGGCGCGCGCGAGGTCGATGCCGCGGTGGCAGCGGCGCAGGCGGCATTCCTCAAATGGCGTGAAGTACCCCCGGTCGTCCGCGCGCGCTACCTCTTCAAGCTGAAGTACCTGATGGAGCAGCGGTTCGAGGAGCTCGCGGAGACGGTCACGCGCGAGCACGGCAAGACCCTCGACGAAGCGCGCGGCTCGGTACGGCGCGGGATCGAAAACGTCGAGCACGCGTGCGGCATCCCCGCCCTGATGATGGGCCAGACGCTCGAGGATGTCGCCAGCGGCATCGATTGCGAGTACGTGCGCCAACCGATGGGCGTCTTTGCGGCGGTGACACCGTTCAACTTCCCCGCGATGGTGCCGTGCTGGTTCTGGCCCTACGCCATCGCCACCGGCAACACCTTCGTGCTGAAGCCAAGCGAGCAGGTTCCGTTCTCGTCGACCCGCATCTTCGAGCTGGCGCAGGAAGCCGGGATTCCGCCGGGTGTGCTGAACATGGTGCATGGCGCCAAAGACGCCGTGAACGCCCTGCTGGCGCACCCCGGCATCACCGGGATCTCGTTCGTCGGCTCCTCACCCGTGGCGAAGTACGTCTACCAGGAGGGAGCGAAGCACGGCAAGCGCGTGCAGGCACTGGGCGGCGCGAAGAACCACGTCATCGTGATGCCGGACGCGGACATGGATCGCGCCGTCGCCAACATCAGCGAATCGCTGTTCGGTTGCGCCGGCCAGCGCTGCCTCGCGGGCAGCGTCGTGGTGGCCGCGGGCAAGGCGTACGATCCCTTGCGGGAGAAGCTCCTCGACGCCGCCAAGAGCCTGCGGCTGGGCTACGGCCTGGAGCCGGGCGTCACGATGGGTCCGGTGATCTCGGCGAAGCACAAAGAGAGAGTGCTCTCCTACGTCGAGGCCGGCCGCAAAGACGGCGCTACGCTGCTGCTCGACGGCCGCGCGACGAAGGTCGAGAAACATCCGCGCGGTCACTTCGTCGGCCCCACCGTGTTCGACGGCGTGCAACCGGACATGACGATCGGCAAAGAGGAGATTTTCGGCCCGGTCGCTTCGGTCTCCCACGTGAGCAACCTCGACGAAGGAATCGAGATGGTGCGAGCGTCTGGGTTCGCGAATGCCACGTCGATCTTTACGCAGAGCGGCAAGGCCGCGCGCGAGTTCCGCTATCGCGTCGGCGTCAGCATGATCGGCGTGAACATCGGCGTGGCGGCGCCGATGGCGTTCTTCCCGTTCGGCGGAACCAAAGGATCGTTCTTTGGCGACCTGAAAGCGCACGGACACGACTCGATCGAGTTCTACACGGACAAAAAAGTCGTCATCTCGAGGTGGTAATGCGAACAGTCGTCGGCGGGCTCATTCAGATGTCGAACCCGATAAACGACTCGGGAGCCTCTGTTGAGAAGATCAGCAGGGCGATGCTCGACAAACACCTTCCGTATATAGAGGAAGCGGGCAAGAAAGGCGTGCAGATCCTTTGCCTGCAGGAAGTCTTCAACGGCCCCTACTTCTGCCCCAGCCAGGACGCCAAGTGGTGCGATCTGGCCGAGCCGATTCCCGGGCCGACGATCGAGCTGATGCAGAAGCTCGCCAAGAAACACGAGATGGCGATCATCGTGCCGATCTACGAGCGCGAGATGGCGGGCGTCTACTACAACACCGCCGCCGTGATCGATGCGGACGGCAGCTATCTCGGTAAGTACCGCAAGAATCACATCCCGCACACGGCGGGCTTCTGGGAGAAGTTCTTCTTCAAGCCGGGCAACCTCGGCTATCCCGTCTTCAAGACGCGCTTCGCCACGATCGGCGTCTACATCTGCTATGACCGCCACTTCCCGGAGGGCGCGCGCCTGCTCGGCTTGCACGGCGCCGAGATCGTGTTCAATCCCTCCGCGACCGTGAAAGGCCTGTCGCAGTACCTCTGGAAGCTCGAGCAGCCCGCCCACGCCGTGGCCAACGGCTACTTCATGGGCTGCAGCAATCGCGTTGGGACCGAAGCGCCCTGGAACGTCGGGCAGTTTTACGGCTCGAGCTACTTCGTCGATCCGCGCGGCAACTTCCTGGCGCAGGGGAGCGAGGACAAGGACGAGCTCGTCGTCGCCGAGATGAACCTCGACATGATCGAGGAGGTACGGCGCACGTGGCAGTTCTTCCGCGACCGCCGGCCCGAGACGTACGACGACATGGTCAGGCAGCTGCCGTGAACGGCCGTGCGTCGTGCGTCGTGCGTCGTGCGTGGGTCGGTGGATGCTGATCCTGCTGCGCGCGCTGATGTATGCGACACTGTTCGTCGCGGTCTTCCTCGTTGTGGTGCCGCAACGCCTCCTGCGGGCCAGCGGCTACCTGGGGCACGATTCATTCGGTCTGCCTGAGCTCATCGGTCTCGGGCTTGTAGTATGCGGAGTAGCGCTGGTGCTGTGGTGCCTCGTGGCGTTCGCGCTCGTCGGCAAGGGAACTGCCGCGCCGTTTGATCCGCCGCGTAAACTCGTGGTCGTAGGTCCGTACCACTTCGTGCGAAATCCGATCTACATCGGTGCCATCGTCGCCATGTTGGGCGCCGCGATGGTCTTGTGGTCCGGCTGGTTGGTCCTGTACGCGCTCGTGGTACTGATCGCCACGCATCTCCTGGTGATCCTCTACGAGGAGCCTCATCTGCGTCGCGTCTTCGGGCAGTCCTACGAAGACTACCTGCGCACCGTGCACCGCTGGATCCCGACATGGCGCTCCTGATTCAGGGCGGCCGGATCATCACGGCCACGGATGACTTCACCGGCGACATCTACGCCGAAGACGAGCGCATCACGCGCATCGAGCCGCACATCGATCCGAAAATCGTCGCGCCCGGCGCCGAGATCATCGATGCGCGCGGGAAATACGTTTTCCCCGGCTTCATCGACCCGCACGTCCACATCTACCTGCCGTTCATGGGCACGTATGCGGCCGACGACTACGGGTCGGCGAGCAAGGCGGCGCTCGTGGGCGGGACGACCACTCTGATCGAGATGATCTGTCCCGGAGCGAGCGATGAGCCGGTGGCCGCGTTCGAACTGTGGAAGTCCAAGGCCGAGGGGCTCGCCGCGGTCGATTACACGTTCCACATGTCGGTGGTGCGATTCGAGGAGCATGTTCGCGATCAATTCCGCGAGATCGTCAAGGCCGGCGTCGCGTCGTTCAAGGTGTTTCTGGCCTATAAGGGGGCGCTCAATCTGTCCGACGAGCACCTCTTTGCGGCGATGAAACTCGCGAAGGACCTGGGCGTGATCGTCACCGCGCACTGCGAAAACGCCGACGCGATCGACGCGCTTCAGAAGTCACTGCTCGCCGCCGGCAAGACGGGTCCCGAATGGCACGAGCCGTCGCGCCCGCCGGTCGTCGAGGCCGACGGCGTGCATCACCTCTGTACCTTCGCGGAGCTGCTCGGCACCCACGTGTACATCGTGCACACGTCGTGCGAGCCGGCGGTCCGCGCCGCGCTGGCCGCGCGCCAGCGGGGCGTCAACGTGTGGATCGAATCCGTCATTCCTCATTTTGTCCTGGACAAGACCTACGCGGAGCGGCCCGGGTTTGAAGGCGCGAAGTTCGTGATGTCGCCACCCCTGCGTGACAAGGCGAACCAGGCCGTCCTGTGGAACGGCGTGAAATCGCGCGACATCAGCACCATCGCGACCGATCACGCGCCGTTCCGGTTCGCCGATCAGAAGCAGATGGGCCGGGACGCCTTCACGAAGATCCCCAACGGCATTCCTTCGGTGCAGGAGCGCGTCGATCTGGTGCACACGTACGGCGTCGCCGCGAGCCGGCTGGGACTCCAGACGTTGGTCGACGCGTGCTCGACACAGGCCGCTAAGCTGTTCGGTCTGTACCCGCGCAAGGGCACGATCCAACTGGGTAGCGACGCCGATCTCGTGGTCTACGATCCGAGCTATCGCGGGACGTTCTCGAAAGAGTGCAGCTACTCCACGGTCGACTACAACGCCTACGAGGGATGGGAGCAAAAAGGCCGCGCGAGCGCCGTCAGCGTCCGGGGCAAGATCCAGGCGCGCGACGGCGAATTCGTCGGAACGATAGGTCGCGGTGTGTTTCTGAAACGAGAGCCAACTCACTGAGCCATCTGCCGTCAGCCGTCAGCCATCTGTGGATACAGATTGCTGAGGGCTGATGGCTGACGGCAATGAGGACCAATGGATTCTCAAACAGTCCGCGCGAAGCACAAGGAATTCCTGTTCCCCTGCGTGGCGAACTACTACGCCGAGCCGGTCGTCATTACGGAAGCGCACGGCTCCAGCGTCAAGGACCTGGACGGCCGCGAATACCTCGACTTCTTCGGCGGGATTCTGACGGCCGGGATCGGACACTCCCATCCCGAGTTCGTGAAGCGCATCCAGGATCAAGTCGCACGGCTGGTGCACACCTCCAGCGTCTATCCCACCGTCGAGCAGGTCACGGTGGCCGAGCGCCTCACGCAGATCACGCCCGGGAAGCTGAAGAAAAGCTTCTTCACGACCAGCGGCACGGAGGCCGACGAAACCGCGGTCATGCTGGCGAAGATCTACACCGGCCAGCAGGAGCTCATCGTGCTCCGGCACAGCTATGCGGGCCGCAGTCAGGGGGCCATCGCGATCACCGGCCAGCAGCCGTGGCGCGTGCTGCCGACCCAGATCGCCGGCGTCAAGCACGCCCTCTCGCCCTACTGCTACCGCTGTCCGTTGGGGCTCGAGTATCCCGACTGTGGCATCCGCTGCGCGCAGGACATCGACGACCTCATCAAGACAACCACGAACGGTCGGCCCGCCGCCTACATGGCGGAGCCGATTCAGGGCGCCGGCGGGTTCATCACGCCGCCCAAGGAATACTTCGAAATCGCGGTCGGCATCGTGCGCAAGTACGGCGGCGTGTTCATCTGCGATGAAGTCCAGACTGGCTGGGGCCGTACCGGGGACAAATGGTGCGGCATCGAGCATTGGGGAGTGGATCCCGAGATCATGACCTTCGCGAAATCCGCCGCCAACGGCTTTCCCGTCGGCATCACGATCGCCACCGAGGAGGTCGCGAACGCGTTCACCGGGCTCTCCCTGTCGACGTTCGGAGGGAATCCCATCTCGATGGCCGCAGTCGACGTCACGATGAGCGTCATGCAACGCGAGAACACGCCGAAACGCTCGGCCGAGCGGGGTAAACAGCTGCGCGACGCGCTCGAGGAGTTCAAGAAGCGCTTTGCCTTCATCGGCGACGTCCGCGGCATGGGCCTGATGCAAGGCGTCGAGCTCGTCGAAGACCGTAAGACCAAAGAGCCGTCCCCCAAGAAGACGCTCGCGCTGCTCGAGGCGGCCAAGAAGCAGGGTTTGCTGATCGGCAAAGGCGGCCTCTACGGCAACGTCCTACGGATCGCGCCCTCGCTGTTGATCAGCAAATCGGAGATCGAGGACGGATGCAAGCGGCTCGAGCGCGCGCTCGCCGAGGTCAAGTGACGCTGCCGGCGCGGACGCAGCTCGCCAACGAAGATCTGCTGCCGGTTGCGCCGGAGCGCCGTACGTGGACCTGGTGGCATATCGCGTCGCTGTGGATCGGCATGGCAATCTGCATCCCCACCTACACGCTCGCGTCAGGCCTCATGGCGTCGGGTTGGACGTGGCAGGCGGCGGTCGGCGCCGTCATCCTCGGCAACCTCGTCGTGCTCGTGCCGATCGCGCTCAACTCGCACGCGGGGACGCGCTACGGCATCCCCTTCCCCGTGCTCGCGCGCGCGTCGTTCGGCGTGCTCGGCGCCAACGTCCCCGCGCTGCTGCGCGGACTCGTGGCCTGCGGCTGGTTCGGGATTCAGACGTGGATCGGCGGCTGGGCGATCTACAAGCTGTTCGAGGTGCTGTGGCCCGGGATTGCGACGCTGCCCCAGATCCTGCCCGCGTTCGTCGGCCTGAACACCGGCGAGTTTCTCTGCTTCATGCTGTTCTGGGCGATGAACGTGTGGATCGTGCTCCGGGGCATGGAGTCGATCAAGTTTCTCGAGACGTGGGGTTCGCCCTTCCTGCTCGCCGTCGGCGCGGCGCTGTTCATCTGGGCGTGGGTGCGGTCCGGGGGCTTGGGCCCGATGCTACAGAACCCGCCCATCGGCCCATCGGCCCATCGGCCCATCGGCAGTGTATTCGGAGCTGGCCTCACCTCGGCTGTCGCGTTCTGGGGCACCATGGCTCTTTCCATTCCGGACTTCTCTCGATACGCCAGGAGCCAACGCGATCAGGTGATCGGCCAGGCCGTGGGATTGCCGGCAACGATGGCGCTGTTCGCGTTCATCGGGGCGGCGGTCACTAATGCGACCGTCGTGATCTTCGGGACGCGCATCGCCGATCCGGTCGCGCTGCTCGCGCGCATCGGCGGTCCGCTGATGATCATGCTGTCGATGGCGGGACTGGTCGTGGCGACGCTGACCACCAACATCGCGGCGAACATCGTGGCGCCCGCGAACGCGTTCTCAAACCTCGCGCCGCACAAGATCACGTTCAAACAGGGCGCGATGATTACGGCGGTCATCGGGATTCTGATGATGCCGTGGCGGCTCTACAACGACGCGGCGGCGTACATCTTCACCTGGCTCATCGGCTACGGCGCGCTGCTCGGCCCGGTCGCCGGGATCATGATCGCCGACTACTTCTTTGTGCGCCGCGGCGAGCTGGTGCTGAACGATCTGTACAAGCGCCACGGCGCCTACGAGTACTCGCGTGGGTTCAACTGGATCGCCGTCGGGGCGCTGGCGATCGGCGTGGCGCCCAGCCTGCCCGGGTTCCTCGCGGCGCTGCGCGGCGTCCCCGAAACCGGTGTCTTCGGCACGATCTACAATTGGGCGTGGTTTGTGGGCTTCCTGCTGTCCGCGTTGATCCATGTCGTTGGAATACGAGTGATGCCGGTGAGCAGCAAGTGGGGAGCAGCTGGTGCCGTTGCCTAACGCGCTAACCGACGAGCAGCTGGCAGCTAACTTCGCCGATATCGCGCCGCCGCTCACGAACGATGCGGCGCTGCTCGAGGCGAACAAGTGCCTGTTCTGCCACGACGCCCCCTGCACGATCGCCTGCCCCACGCACATCGACGTCCCCGCGTTTATCAAGAAAATCGCCACCGGGAATCTGCGCGGGTCCGCCCGAGTCATTCTGGACGTGAACCCGTTCGGGCATTCCTGCGCACGGGCATGCCCGGTCGAAGTGCTATGCGAGGGCGCCTGCGTCCTGAACGATCGGGACGAACAGCCGATCAAGATCGCGCTGCTGCAACGCCATGCGACTGACCGCGTGCTCGAACACAAGTGGAAGCTGTTCGAGCCCCGTCCGTCCACCGGCAAGCGGGTGGCAATCGTCGGCGCCGGTCCGGCCGGTCTCGCGTGTGCGCGCGACCTGCGGCGCTGCGGGCACGCCGTGACCGTCTTCGAGGCAAAGCCACAGCCGGGGGGTCTCAATACCTACGGTATCGCCGAATACAAGCTCAAGGCCGACGTCGCGCTCGCGGAGGTTCAGGACATTCTGGATTTGGGGATCGAGCTGAAGACCGGCGTCGCCGTGACATCGATCGAGAAGCTGCTCGAGGAATTCGACGCGGTGTTTGTTGGCGTCGGGCTCGGCAGCACGAAGAAGCTCGGGATTCCAGGCGAGGAGCTGCCCGGCGTCATCGACGCACTCACGTTCATCGAGCACCTCAAAACGCATCCGTACCACGAGACGCCGGTCGGCCGGCACGTCGTCGTGATCGGCGCGGGCAACACCGCCATCGACGCCGTCACACAAGCCAAACGGCTCGGGGCAGTCTCAGCGACGATCGTGTATCGGCGCGGCGAAGCCGACATGTCGGCGTATCACTACGAGTACGAGCTGGCGAAGAAGGATGGCTGCGGCTTCCGGTTCAATGCCGCGCCGCAGCGCATTGTCGGCAATGGCGCCGTCGCCGGGCTGGAACTGACCGGCGGAGAGACGATCCCCTGCGACATGATCATCCTGGCCATCGGACAGGGTGCGCGGACCGAGTTGAGCGTGCCGTCGGACCCGCGTGTATTCACCGGCGGTGACTGCGCGAACGGCGGGGCGGAGATCGTCAATGCGGCGGCAGAAGGCGTGACCGCGGCGAAGCGGATACATGAAATGCTCGGTGGGATTGTGCGGTAACGGGCGGTAACGGACGGTAACGGGCGATAACGGACGGTAACGAACGGTAACGGACAGTAACAGACGGTAGAAAACGATAATGACCGATCTTCGAACAGATTTTGCGGGCATCCAAAGCCCGAATCCATTCTGGCTGGCATCCGGCCCACCAACGAACACCTACGGGCAGGTCGCGAAGGCATTCGATCAGGGTTGGGGTGGTGCGGTCTGGAAGACGATCGGCGAGCCGATCATCAACGTCTTCTCGCGCTACGGTTCGGTGGACCTCGGTCAGAACCGGATGATGGGGTTCAACAATATCGAGCTGATCAGCGACCGGCCGATCGCCGACAACCTCAAGGAAATTGCCGAGGTCAAGCGCAACTATCCGAAGCATGCCGTGATCGCGTCGCTGATGGTCGAATCGAAGCGCGAAGTCTGGCACGACATCGTCAAGCAAACCGAAGCCACTGGCGCCGACGGCATCGAGCTGAACTTCGGCTGCCCGCACGGCATGAGCGAGCGCGGGATGGGGAGCGCCGTGGGTCAGGTACCGGACTATACCTGCCAGATCGTCGAGTGGGTCAAAGAAGTTGCCACGATCCCCGTCATCGTGAAGCTCACGCCCAACGTCACCGACATCACCTACATCGCGCGCGCCGCGGTGCAAGGGGGCGCGGACGCGCTCTCATTGATCAACACGATCAACTCGATCGTCGGCGTGGACTTGGCGACGTTCGAGCCGCAGCCGTCGGTCGCCGGCAAGTCGAGCCACGGCGGCTACTGCGGACCGGCGGTCAAGCCGATCGCGCTGCATCTGGTGTCCGCTGTCGCCGGCGACCCGAAGGTCACGATCCCGATCTCAGGGATCGGCGGCATTGCCTCGTGGCGCGATGCCGCGGAGTTCATCGCCCTCGGCGCCGGCACACTGCAGGTGTGCACGGCCGTCATGCATTACGGCTTCCGCATCGTCGAAGACCTGATCGATGGCCTGTCGAACTGGATGGACGAGCGCGGCCATCGCACCCTCGCTGATATCCGCGGACGCGCCCTGCCCCGCGTGGCGAAGTGGGAAGAGCTCGATCTCAACTATCACCTGCTCGCCCACATCGATCAGGACAAGTGCATCAAATGCGAACTGTGCTGGACGGCGTGCGAGGACGGCGCGCATCAAGCCATCAGACGGCTAGCGCGCGATAACGGCGGCCCGGTGGTCGAGATCATTGAAGAAGCGTGCGTGGGGTGCAATCTGTGCGCGGCGGTGTGCCCGGTGCAGGACTGCATCACCATGCGGCGAGTGCCCAACGACTTCGCGCCGGTGACGTGGAAGGAATACGCTGCGGGCAGGGGGAAACTGGCGCCGAGGTCGGAGCACTTCCACACCGCTACGTGGAGCCGAAGCGCCAAGTAGCGGCTTGCCCGTTGGTCTCATACCGAGCGCCGCCGGTGACCCGCAATCTCGTGGCGATGAACACTCGAGGGGTCGGATTTTTGCTCATCGCGTTCGCGCCGTCACTCGCCCGAGCGCAGAGCCTCGAGCCGCGACTCTACCTGCCGCTGCCCACGGGCCTCAACGTCATCGCCCTGTCGTACGCGTACTCGAGCGGCAGCGTGGTTGTTGACGGCACGACGATCGTGACGGACGCGCATGTAACGTTGCACAACGGCGTGGTGGCGCTCGTGCGGACGTTTGGGCTGGCGGGGCGATCGGCACAGGTGCAGGCGGTCGCGCCGATCACGTACGGAAACGCGCACGCGCTCGTCTCGGGTCAGCAGGCGAGCCGCGACCTGCGCGGCCTCGCCGACCCGCAGCTTCGCCTTGCCGTCAATCTCGTGGGTGGTCCGGCGCGCCGCCGCTCAGAACTGGCTGGCGTACGCTTTGGGACGATTGTGGGGGCGTCGCTCAACCTCTCGCTGCCGCTCGGCCACGTCGACCAAGACCGCATCGTCAACGTCGGCGCAAACCGCTGGGCGGTAAAGCCCGAAATCGGCGTCGTACAACCGCTGGGCCGAGGCTGGGCCGTCGAAGTGTACACCGGCGTCTGGTTGTTCGGCGACAACACCGCGTATCTGGACACGAGCATCGTGACGCAGCAGCCGCTCGTTACCCTGCAGGGCCACGTGATCCGTCTCCTGGGCCGCCGCGGTTGGCTGGCGTTCGACGCCACCCTCGTCCGCGGGGGCACCACGGCGGTGGATGGCGAATCCAAGACCAACTTTCAGAAAAACGCGCGCCTCGGCGCAACCGGCGCGTGGTTCCTCGGGCAAGGCCACGCCGTGAAGGCCGCGGTGAGTTTCGGGGCCTACACGCGGTTCGGCGGCGACTTCCAGATGTTCACCGTCGGCTACTCGTACAGCTGGGAGTGAGGCACAGGTCCACACGGCAGCGTGGGCTCCCAGTCGCAAGTGATCAGCGACAAGCACGAAGTACAGTTGCAAGACGCCAAGTTGCGAAGTGGTCGCAAGTGCCAAGCTATGAGTTGATAGGAATTCCCAACTTCCTAATCAGGCCGAACACGGTTCGCGCGCATTCATCCCGCACTGCCGTCACCTTGGCAACGTCCTCGCGCCGTAGGTAATCGAGTCCCACCGCGAGGTCGATGATTGCCTCGATCTCATCAAGCGATGATCGTGCGATGTCCAGATGTTTCCGGAATTCCTTACTACCACGCCTGCTTGCACCCTCCGCGATGTTCAGTACGACACTGGACGCAGCTCGGCGCCACTGGTCGGCGAGCCCGCTTCGTTCCGACACCGGCAAGCGATCGATCAGGGGTTTGGAAATGATCGCGAGCGCTCGCGCGTGCTGCCATGCCTTCAAATTCTTGAAGTGACTCACAAGAAAGAATGATGCCGGCGACCGATTGTTCGCCGGCATCGAAACGTCGCGCCTCGGTGCCTTTCCTTGCACTTGCACTTGCAGCTTGAAACCACTTGCAACTTGGCGTCTTACACTTGTCTTGGACCTGGCGACTCGCGACTTAGAGCTTAGAGCCTGCCCGGCGGGGCAACCGGTGGCACCGTCACCTGCTCCGGCTCCGGCGTAAAATCCTCACCAGGATTGATGAACCGATCCCTCTCGAAATTGTACTGCTTATCGTACAACTGCCGATACCGTCCGTTGGCCTCCAACAGCTGCTCGTGCGTCCCCCGCTCGACGATCTGCCCGCCCTCCAGCACGAGAATCTGATCCGCGCTGCGAATCGTGGATAACCGGTGCGCGATCACGAACGTGGTGCGGCCGCGCCGCAGCGCCCGCAGCCCGTCCTGAATCTTGGCCTCGCTCTCCGAATCGAGACTCGACGTCGCTTCGTCGAGCACGAGAATGCGCGGATCGGCCAGAATCGCGCGCGCAATCGAGATGCGCTGGCGCTGCCCGCCCGACAGCTTGACCCCTCGCTCCCCCACGACGGTGTCGTACTTCTCCTCGAATTGCTCGACGAATTCATCGGCATGCGCGATCCGCGCCACCGCCACGATCTCCTCGCGCGTCGCGTGCGGGCGCGCGAACGCGATGTTCTCGGCGACGGTTCCGTCGAACAGGAAATTGTCCTGCAGCACCACGCCGAGGTGGGTGCGATAGTCGGCGAGCGGCACCGAGGCCAGATCGCGACCGTCGACCAGCACGCGGCCCCCCCCCGGGTCGGGCCGGTTGAACGCGAGCACCAATCCGATCAAGGTGCTTTTCCCCGATCCCGAGGACCCGACGAGCGCGGTGGTCGAGCCGGCGCGCGCATGGAAGGAGACATCCTTGAGGACCGGCACACCGGGCTTGTACGCGAACGTCACGTGTTCGAACGCAACGTCGCCGCGCACGGATGGCAGCGGCGCCTTCTCGGCGTCCTCAGCGTCCTCGGTCGTCATGCGCCGGAGCTCGTGGATCCGGTCAAGGCCGGCAAACGCCTCGGTGATCTGCGTGCCGATCGACGCGATGCCGATCAGTGGGGCGGCGACGAGCCCGACGAAAAAGATGTACATCACGAAATCACCGAGTGTCATCGACCCGGCCAGGATCGCCCGTCCCCCAACCAGGACCATCAGCACGCCGATGGCTCCGATCACGAGCTGGGCGAACGCACCCAGGCCGGAGATGCCGGTCATCGTCGTCGCCACGTTGCGAAACAAACCGTGGGCCCCACGCGCGAACACGAGGCGCTCACTCCGTTCAGACCGATAGGCCTTCACGATCCGGATACCGCCCAGCGTTTCACCCAGGCGCCCCGTGACGTCCGCGTTGAGCTTGCCCCGCTCGCGAAACAGCGGCCGGAGCTTGGCAAACGCGAACGCCATCCCGCCACCGAACAGCCCGAGGATCAAGATGGAGATCGCGGTGAGCTGCCAGTTGAGCCAGAACAGCACCCCCAACGCGATGCTGGCCGTGACCAGCCCACCCACCAGTTGGACCAGCCCCGTACCGACGAGGTTTCGGATGCCCTCGGCATCGGTCATGATGCGCGAGATCAGGATGCCGGTCTTGGTCGAATCGAAGTACCCGATGGGCAGGCGCAGGACGAACGCCTGCACCGACTTACGCATTTCGGTGATGGCACGCTGGGCGGCGACGCCGAGGATTTGCGACAGGCCGAATGACGTGATGGCCTGGATCAGCGTGGCCGCGCCGGCGGCGAGGGCGATCGTGCCCAGCAGATCTACGCGCCGCTCGCCGATGACGTGGTCGATCAGGTACTTCGACGACGTCGGTAACACGAGCCCCGCCAGCCGGTTGACCAGCATGAGCCCGAGGCCGAGTAGCAGGCGTCTGCGGTGGTGCCAGATGAGCTGGCGCGCTTCACGCCAGGCGTTGGAGTAATTCGGTTTTGGTTTCTTTTCCGCCACGGCGAGAAGCTTACCTGGTCGCAGCGGGTCGTACCAGGAGTCCCGTGGTCGAGACGCGGACCTCGTAGGTACCACCGCCCTGCGCCGTCGCACCGATGAACGTCGCCGAGCCGTATTCCGCGTCGACGAACGGACGCAGCACCCAATAGCGCCGCGCCAGGTCGAAGGCGTCGAATGGTTTCCGGGTCGCGAGCGAATACACCGTGCGCTCGCGGGTCTGTTCATCGGCGAGCGCCTGGTAGCGGCCCGCGATCCGGTCCAGCTCGTAAGCCGTTTCGAGACCGAGCAGCGTGCCGATCGGCCGCCACTTCAAGACGTGCGCGTCCACGTAGACCTGGTCGCCGGCGAGATCGAACATGTGCAGGCTGTTGTCCGGTAGCGTCACGGTCGCGCGCAAGCGCTGCGGGCCGAGCGGCTCGGTTTTGATCGTCGCCGCCACCACCTCGTGCGTGAATGCGCGGTAGCCGCGGATGCCTACCGTGACCGCGCCGCTCAGTGCCGCCAACGATCCAAACAGGGCAGCCGTCAAAAACCCGATCGTCGCGCTGATGCGGTGGCGTCTGCGCCACGCCGACACGGCGGGGATGATCAGGATCACAGCGAGCACGGCGAATCCCACCATCATGATCTGCAGAATGCCAGTCATTCCCTACACGTTAAGTGACGCGCGCCTCTGGCGCGAATTCGTGCTCTACACCACCTTGTTCGCTCCCCACACCCGAGAGGTGTATGAAGCGGTCGACCGTGATCACGCTGGCGGTTCTGGCACTCATCATCGCGCTCTTCTTCTATATGTCGACCGCCAGCGCGAACGAGGAATGCACCGTCTGCATGGAATTCCAGGGCCGCTCCAACTGCGCGACCGGGGCGGGGAGTACGCCCGCCGAAGCGACCCAAACCGCGCACAGCACCGCCTGCGGTCCCATCACCAGCGGGATGAACGAGACGATCGCCTGCGACAATCGCGTCCCCGTCTCCGTGCAATGCCGGACTCGAGGCTAGGTGTCGGGATTCTCGATCCCCCGCGTCGCGGTGCCCGCGACGCTGCGCCTGACTGGCGGCGAGCCGCTGGACGGCCAGATCTACGTGATGGAGCGCGTACCCCAGCACGCGGGGCCCGAAACGCCGCTCGACATGCTCAATCGCGCCGAAGGGTTCTTCCCGTTTCGGCCACTCGGCGCGAGCGCGACGGTGTTGCTCGTGGCCAAGTCGCGCACCGTCACCCTGACCGTTCTTCCGCCGCCGGCCGATTCCGCCCGATTGTCGGCAGCCAAACGGGGGAGGCTGGTGCTCACCCTGGCCGACGGCTCCGAGCTGAGCGGCTCGGCCACACTCGAGCTGCCTGAGCACCACTCGCGCATCCTCGATTACCTCAATGCGGTTGAGCCGTTTTTTGTGATTGCCACCGCCGACCATATGCACATCGTGAACCGCGCCCACGTGCTGTACGCGCGCCCCCAGGACTGATTCATGCCGTCTCGGCTCGATGCGTTTGTAGACGTGATGCTGCGCGAGCAGGCCGATCAGCTGTACTTGCTGCCCGACGAGCCGGTCACGCTCGTGAAAGACGGCAGGCCGCGCAAAGTCTCGAAACAGCCGCTCACCGATCAACACATTTACGCCCTGATGGTCGAAGTCGCGCCGCCCGAAGCGGCGGACAAGATCGACCACCAATCCGAGACCGAATTCGACTATGCGGCCGGCAAGGGACTCGTGCGGGTGCGGATCGTGCCGGAAGCGGGCCGGTTGACCGCGGTGATCTCGCCCGTGCGGCGGGCATCGCAGGATCACGCCGCGCCCCCCCCCGAGACCACCGCGAAGCGTGCTCCCGTCGCCGGGACGCCCACTACGCCGAAGCCCGCGCCGCCGCCACCGCCGCCGCCGCGCGCGTCCGTGATCGCCGCCGCCCCGATGGTAGAAGCGCCGGCCGGATCGGCCCTGCCGGGCGAATTCGCGAGCGCGCAGTACAAAGGGGCGGAGCAGCGGCTCGGCGTGCTCCTGCGGACGCTGGTCGAATCGAAGAGCTCGGACCTGCACCTGCGCGTGGGCGAGCCTCCCCTGCTCCGGACCCACGGGGAGATCAAACGCCAGACCGGCACTCCCCTCAGCGTCAACGATCTCGAGCTGCTCATCCTCTCGATCATGCCGGAGCGCAACCGCGGCGAATGGAAGGAATCGGGGGACACGGACTTTGCGTACGAGATTTCCGGGCTGGCCCGCTTCCGCGTGAACGCGGCTCGCGACCGCAAGGGGCCCGTGGCGGTGTTCCGGGTGATTCCGGCCAAGGTCGTCACGGTCGAAGAGATGGGGCTCTCCGAAGAAGTGCAGCGTCTCTGCTTCCTCACGAAGGGGCTCGTGCTGATCACCGGGCCCACGGGCTCGGGAAAGTCCACCACGCTGTGCTCGTTGATCGATTTCGTCAATCGCAATAGGTCCGATCATATCATCACGATCGAGGACCCGATCGAGTTCGTGCACGAAAACAAGAAGTGCCTGATCACTCAGCGGCAGGTGCACGTCCACACCGAGAGCTTCAAAACCGCCTTGCGCGCCGCGCTGCGAGAGGATCCGGACATCGTGCTGGTCGGCGAGATGCGCGACCTCGAGACCATCGCGATCGCGATCGAAACCGCGGAAACGGGGCACCTCGTGTTCGGCACCCTGCACACCACGACCGCGGCATCCACCGTCGACCGCATGATCGATCAGTTCCCTGCCGACCGGCAGGCGCAGATCCGCGTGATGCTCTCGGAATCGCTCAAGGGCGTGATCTCGCAGACCTTGTGCAAGAAAATCGGCGGCGGGCGCGTGGCGGCGCGCGAAATCCTGCTCACGACCCCGGCGATTTCGAACCTGATTCGCGAGGGCAAGACATTTCAGATTCCGTCGATCATTCAGACCAGCCGGAAGCTGGGCATGAACACGCTGAACGACGCGCTGGTCGAGCTCGTGGAGAAGAAGCAGATCGAGCCCGATGAGGCGTACATGAAGTCGGTCGAGAAGTCCGGCCTCTCCGCCAGCCTCAAAGCCAAGGGGTTCAAGGTCACGCTTACCGGCGACGCGTGACCCTGGTCCCTCGCCCGACTCCCTAGCCCTTAATCGTCTTCGAGGCCTCGTCCCAGCTCACGGCGCTGCGGCGCGCCCAGGCCTCGTTCGCCATGTGACACGCCAGCGCGGCGTGGTGGCCGAAGACGACATCCTCCACGACCGGTTTGCGCGAGCGCACCGCTTCAAAGTAGGTCCATAGATGCACGCGCGTATCGTCGAAGTCCGGCGCCGTGTAGGTCGTCGCTTCGGAGAAGACGGCGTTCTGTCCCAGCTTCGGATCGTTCTCCTGATGCCACTTCGTCTCGTACGCCTGGCGCAGCGCGCTCGGATAACTGCCCGTGTAATAGCTCGGCCACTGATCCTTGCCGCTCTGCGGAGTGACGGTGATCCGGGACCCCGTCAGCTCGAGCACGCCCTGTGACCCGTGGAACCAATAGGTCTCCTGGATTTCCGTACCGAGGTTCAGCCGCATCGACACCGGCAAGTCACCCCAGTAGTACTGCACGAGGTGCACGTCGGGCAGATTGCGCCCGTCCTTCCAGCGCCGAATCCCGCCGACCGACGTCGCCTGCTTGGGCGGTTCGTTCACGCCCAGAATGAACATCATCCCGCTGACGAGGTGGACGAGCAGATCGCCCGCCACGCCGGTGCCGTATTCCTTGAAACAGCGCCAGCGCGCGAAGACGTTGGCATCGAACGCCCGCTTCGGGACATCGCCCTGCCAGCTATCCCAGTCGAGCGTGCGCGGCGACAGGTCCGGCGGCGGCGGATACTGCCACGCCCCCGTGGGATCGTTCCGCCCCAGCCGCGCTTCGACCATCATCAGGTCGCCGATCACCCCCTGGGCGATCAGCTCCTTGGCTTTCGCGCAGATTTGTGAGCTGACGCGCTGCGAGCCGATCTGCACGATGCGGTTCGTCTTCTTCACCGCGTCAACCATCGCGACGCCGTCGGCGGCGGTGTGCGACATCGGCTTCTCGCAGTAGATGTCTTTCCCCGCGCTCACCGCATCCACGACGATCTTGCGGTGCCAATGGTCGGGGACCGCGGCGACGATGCAATCGACGTTCTTGTCTTCGAGCAGCTGCTGATACCGGCGGCTGGTGGGCAGATTCGCACCGGCAATTTCCTTCGCCAACGTCTGTCGTCCGTCGTAGAGGTCGGCGGCGCCGACGCACGTGACGCCGGGCAGCTGGATGGATGTGCCGAGCAGTCCCGACCCCTGCATCCCGACGCCGACCATCCCAAAACGGACGGTGTCACTGGGAGCGACAGAGCGGAACTTGAACGGCTGCACTGCGATCGCGGCGCTGGCAGCGGCGCTCAGCTCGAGAAACTCACGGCGGGACCAAGTGGGGTTCTTCATGGCGCGTCCCCGGGGGTTATGGGTTGAGCGCCAATAATGCCTCCGGGGATTAGGACTCCGGAAGAGCAATACTTATCGGGCAGGATAGGTGCCGAGCACGCGCACCCCAGAAGCCAGGGCTCGCAATGCCTCGACTGCCTCGTCGATCCGGCTGACCGGTGTGTCCACGACGTCCGCGTAGAAGAGGTATTCCCACGGGCGGCCAGGCAACGGCCGGGATTCGATCTTCGTCAGGTTCAGTCCCCGCTCCGCAAACACGCCGAGCGCCCGATGCAACGTGCCCGGCCCGTTCCCCAGCGTGAACATCAGTGAGGTCTTGCTGGCTTCACCCCGGGCTCGCCCCGCCGGCTCACGCGTGACGACGAGAAAGCGCGTGTAATTCTCGGCGTTGTCCTCGAGCCCCTCTTCGAGCACCGCCGCCCCGTACAGCTCCGCGGCCAGCCGCGACGCGATCGCGGCCTCGGCCTGCACGCGTCCCGCCATGAGATCGCGCACACTGCCCGCGGTGTCGTACGCGGGCACGGCGACCAGATCGGGGTGGATCGTGAAGAACCGGCGGCACTGCGCGAGCGCGACCGGATGCGAGGCGACACGGCGCACGTCGGCCCGCGTGGTGCTCGGCGCGGCGATCAGACAATGCCGGATCCGCAGCTCGGCCTCAGCCACGACGTGCAGCGCATGCGCACTCAACAGATCGTAGTTCTCGTGCACCGACCCGGCGAGCGTGTTCTCGATCGGTACCAACCCGCTGGTCGCGTGACCGGTCTCCACCGAGCGAAACAGGTCCACGAACGTCGCGCAGGGCACGAGCTGGACGGTGGGCCCATACGTCTCGAGCGCCGCGGCGTGACTGAACGAGCCGGCTTCGCCCTGAATGGCGACGGTGTCAACCATCGGTGACCGCACCCAGGCTGCTGCTCGACACCAGACGCGCGTACTTCGCGAGCACACCGGATGTGTACCGCGGCGCGGGCGCTTGCCAGCTCGCCCGCCGCGCCGTGAGCTCGGACTCGGGGACGTTGAGGCGCAGCTCGCCGCGGCGGGCGTCGATCGTGATGGATTCGCCCTCACGCACGAGCGCCAGCGCGCCGCCGAGCGCCGCCTCAGGCGCGACGTGCCCCACGACCAAGCCGTGCGTCCCGCCCGAGAAGCGCCCGTCCGTGATCAGCCCGACCGAATCGCCCAGGCCCGCGCCGACCAGCGCCGCCGTCGGCGCCAGCATTTCGCGCATCCCGGGGCCGCCCTTCGGTCCCTCGTAGCGAATCACGATCACGTCCCCCGCGTGGATCGCTCCCGCGAGGATCGCGGCGAGACACGCTTCTTCCGAGTCGAACACGCGCGCCGGCCCGGTGATCGCCTGTGCTCCCTGCGGACTGATTTTCGCGACTGCGCCCTCGGACGCGAGGTTGCCCTGCAGCACCACGATGTGCCCTTCGGACGAGAGGGGACGGTCCCACGGATGGATCACATCTTGATCCGCGGCTGGGCGTGACGGCACGTCTTTGAGCACGTCCGCGATCGTTCGACCCTCGACCGTGACCGCGTCCCCGTGCAATACGCCGTTCGCCAGCAGGATGCTCATCACCTGCGGGATGCCGCCGGCGCGATGCAGGTCGGTCGTCACGTAGCGTCCCGAGGGCTTCAAGTCGCATAGCACCGGGACGCGTCGGCGCACGGCTTCGAAATCCTCGAGCGCGAGCGGGACGCCGGCGGCGCGCGCGATCGCCAGCAGATGCAGCACGGCGTTGGTCGAGCCGCCGATCGCCATCACGACCGCGATCGCGTTGTCGAACGATTGCCGCGTCATGATCTGGCGTGGCAGGCGTCGCGCCCGCACCGCTTGAAACAGCACGTCCGCCGCACGCCCCGCGTGATCGGCCGTCTCCTGATCGACGGCGGCCATCGTCGAGGTACCGGGCAGGCTCATGCCCAGCGCTTCGATCGCCGCGGACATCGTATTCGCGGTGAACATGCCGCCGCATGAACCCGCGCCGGGACAAGCGCGACGCTCGATCTCGAGCAGCTCCTCCTGGGGCATGCGCCCCGCTCCCGCTGCGCCGACCGCTTCGAACACGCTCACCACCGTGAGATCCCGCCCGGCGTAATGGCCCGGCTTGATCGTGCCGCCGTAGACGAAAATCGCGGGGATGTTGAGCCGCGCGATCGCGATCATCGCGCCCGGCATGTTCTTGTCGCACCCGCCGATCGCGAGCACGCCGTCCATGCGTTGCGCGCCGCACGCCGTCTCGATCGAATCGGCGATCACTTCGCGCGACACCAGCGAATAGCGCATCCCTTCCGTGCCCATGGAGATGCCGTCACTGACCGTGATCGTCCCGAACGTCTGCGGCATCGCACCGGCGCTGCGCAACGCGGCTTCGGCGCGGTGCGCGAGACGATCCAGGCCGGCATTGCACGGCGTAATGGTGCTGTGCGCGCTCGCGACGCCGACGATCGGCTTCGCGAAGTCGCCGTCCTGGAATCCGACGGCGCGCAGCATGGCGCGGTTCGGCGCGCGCTCGAGCCCCTCGGTCACCGCACGACTGCGAAAATTGTCTGGGGGACTCACGCGAGACCCTCGAGCGCTTCCGCGAGAATCAAGTCGGCGATCCGCGCCCCCATGGCGGCGGTGCCAATCGATGGTTGACCGGGCGCGGCCAGGTCCTGCGTGCGCGCACCGGCGTCGAGCGCCACCGCGATGGCCTCATCCACCGCGTCCGCCGCGTCCATCAGCTTCAAGCCGTGGCGCAGCAGCAGTGCCACGGTCGCGATCGCACCAATCGGGTTCGCCACATCGCGGCCCGCGAGCGGCGGGGCCGATCCGTGCACCGGCTCGAACAGGCCGGGTCCGGGGCCGAGCGAAGCCGACGGGAGCAGGCCCAGCGAACCCGCGAGCACCGCGGCCTCATCGCTGAGGATGTCGCCAAACATGTTCTCGGTGAGCAGCACATCGAACGACGCCGGATCGCTCACCAGCCGCATCGCCGCGGTATCCACGTAGAGGTGCTCGAGCCGCACGTCCGGGTAGTCACGCGCGATCTGCGTGACGACTTCGCGCCACAGCTGAGACACCTCGAGCACGTTGGCCTTGTCGACCGAGGTGACCAGGCGCCTGCGGGCACGGGCGGCCTCGAAAGCGACGCGCGCCACCCGCTCGATTTCGGGTGTGGTATACGCCAGCGTATTGACCGCGCGCGTGCCGTTGCGGCCGCGCGGCTCGCCGTAATAGAGCCCCCCGGTCAGCTCGCGCACCACCAGGAGATCGACGCCCCGGAGCCGCTCCGGCTTCAGTGGCGAGCTGCCGAGCAGCGTCGGGTGTAGCGTGACCGGCCGAAGGTTCGCGTAGACGTTCAGCAGTTTCCGAAGGCCGAGCAGGCCGGTCTCCGGGCGCAGCTCGCGGGGTGCACCGTCCAGCGACGGGTCGCCGACCGCCCCCAGCAACACCGCGTCGCTGCCCGCGGCGGCCGCTCGGGTCTCGGGCGGCAGCGGATGCTTCGCCGCGGCGACGCCGGCCGCGCCCACCGGAAATGCCTCGAGCGCAAACCGCAGCTCGAAGCGCTCACCCACCGCTTCCAGTACACGCACCGCCTGCGCCGTCACCTCGGGGCCGATGCCGTCCCCGGGAAGCACGGCGATGGAGTAGGTCTTCATGAGTGGCTCCGCTCGTACGCCGCGATGCTCGGCTCTTCGAGCAGCGTGCGGCCGATTTCGTCGAGCCCCGAGAGCAGCAGCTCGCGACCGTATGGATCGGCACTGAAGCGCGCGTAGAAACCGCGGTCATCCGTGACGACCTGTTTCTCCAGATCCACGACGATCTCGTAGAGACCGCCTTCCGTGCTGCGGATCAACGCATCCACCTCGGTGGGCTGGAGCCGCACGGGCAGCAGCCCATTGCGGTAACAATTGGACGTGAAGATGTCGGCAAACGACGGCGCCACGATCGCGCGGAAACCGAACTGCACCAGCGCCCACACCGCGTGCTCCCGTGAGGATCCGCAGCCGAAGTTTGGACCCGTGATGAGAATCGTCGCCCCCGCCGCCGTCGGGGTGTTGAGCTCGAACGCCGGGTCGGGCGAGCCATCGGCCCGATAGCGCCAATCGTGGAAGAGGGCCGGCGCGAATCCGGTGCGCTCGACGCTCTTGAGAAACTGCTTAGGGATGATCTGATCGGTGTCCACGTCGCGCCGTGGTAACGTGACCGCCCGTCCACGATGGCGCACGAATTGCGTCACCATGCGCGCACGTCCACGAGCTGCCCCTCGATCGCGGCGGCCGCCGCCATCATGGGACTCATCAGATGCGTGCGGCCTCCGCGGCCCTGCCGCCCCTCGAAGTTGCGGTTCGACGTCGCGGCGCAACGCTCGCCGGCGCCGAGGACGTCGGCATTCATGCCGAGACACATCGAGCAGCCGGCGTTGCGCCACTCGAAGCCGGCCTCGCGGAACACGCGATCCAACCCCTCCTGCTCCGCCTGGGCTTTGACGCGCTGCGAGCCGGGGACCACCATCGCCCGCACGCGCGTCGCGACGTGCCGGCCTCGCACGACGCTCGCCGCGGCGCGCAGGTCCTCGATGCGGGCATTCGTGCACGAGCCGAGGAACACGCGATCGATCGGAATCCCGGCCAGCGGCGTTCCGGGCGTGAGCCCCATGTACGCGAGCGCCCGCGCCGCCGCGCGGCGCTCGTTTTCGGTCGCCAGCTGGGCGGGATCGGGGACGCGGGCGCTGATATCGGCGACCATCCCCGGCGTCGTGCCCCAGGTGACCTGGGGGCCGACGCGGGAGGCGTCGAGCGTCACCCGCGTGTCGTAGGCGGCCTCGTCGTCGGAGCGGAGCGCGCGCCAACGGTCCACGGCGGCCGGCCAGGCGTCACCGGCCGGAGCGCGGGGACGGCCCTGCAGATAGGTGAACGTCACGTCGTCGGGCGCCATGAGCCCCGCGCGGGCGCCCCCCTCGATCGACATGTTGCAGACGGTCATGCGCTCTTCCATCGAAAGAGCCTCGATCGCCGCGCCCGTGTACTCGATGACGTGACCCGTCGCGCCCGCCGTGCCGATCTTCCCGATCAACGCCAGGATCAGGTCCTTGGCCGAGACGCCCGCCGCGCGTTTCCCGCTGATGCGCGCCTCGAGGTTCTTGGGCTTGGACAAGACGATGCATTGCGTCGCCAGCACGTGCTCGACGTCGCTCGTGCCGATGCCGAGCGCGAACGCCCCGAACGCGCCATGCGTCGCCGTGTGCGAGTCGCCGCAGACGATCAGCATCCCGGGCTGGGTCGCGCCCAGCTCGGGACCGATCACGTGCACGATGCCCTGCCCCGGCGAGCTCAGATCGAACAGCGCGATGTCGAATTCGCGCGCGTTCGTGCCGAGGGCGTCCACCTGTTTCGCGGCGACCGCGTCCGCGATCGGCAGGGACCGGTCGCCCGTCGGCACGTTGTGGTCCACCGTCGCGAGCGTGCGCTCCGGCCGGCGGACGCGGCGTCCCGCGCGCCGCAGGCCGGAGAACGCCTGTGGCGACGTCACCTCATGGATCAAGTGCAGATCGACGTAGAGCAACGCCACGCCGTCCGCCAGTTCTCGGACGACGTGCGCGTCCCATACGCGATCGAACAGGGTGCGCCGCTTGCTCACGCCCGCGCGGGCTCCCGTTCGGGCTGGCTCGGCTTGGGCCGCGTGCGTCCCTGAGCAGCCTTCCCTTCTTCCGTCCACGGCATCATCGCGCGCAACTTGGCCCCGACCTGCTCGATGGGATGGTCCTTCGCCGCGCGGCGCAGCTCCTCGAACCGCGGCGCCCCAGCGCGGCATTCCGCGATCCACTCTTTGGCAAACGCGCCGCTGCGGATGTCGGCGAGCAGGCGCCGCATTTCCTCACGCACCGCCGGACTGATCACGCGCGAGCCGCGCGTCAGGTCGCCGTATTCGGCGGTATTGCTGATCGAATGGCGCATGAAGCCGAGCCCGCCGCGGTAGATCAGGTCCACAATGAGCTTGAGCTCGTGCAGACACTCGAAGTACGCCATTTCGGGGGAGTAGCCGGCTTCCGTGAGCGTTTCGAACCCCGCCTGAATCAGGGCGGTCGCGCCGCCGCACAGCACCGCCTGCTCGCCGAACAAATCGGTTTCGGTTTCCTCCGCGAACGTCGTGGCGAGCACGCCCGCGCGCGTGCAACCGATGCCGGTCGCGTACGCGAGCGCGTTGGCCAGCGCGTTGCCACTGGCGTCCTGATGAATCGCGACCAGCGCGGGAACGCCGCGGCCACCCTGGTACTCGCTGCGCACCAGACCGCCGGGCGATTTCGGCGCGATCATCGAAACGTCGACCGCCGGCGGCGGGACGATTTCACCAAAGTGAATGTTGAAGCCGTGGGCGAACATCAACGTCTTCCCGGGTCCGAGCGCGGGCGCGACCGCGGTTTCGTAGACCGCGCGCTGCTCCTGGTCGGGCACGAGCATCATGACGACGTCGCCCGCCTTCGCGGCCTCGGCGACCGGCCGGACTTCCAGCCCGTCGGCGGCGGCGCGTGTCCACGAGGCACCCCCGGGGCGTAGCCCCACGATTACGCGGGCACCGCTGTCGCGCAGGTTCTGGGCGTGGGCGTGGCCCTGGCTGCCGTAGCCGATGATGGCGAAGACGCGATCGCGCAGCCGCGCGCGGTCGGTATCCGCCTCGTAGTAGACGCGCACTGATGAGCTCATGTGGACTCCGGAAAATGAGGATTGTAGGGGCGCAGCATGCTGCGCCCCTACCGCGACAATGGTAGCCTTGCGGACCCCGATCACGTTCTCGATCAGCAGGGCGAGATTCACCGCCGTCGCGTCGTCGACATCGATCTCACACGACAGCCGCCACACCCCCGGCGGCCCGTTCGAATCGACTGACAGCCCGCGGATCGGCATGTTGCGACGCCGCAAGACGGCACACGCGCGGCTCAGCGTGAGCAGCTCGCTGCTCATCAGCACTGTGACCGCGCGCGCGTCGGTCATACCGGCGCGGCCTCGAGCGGCTCGGACAGCGACCCACCCGGCACGATCATCGGGAAGACGTTGGCTTCCTGTTCGATCACCAGCTCGACCAGCGTGGGCCCCGGCGTCTCATTCGCCTGTCGCAGCGCGTCCGTGACCTCGCCGGCCTGTTTCACGCGCCACCCCGGAATCCCGTACGCCGCTGCCAGTTTGACGTAGTCGGGACTCCAGATCGGCGTGTTCGAGTAGCGGCCGCCGTGGAAGAACTGCTGCCACTGCCGCACCATGCCGAGGTAGCCGTTGTTGAAGACCGCGAGCTTCACCTCGATGCCTTCCTGCACCATCGTCGCGATCTCGGCCATGTTCATCTGGAATCCGCCGTCACCCGAAATGGCCCACACCGGCTCCGTCGGACGGGCCAGGCGTACGCCCATCGCCGCCGGGACCGCAAATCCCATCGCGCCCAGCCCGCCTGACGTGATGTGCGTGTTGGGCCGCTGGAACGGGTAGCGTTGCGCCACCCACATCTGATGTTGGCCGACGTCGGACACGACGGTGCAGTGGCCACCCGTGACGTCCGCGAGCGCCGACAGGATCACTTCGGGGGACAAGCCGCCCGCGAACGCCTCTTCGCGATGGCGCATGAGCCCGCGGATTTCCTCGCGCCAGCGCAGGGCGTCGCGCGGGGCCACGAAGGTCAGCAACCGCGCGACCACGCGACGAGCGTCCCCCACGATGCCGACGGCGACGCGCACGTTCCGGCCGATCGCCGCGGCATCGACGTCGATGTGCACGATCTTCGCGAGGGGCGCGAAGGTGGCGATGGCGCCGGTGACCCGGTCATCGAACCGCATGCCGATGCCCACGATGAGATCGGCCGCCTGGATCGCCTTGTTGATGTGGACTTCGCCGTGCATCCCCGGCATGCCGAGATGCAGCTCATGCTCCTGCGGGATCGCGCTGATCCCGAGCAGCGTCGTGATCACCGGGATGCCGGTCCGCTCGGCGAGCTCGCGAACTTCGGCGTAGGCCTCGCTGCTGATGACCCCGCGACCGATCATGAGCAGCGGCCGCTCCGCCTCGGCGATCATGCGCGCGACGTCGCGCGCCGTGGCGTCGTCCGGCGCGTCTGGGATCGCCGCGGGTTTCCGATCGCGCGGCGGCTGCGCGCGCGTCCGGTATTCGGCCTTCTGGTTCTGGACGTCTTTCGGCACGTCCACCAGCACGGGGCCGGGGCGCCCTTCCATCGCGATGGCCATCGCCTCGCGGATGTCGTCGGCGAGCACTTCGATGTCGCGCACCAGCACGTTGTGTTTGGTCACGGACATCGTCACGCCGACGACGTCGGTCTCCTGAAACGCGTCGCGCCCCAGCATCGGGCGGCCCACCTGGCCCGTGATCGCGAGCACCGGCGAGCCGTCCATGTGGGCGGTGGCGAGTCCCGTGACGAGGTTCGTGGCTCCCGGTCCGGACGTGGCAACGCAGACTCCCACGCGCTGAGCCGCGCGCGCGTAGCCGTCCGCCGCATGCGCGGCGGCCTGCTCATGGCGCACCAGGATGTGCCGCAGTCCACCGTGGCCGTGGAGCGCGTCGTAGAACGGCATGATGGCGCCGCCGGGGTAGCCGAACATCACATCGACCCCCGCGTCGACGAGGGTACGACACATGATCTGCGCGCCCGTCAGGAGCTCGCTCATGGGCTACACTCCCCAGAAGTAACTGCTGCTCAGTGCGGCCGTTTCGAGGCCGTCGGCGTGGTCGGCCTTGTTCATCGCGTTTACCAGCGCGCGCGCGCCGGCTTCCACGATGTCGGTCGATGCGCCGTGGCCACTGAGGGACTTGCCGTCGATACGAACCTGCAGGATGACGCGGCCGAGGCTGTCGCGACCCGGCGTGACGGACTGGACCGACAGGTCGAGCACCTCGATCGTGCGTCCCACCGCTTCTCCGACGGCCGCAAACGCGGCCGCGATCGGTCCGTTGCCGGTCGCGGTCGCGCTGCGCTCGTTGAATCCCGGGCCCGCGACACGCACGTCCGCGGATGCCGTCTCGGTGCCGCAGGTCACGCGCAGGTACGTGAGGTTGTAGACCTCGGGCGCGCGGTGAAATCCTTCGTGCAGCAGCGTGAGCAGATCTTCATCGAGGATCTGCCGCTTCTTGTCGGCCAGCTCCGTGAACGCCTGATAGAGCTGCTCGAGCGTGTTTGCGTCGGGCTCGTAGCCGAGGTCGCGGTAGCGCCGTTCCAGCGCATGGCGGCCGGAGTGCTTGCCGAGCACGATGCTCGAGCCGCCCGCGCCCACCGTTTCCGGGGCGATGATTTCGTAGGTCAGGCCGTTCTGCAGCATGCCGTGCTGGTGAATGCCCGCTTCATGGGCGAACGCGTTGCGCCCGACGATCGCCTTATTGGGCTGCGGGAATACGCCGATCTCGTGCGACAGCAGCCGGCTCGTGCGCATGATTTCGCGCGGATTGACCCGGCATTGGAATGCGATGACCTGAGGTCGCGTGCGCGCCGCCATGACGATCTCCTCGAGCGCCGCGTTTCCGGCCCGCTCGCCGATGCCGTTCACGGTGCATTCGACCTGGCCCGCCCCCGCCTCGATCGCGGCGAGCGAGTTGGCGACGGCCAGCCCGAGGTCGTCATGGCAGTGCGCGCTGAGCACGACCTTCTCGGTCTCGGGGACGCGCCCCTGCACCGCGCGAAACAGCGCGGCGTACTCTGCCGGCGTCGTGTATCCGACCGTGTCCGGCAGGTTGATCGTGGTGGCCCCTTCCGCGATGGCAACGGCGATGGCCTCGCACAGGAACTCGAAATCGCTGCGGGTCGCGTCTTCGGCGGAGAACTCCACGTCGCTGGTGGAGCCGCGGGCGCGCCGCACCGCGGAGCGGATGCGCTCGAGGCACGTGCGGCGATCGATGCGCAGCTTCTGCTCGAGATGCAGGTCCGAGGTGGCGATGAACACGTGGATGCGCTTGTGCTGCGCCGGCACGAGCGCCTCGGCCGCGGCGTCGATGTCGCGATCGTGGCAACGCGCGAGCGCGGCGATGATCGGGCGGCGCACCGCCTCGGCGACCTGCTGCACGCCGTGCAGGTCGCCTTGCGAGGCGGCGGGGAAGCCGGCTTCGATCACGTCCACGCCGAGCGTGTCGAGCTGGCGGGCCAGGCGCAGCTTGGCTTCCGGGGTCATCGCATTTCCGGGTGCCTGTTCGCCGTCGCGCAACGTCGTATCGAAGATGATCACGTCCCTGGCCATGGCTTCCTCCACGCGGGTGAAAAACAAAAAGCCGCGAACCTCATGGGGTTCGCGGCGCCGGTGCTGCTCCGTCCTACCTGCTGCTGACTTCTAGATCCTTACCTCCGCGCGCGCCGCGACCCCCCTGCTGAGCGTAAGGCTCAGCAGGAACAGGACGAGGCTAAGCAGCAGCGCGAAAGAACTCATGTACGTGGCTTCAATCTCCGCTTGGGACGGACCCTGTCAAGGGGACTGCAGAGCCACCGGTCGGATTTGAACCGACGACCGCTCGATTACGAATCGAGAGCTCTACCACTGAGCTACGGTGGCTGAAGGTCCCTAACTTAGCGGGGTGAAGTTCAACGCGGTACTCCGCGCGCCCTGGCCCGGTACCAGATGCGCCAACCTAGCCGTGGGCCCTTCGAGGCGGTACCGTTTGACTCGCCGGGGCCCGCTCGCCCAACTGGCCCGGTTGACCTGCCCGGCCTGCCTACAAGGGGAGATCCCATGAGTTCGCTCCGCGCCGCAGCACTCAGCCTCGCCACCGTCTCGGTGCTCCTTGCGTGCACCGAGTCGAACGCGCCACCCGCCGCGAGTCAGCTCGCTTTCACGGCGCAGCCCACGAACGCCACCGTCGGCAGCGCGATCGCGCCGACGGTCCAGGTCACGGCGCGGGATGCTCAGGGGAACATCGTCTCGAGCTTCGTCGGGACCGTGACGGTGGCCCTCACGTCCAACCCCGGCACCGCCACGCTGTCCGGTACGCTCGCGGTCCCGGCGGTAGCCGGGGTCGCCAGCTTCGCGAACCTATCCCTGAACCGAGGCGAAGAGGGCTACACGCTGGGAGCCACGTCGGGCACGCTGACCGCCGCCACGAGTACAACGTTCGACGTCGCCGAAGTCGTGGCTACCTACGCGCTGCGGTACTATTACGATCTCAACTTGGAGACGGGTACCATTACGAATTGCCAGCCGGGCCTCAACTTCTGCACGGCGAGCGACGACTTCTACCTCGCCTACAATTCCAATGCCGTCCCGCCCGCGGTGGTGTTTCAGAACCAGCAAGCCGCAGGCGCCAGACGAATCGCTCACCTGGCTGGTCGCGCCTTCAGTGGAGTCCACTTGGCGGACACGACCGGTGCCGGATTCACGGCGGCGCTGATGACCCCGCCGTTCGACAACACCCGTACGATCCTGCTCCGGACCGATGCAGGCAACATCTACAAGCTGGGCAACCCGGTTGGATTCGGGACCGCGCAAGCCGACTCCGTGCGGTTCCAGGCGGCCCGTCTGAACTGAGGTGGGCCGTTGGCGGCCTCGGGGCGCAGCCGCTCAGCGCGGACGAATCGCCTCCAACGAGCAGCCCTGGCCGCGAATCCTGGGGCCGGTGATCCCCACCCAGTGGTGTCAACGATGGTGCCAACGAGGGCGTTGCTGGCGGTTGCGGACCAGCGCGCGCGACACCTAACTCGCAGAAACGACGACGGCCAGCGCTGGCATGCGCTGGCCGTGCGGGATTACGAATCGAGAGCTCTACCACTGAGCTACGGTGGCGGACGGTCCTATGGTAACGGGCCGCCGCTCGATGTGGTACTCTGTGGCCTTCTCCCCACCGCCCTGCCATGTTACCCCACGCCATCGACGGGAGTGGCACGGCGTGCGCGAACCGGCGGAACAGTTTGACCGACTGCGAGCAGCCCTGGCCTCGCGCTACCGGATCGTGCGTGAGATCGGGCGCGGCGGGATGGCGCTGGTCTACCTCGCCGACGATCTCAAGCACGAGCGTCGGGTGGCGGTCAAGGTTTTCCGGCCGGAGCTGGCGGCCGCGCTCGGGCCGGAGCGCTTCCTCCGCGAGATCCAGATCGCCGCCGTGCTCGCCCATCCTCACATCCTGCCGCTGCACGATTCCGGCGAAGCCGACGGCTTCCTGTTTTTTGTCATGCCGTATGTCGAGGGCGAGTCGTTGCGTGATCGGTTGACGCGCCAGGGCCATCTGCCCGTCGCCGAGGCCGTACGCATCGTGGGCGAGATCGCCGATGGCCTCGAATCCGCGCACCGCAAAGGCATCGTGCACCGGGACATCAAGCCCGAAAACATTCTGTTCCTGGGCGGGCACGCGGTCATCACCGATTTCGGAGTCGCGACGGCGGTCCACACGGCCGGTGGGACGAAGCTCACGCAGACGGGATTCTCGGTCGGCACGCCCCAGTACATGAGCCCGGAGCAAGCGTTATCCGAGGGCGAAATCGATGCGCGCAGCGATATCTACGCGCTCGGATGCGTGCTCCACGAAATGCTCACCGGGAACCCACCGTTTGCCGGACCCAACGCGCAAGCGATCCTGTCCCGAAAGCTGAGCGAGCCGTTACCCAACCTGGCGCTACTGCGCGACACCGTGTCCCACCCGCTGGGCGAAGCGGTCCGCCGAGCGCTCGCCCAAGCTCCCGCGGACCGCTATGGCTCGGCGCGCGAGTTCGCGGCGGCGGTCGCGGTCAGCTCAGCGCCGCCACCCGTAAACGCTGCCAGGGCACCAGGCCGTCTGAGTCGCGCCGCGCGCGCCGGCATCCTGCTCGTCGCTCTGATCGCGGTTGCCGGCGTGGTGACCGTCTGGCGGCGCACCACCGCCGTGCCGGCCGGCGACGCCCAGCGCGCCACCGCCATCGCCGTCTTACCGTTCGAAAACCTTGGCCCCGCCGACGACGATTACTTCGCGGCCGGGATCACGGACGAAATTGCCACGCGGCTGGGCGCCGTGACCGAGCTCAGCGTGGTCCCGCGCGGAGTCGCGCAGCGGTACGCCCGCACGACCGCGACGATGCGCGAGATCGGGCGGGCCCTCGGGGTCGATGTCCTCCTGATCGGAAGTGTGCGCTGGGCCGGCAACACCGACGGTGATCGCCGCGTCCGCATCACGCTCAACCTCGTTCAGGCGGACGATGAACGGCAGCTCTGGTCGACCGCCTACGATCGCGAGATCAACGACATCTTCGCGGTGCAATCGGACATTGCCGGACAAGTCGTCGCGCGACTGGGTGTCACGCCACGTCCGGCAGAGAGCACGCGGTTAATTGCCCAGCCGACCGAGAGTCATGAGGCCTACACGCTCTACCTGAAGGGCCGGTACTTCTGGAACAAGCGCACCGGAGCAGACATCCAAACGGCGCTCGGCTACTTCCAGCAGGCGGTGGACCTGGACCCCGGCTATGCCCTCGCCTGGGTCGGGATCGCCGATATCTGGATTGCCCGCGGCTGGTACGGCCGCCTGGCGCCGCGCGAGACCTACCCCCAGGCCAAGAGCGCAGTTTTGCGCGCCCTTGAGTTCGACAGCACCCTGGCCGAGGCACACACATCGCTGGCGCACATCCACTTCCAGTTTGATCACGATTGGGTCGCCGCCGAGCGAGAATACCACCGCGCCATCGAGCTGAATCCGCGGTATGCCGTAGCGCACCACTGGTACGGGGGGTTCTGTTCGGCCAACGGCCGACATGACGAGGCGATTCGCGAGGCGGAGATGGCGCGCAGTCTGGATCCGCTGTCGCCGATTATTCAAACGTGGATCGGTCTGCGGTATTACTTCGCGGGCCGTCCCGACACGGCGATCGCCGAGTTTCGGAAAGCATTCGAGCTCGACCCGCGCTTCGCCCCCGCGCATTGGCACCTGGGTTGGGCGTACGAGCAGGCGGGAAGATTCGCCGAGGGCATCGCGGAGGCCGAGCGGGCGCTGGCTCTCGATGACGGCAATTTGCTCTACCTCGCCTCGCTAGGTCACGCGTATGCCCGGGCCGGCAGAACGAACGACGCGCGCGCGGTTCTGGCCCGCTTGCACCGGGCGTCCGCGACGCAGCACGTCTCGGCGTATCACGTCGCGGCCGTCTATGCCGCCCTGGAAGACACCACACGTGCCCTCGATTGGATCGAGCGGGCGCTCGAGGAGCGGTCACCGTGGATCGGCTATCTCCCGGTCGACCCCCGCCTGGCGAGCCTGCGCGCTCAGCCGCGGTTTGAGGGCCTACTCAAGCGGGCACGCCTGAGGCCCTGAGTGGATCCTAGATCGACCGCCGCCGCGCGAGCATCGCGAACCGCAAGAAATAGCTGCTGAGCGTACGGGCGGCGTCAGCCGGCGGGGCGTCCTCGAAAAAGAGCCGACAGAACTCCTCCCGCGAACGGAGGATCTCCCTGCGGCGGTGACCAGCCCAACGGTCGTCGCCAGCCGTCAGATCGAAGAGATCGAGGGCTCGGTCCAACGCCTTCTCGAAACGGTCTGGCCGGCGCGTTCCCCAGGCCGCAATGGCGCGGTCCACCTCGCTCCCCACGTTGCCGAGCTGTTCGGCGAGCGTGAGCGCAGCCCAACGGCCCGCAACCAGTCCGGCGTGGCTCGGCATCTTGCCCGGTCAGCCTTCCACCAGCGCGGTGACGATCTGGCGAATGAGATCCTGGAGTGCGCTGTCCTCGACGTTCCGCGATCGGTTCCCCTGCGAGGGACGGATGTTGATCATCGAATCGAACTCGATCCAGGCGTCTCCCTGCTCGGCAGGATACAGGTTAATCCCCCAAAGATTCCCCTGCGCGGACCCGTCGTCGATCAGCAGTGCTTCCTCGTCGGAATGCAGCTCGCCGCCGATGGCCATCACGCGCCGCTCCACATCGATGACGGCCTTCACCATGTCCCCGAACTGGGAGTCGGCGAGCGCCGTGAGTCGGGAGCGGGAGATCGCGCGGCGAATGATTTCGATTGCCATGCCCGTGAATACTCCAAGGTGTTCGGCGAAACGGCAACCAATACCCGATCCGGCCGTGGTGCCAATGGTGGTGTCAACCGTTCCGTCGTCCAGCAGCTACAAGTGGACCCGCTTCAGCAGCTGCGCGTTGATCGCGACGATCACCGTACTGGCTGACATCAGCACCGCGCCAAGCGCCGGAGTGAGCAAGATGCCTTGGCCGGCCAGCACGCCGGCCGCCAGGGGAATCGCGAAAATGTTGTAGCCCGCGGCCCACCAAAGGTTTTGCACCATCTTGCGGTACGTCGCGCGAGACAGCGTGACGATCCTGGGAATATCCCGCGGATCGGAGCGCACCAGGACGATGTGGCCGGCTTCGACGGCAACATCGGTTCCCGCGCCGATCGCGATACCGATGTCGGCTGTCGCGAGCGCGGGAGCATCATTCACTCCATCACCTACCATCGCTACCTTCCGTCCCTTTTTCTGCAGCTCGCGAACCTTGGACGCTTTTTCTTCCGGCAGCACTTCGGCAAAAACGGTATCGATGCCGAGCTCCTTGGCGACCGCGTCGGCGACAGCTTGTGCATCGCCTGTCAACATCGCGACCTCGATGCCGCGCTTATGGAGCGCATCGATTGCCTCGCGGCTCTCCGGCCTAATCGCATCGGCGACGGCAAAGACCGCGAGCGAGACCCCGCCGCGTAGCAGGTAGATAGCGGACTGGGCGCGGCGCGCGGCCGCGTTGGCCGCTTGCTCCAGACGCGCCGGCACCGTGGCATCCTCGGCTTTGAGCAGTGCGGGCCCGCCGAGGTGATATTCGACGCCGTCGATCGTAGCGGCGACGCCCTTCCCGGGAAGCGCTCGGAACCCAGCCGCTGGAGGGATGTGGATCTTTCGCTCCTCGGCGGTCTTCACGATACCTCTGGCGATGGGATGTTCCGACTCCACCTCGACGGCGGCGGCGATCCGCAGGGCCTCATCGGCTGATGTCCCCTCCGCTGTCGTCAGCTCGACCACGCGGAACTCCCCCAGGGTCAGCGTGCCAGTTTTGTCGAAGATCACGGTGTCGAGCGTTCTCGCTTCCTCGAGACCACGGCGGTCGCGCACGAGCAGGCCGGCCCGGGCGCCGAGCGTCGTCGAGATGGCCACGACGAGCGGCACGGCGAGTCCCAGGGCGTGCGGACACGCGATCACGAGCACCGTGACCACGCGCACGACCGAGAATTCGATCGGCGCGCCGAGGAGCTGCCAGATCACGAATGTCAGCAGTCCGGCGGCAATCGCGACGCCGGTCAACATCTGCGCGGCGCGATCGGCGAGATGTTGGGCTCTGGACTTGGACCGCTGCGCATCCGCGACGAGCCGGATGATCCGCGACAGCTTTGTGTCTCCGCCCGTGCCCGTCACTTCCACGCGCAGAGAGCCGGCGCCGTTGATCGTGCCGGCGATGACCTCGTTGCTCTCGCGTTTCTTGACCGGCCGGGATTCGCCCGTGATCATCGATTCATTGACATCACTCTCGCCCGTGCGGACCACGCCGTCCGCCGGCACGCTCTCGCCCGGCCGCACGAGCACGATCTCTCCTTTGCGGAGCTCGCCGACCGGCACTTGCTCCTCGACCCCGTCGCGCACGCGCGTCGCCATGTCGGGAAGCAGTTTGGCCAGTTCGGCGAGTGCGCCCTCGGCGCGTTGGATCGATCGCATCTCGATCCAGTGGCCCAGCAGCATGATCGTCACCAGGGTGGCGAGCTCCCACCACAGCGCGTCGGCGGCGATCAGCCCGAGCTGCACGATCCAGGAGAACACAAATGCGACGCCGATCGCCAGCGAGATGAGCGTCATCATCCCGGGCAAGCGATCCCGTAGCTCGCGCCAGGCGCCTTGGAGAAACGCGCGGCCCCCATACAGCAAGACGAGCGTGCCGAAGATCGGTGGGATCCACGACGCACCCGGCACCGCCGGCGCCCGGTAGTGGAGCAGTGCCTCGATATGCGCCGACCAGATGACGGCGGGAATCGTAAAAAGAGCCGACAGCCAGAACCGATCGCGAAACATCGCGGGAGAATGTCCGGCATGCGTGTCATGCGCGTGCAGCGCCGTCCCCGCCTCCGCCGGCGGGGTGTGATGCTTGTGCTGTTGCTGATGCTCAGGGTGCGACACGGCGCACCTCCCGCTTCCGCCACAAATAGTAGATCGCGGGAATCACCACCAACGTAAGGATGGTCGACGTGATCATCCCACCCACCATCGGCGCCGCGATGCGCTTCATCACATCCGCGCCGGTTCCGGCACTCCACAGGATGGGCGCGAGACCCGCCATGATCGCCACGACCGTCATCATCTTGGGCCGCAGCCGCCCTACGGCGCCTTCTTCAATCGCGGGCACGAGATCCGCCAGCGATCGTGTCCGGCCGCCCGCTCCCTTCTCGTTCCATGCTTCGTCGAGATAGACGAGCATGACGACACCCGTCTCGGCCGCGACACCCGCGAGCGCGATGAATCCGACCCACACGGCGACGCTCGTGTTGTAGCCCAGCACCCAGATGGACCAGATGCCGCCAACCAATGCGAAGGGAAGCGAGAGCATCACGATCAGCGTCTCCCCCACCCCTCGGAAGTTGAGATAGAGGAGCAGAAAGATGATGCCGAGCGTGAGCGGCACGACGAGCTTCAGCTTCTGCCCGATGCGCTCCATAGACTCGAACTGCCCGCTCCAGGTGAGGCTGTAGCCGGACGGGAGGGTCAGCTGGGCCGCGACCGCGCGTTGCGCATCACGCACGTAGCCGCCGAGGTCCCGCCCCTCGATGTCCACGTAGACCGTGGTCACGGGAAGCGCATCGTCCGTCTTCACCGCCATCGGACCCTGGACGACACTGACCTGCGCCACCTGCCCCAGCGGGATCTGGACGCCCGACATGGTCGGCACGATGATCTCGCGCAGCCTTTGCACGTTGTCGCGTAGCTCGCGCGGGTAGCGGACGTTGACCTCGTAGCGCTCGCGCCCCTCCACCGTGACGGCCGCGGTCATGCCGCCTGCCGTGGCCATCACCGCGTCGTGGAGATCCCCCGCATTGAGGCCGTAGCGCGCCGCCTGCGCGCGGTCGATCTGCACGTCCACGTAGTAGCCCGACACGTTGCGCTCGGCGAAGACGTTGCGCGTGCCGTGCACGCCCTGCAGAATGCGCTCCACCCGCTCACCGAGCTGCTGCAACGTGTCGAGGTTCGGGCCGTACACCTTCACGCCGACGGGTGTGCGGACGCCCGTGGCGAGCATGTCGATGCGGTTCTTGATCGGCATCGTCCAGCCATTGGTGACACCGGGAAGCCGGACCGCGCGGTCCATCTCGCTCACCAACCGCTCGGTGGTCATGCCGGGACGCCACTGATCGGGCGGCTTGAGGGTGACCGTGGTCTCGTACATGTCGAGCGGTGCGGGGTCCGTCGCCGTGTTCGCGCGGCCCACCTTCCCGAACACGGACGCGACCTCGGGGAACGACGCCAGCACGCTGTCCTGGTAGCGCATGATCTCCCGCGCTTGCGCGATCGACACGCCCGGGACGGTCGTCGGCATGAACAGCAGCGAGCCCTCGTCCAGGGGCGGCATGAACTCGCTTCCCAGCCGGCTCCAGGGGAGAATAGTCGCCGCCAGCGCGAGGCCGGCCCCGACGACAACGCGCCAGGGATATCGCAACACCCACGCGATCACCGGCCGGTACACCCGCATCAGCCAGCGGTTTACCGGATTCGTTTCCTGCGGCCGGATGCGCCCGCGCACGAGGTAGCCCATCAGTACCGGGACGAGCGTGATCGACAGCAGCGCCGCACCTGCCATCGCGAACGTCTTCGTGAACGCGAGCGGCTTGAACAGCCGTCCTTCCTGCTGCTCGAGCGAGAAGACCGGCAGGAAGGAAACGACGATGATGAGCAGCGAGAAGAACAGCGGCGGTCCCACCTGGCTGGCGCTCTCACGCACGATATCCCAGCGGGTACGGCCGGTGGGCGTCTGGGCTTCGTGCTCCAGCTGTTTGTGCATGTTCTCGATCATCACGATCGCGGCGTCCACCATCGCTCCCATGGCGATCGCGATCCCGCCCAGGCTCATGATGTTGGCACCGACACCCACCCCGCGCATGACGAAGAACGAGATCAGGATGCCGAGCGGCAGCGTGACGATGGCGACCAACGCCGAGCGGAAGTGGAGCAGGAAGAGAATCGAGACCAGGGCGACGATCAGCGATTCCTCGATGAGGGTGCGGTTCAGGTTCTTGATTGCCCGATGAATCAGGTCGGAGCGGTCGTATACCGGCACGAGCCGGACCCCGGCAGGGAGCGTGCGCTGCACCTCCACGACCCGCGCCTTGATCGCCTCGATCGTCTTCAGGGCATTGCTGCCGAACCGCATGATCACGATGCCGGCAACCGCTTCGCCCTTGCCGTTCAGGTCGGCGGCGCCGCGGCGCGCCGCCGGACCCACCTGGACCGTGGCGATGTCGCCCACCCGGATAGGCGTGCCGGACATGGTGCTGCCCACCGCCACGTTCTCGATGTCAGCGGTCGACCGCAGGTACCCGAGGCCGCGGATCATGTATTCCCGCCCCCCCATTTCGATGACCCGCGCGCCGACGTCGGCATTGTGTCGGCCGATCGCTTCCACTACGCGCATCACCGGAATCCGGAACGCACGCAGCTTCTCGGGATCCACCTCGACCTGGTATTGCTTGACGTAGCCGCCCAGGCTCGCGACTTCGGAGACACCGGGGATCGCAGTAAGCTGGTAGCGGAGGTACCAGTCCTGCAGGCTCCGCAGCTGTGCCAGGTTGAGCGAGTCGCTCTCAAGCACGTATTCAAACACCCAGCCAACGCCGGTCGCGTCGGGACCGAGTGTGGGTTCGACCCCCGCGGGAAGGCGCTGCCGCAGCCCGTTCATGTACTCGAGCACGCGCGAGCGAGCCCAGTACAGGTCGGTCCCGTCCTCGAACAACACGTACACGAGCGACAGACCGAAGAACGAGTATCCGCGCACCACGCGCGAGCCGGGCACCTTGAGCATCTCCGAAGCGATGGGATAGGTGACCTGGTCCTCGACGATTTGCGGTGCCTGTTCCGAGAACTCGGTTTGGATCACGACCTGCACGTCCGACAGATCCGGCAAGGCGTCGATCGGCGTCGTGGTGATCGCCCAGATCCCGGCCACGACGAGCGCGCACGTCGCGAGGCCGACGAGGAGCCGGTTCTTCAGCGACCACGCAATGACGTTGGCGATCATGGCCGCTGCTTCTCCGTGTCCATGTCCATGCCTGGCATCGCCGTCCCGGCGCCCGTCGCGAGCCGCGACTCAGCGTCCACCAGGAAGTTGGCCGACGCCACGATCCGTTCGCCGACGGTGAGGCCGCTGAGCACCTGGAACCGCCCTCCGGCGCGCGGGCCGAGCACGATCTCGCGGGGCGTGAGGGCGCCGTCCGGCCCGACGACGAATACGAGATTCCGCACGCCGGTCAGTACGACCGCTTCCGCGGGCACCTGCAAGACGTCGCCCCCTGGGACCAGCGCCTCAAACAACAGCGTCGCGTACATGCCGGGCTTGAGCAGCCCGCCGGGGTTTGCGAAGGCCACGCGCACGCGGACGGTCCGGCTCTGCTCGTCCACCGTCGGCCACATGAAGCTCACCCGGCCGTTCACGAACCGCCCTGGGTACGCCGCCAGTTCGGCCTGCACGGGCGCGCCGACCCGAATGAACGCGAGGTCCTGCTCGAACACCGCCCCCTCGATCCACACCGTCCTCAGGTCGGCGATCCGAAAGAGCCTCATCCCGGACGTCACCGATTGCCCGGCGACGACCATTTTCTCCAGCACGACCCCGTTGACCGGTGCGTTGAGCATCAGCGTCTTCGTGACCTCCCCCGTGCCCTCGATGTGCTCGATCTGGGCGCGCGAGATGTCCCAGTATGACAGCCGTCGGCGGGACGCATCCAACAGGGACTCGGTATCCGCTGAGTGCGCCGCCGAGTCGAGCCGCTTCGCGGCGAGCAGCTCCTCCTGCGCCGCAACGAGCATGGGACTGTAGAGCGTGAGCAGCGGCTGGCCGCGACGCACCGTGACGCCCGTGGCGTCCACATACAGGTGCTCCACGAACCCGTCGATCTTCGTGGTGATGTCGGCGAGCCCCGGCTCCGCCGGGACGACTTGGCCGACCGTCCGCACCGTGCGGGCGAGCGGCCCGCGCTCCACCACCGTGAACGTCACGCCGATGGCGTGCGCCTGCGCGGCGCTCAGATGTACCGGGGTGCGCTCCGCGGGAACCGAATCCGCCTGCGACGAATCACTCATGTCCATCCCGTCCTTCGCGTCCGCCTTCGGCTTGGCGCGGCAGGCCGCCACCAGCGCCCCTGCAGTGGCGAGGATTGTTAAGAGTCGCGTCATGGCTGTACCTCTCTGCCCACGAGGGCTTCCAACTCCCCGACGGCCTGGTGATAGTCGGCGATCAGTCGGTAGGTCTCGGTTTCGTAGCGGTTCACAGTCATTTGATTGTCCACGAGTGTCATGAAGGTGACGCGCCCGACGCGATAGCTGGACAGCGCGGCCTGTACGGATGCACGCGCCTGTGGCAGGATGCTGCCGCGGTACAGACGAATGAGGTTCTGGTCCTGGGCTGCGCGCGCGCGTGTCTCGACGATCCGCGCCACCGTCTCGTTCTGCAGATTGGCCAGCTCGGCGCTCACCATGTCTCGCATCGCCGCCATTTCTCGGCGCATGGGGAGCTGCTTCCCGCCCGCAAAGATCGGCAAATTGATGCCGACCATCAGACTCACCATGGTCGGAAACTGCGGCCGCTGCTGGTATGCGACTCCGAACGTGAAGTCGGGGAACAGCTCGCGTTGCGTGGCCGACAGCGATGCCTCGGCTGCAGCAACCCGTTCGGCGCCAGCAATCAGCGCCGGACGCTGGAGCACCGCCCAGGCAAGCAACGAATCCACGACCGGCAGCTCCCCCTTCCCTGTTTCGGGAAGCTCGAGTGCGGTGACGGGACTCGTTGCGGGCCGGCCCAGCAGCGCGTTGAGTCGGGCGCCCATCGCTACGCGCTCCTGGCCCATCCGCGTGATCTCTTCGCCCATCCGCGCGACCTCGACCTGCGCGCGCAGCACGTCCTGCTGCACTGCCGAGCCGACGCTGTACATGGTGGTGCTGACGTCGAGGAAGTTTCGCAGCAGCTCGCGCGTGCGTCCCATCACCTCGAGCGCGCGGTCGGCAAACGCGGTCTGGTAGTACGCCATGCGGACCTGGGCCGCGAGCATACGGTCCTGCTCGTCTGCGTCGGCAGCGGCGGCCGCGGCGCTGTGACGTGCGGCGCGCTTCGCACCGCCGAGCTTGCCGGGCCAGGGCAGCATCTGCATCAGCTGCACCTGATTCATCGTCATCGGATCCGTCGTCGAGCCGAAATCGGAAGCCATCCGATTCATGAGCCCGAGCTGCAGTTGGGGATCCGGCAGCGCACCGGCGGGACCGACGCGCTCGCGAGCTGCGGTGGCCGAGGCACGCGCGCCGCGCAGCATCGGGTTTGCCTCGTGCGCGATGCGGAGCGCCTCGGCCACCCTGAGGGTATCGCCCTGCGTAACGGCACGGCTCGCTGACAGAGCGAGCAGCGCCGTTACCAGGGAAAGCACGCGCACGAGAGCCTTGGTGTTCAGGTGCGTATTCATCTGATCCTCCCTGTCCGACGAGACGCCGGACGACAGGTACGACCAAGCCCCGGCGCGGTGCCGTGGCGTTGTGTGCGTCGCCGTTAGGCGACGAGGATCAGATCTGGTTCGGTGGGGGAGTAGGCGGGCCGGCCCGGTACAAATCTCCGAGCCGCGGAGTCGCACCGATGCCGACCGAGATCAGCTCGGCGGGAACGAGAAGCCATGTGGGCATGAGGGCGATAGCCGGCGCTGCCGTAACGCAACCGAGCGCTCCGAGGCACGGGCCAGCGTCGCTGTGGTCACAGGCGCCATCGGGCATCGCGCTGATGAGGGCGGCTCGATGCGAGTCGCTCGCGGGTGCAAGCGGACAATCACGGGTCCCTGCCAAGCCCGCACTCAATGAGGCACCGACAAGCGACAGCGCCAGTGTCGCAAGCATCGCGCTCGCGAACATTCGCCGGAGCATCGGCTGCTGCCGCAGTATCCTCACAGGTTGCTTCCAGTCCCCCTGTTGGGTCGAATCCTATCGGGTGTGACAGTCACTGTTCCTGAAGTCTTACTGAAGGAGCCTTCACAACCTCGCTGAAAGGATCGCTCACGAAGATCTCAAGTTGCCACCGTCGGACAATACATACCGTACCAAGGTAACTCAATGGAGCTCGGATGCACCGCTTCTGGCTATCGATACTCGCAGCCGCTCCCCTCGCGCTCGGCGCGTGCGGTGAGAATCCAACTGGCCCCGCACTCACCGCGCGGGTCGTCTCCGTCGTTCCTACTGGCGGCACAACAGGCGTGGACCCCAGCGCTGCAATCGTGGTCATCTTCAGCCACGCCATGCAGTCCGGCATGGAGCAGTATGCCGCGCTGCACGAGGGTGACGTGAGGGGGCCGGTCGTGGCCGGCACCTGGATGTGGTCCACCGATCGCACCGAGCTGACATTCACGCCGGCGCAGCCACTCAAAGCACAGACTCAGTATTCGCTCCACCTGGGTGGCGGCATGCGCGCCGCGGAAGGTGGGTTCGTCGACTACAGCTCGTGCGTGGGACAGTATGGTGGCCAATGGGCCACACAGGGCATGATGGGTGGCGGCATGATGGGCGGGAACACGATGGGAGCGGGGTGGCGCCATCCCAACGGTACGTACGGCATGGTGTTTACTTTTTCAACCGCCTGAGGACCATCGTGACTGCGAAGACTGCAGAGACGCGGTATGGGATTGGCAAGTCTGTCCCGCTGCCCTACGACCAGGCCGTCGACCGCGTCCGCGCGGCGCTCCAGGAGCAGGGGTTCGGCGTCCTCACAGAGATCGACGTCCAAGCCACACTCAAGAAGAAGCTCGACGTGGACTTCAAGAAGTATGTGATCCTGGGTGCCTGCAACCCGACGCTCGCGTGGCAAGGCTTTCAGGCCGAGCCCGACATCGGCCTCTTGCTGCCTTGCAACGTCGTCGTCTATGAAGAGGATGCGGAACAGAGCCGCGTGGCGGTGCTCGATCCGCTCGTGCAGCTCGGGATCACCGGGCGAAAGGACATCGAGCCGCTGGCCCGTGAAGCACGCAAGCGGCTGGAGCGGGCGCTGAGCGGGCTGCCCACCGCCTGAGGTGGGAATAGCCTTCTCGTTCATCCGCTCCCGGAACTGGTACGGAAATATTCATCTGGTAACGGGGAGAAATCCATGAAACCCTTCATCGGCGATATCGAAGACCGCACCGAAGCGAATCCTGATTTTCGGCGCGTCCTCTACACTGGCCCGCACCTCCAGCTCGTGCTGATGGCCCTCCAGCCCGGCGAGGCGCTCGGCGAAGAGGTCCACCCGGGCACGGACCAGTACTTCCGGGTGGAAGAGGGCATGGGCACGGTCTGGATCGACGGAGTTGAGACGCGGATCGACAGCGACATGGTCGTCATCGTCCCCGCGGGCGCGCGGCACAACTTGAAGAACACCGGGCACCGGCCGTTGAAATTCTACACGCTCTACGCGCCGCCCGAGCATCCCGTCGGCACCGTGCATCACACCAAAGCGGAGGCGGACCGTGCCCACGCGGCCCACGTCTAGCGCTCCGCCGAGCCGCTCCCTTAGCGGGGGAGCGGCTCGTATTCGTAGATCCCGCCATCCGCCAGCAGCGAGAGGTAGAGCCGCCCTTCCTTGAGTAGGATTACGAATCGAGAGCCAGCTGACGGCCCGGAGGTATGCGAGAGCAGGTTGCGGCGCGGTCCATGTGCTCCTATCATCTTGCGTCCGCGCTACTTAACGACTTTCGACCGCCACGAGGAGCCAGACATGCCTGCCGCGTCACTCAAGAACCAGGAGCGGATCATCGGGAACCAGAAGAGGATCCTCTTCAACCAGCGCCGGCTGCTGCGCATTCTCGACAACGAGACGATCATCATCCGCAACCAGCAGGCGATCATCAGAAACCAGAAGAAGATTCTCGCCAATCAGAGCAAGATTCTCCGCAAGTAGCTACTCCGCGGCGATCACACGCGCCATGGCGTCGGTGTAGCCGCGCCACCGCGTGATCGCGTCCCGGAGCGCCCGCTGCCCCGCCGGGGTGAGCCCGTAGTAGCGCGCAATGCGATTGTGCTCGGTCGTGCGCCAGTACGACGTCACCCACCCGCGTTGCTCGAAGCGGTGCAGCGCCGGGTAGAGGGACCCCTGCCCCACCTGAAAGACCCGCCGGGACATGTGGTGAATGCGCGCGCTGATGCCCCAGCCGTGTATCGGCGCCCCGGCCAGCGCCTTGAGAATGAGCAGGTCCAGCGTCCCTTGCAGCACGTCCGTGCGCGGCGTCACGACATTCTCCTGTAGAAGCGAAAGGGAAGTGTGTATCTATGCTCCTGTCGGAGCAATAGGGAGAGACCATGCCCTAGCGGCGGAGCGGATCGGTCCGTATATCAGCGTCGCCGGCTGCGAACCCGAACACCCGGAGGATGGCGATGCGGAGTCGAGGGACGGAGCGAACTGAGCCATGCGATCCTTCCTGACGAAGCTCAACAGCTCCTGGCATGAGTGGGCCCTGCGGTCCTTCATGGTCATCGTCCTCGCCCACTGGGCCGAACACTTGATGCAGGCGTATCAGGTCTACCTGCTGGGATGGCCGCTGCACCACGCGCGCGGATTCCTCGGGCAGGCGTTCCCCTGGCTCGTGCACTCCGAGGTACTCCACTACGGATATGCCGTGATCATGCTGGCGGGCATTTGGATGTTGCTGCCGGGCTTTGTGGGGCAATCGCGGACCTGGTGGCTCGTGGCACTCGTGATCCAGTTCTGGCATCACATTGAGCACGCCCTGCTGCAGGGCCAGGCTATCGCGGGGCGGACGTTGTTCGGGGCTGCTGCGCCCACGAGCATCCTGCAGCTGTTGGTCCCGCGGCTCGAGCTGCACCTGTTCTACAACACCGTGGTCTTCGTCCCGATGGTCGTGGCGATGACCTATCATCTCCTGCCCAGCACGCCCGATGCCCAAGGGATGCGGTGTAGCTGCGCCCTGCATTCGCACCTCGCGACGACCTGACCTGAGCCGGTAGAGGGGCCTGCGGCTTGAACGAATCCCGCTCCAGAGACTAATTAGGAGCCATGACGACTCGATCGCGTTTCCCCCTGACCGCCCTGCTAACGCTCCTCTGCGCCACCGCCGCCGCGCAGGAGCGGCCCGCGGCTCCCGATTCGGCCGCGCTCGCCCGGGCGGTCCAGCTCGACCGGGATGGCAACACCGCAGGTGCCCGGCGCATCTTCCAGACGCTGATCGACTCCGCTCCGAACCCCGCCGCTAAGATCCGGGCGCAGCGCGCCATGGCCATGTCCTACGCCTTCGACCGCGACTGCGCCAACGTCCTGAAATACGAGGGGCTGGTCATCGCCTACTGGGCCACGCGCGAGCAACCAGAGCCGCAAAACGCGTTCTTCCAACAGGGCGAGTTGGCGAACGAGGCGGCGCGCGTCTGTCTCGATGCCGGCGACATCGCCGCCGCCGAGGAGTGGTACCGGCGGGGCTATGAGCTGGGCACGAAGGAGCCCGCTCCACAGACCCATCCCCGCTCCCTATGGCAGTACCGCCTGTCCCACGCCCTGGGGCGGATCGCGGCGCGCCGCGGCGATGCCAGCGAAGCCCAGCGCCGCATCCTCGACGCCCGTCACGCCCTGGACGAAGACACCGCCATGGCCCGGCAACAGGAGCGGTTCTTCCCCTACCTCGTGGGCTACGTGGCGCTCTACACGGGTGATCTCGCTGCGGCCGAGGCGAATCTCCGCAAGGCCCTCGCCATGCGGGGCAACGAGCGCGATCCGTTCATGCACTGCCTCCTCGCCATGACCCTGGAGCGGCTGGGACGGCAGGACGAAACGAAGGCGACCTACCAGAAGGCGTACGACCTCGCGACCGGGCATAATCCCCCTGCGGCCTTCGTGCGGCCGTTCGCGCGCCAGAAACTGGGACTCGCGGACCGTTGAACGTCGGCGCTGGCCGCTAAGGATTACGAATCGAGAACTGCCTCTCGGGGACGCTGCCGCACCACTTACACGGCGGCGCCGCGCAACGCCTCGACGTCCGGCTTGACCGCGTCGTCGAGCGCGACGTGGTTACGATCGTTACGCACAATGCGGGAAAACAGCGTGATCTTGCGGTCGAAGAGGAACCGCCACAGCAGCCGCGCCCACGACGTATGTGCCGCGAGCTTGGTGTATACCTCGGGAGCGGCGTCATGGACTCGGGGCAACCGGTTCCACGCCACCGAGGGGAAATCGTGGTGCTCGTTGTGGTAGCCCACGTTGAACGCGAGCAGGTTGAGCGCGCCGTAATAACTGAACGTCTCCTGCTCGCCTCCCGCCGTCAGGTAGTGGCGCTGGATCCAGCGGGCGCCTAGCGGGTGCAGGCCAATCGAGAAGAACAACGACAGCGCAAAGTAGAGCACGGCCTGGGGCCCGAGGACCACCCAGGCGGCCGCATTGAACGCCACCTGGACGATCACGTTGGTCACCGTCCAGCGATCCCACAGCGGAACTTCCTTCACCCGCCACGGGCGGAGCGCCTGAAAGATCGGGAACAGCAGCAGCCAGAGCGCCTTGCCGAGCGGCGAGCGCCCGATGAGTCGGGCCTCCCATCGAAACGGGAGGTCACCATCGAGCTCGTACACGCCCTGAAAGGCGTGGTGCTTGAGGTGGTATTTCGAGAACGACATGGCGCCCGGGGCGAACACCGGCAGGTTGGCGAGCAGCCCGGTCAGAACATTCGGAATTCTTCGTTTGAAGACCAGCCGGTGCGCGGTTTCATGGATCATGACGAACAGCGCGTGGTTCGCGAACGCGCCGACCGTGTACGCCGCCACGAGCACGACCCACCATGGCTGCGGTGCCACCAGCCACGCAACCGCGATCTGCAGCGCGACGATGCCCGCCGTCCACCAGAACGTGACCGGGTTGGGACCGATCAGCTCCCGGATCTCGGGATGTCGCTGTAACAGCTGCTTCGTGCGGAGCCGGTGGGGCTCTGGCGCCGCCGAGAACGCGAAGTCGTCGCTGGGGGTGTTCACGAGTGTCAAAGTGACGAGGGCATCGCGTAAACGCTAGTGCTACGCATGGGCGGCCCAGGCCGTATCTCCGGGTGTGTACGGCACGCACGGATCGAACCGCCCCGGCGTCTCCCGGTATCGCTGGGCCTGCGTAACGCCGATCTCCGACGTGAAATAGCCCAGCAGCGTGAGCTCCTTCATGAGCCGGAAAAAGTGCGGCGGCGCACCCTGGGCGCGGGCTTCCATGTACGCCTTCGCGTCGCGATCCAGCTGCTCGAGCCGCGCCAGGCGCTGCGCCGGCGGCAGCTCCAGAAAGCCGGACAGCTGCTTCATCCCGTCGCGGAACACGCCCTGCTGACGCTCGTCGTACGTATCGGTCACCATCAGCGCCATGAAGGCGCCGACGTGCGCGGCTTTCGCACCGGGCGTCTTGGTCTCGGGCAGAATGGTGTCGGCCACTTCATCGAGCAGCGCGACGTCCTGCGCGCTGAACGCGCCGACCTGCTGGCCGGGCTGCGGCGCCCCCCCGCGCGCGTGCGCGCGCTCGACGGCGCGCACGAGTCCGCTGCCGGTGAGCGCGACCCCGCCGAGCAGCATCGTCACCGTCTTGATCGCTTCGCGTCGATCCATTGTGGAAGCCATGGTCGCCTCTAGAGATTGCGGCGCTTGAGCTCGCTCACGGCGAAATCCGCCGCGCGCGCCGTCAGCGCCATGTAGGTGAGCGAGGGATTCACACAGGCTGCGGAGGTCATGCAGGAGCCGTCGGTGACGAACAGGTTCGGCGCGTCCCACACCTGATTGCGCGAGTTGAGCACCGATGTCTTGGCATCGCGACCCATGCGCGCCGTGCCCATTTCGTGAATGCCCATCCCGGGCCAGTAGCCGGCATCG